>JAESGL010000047.1_pt1 | contig 104847 bp, 93 predicted proteins | sample 9269711 | NCBI WGS metagenome assembly JAESGL01 (sample SAMN14515918, study PRJNA621676) | algae metagenome | isolation source: Kastovskya adunca ATA6-11-RM4 and co-occurring heterotrophs from soil and... | place: Chile: Atacama Desert | collected 2011-06-27 | reverse complement strand
TGCTGTCTGGGCCTTGCCTTCAGTTGGTCGCGAAACGACCGGGCGCAGTCGCATCCGCCGCGATCGGAGCGTTCGATTTGTCGAGATATTTCGACAGGGTGGCGACCAGGGCGGGCAGTTGCAGCGGCTTGGCCAGATGGTCGTCCATGCCGGCGTCGCGACACAACTGGATCTGGTCCGGCTGAACATTGGCGGACAGGGCGATGATCGGCAGCCGGCGTGCGCCGCCCTGCTCGAGGCGGCGAATTTCGCGCGTGGCCGTCAGGCCGTCCATGACCGGCATCTGCATATCCATCAGGACGAGGTCGTAGACTTCGGACTGCACCGCATGCACCGCCTCGGCGCCGTCGCTGGCGGTGGCGACCTCCAGTCCCATGCCCACAAGGATGACGCTGATCAGCTCGCGGTTGGCCGGTGCGTCGTCGGCGATCAACACGCGGCCCTCGGGCATGACGCTAAGGCGCGGTCCTTCGGCTTCCAATCCACCCTCTGCAATGTGCAGGGGCACGGTCACCTTGAACGTTGATCCCAGGCCGGGCTGGCTCGTGACGACGATATCGCCGTCCATCGCCCGCGCCAGCCGCCGCGAGATCGCCAGCCCCAGGCCGGTGCCGCCATAGAGCCGGGTCGTCGACCGATCCGCCTGCGAGAAACGTTCGAACAGATGGGCCTGGGTCTGAGGGCTCATGCCGATGCCGGTATCGGTCACCTCGGCCGTCAGCCGCCATGCGCCGTCTGCCTCCAAGGCTCCGCCGACCGACAGGCTGACCGAGCCCTGGCTGGTGAACTTCACCGCATTGCCCAGCAGGTTCAGCAGAATCTGCCGAAGACGGGCCTGGTCGCCCATCAGGGTATCCGGCATGTCCGGCGCCAGATCGACGTGTAGCGCCAAGCCCTTGGCCAGACACTGGGCCTCCATCATCTGGACCGTTTCGTGCGCCAGGGCGGCCGGGTCGAAACGCTGGGGCTCCAGCTCGATCATGCCGGCTTCGAGCTTGGAATAGTCCAGCACGTCGTTGATGACCGACAGCAGGGCCTCGCTAGCCGTGGCGATGCGCGCGACATAGCCCTTCTCGGCCTCGGGCAAGGCCTCGCTGGCCTTCAGCAGGTTGGAAAAGCCGATGACGCTGGTCAGAGGCGTGCGCAGTTCATGGCTCATGTTCGCCAGGAACTCGCTCTTGGCCGCCGCCGCCGCCTCGGCCCGGTCGCGCGCGGTGACCAGTTCGTCCGCCAGGATTTTGCGATCCGTCATGTCGCGGATGACCACCACCACCTCCGACGGCTTGCCAACCTCGGCGGCCAGGGCGCGGAAGGTGCATTCGACCCAGACGATCGAACCGTCGCGATGAAGGGCGCGGTGCTCCAGCCGGCACGGCTCCTTTGTGTGGATGGTGCCCAGCACGGCCCGGGTCACCATCTCCCGGTCATCAGGATGGACATAGTCCATGGGCCGGCCGTTCATCTCTTCGGTGGTCCAGCCGAGCAGGCTTTCGATCGCCGGCGAAATGTATTTGCTCGTGCCGTCCGGCCGAACGCGGGTGATCACGTCGCCCACGTTTTCGGCCAACAGCCGATAGCGCGCCTCGTCACGCTGAGCGCGGGCGATCTGGGCCTGCTGGTCCGTGATGTCCTGAAACACGCCGTAAAGGACCTTCACGACCCCGGCGTCGTCACTTTCGGCGCGCGCCTGGGTCAGAACCGCGCGCTCCTCGCCATCGGCGCGGATCAGCCGAAGGCGCATTTTGTAGCCTTCGCCGGTCTCGGCCGAGTGCGCGATCGCCGCCAACAATCCGGGCCTGTCGTCGGGATGATAGCGGTCGATGGCCGAATCGACCTGGGGATCGAAGGTCTTGCGATCCAGACCGTGGATGCGGAACACCTCATCGGACCAGTGGACCTTGCCGGTGGCCAGTTCCAATCGCCAATGACCGACGCCGGCCATGTTTTCGATCAGCTCCAGCGTGCCGTGGCGCTCATCGCTGACGCGACCGACTTCCAATGACGCGATGATGTCTTCGGCCATGGCGCCCAGGGTGCGCAGCGTCGCGATCTGGGCGTCGGTGGGATGAGGGCGGGCTTTGCGATCCATGACGCCGAACGCGCCCAACGGCTGACCGTCCGGGCCGCAGATCGTCACGCCGGCGTAGAAACGCAGATTATAGGGGGGCGCCACCAGGAAATGATTGCGCGCTGCGGGATCCGCCAGGCCGTCTTCGACCACAAGGACGGCGCCTTTGCCCTGGCGCAGCAGACGGTCGCCGAGGGTGCGTTCGCGCGGCAGGCTTCGAACCAGTTCGCGATCGCTGCACCACAGCACGGCGTTGTCGCCGCTGACCAGGGTGACAACGGCGGCGGGCGCATCGAAAACCGTGCAGGCCAGTTCCGTAAGACGTTGGAACGGACCGGCAGGGGCGTCCAGGGCTTCCAGGCTCTTGGCGATGTAAGGCACGACCGAACTCCAACGACCGGTCAAAGTGACCTAAAATCAGAGAATTCTTCGTTACCGACCGCTTCCGCCGCTACGCTTTAATCGCCAGCCCAGGCGTGGTCTAAGCCGACAGATGAAACGCCTTCTTCTCGCAGTCAGTCTTGTTGCGCTTTCCGGTTGCAATGCCGGTCGGTCGGCGATGGGCGGCGCCGAACAGGTCGGGGCGGGCTTCGCGGCGGCCGCGACGGCGCCGCTGGAGGACTTCAACCTGCGTCGTCAGATGATCCCGACCGTGCTGCTTCAGGCCGAAGCCAATCCCTACGACCTGCGCAATCTGAATCAGTGCACGACCATCGGCGCAGAAGTCGCACGGTTGGACGAGGCGCTGGGACCCGACACGGACGAACCGCCGCGTCAGGACGGCTCCTATCTCAGCGAGCGGGCGGCGGACGCGGCGGCCAAGGCGGCGCTGAACGCCATTCGCGACACGACGACCGACTTTATTCCCGGCCGGAACTGGATTCGTCGACTGAGCGGCGCTGAACAGCACTCAAAGCACGTTCAATCGGCCATCCAGTCCGGCCGGATGCGCCGCGCCTTCCTGAAGGGGATGGGCATGCAGCGGAACTGCGCGCCGCCGGCGGCGCCCAGCTGGTTCAGACCGCACTTTTAGGCGTCAGCCGTTCGACGTGTGGCGGGCGTGGAAGTCGCGCCTGAACTGCTCGAACCGACCCTCGGAAATCGCCGCACGCATGGCTGCCGTCAGCGCCTGATAGAAGGCGATGTTGTGCCAACTCAGCAGAACCTTGCCGAGGATTTCATCGGCGCGGATCAGGTGGTGCAGATAGGCCTTCGAATACTGCGATGACGGGCCGTCGATTGTCGTGTCCAGCGGGTCTTGGTCCTCGGCGAAGCGGGCGTTCTTCAGGTTTAGAGGCCCGTCCCAGGTCCAGGCCTGACCGTGACGGCCGGCGCGGGTCGGCAGGACGCAGTCGAACATGTCCACGCCGCGATACACCGCCTCGACCAGATCGACAGGTTTGCCCACGCCCATCAGATAGCGCGGACGGTCGGGCGGCAGCATTTCGGGCGCATAGTCCAGCACCTCGCACATGGCCTGATGGCCTTCGCCGACCGCCAGACCGCCGATGGCATAGCCGTCGAAGCCGATCTCTTGAAGCTGTTCCGACGACTGGCGGCGCAGGTCCTCGAAGGTAGACCCTTGCTGGATGCCGAACAGGGCCTGGTTCTCACGCTGGCCGAAACGGGCCTTGGAGCGCGCGCCCCAGCGGATCGACAGCTCCATCGCCTTTCTGGCTGCATCCTTCTCGGCCGGATAGGCGACGCACTGGTCCAGCTGCATCGAGATGTCGGCGCCGATCCGGTCGGCCTGGATTTCGATGGACCGCTCGGGCGTCAGAACGTGTTTGGACCCGTCGATGTGGCTGGAGAAGGTCACGGCCTCCTCCTTCACCTTGGAGATGCCGGCCAGGGACATGACCTGGAACCCGCCACTGTCGGTCAGGATCGGCTTGTCCCAGCCCATGAACTTATGAAGGCCGCCCAGCCGCTCCATCCGCTCGGGGCCGGGGCGCAGCATCAGGTGATAGGTGTTGCCCAGCAGGATGTCAGCGCCGGTCGCCTTGACCTGATCCACGGTCATCGCCTTGACCGTGGCGGCGGTGCCGACCGGCATGAAGGCGGGGGTGCGGATGTCGCCGCGCGCGGTCTTCAGCACCCCAGTGCGGGCGCGGCCCTCGGTGGCGGAAATCTGGAAGGGGAAAGGCATTCAGGCGATCAGTCGTTCAAGCTGTTCGACGCGCGCCAGATCCTTGGGGCGGCCGAACAGGCGATACAGGGCGATGTGGTCCCGGATGTCCGGGACGAACAGGGGCGTGTCCTCGACGAAGACGCGGCGGCGCGAGCCGAAGGCGACCGGGGTCCAGTCGCCGCCGTCGCGGGTCTCCAGATCGGCCATGACCTCGACCAGGATCGGCTGATCCGGCGCGCGCCCGAAGACGGCGGAGCGGAACAGGCCTTCGCCCGGATCGGGTATCACCACGCCGCCCAGCGCGCCCAGCAGGCTGCGCGCATCGCGCGGCGCGCACAGCACGTCGATGTCGGGCACATGGATGTCGGTCAGGCCATAGAGCGCCATCGCCGCTCCGCCAAAGATCCACCACGGCTCGCGCAGGTCGCGCGCGGCCTCGCCGACGGCGATCAGGCCGTCTTGAAGATCATCGGGAAGGTCGTCGGATGACACGGGGCGGGCTCGATTTCGTCAGGAGGCGGCATTTAGGCGTTCCGGTCGCGATTGACCACCCGATCACCATCCCAGTGAGGCGTCGCCGCGCAGGATGGCTTCGGCCTGGGGGGTGTGCTTGCCGCCCTCGCGATCGTGCAGGATCAGCGGCGGCAGCAGCCGCAGCGGCGCGCGCCCGGTCTTGATGGCGTGCACCAGCACACGCTTGGCCGGCTCGTCCGCGAAGGGATGGATGGGCCGCACGGCGAAGGAACCCGCCTTTTCTCCCAGTAAAGCCAGCAGATCGGCCAGTCGGTCGGCGCGGTGAACGACCACGATGCGCCCGCCTTCCTTCACGGCCTTCAACAGGAAATCGGTCCACGCCTTCAGCCCGTCGTCGGCCATCCAGGCGCCCCGCTTGCCTTCGGCCGGGGCGCGCAACGCTGTGGCGTCATCGAAGAAGGGCGGATTGGATATGGCCCAGTCGGCCGGCTCCACGCCAACGGCCCGAAACCCGGCCGCCACGTCGCCCTGACGAATCACCGCGGATCCAGCTGCGCCGTTCAGCGCCGCGTTCTCGGTCGCCAGCGCCGCCATCGCCGGATCGCGCTCCACGCCCGTCAGGGTCACGCCCGGTCGTCGCGCCGCGATCTGCATCAGGACCGCGCCCGCCCCGCAGCCCGCCTCGATCACGCTCTGGCCTCCCTCCGCCGGGACCGCCGCCGCCAGCAAAGCCGCATCCATCCCGGCGCGATAGCCTCGCGCGGGTTGACGCAAGCGCACCCGGCCGTTCAACAGGCCGTTCTCGACGATCGTCGTCGGCAGGGTTTCGACCGGCTCCAAGCCTCAATCTCCTTGACCCTCAAGGGGTCGAACATCATTGTGCGCCGCAACTCGCGGGGGCAAGCCGGCCCGGCCGCAAAAACCCATTCCCGCGGCCCGCCGCGACAGTGAAAGAGTATTCGTTTGGACGTCGCCATCGCCGCCGCTCACCGCCCGAAGGGGGACGTCAACGCCCTTGTCCGGCTGGCTGAGGTCGATATGGCGGCCGTGGACGCCCTGATCCTTGATCGGATGCAGTCGGATGTGCCGATCATTCCGAAACTGGCCGAACATCTGGTGTCGGCGGGCGGAAAGCGTCTGCGCCCCCTGATGACCGTCGCCGCGGCGCGCGCCGTGGGTGCGACGGACGACATCGTCGCGCCTCGCAAGCTGGCGGCTGCGGTCGAGTTCATCCACACCGCCACACTCCTGCATGACGACATCGTCGACGCATCCGAACTGCGTCGCGGCAAGGTCGCGGCCCACCTGATCTGGGGCGCGCCCACCAGCGTCCTGGTCGGCGACTTCCTGTTCGCCCGCGCCTTCGAACTGATGGTCGAGACGGATTCGATGCGCGCCCTGGGCATTCTGGCCGAGGCTTCGCGCGTCATCTCCGAGGGCGAAGTGCTTCAGCTGACGCGCGCCCACGACCTGAATCTGGACCAGGCTACCTATCTGCAGATCATCTCGGCCAAGACCGCCGAACTGTTCGCCGCTGCCGCCGAAGCAGGCGCGGTGGGCGCCGGGGCCGATCCGGCCGCGATCAAGGCTTTGCGCGATTACGGCATGGCGTTGGGCATCGCCTTCCAGCTGGCCGATGACGCGCTGGACTACGGTGCGACGGCCGAGGCTCTGGGCAAGAACGCCGGCGACGATTTCAACGAGGGCAAGGCGACCCTGCCGCTGCTTCTGGCGGTCGCCCGCACGCGCGGCCGCGAGGAAGCCTTCTGGGAGCGCACCGTGACCAAGGGCGAGCGGACGCCCGAAGACTTCACCCGCGCGCGCGAACTGATCATCGGCTCGGGCGCCATCGGCGCGACCCTGGACCTGGCCGGCGACTATGCCGATCAGGCCAAGGCGGCGCTGTCGGTCCTGCCGCCCAGCGACTGGCGCGCCGCGCTGGAAGACCTGGCCGATTTCGCGGTGTCGCGCGCCGCTTGACCGAGACTGCGGATACGCTCGACCAACAGGTCCGCACCGCCGACCTCGACCGCTGGCTGTCCAGCCGCTTGGTCGCGGATGACCGCGCCCGGGTCGACCTCATCACGCTCTACGCCTTCGAAGCCGAGCTGATGACCATCCCCACGCGCGTGACTCAGCCGCTGCTGGCCGAGATGCGCTACACCTGGTGGGCGGAACAGATGGACGGCGTCTTCGCCGGCGTGCCGCGCAAGGGCCATCCGGTGCTGGAGGCCCTAACCGATCTCGTCGCGCGTCACGGCCTGGACCGCGCGCCGTTCGATGCCTTAATCGACGCCCACATCGGCCGGGTGCGCGAACAGCCGCACGACCTCGACGCCTTCTACGTCGGCCCGATGCAGGTCGCAACGCGTGTGCTGGCAGGGCAGGGGCATGACGCCGCCGTGGCCGATACGGCCCGCGTCTGGGGGCTGACGCAGACCGGCCGGCGCCAGGAGGCGGCGTCCCTGAAATCCGCCGCCAATGGGGCGCTGAAACGCCTTCCGCCCGAAGGATTCGCAGCCGTGGCTCACGCGACCCTTACCGATCCGGACCAGCCGGAGCCGCTGAAGCGGCTGCGCCTGCTCTGGGCCGTGCTGCGCGGCCGGATCTGACCTAGCCGTTCAGGCCGGCGATCAAGCGGGTCAGCAGGGCGTTCAGCGTTTTCTGATCCTCTCGCGACAGGCCGCTCAAAGCTTCTTTGGCCGTCTCCTGATGGCTGGGCATGATCGTCTCGATCAGGTCGAAACCCTTGTCCGTCAGGCGGACCAGGGTCGCCCGTCGGTCGCTGGGATGCGGGCGCCGCTCGACCCAGCCCGCCTTTTCCAGCCGGTCGATCCGCGCGGTCATGCCGCCGGAAGACATCATCGCCGCCTCGAACAGCGCGGTCGGCGTCAGGCCCTCGCGTTCGCCCGATCGGCGCAGCGTCGCCAGCACGTCGAACTCGCCGTGCTGCAAACCATAGCGCGCAAACACCGGCGTCTGGCGCTCGCGGATCACCAGTTGCGACGCCTCGTTCAGGCGTCCCAGCACTTCCATCGGCAGCATGTCCAGGTCGGGGCGTTGCACGGCCCATTGGGCCGCGGCGCGAGAAGCTCTATCAGGCATGGTTATCTTGACATCGAGATACTTGAGGTCGAGAGACTAGCGCGATTTTCAGTCGGAGTCCCCATCATGACCGCACGATCTGACGCCACGCCCGCGCGCGGCGCTTCGCTGCTGTTGCTGGCGGCCATCGTCGTCTTGGCGCTGAATCTGCGGCCGGCGATGGCGGCGGTGGGGCCGCTGCTGGATTTGATCGAGGGCGCGACGGGCATGGGTTCGACCGCCGCCAGCCTGCTGACCACTCTGCCCGTGCTGATGATCGGTCTGGGCGCCCTGTCGATCCGGCCCCTGCGTCGGCGACTGGGAGAGCGGCGCGGGATTTTGCTCGGCGCGCTTCTGATCGGCGTGGCCTGCCTGGTGCGGGCGGTGCTGACCGGCGCGACCGGCCTGATCGCCAGCGCCGTGGTCGTCGGCGTGGGCGTCGCCTTGATCCAGGCCTTGGCGCCGGTCGTCATCAAACGGGCGTTTCCGGCGCAGTTCGGCACGGTCATGGCGCTTTACACCACCGGCATCATGGGCGGCGCCGCTGTCGCGGCGGCCACGGCGGCCGGTCTGGCCGAGACGATCGGCTGGGCCGGGACGCTGGCCTTATGGAGCGCGCCGGCCTTTGTCGCTGCATCGGTCTGGCTGGCGGCGTCGCGCGACCCCGCGCCCGAGGAGCCGAATCGCGCCGCGGTGGTCGAGGCGACGGACCCGGAACTGCCCTTCTGGCGTCAGGGGCGGGCGTGGCGGCTGATCCTGATCATGGGCCTGGGGACCTCGGCCTATACATTGATGCTGGCCTGGCTGCCGCCCTTCTACATCGACCTGGGCGAGCCGAGGGCCACCGCTGGCTATCTGCTCAGCGGTATGACGGCGGCGGAGGTGACGGCCGGCCTGCTGGTGTCGCTGACCATCGGGCGCTTCCCGGATCGGCGCGGACCGATCCTGACGGCGCTTGTGCTCGCCTTGGCGGGTCTGGCTGGTCTTGTGGTCGTGCCCCTCAGCATGACCGTGCCGATCGTGATCCTCCTGGGCCTCGGCATCGGCGCGATCTTCCCGCTCAGCCTGATCCTGGCGATGGACCAGATCGACGATCCCGCCCGCTCCGGGGATCTGCTCGCCTTCGTCCAGGGCGGCGGCTACATTATCGCCAGCCTGTCGCCGCTGGGCGCCGGCCTGCTGCGCGATCACATGGCCGACCTGACCCAGGCCTGGGTGCTGATGGGCGTCGGGGTGATCCTGCTGGGCGCAATGACGCTGGAGTTCCGGCAGGGCCTGCCCAAGCTGCGCTGAGCGGCCCGGCCCTCAGAAATCAGCCCGCGTCGCGCCAGGCTTTCAGGCTTTCCATCGCCCGGAGGCTCATCAGGCGCTTCTTGGCCCGGCCGCGTTCCTTCAGCGGGATCTTGACGCCCGCCTCGTCGACCTTGGGCGCCTCCAGCGGCGGCAGCAGGCCGTAGTTGATGTTCATCGGCTGGAACTTGGAGCCTTCCAGGTGGCCGCCGGTGATGTGCTCGACCAGGGCGCCCATGGCGGTCTCGGGCGGCGGCGGGGCCAGGTCGCGGCCCAGCGCTTGCGCAGCGGCCAGACGGCCGGTCAGCAGGCCCATGGCCGCGCTCTCGACATAGCCTTCGACGCCCGTCACCTGACCCGCGAAGCGCAGGCGCGGCATGGCTATGAGCCGCAGCTGTTTGTCCAGCAGATGCGGGCTGTTCAGATAGGTGTTGCGGTGCAGACCGCCCAGGCGGGCGAACTGGGCGTTCTGAAGCCCCGGTATCATGCGGAAGACCTCGGCCTGAGCCCCGTGCTTCAACTTGGTCTGGAAGCCGACCATGTTGAACAGGGTGCCCAGCGCATTGTCCTGGCGAAGCTGGACGATGGCGTAGGCCTTGATCAGCGGGTCGCGCGGATTGGTCAGGCCGACCGGCTTCATCGGACCGTGCCGCAGGGTCTCGCGACCACGCTCGGCCATCACCTCGATGGGCAGGCAGCCGTCGAAATAGGGGACGTGTTCCCAATCCTTGAACTCGGCTTTCGGGCCGCTCAGCAAGGCATCGATGAAGGCCTCGTACTGGGCCTTGTCCATCGGGCAGTTGACGTAGGCGGCGGCGTCGCCGCCCGGACCTTCCTTGTCATAGCGCGACTGACGCCAGGCGATGTCGAAGTCGATCGAGTCGGCGTGGACGATGGGGGCGATGGCGTCGAAGAAGCTCAAGGACTCTTCGCCCGTCGCCTTCAGGATGGCGTCGGCCAGGGCGGGGGAGGTCAGGGGGCCGGTGGCGACGATGACGTTGTCCCACTCCTGCGGCGGCAGGCCGGCGATCTCTTCGCGGACGACGGTGACCAAGGGGTGGGCGGTCAGTTTGGCGGTGACGGCCTGGGAGAAGGCATCGCGGTCCACAGCCAGGGCGCCGCCGGCGGGCACCTGGTTGATGTCGCCACAGGCCATGATGATCGAATCCAGCGCCCGCATCTCGGCGTGCAGCAGGCCGACCGCATTGAACTGCCAGTCGTCCGAGCGGAAGGAGTTGGAGCAGACCAGCTCGGCCAGGCCATCGGTGTGGTGGGCGTCGGTCTTGACGCCGGGCACGCCGCGCATCTCGTGCAGGACGACGGGCACGCCGGCCTGGGCGATCTGCCAGGCGGCCTCGGAGCCGGCCAGGCCGCCGCCGATGACGTGGATGGGGGAAGGAGAGGGGGAAGCGCTCATCGCGGCCTTCTAGCGGGCGGGTGGCGCGGTGTCATGGCCCCCTGCTATATCCGCCGCCGATCATCGGGGGCGTGGATTGAGTAAGCATCGAATTTTGCGACTGGGCGAGACGCTGTCGGCGGCGGCCCGCGCCTTGCCTCGCCTGTGGCGCGGGGCCTGCGGCGCGATCGTGCTGGCGGCCGTGGTCTGGAGCCTCAAGCCGCTGGCGGCGGGTCCAGCGGGCCTGATCTGGGCGGCGTGCGCTCTGGCCTCGACGCTGGTGCTGGCGGGCGCGCTGGCGCGGATAGCCATCACCGACGATCTGGCCGGGGCGCGACGCCTGGGGCTTGGGCCGGTTGGGTTGCAGTTCGGACGACCGGAGTTGCGGCTGCTGGGCGCGGGCCTGCTGTGCGCGATCTTTCTCACCATGATCCTGTCGGTCGTGGCCCTGGTCCTGTTGGCGGTGTTCGGCATGGCCGGGTTGAACGCCCAGGCCATCGAGATGCGCCAGTGGAGCGAAGTGGGGCCGGCGTGGAAGCTGATCCTGCTGGCGGTCGTCACGGCCTTCGCCCTGTTCGCCGTCATCGCCTTCGCGGTGCGCCTGTCCCTGTTCGCGCCGGCGACGATCGGGCGCGGGCAGATGGTGTCGCTGCAGAGCATGAGCATCGCGCGCGGCGGCTTCTGGCCCCTGCTGGTCGGCCTTGTCGTGACGGCGGCGCCGAAGATCGCGCTGGTGTTGCTATGGGGCGCGGGGCTGCTGTCGGGGACAGCGGGCTGGATCGTCTTCGCCGTCGTGCTCACGGGCGTGCAGGCTCCGCTGACGATAGCCTTTGTGGGCGCAGCCTACCGCCGGCTAGACGCCTAGGATCACCGGCGCTGCCCAATCGACCTCGGCCAGTAGCGCGATCTTCTCTATCATTGCCGCTTGACGGATCTGAGACGATGCAGGCTAGCTGGCTTGCAACTGGAGATCATCATGCTACTGGCCGCCTTGATGGCAGGGTTTCTCATGCAGGACGCCCAGCCAGCATATCCCGCCACACCTCAACAGTTCGAAGGTCGGCGGTCCGGCTTCGTGCAAGGCACGCTTAATGTCGGCATAGGCGAGCGGGCGACGCTGCGTCGCAACGCGAATGGAACCTACGACCTGATCAAGGTCGACCGTATCGATATTGGCGATGTCCTGCCGCCTGCCGAAGGTTCACGCGGCCCGCTTAATGAGGCGGCGCCTGGAACGATCAGGTTCGGACTGCACGCGCGCCGGGACGTGGGTTCGGTGCTGAAGGTCGAGAACAGTCAGGGCGAGGGCCTGAAGTATTCCGGCTTCATCGTCAGATATGTGGGCGGGCAGGCGCGGGGGCCTGCCGAAACTTCAGTCTGCACCGTGCCCTCGGGGATGGTCAGCTACGAACGGTGGAACGAGCCCGTCATCCAGATCGTGGTCGGCGGATTGCAGACTTCGGCAGACGCCGTGCCGACGTGCCCTCCTCATGTCGAGGGATCATCGGGCACGTCGGCACCGCCGCCATCGGTTAGGCCGTCTTAAGCTCGTCCGAAACCGAATAGGCCGCCTCCGTCTTGGCGGCGACCTCGTCGAGGGTGACGCCGTCGGCGAGTTCGATCAGTTCGAGGCCCGCGCCGTCGGGCTTGACGTCGAAGGTGGCCAGGTCGGTGATGATGCGGCTGACGACGCCCGTGCCGGTCAGGGGCAATGTGCAGGCTTTCAGCACCTTGGATTGGCCGTGCTTGTTGGCGTGCTCCATGACCACGACCACGCGCTTGACGCCCGCAACCAGGTCCATGGCGCCGCCCATCCCTTTCACCAGCTTGCCGGGGATCATCCAGTTGGCGATGTCGCCGTTCTGGGCCACTTCCATCGCGCCCAGGATCGACAGGTTGATATGGCCGCCACGGATCATGGCGAAGCTGTCGGCGCTGGAGAAGTAGGACGACTCCGGGATCTCGGTGATCGTCTGCTTGCCCGCGTTGATCAGGTCGGGGTCCTCGTCGCCCTCATAGGGGAAGGGACCCATGCCCAGCATGCCGTTCTCGGATTGCAGGGTCACGGTCATGCCGGCGGGGATGTAGTTGGCGACCAGGGTTGGGATGCCGATGCCCAGGTTCACATAGAAGCCGTCCTGCAGTTCCTGAGCGGCGCGTTCAGCAAGTTGTTCGCGGGTGCGGGGCATGATCAGACCTCCGATCCGGCGGCGGCGCCGGCGGCACGTTGACGGACGGTGCGCTGTTCAATGCGCTTTTCGGACACGGTCTGGACCAGGCGATCGACATAGACGCCCGGCGTGTGGATGTGGTCGGGATCCAGCGAACCGACGGGGACGATCTCTTCGACCTCGACGACCGTGACCTTGCCGGCCGTGGCCATCATCGGGTTGAAGTTGCGGGCGGTTTTGCGGAACACCAGGTTGCCGCGCTCGTCGGCCTTCCAGGCCTTGACGATGGACAGGTCGGCTACGAGGCCCGTTTCCATGACATAGTCGCGGCCGTTGAAGTTGCGCACCTCCTTGCCCTCGGCGACCAGGGTGCCGACGCCGGTGGCGGTGAAGAAGGCGGGGATTCCCGCGCCGCCGGCGCGGATGCGCTCGGCCAGGGTCCCTTGCGGGTTGAACTCAAGCTCAAGCTCGCCGGCGAGATACTGACGCTCGAACTCCTTGTTCTCACCGACGTAAGAACTGATCATCTTGGCGATCTGGCGGGTGCCCAGCAGTTGGCCCAGGCCGAAGCCGTCGACGCCGGCGTTGTTGGAGATGACCGTCAGGCCCTTGACGCCGCTGTCGCGCAGGGCGGCGATCAGATTCTCGGGGATGCCGCACAGGCCGAAGCCGCCGGACATGACCGTCATGCCGTCGAAGGTCAGGCCCTCCAGCGCGGACGTGACGTCAGCGTAGATCTTTCCCATCGCTCTCCCTTTTTTCACTGCCTGATGAATATCGGCTTTTGACCACGCCTAACGCGGGGGCGGGCGGGGGGCAAGACGCGGCGTCGATCCGACGCGGCGATTTCAGACGGTGAAGGCGAAAAACAGAGTCTAATTCGTCTAATTCGTCTGAACCGACGGCGAGCCGGGGTCAAAAAAGAGGGTGCAATTGGTGCACTTTCTTCGGAATCGGTCGGTGCGGACGACTGATGTCGGCATCCTTGGGGTTGCGTTCAAGAGGGCGAGGCATCCATCGGGGGCGAGGCGTCGTATTGCAGTTTAGCCTGCAGCAAGACCCGACGATCGAGGACGCCGATGAACCTGACCAATGTCGCCATTCGCCAGCTTCAGGACGCGCCATTCCCGGACTTCGTGACGCGTCCGGCGATCGACAGCCTGGTGACGGAGGCCAGAAAGCGTCTGGATCGCGACGGGCCGCACGACGAGGCGGCCTTTGCGCGCGAAATGGCCCAGCGCGCCATCGCCGAACATACGGACGCGGCGAACCAGCAGCATTACGAACTGCCGCCCGAGTTCTTCCAACTGTGCTTGGGCAAGCGGTTGAAATACTCCTGCTGCCTCTATCCCACGGGCCGCGAGACGCTGGATCAGGCGGAAGAGGCGGCGCTGGCGGAGACCTGCGCCCATGCCGATCTGAAGGATGGTCAGACGATTCTGGAGATGGGCTGCGGCTGGGGTTCGCTGTCGCTGTGGATGGCCGAGACCTATCCGAACGCGAAGATCACGGCGGTGTCGAACAGCCACGGCCAGCGCGGCCATATCGAAGCCCAGGCGGCGGCGCGGGGCCTGACCAATCTGACGGTCATTACCCAAGACATGAACGCCTTCGACACCGAGCAGCGGTTCGACCGCATCGTCTCGGTGGAGATGTTCGAGCATATGGCCAATTGGCGCGCGCTGCTGACCAAGGCGAGACGCTGGCTGGCGCCGGACGGGCGGATGTTCATCCACGTCTTCACGCACCGCAACGCGCCCTATCGGTTCGACCATACCGACAGCGGTGACTTCATCGCCCAGCATTTCTTCACCGGCGGCGTCATGCCCAGTCACGGGCTGATCCGGCAGTTTCCAGACCTGTTCGCGGTCGAGCAGGAATGGACCTGGAACGGCGGTCACTATGCGCAGACCGCCAACGACTGGCTGGCGAACATGGACCGGAACGCCCCGCGGATCGCGGTGTTGATGCGTGAGACCTATGGCGACGACGCCAAACTTTGGACCCGTCGCTGGCGGCGCTTCTATCTGGCGACGGCCGGTCTGTTCGGAAACGACGAGGGCCGCACCTGGGCGGTCAGCCACTATCGACTGAAGCCGGCTTAAGGGAGACGAGGATGATCAAATATGTCGCGGCCTATCTCGGCGCCGGCCTGACCTTTGCAGCCATCGATTTCGTCTGGCTGACCACCATGACGAACCGGCTGTACAAGCCCGTCATCGGGCCGATCATGGCCGACAAGCCGGACATGAAGGCGGCGGTGGCCTTCTATCTGATCTCCATCGCCGGGACCGTGTTTCTGGCGATCGCGCCGGCCTTGAAGGAAGGGAACTGGACGCGGGCGGCGATCAACGGGGCGGTCCTGGGCTTCGTCGCCTACGCCACCTATGACCTGACCAATCAGGCGACGCTGGCGGTGTGGCAGACCAAGCTGACGATCATCGACCTGATCTGGGGCACGACCCTGACGATGCTGTCGGCGACCGGCGGCTATTTCGCTGCGCGCTGGGCCGAGGGCCATTTCGGCTAAGCCGCCCGACAGCCCCGCGCTTGCGATTGCGACCGCGCGTGTCTAAAGCTCGCGCCAGGGTTGATCGCGGGGGCGACAGTTGGGGGATGGCAGGCACCGATTGCTGTCGGCGCGCGGCGCGGCCGATGCAGGCTGGGTCTATGGCGCGCATGTCGCCCGCTATGTCTCGCCGCTGTTGCTCTATCCGGTTCTGACGCGACGCCTGGGGCTGGATGGGTTCGGGGTGTTCGCCTCGGCCATCGCCCTGGCCCTGATCGTGTCGTTGGTGGTCGATTACGGGCAGTCGCTGTCGGGGCCGCGCGACATCGCCGGATCGGTCGAAGGGCGCGGCGTCCTGATCGGTCAGGCCCTGGCGATGCGCGGCGTTCTGATCCTGCCCGCCGCTGCGGTCGGCGTCGGTCTGGCGGCTTTCAATCCGGTTCTGGAAGGGGCCAGCGGCGTCGTGGCCATGGCGGTCGTGCTGGGGATCGGGCAGGGGGCCAGCCTGCTGTGGTTCTTTCAGGGCATTCGCGATGCCGGTCCGGCGGCGATGTTGGAGGTCGGCCTAGCCCTGGCCGCGACAGGCGTCGTTCTGGCGCTGCCCGACTTGAGTATCGGCGGGGCGTTGGCCGTTCAGGCGGGCGGCGTCTGGGCCGGCTTGGTCGCGACCGGCGTCCTGTTGTTGCGACGGCAGACGGTTCAGGCGCCGGAGCAGGGCTTTATGAGGCGCGTCCTGATCCAGGGCGGTCCGCTGTTCGCCGGTCGGGCGGTGATCGTCGCCTATACGGGGGCGGGCGTCCTGGTCGTTGCGGCGCTGGCCGGGCCGGCGCAGGCGGCGCTTTACGGGGCGGCGGACCGGCTGGTCGCGGCGTTCGGGTCGCTGATGCGGCCGCTGGCCGGTCTGATTGCGCCCCGGATCGCCGGACTGCTGGGACAGGATCCGGCGGCGGCGTTTCGCACGGCGCGGTGGACGCTGGCCGCATCGACGGGAGCGTTCGTGCTGCTGGCAGCAGCGCTATCGCTGACGGCACCGCCGCTGATCCGTCTGTTGTTCGGGCCGGGGTTTGCGGGCGCCGTCGAGGTGCTGCGTATGTTGGTCTGGGTGCTGCCGCTGGTGGCCGTCAGCCAGGTGCTGGGGCTGCATCTGATGAACCCGCTGCGGATGGATGGACGGTTCGCGCTGATCGTGGCGCTGGGTTGTGTCGCGACGTTGGGGTCGTCGGTGATGTTGGCGCCCGGTCTTGGCGCGGCCGGCATGGCGGGCGCGCGGATCGTCGGCGAGGCGGCGGTGGTCGTGGCCTGTCTGATCGGGTTGAGGGCGCATTGGAGCGCGCTGTTCCAGACCGGCGGGAGGCGCGATGTCCCGGCGATATGACTGGCTGATCGTCGGCGCCGGTTTCACCGGGGCGGTGGTCGCCGAACGGCTGGCGCGCGGGCTGGACCAGAGCGTGCTGGTGATCGATCGGCGTGACCACGTCGGCGGCAATGCGCACGACCGGCGCGATGCGGGCGGGCGGCTGATCCATCCCTATGGTCCGCACGTGTTCCACACCAACAGCGCGCGCATCTTCGCCTATCTGAGCCAGTTTACGGCATGGCGGCCATACGCCCATCGGGTCCAGGGGCAGGTGGACGGGCGGCGGGTTCCGCTGCCGTTCAATCTGGATTCGATCGAAACGCTGTTTCCCGCCGCGATAGCCGAGCGGATGACGCAGGCCTTGGTCCAGCGGTTCGGTTTCGGGGCGCGGCCCAGCATCCATGACCTGCGACAGGCGGGGGACGATCCGGATCTGAGGCGGCTGGGGGACTATGTCTTCGACAAGGTGTTCGCTGGATACACCGCCAAACAGTGGGACCTGCCGGTCGAGGCGCTGGACGCCTCGGTCACCGCGCGGGTGCCGATCGCGGTCAGCCGGGACGACCGCTATTTCGTCGACCGCTATCAGGCCATGCCGCGCGACGGCTATGGGGCGCTGTTCCAGCGGATGCTGGACCATCCGAACATCACGGTGTCGCTGAATACGCCGATGGAGCAGGTGCAGGCGGGGGCGTGGGACCGGATGGTCTATTGCGGCGCGCTGGACGACTATTTCGGTCGGTCGGTCGGGGCCTTGCCCTATCGCAGCGTGCGGTTCGACCATCGGGTCGTGGACGTCGAGGATGGCCTGCCGGTCGGGACGGTCAACTATCCCAACGACTTCGACTTCACGCGCATCACCGATTTCCGCCACCTGACCGGCGAGCATGGGCCGACGACGGCGACGGTGACCGAATATCCGATGTCTTATGAGGCGGGCGTGAACGACCCCTATTATCCGATCCTGACGGAGGCTTCGCGACAGTTGGCGGGGCAATATCGCGCGATGGCGGCGACGCTGGCGGGCAAGGTCTGGTTCGCCGGTCGGCTGGCGGATTTCCAGTATTACAACATGGACCAGGCGGTCGGGCGGGCGCTGAGCCTGGTCGAGAAGTCGCTGGCGCCGGCCATCGCCCGGATGGCGGCATGAGGGCGTCGGTTTGGGCGGTGGTGGTGACGTGGAACCGGCGCGCCCTGCTGGAGCAATGTCTGGCGCACCTGATCGCCCAGACGCGCCATTGCGACGGGGTTGTGGTGGTCGACAACGCCAGCGACGACGGCACCGCCGAGATGCTGGCCGACGCCTGGGCGGGTCAGGCGATGGTTGTGCGGATGCCGGTCAACACCGGCGGAGCGGGCGGCTTCAACGCCGGAATCCGCGCGGCGATCGAGGCGGGGGCCGACCGGGTCTGGCTGATGGACGACGACGTGCTAGCGGCGCCGGATGCGCTGGAGGCCTTGCTGGCGGCGGAAACGGGGTTGGCGGATGAAGGCGTCGTTCCGGCCTTCCTGTGTTCCAGCGTCAGGTCGCCTGAGGGGCATCTGACCAATACGCCCGAGATCGACCGGCGGTGGAATGTCCTGGGCTACCCCGATTGGGGCGAGCGGTTGGAGCAGGGAATGATACCGGTGCGGCAGGCGACGTTCGTCTCGGTCCTGGTCAGCCGGGCGGCGGTGATGCGGTACGGCCTGCCGCTTGCGCCCATGTTCATCTGGGGCGACGATACGGAATATACGCTGCGGCTGTCGCGCGAGGCGCCGGGCTATCTGGTCGCGGCCAGCCGGGTCGAGCATGTGCGCGCGGCGCCGGGACGGCTGACCATCGAGACAGAGCCGGATGCGCGGCGCGAACGGCTGCATCGCTATCTGACGCGCAACGTCATCCTGGCCAAGCGGCGGCACGAGGGGCAGCGCTCGGCGCTGCGCTATGCCGCCTCGCGGCTGAGGCTGGCAGGTCGGCTGGCGCTGGGCGGACGCTGGCGAAAGGCCGGGGTGCTGGTCGCCGGGGTGGTGGACGGCGCCCGGTTCGATCCCGAGGTCGAGCATTGCAGGCCGTCCTGAGCGCTTCGCTGCGGTGGTCGCAGGTGCGCGCAGCTTATGAGCGGCTGGCCTTGGGTCTGCTGGGCCTGGGCGTGACCTTGCCGCTGTTTCTGACGCCAGGGCAGGTCAGCGGGCCGCGGCTGGGCGATCTGGCGCTGGCGGTCGCCTTGCCGCTGGTAGGTGTGACTTGGCGAGGCATGGCGCCGGTTCTGAGGGCGGCGGGTGTGGTCGCGGCGGGCTTTCTGGCGATGACGCTGCTGGTGCAGGTCACGCAGGGCGGCGACCGGCTGAACGTCGGGGATGCGGCCTTCTGGTTTCGGTGGATCGCCTCGGCGCTGGCGGCGCCGGCTGTGGCGAGCCTGCTCCTGAGGGATGAAGGACGGCGGCGGCTGTTCCTCTGGGCCGTGCTGGCGGGCGCGGCGTGTCACCTGGCGACCTATGGGATGGCGATGCTGGTCGGGCTGGAGCCTTTGAAGGCCGTGGGGCTGGCGTCGCCGCGCGCGATGGTGACCACGACGGCCGCTCAGGTGCGGCTGACGACCCTGGCCGAGCATCCGAATGCGGCGATGGCGATGATCGGACTGGCGGTCCCGGCCGGCGTGATGCTGGCGGGACGGCGCTGGATGCGGCGCGCGACGACCTGGGGCGGCGTCGGGGTGGCGGTTCTGGGGTTCGTCTGCACCCTGTCGCGGGGCGGCATGTTCGCGGCGATGCTGGCGGGGCTGGCGAGGATAATCGTCGGTTGGCGCTGGCGCGAGCGGGTTCGGCCGCTGGGACTTGTGCTGGCAGTCTGCGCTCTGGCGGCGGGCGCGATGGCTTTGCAGGCGGGACGGTTCGACCTCGACGGCGGCCGGTTCGCGGGGCGGTTCGACAGGGCGGCGCTGCGGGACAATCTGGCCGGACGGATGCTGACCTGGCGGCGGACGGTGGATTTGGTCGCGGAGCGTCCCATGGGAACAGGCTGGTCGTCGGCGGACGAGATGGGGGCGTTTCGGGCGCTGTCGGTCAGCCACAACGGCTATCTGTTCACGGCGCGGACGGCCGGCGTGGTGGGCGCGCTGGTGCTGCTGGGGCTGCATCTGGCGTCGGCGGCGCGGCTGGACGAGCTGACGCCGCTGTCGGTCTATGTGCTGGCGGCGATGTTCGGCGAGGACCTGACGCAGGGGGCGGGGATGGTTTTCCTGTGCTGTCTGGTGGGCGCCTTGGCTTGGCGAAGGCCGCTGGCGCCGTGAGGGTGCTGATCATCAATACCCTCTATCCGCCGGCGCAGGTCGGCGGGGCGGAACGCAGCGTGGCGCAATTGGCCCAAGGGCTGAGGCGGGCGGGCGTGGATGCGTCGGTGCTGACGTTGACGCCGAGGCGCGAGACGGTGAAGGAGCGGATCGACGGCGTGCCCGTGCAGCGGCTGCCGCTGCGAAATCTGTTTTGGCCTTACGACGGCGAGCGGCGGTCGGCGGCCCGGCGGGCGGTCTGGCATGGGCTGGAGGCGGCCAATCCGCTGATGGATCAGGCGGTGGATGGGGCGGTGGCGCGGGTGCGGCCGGATCTGATCCATCTGCACCTGACGACGGGGTTTTCACTGTCGGTCTATCGCGCGGCGGCGCGGCGGGACCTGCCGGTGGTGCAGACGCTGAGGGACTGGTCCATGCTGTGCGCGCGAGCGTCGCTGTTTCGACGCGGACGGCGTTGCGAGCGGCGGTGTGGGTCGTGCGTGTTGTTGACGGCGGGCAAGCGGGCGCGGTCGCTAGGCGTGGATCATGTGATCGGCCTGAGCGGGCCTGTGCTGGAGACCCATCGGGCGGCGGGCTATTTTCGGCGGACGCCGGGGTCGGTGATCGGAAATGCGGCGGGTGCGGCGGTGATCGCGCCAAGACCATCGTTGGCCGAGGCGCCGACGATGCAGTTCGGGTTTCTGGGGCGGATCGAGCCTGAAAAAGGGATCGAAGTTCTGCTGGCGGCGACGACGCGGCTTAATGGCGACTGGACGCTGAATATCGCCGGGCGGGGCGAGGCGGATTACGTGCAGGGGTTGAAGCGGGCGTATGAGGATCCGCGCATCGTCTGGCTGGGGCAGGTGGAGGGGGAGGCGTTCTGGCCCAGGGTGGATGTGCTGGTCGCGCCGGCGTTGTGGGCCGAGCCGTTCGGACGCAGCGTCGCGGAGGCGGTTCAGCAGGGCCGGGGCGTGATCGCGTCGGGCATCGGCGGCCTGCCGGAAGCGGCGCAGGGGGCGGGCATGTCGGCCTTTGTCGAACCGGGGGATCCGGCGGCGCTGACAGCGGCGATGCAGGCGGCTGTGGACCAGCCGGAACGCTGGCGTTTCGCGGCGGTCGGTGCGCCGGCCTGGACCGAGGCGTCGATCGTCGAGGCCCACAGGGTCGTCTATCGTCAGGTGCTGAGCAGAAGGTCTTCAATGACTTTGGCCGAGCGGGACCAGGCGTAACGGTCGGCGCGGCGAAGGCCGGCGTCGCGACTGGCGACATCCGGTCGGCTGAACAAATCCGACATATGGGCGGCCACGGCTGCGTCGTCGGCGGGATCGAAATAGAGGGCGGCGTCGGCGCAGACCTCACGCGTGGCGGGGATGTCGGAGGCGATGACCGGACAGCCGAGGGTCATCGCCTCCAGCGGCGGAATGCCGAACCCTTCATAGAGGCTGGGAAAGACAAGCGCCTGCGCGCCGCCGAGCAGGGCGGCGATCTCTGCGTCCGAGCGACGGCCGGCGAAGATCAGGCGCGGGTCGGCCGGAAAGGCGGAACGGTCGAAAACGGCGGGGCGGTCGCCGATGAGGACCAGCCGGACGGCAGGGTCCGCAAGACGGGAGAGGGCGCGGATGGCGACGATAAGGTTCTTGTTCGGCGTCAGATTACCCAAGGCCACGAAATAGGGGCGCATCGTGAGGCCGAGGCTTTCGATGACGGCGGGGTCTGGCGTGACGATGCGAAGATGGTCGGCGCTGTTCGGGGCGACGGCGATGCTGTCGGGCGAACGGTTCAGGATTGAGGCCAGCTCGCGCCGGGAAAACGCAGAGACGGTCGCCAGCCGCGCCCGTTGCGCCAGGATCCTGTTCAGGGTGCGGTGAAAGGCGGCGTAGCCGGTTCGGAAATGCTCGGGATGACGAAAGACGGCGGCGTCGTGGATGACGGCGATTTGCCGCCGGTGCAGCACCGGGCCCGAACCGCCTAACGACAGCAGGCGGCCGTGGCGCGCGGTCCAGGCCAGGGCGGTCTGTTCCCAAAGATGGCCGCCAGTGCGCCCGATCGTACGGGTCGGGATGTTGAGCAGGTTCAGGTTCTCGGCGCCGGGGGGCGTCAATATGACGTAGCGGTCGGCGGCGCCGGGACGCTGATCCAGGGCGCGGACGATCTGACGCGCATAGCGCTGAACCCCGCTCATCGGCTGGGTCAGGAATCGGCCGTTGATGAAGACGGGCTCAGCCACCCAGGCGTCGACGGGCGAAGGCGTCGCGGTAGATTCGGACCGTCTGTTCGGCCATGCGTGAGGCGGACAGCAGGCCCGGCGCGATCGGCAGGGGAACGACGCGGCTGACCAGCGCGGCGCGCATCGCCTCGGCCAGATGATCGGGCGAGGCGTCGACGGGCAGGCGGTCGATGCGCGCGCCGGCCTGGATCAGACGCCCGATCCCGCCGACGTCGGTGCAGACGATCGGCAGGCCCAGGGCGGCCGCGTGGATCATGGCGTAGGAATCGGCCTCGTAACGGCTGGTCATGGCGAACAGATCGAAGCCCGCCATCAACGGCCCGGCGTCGCGTACGCCCAGCAGACGAAGGGCGTCGCCGCCGGCGGTCCTGATCGACGGGGCCAGATCGCCGTCGCCGATCATGACGCCGGTGATGCGCGGATCGATGGCGTTCGCCCGGCGGACGGCCTGGGCGAACCGGACGGGGTCTTTCTGAGCGCAAAGCCGGCCGACGAAGCCGACGACCAGAGCGTCGTCGGGAACGCCGAGGGCTTGCCGGGCGGCGAGACGATCGTTGGCGGGCGGCGCGGCCAAGCCGTTGGGGACGACGTGCAGGCGGTGTCCGCCGAGCCCCCAGCGACGGGCGACGGCGGCCTCCTCCTCAGAGACGGCGATGACGGCGTCGCCGGACCGGGCCAACAAGGCCTCGGTTGCGCCGGCGATGATCGTCGCCAGGCTAGCCGGGCCCATCATCGGCAGGGCGTGAGGGGTGTAGATCCTGGCGGCGCCGGGCGCGTGGGCGAGGCGGACCAGCGCGCCGACCTTGGCGCTGTGGCCGTGAACGATCTCGAACGGGCCGAGGCGGGCGATCAGGTGGTTCAGGGCGTGAAGAGCGGCGACGTCCCACGGTCCGACGCTGCGCCTCATCGGCAAGCGTTCATTGGCGTGGAGGGGAAGGGCGGCGACTGCGGCCTCGAACCAGGGCTCGGCGCGGCGTGGCGACCAGATCAGGGATACCTGATGGCCGCTTCCGATCAGGGCGCGGGCCAGATCGACCACATGACGCCCCGAGCCGCCGCCGGACGGCTCGATGACCAGAAGAATGCGCAATGTCGTCCCCCGACGATGGCTCAGCGTTGCAACTGAAAGCCATCATCGAGAAACGTCAAGATTGCGTGCTTAGTTGACTGTCGCCTTGACGATCTTGCCGGGGCTGCGCGGCGGCTCGCCCTTGGGCAGGGCGTCGACGTGTTCCATGCCCGATTCGACCTGGCCCCAGACGGTGTACTGGCGATCCAGGAAGGTGGCGTCGTCGAAGACGATGAAGAACTGCGAGTTGGCGCTGTTGGGGTCCGAGGTGCGGGCCATCGAGCAGACGCCGCGCACGTGCGGCTCAGCCGAGAACTCGGCCTTCAGGTTCGGCTTCTTGGAACCCGAGGTGCCGGTGCCGGTCGGATCGCCGCCCTGGGCCATAAAGCCCGGGATCACCCGGTGGAAGACCACGCCGTCGTAGAAGCCTTCCTTGGCCAGTTCGGTGATGCGCTCGACGTGGCCGGGGGCCAGGTCGGGGCGCAACTTGATGACCACGTCGCGGGCTTCGCCGTCGCCGGTGTCCAGGGTGAAGGTCAGGGTGTCGGCCATGTCGGTCGTCCTCTTTGGGTTGATTTGAGGCGGGACATAGCCCGCAACGCCGGTCGGGGCTATGTGGGAACGATGAGCGAAGACGAAAAGCCCCAGAATCAACAGGCGGGGGAGCGCCGCCGGATGGTGAAACCGCCCACCGGCGGGACCGCCGCCGGACGCGGCATGGGCACGAAGATGAAGACGGCCGACACCAAGTCGATGTCGAGCCAGCAATGGATCAAACGCCAGCTGTCGGACAAATGGTCCGAAAAGGCGCGGGCCGAGGGCTGGCGCTCACGCGCGGCCTTCAAGCTGATCGAGATCGACGACAGGTTCCGTCTGATCAAGCGCGGGTCAAAGGTCATCGACCTGGGCGCGGCGCCGGGCGGCTGGGTCCAGGTGGCCTTGAACCGGGGTGCGGGCGCGGTGGCGGGGGTCGACCTGCTGATGATCGCGCCGATCCCGGGCGCGACCCTGCTTCAGGCCGATTTCACCCATCCGGGCGTGGACCAGCAGCTGATCGACGCCATCGGCGGGGCGCCGGACCTGGTGCTGTCGGACATGGCGCATAATACGGTCGGCCATCGCCAGACGGACCATTTGAAGATCATCGCCCTGATCGAAATCGCCGCCGACTTCGCCATCCGCACGTTGCGGCCCGGCGGAAACTTCGTCTCCAAGAACTTCCAGGGCGGGGACGCCGGCGGGGTTCTGGCGCGGCTGCGCGAGGAGTTCGAGACGGTGAAATACGTCAAGCCGGCGTCGAGCCGTAAGGACAGCGCCGAGGTGTTTCTGGTGGCGCTGAACAAGCGCTGACGCGTCAGGCGGCGGCTGCGCTCGCGCGGGCCCTACGGTCCTCCATGCGGGTCCAGATGCGGTCGTGCAGGGTGAAGAAGAGCGTCTGCACCAGAGGCTCGACCATTCCGATGGTCAGCGCCGTCCGGATGTCGTTGGTCAGGGCGTAGGCGACGGCGACCGCCACGGCGAAGTGCATGACGCCATAGGTAACGGTCTTCAGCGCGATCTGTTTGAACGACCGGGGCAGGGCGTGGCTGTGGCCGTGATGGGCGTCGTGCGAGCGGCGCTGTTCCTCGGGCGACATGATGTCGAGGCGGGCGGTGAAGGCCTCGGTCGCCTCTTCGATATTGGAGGCCATGCGACGGCGCTCGACCTTGTGCCAGACGCGGTCGTGGACGGTGTAGGCGATGGTCTGAAAGATCGGCTCGACCATGCCGACGGCCAGGGCGATGCGCCAGTCGCGGGTGATGGCGAAGGCGACAAGGATGGCGACGATCAGGTGCATGACGCCGTAGCTGGCGATCTTCAGAGCCAGTTTGCGCGCGGTGCTGAGGATGACGCCGACCATGCGGAGAGAATGGTGAGCGGCCCTGCGGGTTGCAAAGCAATAAAATCTATCGGGGGTATAACCGCAATCGGCCTTGCCCCTGACCCCCGCATCCCGTTATACGCGGCCCGCAAAACGGAGACTCCCTATGGAGATACGCGAAGGACTGACCTTCGACGATGTTTTGCTGGAACCCGGCGCATCCGAGTTCATGCCGGCGATGGTCGATGTCTCGACCCAGCTGACGCGCGACATCAAACTGAACATCCCGCTACTGTCGTCCGCCATGGACACGGTGACGGAAAGCCGTCTGGCCATCGCCATGGCGCAGTCCGGCGGTCTGGGCGTTCTGCACCGCAACATGACCATAGAGGAGCAGGCCGACGAGGTCCGCGCCGTCAAACGCTATGAGAGCGGGATGGTGGTCAATCCGGTGACGGTCGGCCCGCAGACGACGTTGGGCGAAGTGCGCGAGATCGTGGCGCGCAAGAAGATCACCGGCTTCCCCGTCGTGGATCCAGCGACCGGCAAGCTGGTCGGGATGCTGACCCACCGCGACATGCGCTTCGAGAGCGACCTGAACGTCACGGCCGCCTCGCTGATGACCACGGGCGACCTGATCACGGTCCGCGAGGGCGCCAGCCGCGACGAGGCGCGCGAGTTGCTGAAGACCCGCAAGATCGAACGCGTCATCGTGGTGGACGAGGATTATCGGGCCGTCGGCCTGATCACCATGAAGGACATCGAGAAGGCCCAGGCCTTCCCCAACGCCGCCAAGGACGAGCAGGGCCGCCTGCTGGTCGGCGCAGCCTCCACCGTCGGCGACGCCGGTTACGAGCGGGCGATGGCGCTCGCCGAAGCGGGTTGCGACGTGGTGGTGATCGACACCGCCCACGGTCACTCGGCCTCGGTCGCCCAAGTGGTCGAGCGGATCAAGCGCGAGAACAACCGGCTGCAGATCATCGCCGGCAATGTCGCCACCTATGATGCGACGCGGGCTCTGATCGACGCAGGCGCGGATGCGGTGAAGGTGGGCATCGGCCCCGGCTCCATCTGCACCACCCGCATCGTCGCCGGCGTGGGCGTGCCGCAGCTGACGGCGGTGATGGACTCCGCGCGGGCGGCCAAGGGCACGGGCGCCTCGGTCATCGCGGACGGCGGCATCAAATACTCAGGCGACCTGGCAAAGGCCATCGCGGCGGGCGCCAACGTGGCCATGATGGGTTCGATGTTCGCCGGCACCGACGAAAGCCCCGGCGAGGTCTTCCTGTACCAGGGCCGCAGCTACAAGTCGTATCGCGGCATGGGCTCGGTCGGGGCGATGGCGCGCGGCTCGGCGGATCGGTATTTCCAGAAGGAAGTCTCGTCCGAGAAGCTGGTGCCCGAGGGCATCGAGGGCCAGACGCCGTACAAGGGGCCGATCAGCCCGGTCCTGCACCAGATGGTCGGCGGGCTTCGCGCCTCCATGGGCTATGTCGGCGCCGGCACGATCCCGGAGTTCCAGGAACGCGCCCGCTTCGTGCGCATCACCGGCGCGGGTCTGCGTGAAAGCCACGTCCACGACGTGATGATCACGCGTGAAGCGCCCAACTATCGGCAGGGGTAGGCGACCATGACGACCGAACTCACCTATCTGGCCCTGACGCTGATCCTCGCTCTGGTTCAGATTTTCCTGCCCGCCGGGGCGCGGACGGCCGAGTTCGGCTCGAAATGGAATGCGGGTCCGCGCGACGAGACGCCGGAGGCGAAGAAGCCGCTGACCGGCCGTCTCGAACGCGCCGAGGCCAATCTGTACGAAACCCTGCCGCTGTTCATCGGCGCGGTGCTGATCGCTCATGTCATCGGCGCGTCCAGCGCCCTGACGGTGTGGGGCGCAGCGCTCTATTTCTGGGGGCGGGTGGTCTATGTGCCGCTCTACGCCTTCGGCGTTCCCTATGTCCGGTCGCTGGTCTGGGGGGTCTCGCTTGCGGGACTGGTCATGGTCCTGGCGTCCCTGTTCTTCGTTTGAAAGCCTGAATTGACCCCAGCCGCTCGCCTCGCCGCCGCCGCCTCCGTCCTGGACTCCATCGCCCAGGGCCGCCAACCGGCCGAGGCCGTCATGAAGGCCTGGGGCACGGCCAACCGCTACGCCGGATCAAAGGACCGGCGCGCCATCGCCGACCGGGTCTATAAGGTGCTGCGCGCGCGCGGCCGCCTGTCATGGATCATGGGCGGGCGTGAAGACGGTCGGGCTCTGGTCATCGGTTCGCTGCACGCCATCGACGGCCTTTCGCTTGAAGAGATCGAGGCCCTGCATTCGGGCGACGGCTATGGCCCGCGCCCGCTGTCGAAACAGGAGCGCAGCCGCATCACGGCGGGGCAGGGCGAACTGCCGGGCTGGGTCGCCGCCGGCCTGCCCGAGTTCGTGGTCGAGGATTTCAAGGCCACCTTCGGCGACCGCTGGGCCGAGGAAGCCCACGCCCTGATGGCGCCGCGCGCGCCCATCGACCTGCGCGTCAATGATGTAGCCGCCACGGTCGATGAGGTCGAGGCCGAGCTGAAGGCCGCCGGTCTGGACGTTTCGCGCACCCCTTGGTCGGCCGTCGGCCTGCGCGTGCCGTCGGAACCGCCGCCCAACATCCAGGCGCTGGAAGGCTTCAAGGCCGGCCGGTTCGAAATCCAGGACGAAGGCAGCCAGGTCGTTTGCTGGCTGGCTGGGGCGCAACCCGGCATGACGGTGGCGGATTACTGCGCCGGCGGCGGCGGCAAGACACTGGGTCTGGCCCAGGCGATGAAGGCGCAAGGCAAGCTTGTCGCCTCCGACGTCGTCAACAAGCGGCTGGAGAACATCCGTCCTCGCCTGCAGCGCGCGGGCGTCGAGGCGGAGCTGGTCCTGATCGGTCAGAACGGCGGCGGTCTGGAAGATCTGAACGGGCAGGCCGATCTGGTCTTCGTCGATGCGCCCTGTTCGGGGTCGGGCACCTGGCGTCGTCGTCCCGAGGACGCCTGGCGTCTGACCGCCGAAGAGGTGGAGAAGCTGCACGGCCTGCAGGTGCGTATTTTGAGCCAGGCGACCAAGCTGGTGAAGCCGGGCGGCCGTCTGGTCTATGTCACCTGTTCGATGCTGGCGCGCGAGAACGAGGCCAGCTTGGACGCCTTCGAGGCCGCCAATCCTGAGTTCCGCCCGGTCGCCGTCACCGACATCCTGTCGGCGCCGCAACTGAGCCAGGCGGCGCAGGCGAAGTTCGCCGAGCTGGCGTCCGGGGCGCGCCTGCGCCTGTCGCCGGCCTCGGCCGACACCGACGGATTCTTCGCCGCCGTTTACGAGCGTACGGCATGAAGCTGGCGCGGCATGGCGGGGTCTCGCTGCTCTACGTCATGGCCGCGCCCGCCGAATACGGGCCGCATCTCCAGGCCCGGATCGCGCCGTTGATGACCGGCGTCGGTCCGGTCGAGGCCGCCGTGAGTCTGGGCGTCGCCCTGGCGCGGCTGGAGGCGGCGGGCGATCTGCCGGATCTGATCGTATCGCTGGGCTCGTGCGGGTCGCGGGTGCTGGATCATGCGGCGGTCTATCAGGCCTCGTCCGTCGCCTATCGCGACATGGACGCCAGCTCGCTGGGTTTTCCGAAGGGCGTGACCCCCCTGTTGGACCAGCCCGCCGTCCTGCCCTTGCCGTACCCGATCCCCGGCGTGCCGACGGCGACCCTGTGTACGGGTGCGAACGTCGTGTCCGGCGCCGCCTATGACGCCATCGACGCCGAGATGGTGGACATGGAGACCTGGGCCCTGGTCCGCGCCGCCCAGACCTTCGGTGTGCCCCTGATCGCCCTGCGCGGCGTGTCGGACGGCCGCGCCGAGTTGAAGGCGTTGGAGGACTGGACCTCGACCCTGCACCATGTGGACGAGACCCTGGCCGCCGCCCTGGATCGCCTGACCGCCGTGCTGGAGGCCGACGGCCCCGCCGCTCTTGAGCTTCCCGCCCTTGAAATATCGGCCTCGCCCGACCAAGACCCCGCCCATCCTCCCGCCCCGGATTCGATCACGCCATGACCACGCCGCAAGACCACCAAAAGGTCCTCATCGTCGACTTCGGCAGCCAGGTGACGCAGCTGATCGCGCGCCGCCTGCGCGAGGCCAGCGTCTATTGCGAGATCCATCCGTTCCAGAAGGCCGAGGCCGCTCTGACGGCCATGAACCCGGCGGCCATCATCCTGTCGGGCGGTCCCGAGAGCGTGCATGAAGAGGGCAGCCCCCGCGCGCCGAAGGGCGTGTTCGAGGCGGGCGTGCCGGTGCTGGGCATCTGCTACGGCGAGATGACGATGTGCGAGCAGCTGGGCGGCAAGGTCGAGGGCGGCCACACCCGCGAGTTCGGCCGCGCCGAGATCACCGTCCAGAAGGCGTCACCCCTTCTGGCCGACCTGGCCCCCGTCGGCGAGAACGAAGAGGTCTGGATGAGCCACGGCGACAAGATCGTCGCCATTCCGCAAGGCTTCGACGTGGTCGCCTCGTCCGAGGGGTCGCCCTATGCGGTGATCGCCGATGAGGCCCGTCGCTTCTACGGCGTGCAGTTCCACCCCGAGGTGATGCACACCCCGCGCGGCCATCAGATGCTGAAGAACTTCACCCACGGCATCGCGGGCTTGAAGGGCGACTGGACCATGGCCGCCTATCGCGACGAGAAGATCGCCCAGATCCGCGAACAGGTCGGCGACGCCAAGGTTATCTGCGGCCTGTCGGGCGGGGTGGACTCATCGGTCGCCGCCGTCCTGATCCATGAGGCCATCGGGGATCAGCTGACCTGCGTCTTCGTCGACACCGGATTGCTTCGCAAGGACGAGGCGACCCAGGTCACGACCCTGTTCCGAGAACACTACAACATCCCGCTGGTGCATGTTGATGCGTCGAAGGAATTTCTGGGCGAATTGGCCGGAGTTTCCGACCCCGAGACGAAGCGCAAGACCATCGGCCGGCTGTTCATCGAGGTGTTCGATCGCGAGTCCGCCAAGATCGAAGGCGCCGAATTCCTGGCCCAGGGCACCCTCTATCCGGACGTGATCGAGAGCGTCTCCTCGTCCAGCGGCAAGGCCCATGTCATCAAGAGCCATCACAATGTCGGCGGCCTGCCCGACTATATGAAGCTGAAACTGGTCGAACCCTTGCGCGAACTGTTCAAGGACGAGGTCCGGGCGCTGGGCCGCGAACTGGGGCTGAGCGACGCCTTCGTCGGGCGCCACCCGTTCCCCGGACCGGGCCTGGCCATCCGCATCCCCGGCGAGATCACGCCGGACGCCGTCGAGACCCTGCAACAGGCGGACGCCATCTATCTGGACGAGATCCGCAAGGCCGGCCTCTACGACAAGATCTGGCAGGCCTTCGCCGTCCTGCTGCCGGTCAAGACCGTCGGCGTCATGGGCGACGCCCGCACCTATGAAAAGGTCCTGGCCTTGCGCGCCGTCTCTTCCACCGACGGCATGACGGCCGACTTCTACCAATTCCCGTGGGACGTCCTGGCCAAGACGGCGACGCGCATCATCAACGAGGTTCGCGGCGTCAACCGCGTCGTCTACGACGTGACCTCAAAGCCGCCTGGGACGATCGAGTGGGAATAGGGCAGGGCGTCCGTCGGTTCTTTCAAGTGGCGGATATTCTTCGAAACCGCACAATGCGCCGGCGTGCAGGTTGCAACTGCTTTCCCGCCTAACCCACGCTCTCAGACGAGATTACAAATCCGCCATCAGGATCGTCGCCTGCTTGCGAGTCGTGACCGAATATGACTAAACATGAATGACACCGGTAGCAGTCAAGCGGCCAACTCGTTTTGACACCGGTGTCTCGCGTCAGCAGCGGGAGGCGTGAACGAGGGCGTTCGATCCTTGAAGCGCAACACTTGGGAGGAGAAACTAGAATGATCCAACGCCACAAATTTGCGCGCCACGCCCTGGTCGCCACCGCGTCGCTGGGAGCCCTAGCTCTCGCCATGATGGCGCATGACGCCGCCGCCCAAACGGCCGAGGTGGCTGCGCCTCAGACAGATGACGCTGCCGAGGTCGATGATATCGTCGTCACGGGTTTTCGGGCCAGCCTTCAGAATTCCTTGAACATCAAACGCCGTGAAGCCGGCGTCGTAGACGCCATTTCGGCGGAAGACATTGCGGATTTCCCCGACACGAACCTGGCCGAGTCGATCCAGCGCATTCCCGGCGTCTCGATCGACCGCGATGCAGGCGAGGGCCGGTCGATCACCGTCCGCGGGCTCAGCTCGGAGTTTACCCGCACGCGGATCAACGGCATCGAGGCCCAGGCATCGACCGGCGCCACCGACTCGTCGGGCGGGGTGAATCGCGGTCGTGGCTTCGACTTCAACGTCTTCGCCTCAGAGCTCTTCAACAATATCACGGTGCGCAAGACCGCCTCGGCCGAGACGGAAGAGGGGTCGCTGGGGGCGACCGTCGATCTGCGCACCAGCCGTCCGTTCGACAAGATGGGTTTCCAAGGCGCGCTGTCGGGCCAGTACGGCTACAATGACCTGTCTCAGGACTGGAGCCCGCGCTTCGCCGGTCTGATTTCGAACACCTGGGCGGATGACCAGATCGGCGCTCTGTTCTCGATCGCCTACAGCGAGCGTGACAGTCTAGAGGAGGGTTTCAGCTCGGTGCGATGGGGACCTGCCAGCGCCGACGGCGGCTTCCAGAATGGCGCTGTCCTGCCGAACGCCGCGCGCACCTACCACCCTCGCATCCCACGCTACGGCAGCCTGGAGCACAGCCAGGAACGTCTGGGCGCGACGCTGTCGGTGCAAGCCCGGCCTGGCAACGGTCCTACCCTGTTCACGATGGACATGCTGTACTCGAAGCTGGATTCGACGCGCAGCGAAAACTTCCTGCAAGCCTGGTCGCTCAGCCGTGGCGCCGATCAGGGCGGCAAGCCGCAAGTCGACATCATGAGCTTTGAGATCGATCCCGACACGGGCGAGATGATCTATGCCCAGCTCGACGACATGGACATCCGCAGCGAGCAGCGGTTCGACGAGCTGGAGACCGAATTCAAGCAGATGACCTTTGGCGTCGAGCACGAGTTTTCGGATCGGCTGCGGTTCGACGGCCTGATCGGTCGCGCGGAATCCAGCTTCGCCAACCCGGTCCAGGTCAGCGCCATCATCGATCGCCAGAACGTCGACGGCTATTCCTATGACTTCCGCCAGAACCGCAATCTGCCTGCGATCAACTGGGGCTTCAATGTCGCCGACCCCACACAGTGGAGCGTCGTCGGGCCTACGGGCGCGCAACCCCGATCGGAGCTGCGCATCAGCTCCAACTTCCAGGAGAACGTTTATACGACGGGTGAGGCCAACTTCGCCTTCGACGTAAGCGATTGGCTCACACTGAAAGCGGGCGTCAGCCGCAAGGAATATGAGTCGAGCAGCCGCGCCTTCGCGCGCCCAAACAACGCCAACGGTTCGCCAGCGCTGCCGGCGGGCACGAGCATGGCTTCGGTCACCAATCTGCTTACCGGGTTCGGTCGCAATCTCGATCTACCGTCAGGCGCTGCGACCAGCTGGGTTCGGCCGGATCTAGCTGCGTTGCAAACAGTCTGGAACTACAACTGCAACTGCGACACGGGCGTAGCAGGCGGTGATTTCCGACTGATCGGCCTTAACGGCAATCCGTCCACCTATGGCAACTGGCGTGACGTGACCGAGACCGACACCGGCGCCTATGTCCAGGCCGACTGGGACACTGAAATCATGGGTGTGCCCTTCCGAGGCAACGTCGGTGTGCGTCAGGTCAAGACCGAGGTCGACGCCTTGGGTTATTCGAACGTCGGTGGTGTTGCGACGCCGGTCCGGGGCGAGAACGAATATGACGACACCCTACCGTCGCTGAACGTGTCGATCGAGCCGATGAAGGATCTGATCGTGCGTTTGGGCGCCGCCAAGGTCATGGCGCGACCGCCTGTCACGAGTCTGGTTCCGGTCTTCACGCTGAGCGCAGCCGGGGCGGCGACCAATACGGCGTCGCTGGGCAATGTCGAGCTGGAACCCTATCGGGCGACGACCTACGACCTGTCGGTTGAATATTACTTCGCGCCTGAAGCTCTGCTGTCCTTCGCCTACTTCTACAAGGACATCTCGACCTATGTGCAGACGACCACCGAACCGCTGTCGTACAGCCAACTGACGGCCTTGAACCCTGTGGCCTTCCCGGCGGGCGGTCGTCCTGCCGGCGACATCTATCAGTTCAGCACGCCCACAAACACGCCGGGCGGCCCGCTGAAAGGCTTCGAGATCAGCTATCAGCAGACGTTCTCCTTCCTGCCCAGCCTGCTGTCGAATATCGGTACGCAGCTGAACTACACGCACGTTGAATCGGAGATTCAGTATTGCGTCACCGCAACCTGCGCGGCTTTCGTGACGGCGGACCTAGTCAACCTGTCGCCAAACGCCTGGAACGCGACGCTGTATTATGACGACGGCAAGTTCAATGCGCGTGTGTCGGCGGCCTATCGCGACACCTATTTCCAGAACGTGCCGGGTTCAAACGGCGCCACGGGCCTAATCCCGTATCAGGGCAAGACCGAAACCACGACGATCGACGCTTCAGCATCCTATAACCTGACCGATAACCTCAGTGTTTCTGTCGAGGGGCTGAATTTGACCGACGAAGCCAACCGTCAGAACCACGGCGACATCGGCCTGCCGCGTGACAGCACCTATGTCTATCACCACACTGGCCGCCAGGTTTACATTGGCGCGCGGTATCGCTTCTGATCCCAATAGATCGGCGAGATAAGACAGGCGGCGTCGGTATAACCGGCGCCGCCCTTCTTTTGACATCGGCCGAATTGCGCGACGCGGCGAGAGAATTTTCGCCTGCCGGCTAGTCGCCTTGGCGGAAGTCGAACCTTTGGTTTGCGACGAAATCTTCCCAAGCGCTGCGCGTGGCGAAGTCCAGGCCGCGATCCCACGCCGATCCCATGTAGTAGGTGAACGACTGACCCGGCGTGACCCGCACCAGGATCAGATAGTTGTCGGCGTCTTCGGTGAAGCCTTCGACCGTTGCGGGATCAACCGCCAGAGCGATGCCGAGCGAGCCATGCTCGGGGTTTTCAGGCTCCCAGAACATCAGACGCCCGTGTGCGGCGTCGCGCGTGACGAAGCCTCGTCCGTTGTCGTTGCTGCGCTTCGAAATGCCGATCGCGACGATCAGCGGTGCGTCGGAGTTCGAGGTCAGAGTGGAAGTCATTCGCGTAAAGTTGGAGCCTAACGGGAGGCTGAACTCACGCCTTTCTGAAACCGTGCGCACGACGTCGACAGGCCAAGGACGGTAGGTCACGCTAAACCGCGCCTCATCGCCGCCGGTTTTGTCGATCTGGTAGGTGGAGAAGTTGCGACTGGTCCAGAGCTTGTTGTCGTACCAGATGCCCAGACCCCCGGCGCCTCTGCCGCGTCCCACGTCGTAATAATCCAGCCCTTCGCCGCGATCGACGTGATAGTTCGGGAACTTCAACTGGCGGTCCATGAAGGGATAGCGGACACGTTTGGCCCACACATCGATGCCCGAGCCAGAGGGCGCCTCGCGCGCTTCGAGCGTGGGACCGTAAATGCGGTGAGCGACGCGATCGTTTTCCCATAGCAGATCATCCAAACGATCCGGCGCGAAGCGGGCGACGGCGCGCGGTCGCTGCTGATCCTCCGGCGGCGGCTCCAGCGGTTCGATGGTCGAGGGTCGGTTCAGAGCGGATGGATTGTAGGAGAGGGCCGAGGTCGCACGCATCTCGGCGTCTCGACGGCGGATTTCTTCGGCGCCGACGACCGTCACGGGGGCGGGCGGGACAGGCGTGGTCGCAGCGACCACGTCGGCCGTGTCGCGCGTGGGTTCCGCCAGTGGCAGAGAGCGAACTGGGTCGTTCAGCGACGCGACTTCCAGCCCGGCCAGAATATAGGTTCCTGAAGCATAGAGGCCGACGTCTTCAGGGTCGGTCGATACGGGCTGATCGCCCGTCTTCTGCGCTGCGCCCACGAGGCCGTTCGCAAGGATATGGCGGTTCAGGCCGGCCCACCCCTTCAACACATGCGGCAGGTAGGTGTCGCGATCCAAAAGGCCGTGGTTGATCCCCCAGGCGAGGGCGTAGACATAGAAGACCGAGCCTGAGGTCTCAGCCTCGGGATAGGCTTCGGGATCCAGCAGGCTGGCGCGCCACAGTCCGTCCTCTTGCTGAAGTCCTGCGACCCTGCCGGCCATCTTCTGGAAGAGATCGACATAGAAGACGCGGCCGGCGAAATCGGCAGGCACGGACTCCAGCCATCTTACCAAACCGCCCATGACCCAGCCATTGGCCCGCGACCAGTAGATTCGGTCGCCATCAGCGTCACGATGGTTCTCGTCCTTGAACCGTTCGTCGCGCAGGAACAGCTTTTCGTCCTCGACCCACAGCCGCGCCGCTGTGCGTCGCCATTCCTTATCTGCGGCGTTCAGATATTTCGGATCGCCTGTGATTGCGGTCATCCGGGCGAAGACCGGGGGCGCCATATAGAGGGCGTCGGCCCACCACCAGACCAGCGCCGGTGTGTCTTCCGCCCTGGCCAGATAGGGGACCTGCCAGTCCAGCCGCTGACGCAGCGGCATCAGCACGCCCTCCTGCCCGCGACGCGCGTAGAGTTCTTCGTACAGATCGCCGATCGCGATATCGTCGGCGTTCAGCATCGTCTTGCCCGACCGCGCGCCACGTACACTGTAGTTGTAGTGATCGGCCACGGCGCTCAAGAAGCGCAGCGTCCGCGTATCGTCCGACACGCGCGCAAGCCGCGAAGCGCCGACGTAAAAGGTGGCTGCGACCCAGTTCGACGACATCTGCGTCAGGTTGCTGCCCGTCGATAGGGCGAGCGGCTCGGCGGCCATGGCTGCGATTTGCGAGGAGGCGACATATTCGACAGCCGCCATGGTGCTCTCGCGAGACGGCACGCCTGCCACGCCGGTGTATAGGGTGGGGCGGTCGCGTTGAACCAGCCATTCAGCCTCGACGCCCGGCGGCAAGGCTGCGACCGTTTGCGCTAGAACAGGGCCGGACATGGCGGCCGAGCTCATCAGAACTGCAATCAGGCCAAGGCAGGGTCGGGTTGGCAGGGCCATGTTTTCCTCCGGCGCTGCTCCGGGCGGCGCATGATGGTTGGTGGCCCACTTCGACGGCGAGCCGCAACGTAACCGGTGTCAATTTCTGACGATCAGCTGTCGGTATCTCTTGCCAGCCTTATATCGTCCACTATTGTGAGACGAAAGAACAGAATGTGGGAAATCTAGATGCGCGCCGATCGCCGCACGCTTCTGCAACTGGGTGTCGTCAGCGCCTTGACGCGAGCGACGCCGGCGTTTGCACAATCTAGCCGTTTACGCACCTTCGACGCGTCCGACTATGGCGCGGTGGGCGACGGGGTCGCCATCAACACGCGTCCCATCCAGGCCGCCATCGACGCAGCGGCCGGGCAGGGCGGAGGGGTCGTGGTCCTGAAGCCCGGTCTGTATCTGTCAGGTTCGCTATTCGTGAAGTCGGGGGTGACCCTGTCGATCGAACGCGGCGCCACTCTGCGCGGCGTTCAGGATCTGGCCGCTTATCCGATGGTTCGCACGCGTGTTGCCGGCGTTGAGATGGACTGGCCCGCCGGCTTGCTGAATGTCTATCAGCAACAGAACGCCAAGATCACGGGCGAGGGTCTGGTCGATGGTGACGGCAAGGTTTTCTGGGACGCCTATTGGGCGCTGCGCCGCGATTATGATCCGCGCGACCTGCGATGGGCGGCTGACTACGACTGCCGCCGTCCGCGGTTGGTCCACGTTTACGATTCACAGCAGGTCGAGGTTTCCGGTCTGAATCTGGCGCGATCGGGCTTCTGGACCGTCCACGTCTGCTACTCGCGGGACGTGAAGGTCGCCGACCTGATCATCAGGAATAACATCGGCGGACGCGGCCCTTCGACGGACGGCATCGACATCGACTCATCGGAGCGGGTGTTGGTCGAGAGATGCGACCTGTCGGTCAACGACGACGCGATCTGCATCAAGGCCGGACGCGACTGGGACGGGCTGCGGGTAGCCCGGCCGTGCCGTCAGGTGAAGATTCGCGACTGCATCGTCCGTGACGCCCTGGCCGGGATGACCTTCGGATCGGAGACATCTGGCGGATTTGACGACATAGAAGTCTCTGGGCTGAGGATCGAGTATCCGGTGCCGCTGGGGATCTTCTTCAAATCAGGCCACACACGCGGCGGCGTGATCTCCAACATCCGCCTGCGCGACATCCATCTGCAGGACGTGCGCACATTGATGCAGGTGAACCTGAATTGGTACCCAAACTACAGCTACGCCCAGATCCCGAACGGCATCGCGGACGTGCCGGATTACTGGCGCGCGCTCGCCACGCCCGTGCCGCGCGAACAGGGCATTCCCCGTATCCACGATGTTCGCCTGGCGAACATCAAGGCCGTCGGCGGCAAAGTCGGATTCGCCGCCGCCGCCTATCCCGAAGCGCCGCTGAAAGACTTCATTTTCGAACGGTTGGACTGGGATGTGCAGGATGCGGGCGCCATCGCCAATGCCGAGAACTGGCGCTTCCGCGACTGCAACATCGACACCCTGGACGGCCAAGGCCCCAAGGTGACCGAGTCGTCCGGCGTCACGGGCCTTCGATTCAGACAAACATGAAAACCAAAAAAGTTGTGGGAGTTAGCGCGATGAAAATCCTTTCCACCTGTTCGATGCTGGCATTTGGCGCGGTCGCGCTTGTGGGGGGCGTCTCCGGCGCCGCCCAAGCAGAAGTCCTTCGGCTGAACACGCCGGCGGTGGGCCTGACCAGCGACAGGATCGGCGCCCTGCCCGACGCGGAGCGCGGTCCGTGGGCCGAGTATCTGGCACGCTCCCAGGCCCAGCATCTGGCCGACCGCGCTGCGCTCGCGGCCGAGCTTCCCGCCGGAGTTGCTCCGCCGCCGCCGCCCAAGGCCGTCGGACCCGCCCACTACAACATGCCGCTGGATCGGCCTGCCGACTGGTACGCCACGGCCGAAGCCCGGGCCGTCGCGGATGCGATCGTCAGTTTCCAGACGCCCGCCGGCGGATGGAGCAAAAACCAGGATCGCAGCATTGCGCGCCTGCTGGGTCAGCGCTTCTCCAACGATGCCGAAACCATGGAGCAGAACCCGGCGAACTTCGATGCGCCGGCGGATCGCTTCTGGACCTTCGTTGGCACGTTGGACAACGAGGCGACGTGGTCGGAAATGCGTTTCCTGGCCAAGGTCGCCGCCTACGCGCCCGGACGCGACGGCGACGCCTGGCGCGCCAGCGTCATCCGAGGCGTGCGGTATCTTCTGAACGCGCAATATCCAAATGGCGGCTGGCCTCAGATCTGGCCCCTCGAAGGCGGCTTCCACGACTCCATCACCTTCAATGACAATGCGGTGGCGAACGCGGCCATGCTGCTTCGTGATGTCGCCCATGGCGCTGAGGGCTTCGATTTCGTGCCGGCTGACTTGGAGACACAGGCAGCCGAGGCGACCCAAAAGGCGATCGACGTGATCCTCGCGGCCCAGGTGCGTCAAGGTAACCGCCTGTTGGGCTGGCCGCAGCAGGTCGAGCCCATGCGGCTGGTGCCAACCAGCGCTCGGAACTACGAGCCGCGATCCATCGCAAGCGGCGAAACAACCGATATCCTGATCTTCCTGATGGGCGAGGACAACCCGTCGCCGGAGATCAAGGCCGCCGTCCGCGGCGCCGCCGAATGGCTTCAGGCGGTGCGTGTCTATGACAAGTCTTTCGAAATGACCGACAACGGACGCAAGCTGATCGACAAGGCCGGGGTGGGGCCGATCTGGTCTCGCAACTACGATCTGGTGACCGGGCGTCCGATCTTCGGCGACAAGGATCAGACCATCCATGACGATGTGAATGAAATCTCCGTTGGAAGACGCAACGGCTATTCCTGGTGGATTTCATCGCCGCAGAAGGCGCTAGACCTTTACGCCGATTGGTCCAATCGGCTCGGTTAATCGCGGGACGCTGATCGGCATTGTCGACGCGGCCTGGCGGCGCATCTGCGACATTGGTTTGTGAGCTATCAAAGGCGACAACGCGCCCCTGGCTCAGACACGATGGGACCAGCGCGGCGAAAGCCAGTGAACCATTTCCCGTCCAGACGGTTAGCCAAGCCAGACTTTACGGAGAGGGCTGGCATGAGCACCCATGGATTGAAGGATGCGGTCGTTCGACCGTTGCATTGGCTATTGCTGGCGTTTCCGATCGCGCTGTTCACCTTCGCCCTTTTCACCGACATCGCCTATCTGAAGACGGCCGAGGTCCAGTGGACGAACTTCTCGGCCTGGCTGATCACCGGAGCGCTGGTGTTCGGCGGGTTTGCCGGGCTGTTTTCGATCTTCGATTTCGTCGTCGGTCTGCGCCACGGACGTTCGCGACGGGCGACGGTGCATCTGATCGCGCTCGCGCTGGCCTGGGTGCTGGGTCTGGTGAACGCCTTCAAGCACAGTCAGGACGCCTGGAGCTCCGTCGGAGCTTTCGGTCTGATCCTGTCCATCCTCTGCACAATTCTGGTCCTGGTCGCCGGCTGGACCGCCTATGCCGCGCGGGAGAGCGTCCGATGAACAAGAACCTGCTCGCCGCCAGCGCCGCCACCCTGGCCATGGCCCTGACGGTTGCATCGTGCGGCAACGCCAGCGATCCGAAACTGAACCAGACCGGCGCGACGCCCGACCTGCCCAAGGTCAACGAGACGCTGGTGCCGCCGATGAAGATCAGCCCGCCGGCAGGCTGGAACGGCGAGACGCCGACGGTGCCGCAAGGCTTTACGATCAGCGCCTTCGCCACCGATCTCAAAATCCCGCGTCAGATGCTGGTCCTGCCCAATGGCGATGTGCTGATCGCAGAGGGGCGCGGCGGCCATGCGCCCGCCATGCGGCCCAAGGATGTGATCGCCGGCGTCATCAAGAAGCAGGGCAACACCAAGATCAAAGGCGGCAACCGCATCACCTTGGTGCGCGACGCGAACAACGACGGCACGCCCGAACTGCGGACCGTTCTGGTGGACAACCTCGATGCGCCTTACGGCCTGGCCTATGTCGATGGCTATCTCTATGTCGCCGAACAGGGGGCGCTGGTTCGCTTCGCCTTCCAGCCGGGTCAGACTGGCATCGCCACGCCCGCCGAGCGGGTGACGGAGCTGCCGTCGCGCATCAACCACCACTGGACCAAGTCCCTGACCGCCAGCGCGGACGGGTCGAAGCTGTATGTCGGCACCGGCTCGAACTCCAATATCGGCGAGCGCGGCATGGCGGTCGAAGAAGAGCGCGCCACGGTGTGGGAGATCGACCGGGCGACGGGCGCACGGCGCACGATCGCCACCGGCATTCGCAATCCGACGGCCCTGGCCATCGAGCCCACGACCAATCTGTTGTGGTCGGTCGTCAATGAGCGGGACGAACTGGGGCCGCAACTGGTCCCGGACTATCTGACCCAGGTGCGCGATGGGGCCTTCTATGGCTGGCCCTACAGCTATTGGGGCCAGAACCGCGATCCGCGCGTGATGCCGCAGAACCCCGAGATGGTCGCCAAGGCCATCCGGCCGGACTACGCCCTGGGATCGCACGTCGCCGCCCTGGGCTTGGATTTCGCCCGCAATGGCGGTTTTGGCGGGTCGTTCGCCAACGGCGCCTTCATCGGCATGCACGGCAGTTGGAATCGCCAGGATCCGTCCGGCTATAAAGTCGTGTGGGTGCCGTTCAACGCCGGCCGTCCGGCGGGTCAGCCCGTCGATTTCGCCACAGGCTTCCTGAAGAACGGCAAGGCGCGCGGCCGCCCGGTCGGCGTCGCGTTCGATGGCGCCAAACGTGTGCTGTTCGTCGCCGACGACCTGTCCAACACGGTATGGCGCATCGCGCCTTCGCGATAAGTCGGCTTTTCCCTCGCCCAGCAAGGGCGAGAGAAATCGCTCAGGTCTTCGAGACCTAGCCGAATAAGAAAAGTCCCCGGCTGCAAGCAACCGGGGACTTTGCCTATGGGGAGAGCTGTGACCTACGGCGTGAAGTCGATGGTGCGTTCGAAGGGCGCATCGACCGGACGGCCACGATCCATGATCGGCGTGACCTCGGCGCCGTTCATCAGGGCCAAAGCGGCTTCGCCAAAGCCCATGCCCGGACGGCTTTCTTCCAGCACGACGCAGTCGGTGACGTGACCCGACGCCAAGGCAGTGCAGCGCAGCCGCACGCTGAAGCGATCGGTGCTATCGGCCTTGGGTGCGACGGTGCGTTCGATGGCGGGCTGAGGCGCGCTGAACAGGGCCGCGTCCTTGAGCAGCGGTCCGGTCGGGGCGCCCAGCAGGGCCGTCATCAATGTCAGGCTAAAGGTCAGTGTCATGGCAGGCCTCGTTCGTCCTCTATTAAGATTTGAGCGAGACCTCCGTTCCCCGAACGTTCAAAAACGCGCGGGTGTGTGCGGCGCACCACACTTCGATTTCTGTGCTGATGTCAGAATGGCCTCAAGCTCGACTGTTGTTGTTGGCACAGGGTCTTCAGCCACGAACGCACGGTGCGCAGACGCGCCGTGTCGTGAACGTCGCGGTGGGTGGCCAGCCAGAAGCGACGCTCGATCAGGATCGACGGCAGCACGCGCACCAGACCCTCGGCCAGGAAGCACGGCAGGACGCCGACGCCGCCCCCGGCGGCGATGATCTCCCGCTGCGCCCGGATCGATGACGAGGCGACGTGGGGCGCGAGGCCCGGCTGGACCTCGTCCAGATAGCGGAGTTCGGGCGCATAGATCAGATCGTCGATATAGCCGACGATGTCGAAGCGGCTCAGGTCGTCGACGGTGTCCGGAACGCCGTTGCGGTGCAGGTGATCGGGCGAGGCGTAGAGGGCCAGCTGATACGGCGTCAGCGGCTCGACGATCAGGCGTGCGGCATGCGGCGCGGCCAAGGTGATCGCCATGTCGACCTCTCGGCGCGTCGGCGACAGGAAGCCGGAAGTGGCCGCCAGCTCGATCCGGAGGCCCGGATGGGCCAGACGCAGCGCGGGCAGGGCGGGGGCCATCAGGGTGACGCCAAACCCCTCGGACGCGCTGACGCGCACGACGCCGGCGGGCGCGTCGGGCTGGGTCACGCGGCCGACAGCCTCCATCGCGCTTTCGGCCTCCAGACCGATATCGAGCAGTTGGGCGCCGGCGGCGGTCAACTGAAGGCCGGTGGTCGAGCGGACGACCAGGGTGGATTTCAGTGCGCTTTCCAGCCGGGCGACCCGACGCCCGACCGTGGCGGCGTCGACGCCCAACCGCTGCGCCGCGCCGCCCAGCGAGCCCGCGCGCGCGGCGGCGATGAAGATGCGCAGATCGTCCCAGTCATACATGTGTCTAACTATACTGCAAAAACGCAGAATGCTGCCTGCAACTTTGCATTATCGACAGGCGCGCAGCGGTGATAGCCATAGCCGCAACAGAAGAACCAACAGGGACACCCAGGCCATGCGCGACATTCGCCACTTCATCGACGGTGCGGCTTTCGACAGCGCGTCCGCACGCTTCAGCGACGTGTTCAATCCCAACACCGGGGATGTGCAGGCGCGCGTGCAACTGGCGACGACGGGCGATGTCGACCGTGCGGTCCAGGCGGCGCAGAACGCCTTCGACGGTTGGGCTTCGACCAATCCCCAGCGCCGCGCCCGCGTCATGTTCGACTTCAAACGTCTGGTCGAGGCGCGGATGGACGAACTGGCCGAGCTGCTGTCCAGCGAGCACGGCAAGGTCATCGCCGACTCCAAGGGCGACATTCAACGCGGCCTGGAAGTGATCGAGTTCGCCTGCGGCATCCCGCACGCGCTGAAGGGCGAATATACTCAAGGCGCCGGTCCCGGCATTGACGTCTATTCGATGCGCCAGCCGCTGGGCGTGGTGGCGGGCATCACCCCGTTCAACTTCCCGGCAATGATCCCGATGTGGATGTTCGGCGTGGCCATCGCGGTGGGCAACACCTTCGTGCTGAAGCCGTCAGAGCGCGATCCGTCGGTGCCGGTGCGTCTGGCCGAACTGATGCTGGAAGCCGGGGCGCCGAACGGCGTGCTGAACGTGGTGCACGGCGACAAGACGGCGGTCGACGCCATCCTGACCCATCCGCTGGTCCATGCCGTCAGCTTCGTCGGTTCGTCCGACATCGCCCACTATGTCTATCAGACGGGCGCCGCCAACCATAAGCGCGTCCAGGCCATGGGCGGCGCCAAGAACCATGGCATCGTCCTGCCCGACGCCGACATGGATCAGGTCATCAAGGATCTGTCGGGCGCGGCCTATGGTTCGGCGGGCGAACGCTGCATGGCGCTGCCGGTCGTAGTGCCGGTCGGCAAGAAAACCGCCGACGAACTGCGCGAGCGGATGGTCGCCGAGATCCCCTCGATGCGGGTCGGCGTCTCGACCGATGCGGGCGCCCACTATGGCCCCGTCGTCACGGCTCAGCACCGCGAGCGTGTCGCGGGCTGGATCGAGAAGGGCGTGCAGGAAGGCGCCGAACTGGTCGTCGACGGTCGCGACTTCAGCCTGCAAGGTCACGAGAAGGGCTATTTCATCGGCCCGTCGCTGTTCGACCATGTGAAGCCCGAGATGTCATCCTATCAGGAGGAAATCTTTGGTCCGGTGCTGCAGATCGTGCGCGCCGAGACGTTCGAGGAGGCGCTGGCCCTGCCGTCGAACCACCAGTACGGCAACGGCGTCGCCATCTTCACCCAGAACGGCCGCGCGGCGCGCGACTTCGCCGCCCGGGTCAATGTCGGCATGGTCGGGATCAATGTGCCGATCCCGGTGCCGGTCGCCTACCATACCTTTGGCGGCTGGAAGCGTTCGGCCTTCGGCGACATCAACCAGCACGGCATGGAGGGCGTCCGCTTCTGGACCAAGACCAAGACCGTGACGGCCCGCTGGCCGGACTCGGCGCTGGAGCATTCGGACAGTTCGTTCGTCATTCCGACGATGAGGTAGGGCGTGCGTTGGATCGTCCCGCTGCAACTCGTAACCTACGCTGCGATGTTGGTTGCCTTGGTTGGCTTCATTTTGGTCGTGGCGCCTTTGGAAGCGAGCGTTTTCGGGGGGATTTCTTTGCTGGCTTTTTGGGGGTTAGCTGAACTGAAATGTCCTCGCTGCGGGTTTCATCTCACGCGACGTGATACCCGTCCTCTCGTTTTGCCGAGCTTGGATCCATTGCCGGCCGAGTGCCCGAACTGTGGGCGGTCTCGGTTTGGCGTCTACCCGTTTCAACATAGGTTTCGGCCAGAACAGGTCTGATTTCATGGTGCTGACCCGATGAACTTCGCCCTTACCGAAGACCAGCGCGCCATTCAGGACGCCGCCCGCGCCTTTGCCGAGGCCGAACTGGCGCCGCATTCGGCCCGCTGGGACGAGGACAAGCATTTCCCCGTCGAGGTGATGAAACAGGCGGCCGAAATGGGCTTCTGCGGCATCTACACGGCTGAGGAGCACGGCGGCATGGCCCTGGGCCGGGTCGAGGCGGCAGTGATTTTCGAGGAGTTGTCGCGCGGCGATGTGGCGACGGCGGCCTTCATCTCGATCCACAATATGGCGACATGGATGATCGATCGCTTTGGGTCGGACGACCTGCGCGGCCGGTTCGTGCCGTCGCTGGTCGGGATGGAGAAGATCGCCTCTTACTGCCTGACCGAGCCGGGCTCGGGCTCCGACGCGGCGGCGCTGCGGACCACGGCCGTGCGCGACGGCGACCACTACGTGCTGAACGGCTCCAAGGCCTTCATCTCCGGCGCAGGCACGTCCGACGTCTATGTCGTCATGGTCCGCACGGGCGGCGAGGGTCCAAAAGGCGTCAGCGCGATCGTCGTCGAGGCCGGGACTCCGGGCTTGTCGTTCGGCGCGCAGGAAAAAAAGATGGGCTGGAACGCCCAGCCGACTGCCATCGTCCAGTTCGACGACTGTCGCGTGCCGGTCGCCAACCTGCTAGGCGAGGAGGGGGCGGGCTTCCGCTACGCCATGGCCGGTCTGGACGGCGGGCGCCTGAATATCGCCGCCTGTTCGCTGGGCGGGGCGCGACTGGCGCTGGAGACAGCGCAGGCGTACGTCGCCACGCGCAAACAGTTTGGTCGTCCGATCGGCGAGTTTCAGGCGCTGCAGTTCCGGCTGGCGGACATGGCTACGGACCTGGAGGCGGCGCGGCTGATGGTGCTGCGCGGCGCCTGGGCCATCGACAACGACCATCCCGAAAAGACCAAATGGTGCGCCATGGCCAAGCGGCTGGCCACGGACGCCTGTTTCCAGATCGCCGACGAGGCCCTGCAACTGCACGGCGGCTACGGCTATCTGAAGGACTACCCGCTGGAACGGATCGTGCGCGACTTGCGGGTCCACCGCATCTTGGAAGGCACCAACGAGATCATGCGGGTGATCATCGCGCGGGAGATGACCAAGTGAGCGAAGCCGAGGTCGTTACGCGCATCGAAAACGGCGTCGGTCGGATCACCCTGAACCGGCCCAAGGCGATCCATGCCCTGAACCGGGCGATGTGCGAGGCGATGACCGAGGCGCTGCTGGCCTGGCGCGGCGACGCGGCCGTCCAGTCCGTCCTGATCGACCATGCCGGCGAGCGGGGCTTTTGCGCGGGCGGCGACATTCGCATGATCGCCGAAAGCGGAGCGGGCGATGCGTCAGAGGCCAAGGCCTTCTTCCTGGCCGAGTACCGGCTGAACCACCTGATGTTCGATTATCCGAAGCCGATCATCGCCATCGTGGACGGCATCGTCATGGGCGGCGGGGTCGGCATTTCCGAGCCGGCGGACATTCGTGTGGCGACCGAGCGCACCACCTACGCCATGCCCGAGACCGGGATCGGCTTGTTCCCCGATGTGGGTGGGGGCTGGTTCCTGCCGCGCCTGCCGGGCCAGACCGGCGTCTGGCTGGCGCTGACAGGCGCCCGGCTGAAGGCGGCGGATACGGTGGCCCTGGGCATCCACACGCACTTCGTGCCCGCGGATCGCGTCGACGCGCTGAAGGCCGATATCACGCGCGAGCCCGCCGATCCGACGTCGGTCGTGGCGCGCCACGCCGGGGACGCGGGGCCTGCGCCGCTGTCGGTCCACCGCGAGGCCATCGACCGGCTGTTCGCCTTTGAGACGGTTGAAGAGATTTTCCAGGCGCTTGAGGCGGACGGCTCGGACTGGGCGCTGAAGCAGCTCGAAACCTTGAAGACCAAATCGCCACAGTCGCTGAAGGTCTCGCTGCGCCAGATCCGGACGGGCGCAACGCTGAACAGCTTCGCCGATAATATGGCGATGGAATACGCCCTGGGCGGCCGCGTTGTGCGCACCCACGACTTCCAGGAAGGCGTGCGGGCGGTGATCGTGGACAAGGACAATGCGCCGAAATGGTCCCCGGCGGACCTGTCGGGCGTTACCAACGAGACGCTGGATGCGCTGTTCGCGCCGTCGCCGGACAATGAAAAATGGACGCCGCTGGCCTGACCACGTCCCCGCTTTCGCGGGGATGAGCGGACGACAAAAAGGGAGAGAGACCATGACCAAGATCGCCTTCATCGGCCTGGGCAATATGGGCGGCGGCATGGCCGCGAACCAGGCCAAGGCGGGCCACGCGGTCGCCGCCTTCGATCTGTCGGCGCAGGCGCTGGAACGGGCCGGAGCGGCAGGTTGCGTCGCGGTCGGATCGGTCGCTGAGGCGGTCAAGGACGCCGAGGTCGTGATCACCATGCTGCCGGCCGGGCCACACGTGCTGAAGGTCTATTCCGAACAGATCATCGGCGCGGCGCCGTCAACCGCCCTGCTGCTCGACTGTTCGACCATCGACGTCGAAACCGCGCGCAAGGTCGCCGGTCTTGCCAAATCGGCCGGCTACGCTTTTGCCGACGCGCCCGTGTCAGGCGGCACGGCGGCGGCGGATGCGGGCACGCTGGCCTTCATGGTCGGCTGCGACGAGGGTGACTTCGCCCGCGTCGAGGCGGCGCTGGAGCCCATGAGCCGCATCACCATCCGCGCCGGCGATCATGGGGCGGGGCAGGCGGCCAAAATCTGCAACAACATGCTGCTGGGCATCTCCATGCTGGGCACGTGCGAAGCCATCGCCCTAGCCGAGAAGCTGGGTCTGGATCCCGCACGGTTCTTCGAGATCGCGTCCAAGTCGTCGGGTCAGTGCTGGAGCGTGACCAGCTATTATCCCTGGCCGGGTCCGGTGCCGACCGCGCCGTCCAACCGCGACTATCAGGGCGGGTTCGCCACGGCCATGATGTTGAAGGACCTGAAGCTGGCCCAGGACGCAGCGGCGAAATCCGGCGCCTCGACGCCGTTGGGCGCGCAGGCCGAGGCGCTTTACGCCCTGTTCGACGGGATCGGGCACGGCGGCCGCGATTTCTCCGCCATGTTGCAGATGCTGCGCGGCAAGCTGGATGAGCTTGATCCGGCATAGATTCGTCGTTCGCATTGTGATTGCGGCCCGTGCAGCTTCGGCGGCGCGGGCCTTTTCGTATGAGGCCGCAGCGGCCACCCGGATCGCTGACGGCTGGTGCGACCAAGGCGCGCGCCTGCCGCGTTCGCCTTATTCCGTTCGCCGGAATGAGCCTGCGAAGAGTGAAGCTAAAGCAGCGGCTTAGCGCTCGTGGCTTGTTGGGACGGCTCGAGCAGAGATCGAAAATCGCCCGGAATGTGGCCGAACGGCGCTTGCGGCGCACATCGCTCCTGTGTCATGTAACCGCTTACATCGCCTATCGACGGATCTTCGAAAAGGGGCCGGGATGATAGGGAGCAGGGAGATTTCGATTGGACATGGCCGCGCCTAGCGCTGCGTCTGCACGGCAGGAGGGCCAGCCCTTCGCCAAGGCCGCCACCATGCGCGACGTCGCCGAACGCGCCAATGTGTCGGTGGCTTCCGTGTCTCGTGTACTGAACGGCTTGGGTGTGACCTCGGATGCGACGCGCCAGCGCGTGCTCGATGCGGTCGAGGACCTTCGCTACGTCCCTCACTTCGGCGCCCGCAGTCTGTCGACCAGCAAGAACGACACGATCGGCGTCATCCTGCCCGACCTGTTCGGCGAGTTCTTCTCCGAGCTGATCCGGGGCATGGATCTGGCCGCCCGCGCCCACGGCAAGCATCTGATCGTGTCCAGTTCGCATGACGGCGCGGAAGACACCCTGGCGGCCGTACGTTCGATGCGCGGGCGGGTGGACGGCATGATCGTGCTGTCGCCGCATCTGGGTGCGGCGAACCTGTCGTCCGAGTTCGCCGGTCGGATGCCGGTCCTTCTGATGAACGGCGGCGCGGCAGAGCCCGGCCGGGCGTCCATCATGATCGACAACCACGGCGGCGCCGTCGGTGCGGTCCAGCATCTGCTGTCCACTGGCCGCAGGCGGATCGCCCACATTCGCGGCGCCGCCGGCAACATCGAGGCGGACACGCGCGCGGCCGGCTATACGGCGGCGTTGGACGGTCATGACCCGATCATCGTCGAGGGCGACTTCTCTCAGGCCTCGGGCCACCGTGCCGCGACCCAGCTTCTGGCCATGACGGAGCGGCCCGACGCCGTCTTCGCCGCCAACGACATGATGGCCGTGGGCGCGCTGTTGGCCTTCCAGGAAGCCGGCGTGCGCTGCCCCGAAGACATCGCCGTCGTCGGCTTCGATGACGTGCCCATCGCCGCCCTGATGCGGCCCGCGCTGACCACCATGCGCGTCAATATTGCGGAAATCGGCCGAAGGGGCGTCGAACGCCTGATCGGCCTTGTTCAGATTGGCGCGACCGCCGACGCCACGGACACCGCTTGCGAAATCGTTCGGCCGATCCTGGTCGAACGCCAGTCCACCGCGGCGGCCTCGTCCGCCAGGTTCAACAAAGGGTAGGCCAGCCATGTCGCTGAAAACCGATCCCATCAGGAGGGGAGAGCTCAGGATGACCCAGTTCAACACGCGTAAGGCCGCGACCCGTCAGGTCGCCTTGGCCGCCGCATCGGCGCTTGCCATCAGCATGGCCGTCGTCGGCGGGGCGCAGGCACAGAATGCAACGACGACCCTGCGCGGCGCGGTTTATGACGGCCAGACCGTCGAGACAGGTGCGACGGTCGTCGCGACCGAAATCTCCACCGGTTATGCGACGCGCGCGCGCGTCGGCGCCGATGGTCGTTATGTTCTGTCCGGCCTGCGCCCTGGCACCTATCGCGTGCAGGTCACCAGCGCGGACGGCCAGACGGCGGAAGAAACCGTGACCCTGTCCTTGGGTCAGGTCGGCACGTTGAACTTGGATGTCGCCGGAGCGACGACGACGGCCGCCACCGACGGCGCGACAGAGCTGGGCGACATCGTCGTCACCGGCCGCCGGGTCTTCGAGGTGCGCACGCCCGAAGTCGCGACCAACGTGACCCAGCAGCAGATCAACAACCTGCCGCAGATCAGCCGCAACTTCCTGAACTTCGCCGCCCTCGCGCCCGGTCTTCGCGTGACCGAGGACGACACCGAGCGGACGATCTCGGCCGGCGGTCAGACCGCTCAAGCGATCAACGTCTTCATCGACGGCCAGAACCGCAAGTCGCTGATCAACGACGGCGGTGTCGCCGGTCAGGACGACAGTCGCGGCACGCCCTTCCCACAGGGCGCTGTGCAAGAGTTCCGCGTCATCAGCCAGAACTTCAAGGCCGAGTACGAACAGGCCGGTTCGGCCATCATCACCGCCGTCACGCGCTCGGGCACGAACGAGTTTCACGGCGACGTCTTCGCCTACTATCAGGATCCCGGCTGGATCGCTCAGGATGTGATTTCGGAGCGTCGCGGCGACGCCAAGGCACCTCTGAAGCGTATCCAGTACGGCGCCAGCCTGGGCGGCCCGATCATTCAGGACCGGCTGCACTTCTTCGGCGCCTATGAGCGCAAGGACGAAGAGCGCATTTCGCAGTCCTTCCTCAACCGCACCGAATACACCAGCTTCTTCGCCAACGACCTGGGCACAACCTCGACGCCTTATGAGCAAGACGTCTTCTTCGGCAAACTGTCCTGGCAGATCAACGACCGCCAACGGCTGGAACTGAGCAGCGAGTACAAGACGGAAGAAGATATCCGCGGAGCGAGCGGCCAGAATGCGCCCAGCCGCGCGGCGCGTAACAACGGCGAAAACATCGCCTTCAATCTGCGCCATCAGTATCAGGGCGATCGCTTCCTTAACGAGTTCGCGATCGATTACTTCACGTCAAGCTATGAACAGTCGGTGATCAATGGGTCCGACTATGGGCGCCAGTACGTCATCTTCCGCGACGACAGCGCAGCGACGCCGGGGTTCCAGTATAACTTCAACAACCGCGACTCTACCGTATTCACGGCCGGCGGGCGGGCTGATGCTCAGTTCCTCGAGCAGAAGAGCACCACGATCCGTAACGATCTGACCATTCCAGATCTGGAGTGGATGGGTACGCACACGATCAAGATCGGTGCGAAATACTCGATGCAGAACTATTTCGTTCAGAAGGATTTCGGGCGTAACCCCACCTTTACCTACGACATCGAAGCTCGCCCCGAGATCAATGGCAGCCGCGATATCCCCGTCTCGGTTGACCTGGGAGTCGCTGTTCCGCCTGCGGACGTCGATAACAATGTTTTGGGCTTGTACATTCAGGACGACTGGCAGATCACCTCCAAGCTGGAGCTTAACCTCGGCATTCGCTGGGATTATGAGGACAATGCGGTCAACAACGACTACCGCACGCCCGATTCCATTCGCAACATGCTGGCCGCGATCCAGAACCTGCCGAACTACGACTTCCCGTCGTATTTCAATCCGGCGGATTATATCTCCGATGGTGATCGCAAGGCTTTCAAGGGTGCGTTCCAGCCGCGCTTCGGCTTCTCCTACGACGTCTTCGATGATGAGCGGACGGTCATCTTCGGCGGTGCAGGCCGCTATTACGATCGTATCGGCTTCAACTTCGCGTTCGACGAGCGGTTCAAGCCCTTCCAGTTCAACAAGACTATCTACTTCTCGAACACGGGCGGGCCTCGTGGCGGTGTCCAGACCATCGCCTGGAATCCGAGCTATCTGACGCCGCAGGGTCTTGATCCCTTGCTGGCGGCCAGCCCGGGCGCCGGCGAAGTCTTCCTGGTTCAAAACGACTTTGAGCCGCCGCGCACCGATCAGTTCAGCCTGGGCGTGCGCCAGAAGATCGGCATGTTCCAGACGGCTCTGACGCTTGCAGCCGGCAAGACGAGAGGCGAATCCAGCTGGTACATCGCCAATGCCCTGACGGAGACGGGCGGACGGTTCAACGGTCCGACGCCGGGATCGGTAGGCTTCCCGCAGTTCCGCAACCTGATCTTCTTCCAGAACACGGATAAAGAGCGCGACTACAAGGCGATCTACTTCACGGCCGACAAGCCCTACAACGCCGAAGATCGCTGGGGCGTGAACATCGCCTATACCTATATGGACGCCACCCAGAACGGCAGCCGCGACGCCGGCTATGGCGCCTTCGACTTCGATTACAATGTGCCTGGACAGTCGCCTGAGTTCCCGTCGAATACCGACGAAACGCATCGTATCGTGGCGTCCGGCACCATCGGTCTGCCGGCGGACTTCCTGCTGTCAGGCATCGTGACCTTGGGTTCGGGCTTGCCCTACACCGTGTTCGACTGCCCGAACGCTCCCGCCGGCGGCCCGAATATCTGCTGGAACGGCGGTCGTCCTGACAAGCGCGCCTTCTTGCCTGGTCTGAACTTCGCCTATCGCCAGATCGACTTGCGTCTGACGAAGGGCTTCGAAGTCTATGGCGGGCAGAAGGTGGAGTTCATCGTGGATGCGATCAACATCTTCAACTTCACCAACTACAAGTCCTTCGATCAGGGCTTCAACAGCCCGCGCTTCGGCATGGGCACGGAACAGTATCTGCCGACCCGCAGCTTCCAGGTCGGCCTGCGTTACTCCTTCTAAATCCTGAGCCTGGGCCGCCTCGTGCTTGTCGCGAGGCGGCCTTTCTTTTTCGATTGAGACCCAGTGAGCGTGCCCATGAATCGTCGAAACTTCCTGATGCGGACCACCACAGGCGCGGCGGCTCTGGCCGTTGGATTTCCGGTGATGGCGGCGGCGCAGCAGGCGGCGGCGACGGGGGCGCTCAATGGGACGCAGAGACGGCCGATGCGGCTGGATCAGGAGATCGAGGAACTCCAGGAGCGGACCTTCCGCTGGTTCGAGAAGGTCACGGATCGCAAGACCGGCCTGACGCCGGATCGCTGGCCGACGCCGTCCTTCTGTTCGGTGGCGGCGGTCGGCTTCGCCCTGACCTGCTGGCCGGTGGGCGTCGAGCGCGGCTGGATGAGCCGGGCCGAGGCGCGTGAGCGGACCCTGACGACGCTGCGCTTCTTCCATGATTTGCCACAGGGCCCGGAGGCCAGCGGCACGGCGGGGTACAAGGGCTTCTTCTACCACTTCCTGGATATGGAGACGGGGCTTCGTTACCGGACCAACGAACTGTCGACGGTCGATACGGCGCTGTTGATCGGCGGCATGTTGTTCGCCGCCCGCTACTTCGACGGCCGTCATGCCGACGAGGCGGAAATCCGTCAGAAGGCCCAGGCCATCTACGAACGGATCGAATGGCCGTGGGCCGTGATCCGCGACAACCGCATCACCATGGGCTGGCACCCCGAGAGCGGCTTCATTCCGTCCGACTGGCACGTCTACAACGAGGGCATGCTGGTGCTGCTGCTGGCCATCGGCAGCCCGACCCATCCGGTGTCGGTCAATGTCTGGCACGAATGGGCGGCCAGTTACGACGAGAGCTGGACCGATCGCTGGGGCAGCTGGCACCTCAACTTCGCGCCCATCTTCGGGCACCAGTACAGCCACATGTTCATCGACTTCCGCGGCATTCAGGACGCCTGGATGCGTGGGCAGTCGGCTCAGCTGGGCGAATACCTCGACTATTTCGAAAACAGCCGCCGCGCCGTCTACGCCCAGCAGAAATACGCCCACGACAACCCGGGCGGCTGGGCGGGCTATTCGTCCGAGGTCTGGGGCCTGACCGCCTGCGACGGGCCGGGCGACTTCAAACAGGTCATCGACGGCAAGGAGCGCGAGTTCTTCAGCTATTCCGCGCGCGGGCCCGGCGACCGGGACGACGGCACCATCGCGCCGACGGCGGCGGCCAGCTCCATCGCCTTCGCGCCCGAGATCGTCGTTCCCTGCGTCAAGGCGATGAAGGCGCGCTATGGTGCGGGCGTCTATACCGAGTGGGGCTTCCTCGACAGCTTCAACCCGACCCTGACCGTGCGCGACGGGCCGCTGCAGCACGGCAAGATCGTGGATGGCGTGGGCTGGGTGGACGGCGACTATTTGGGCATCGACCAGGGGCCGATCGTCATCATGACCGAGAACCACAGGTCCGAGTTCGTCTGGCGCTATATGCGCGGCGAGCCCAATATCCGCCGCGCGCTCGACATCGCGGGCTTCACCGGCGGCTGGATGAACGGATGAGTTTGACGGCCCCCAGGCCCCATCTTGATAGACGCAGCGCTCTGGCCCTGATGGCGGGAGGGGCGGCTGCGGCCTGCACCCCGCGCCGCGACGGCGAGACCGTGCTGCGCTTCTGGGCCATGGGCAATGAGGGCGGGACTGTCGGGCAACTGATGCCCGAGTTCGAGCGCCGCAATCCGGGCGTCCGGGTCTCGGTCCAGCCCCTGCCGTGGACGGCCGCGCACGAAAAGCTGCTGACCGCCTATGCCGGGGCCTCGCTGCCGGACGTCAGCCAGATCGGCAATACCTGGGTGGCGGAGCTGACCGCCATCGGCGCCCTGTCGCCGACCCCGGCCGAGGCCGCGAACCTGCTGACCGACCAGTTTCCGGCGGTGCTGGAGACCAACGAAATCGCCGGCCGCGCCATGACCACGCCCTGGTATGTCGACACGCGGCTGCTGTTCTATCGCAAGGATCTGCTGGCGCGGGCCGGCTTCGACACTCCGCCCGAGGACTGGGCCGAATGGAAGCGGGTCATGCATGCGATCAAGCGTGTGGCCGGCGGCGACAACTACGCCATCCTGCTGCCGTTGAACGAGTTCGAGCAGCTTCTGACCTTCGGGCTTCAAATCGATGAGCCGCTGCTGCGGGATCGGGATACGCGCGGAAACTTCTCCAACCCCGGCTTCGTCGCGGCCCTGGCCTTCTATCGCAGCCTGTTCGACGAGGGGTTGGCGCCGTTGGCCTCGTCGACGCAGATCTCCAACGTCTGGACCGAGTTCGCCAGGGGCTATTTCAGCTTCTACTTTTCGGGCCCGTGGAGCGTGGGCGATTTCCGCAGCAAGCTGCCTGCGTCGTTCCAGCCGAACTGGGCCACGGCGGGCGTGCCGGGACCGAATGGCCTGGGCGCCTCGGCGCCGGGCGGGTCCAGCCTGGCGGTCTTCAAATCCTCCCCGCATCAGGAGGCGGCCTGGGCCCTGGTCCGCTATCTGTCCGAGCCGGCGGTGCAGGCCCGGTTCAACAGCATCGTCGGCGACCTGCCCGCGCGCCAGAGCGCCTGGGACATCGCGGGTGTCGAGCGCGATCCGATGCTGGCGCCGTTCCGGGGGCAACTGGCGCGCGCCAAGGCCGTGCCCAAGGTGCCGGAATGGGAGCGGATCGTCACCGAGATGCAGATCGTCGCCGAACGGATGGTGCGCGGCGAATACACGCCTGAGACCGCCGCCGCCGAGATCGACCGTCGTGCCGACCGCCTGCTGGAGAAACGCCGCTGGATGATGGAACAGGGCAGGGCCGTATGACCGTCGCCGACCCGACACTGGCCAGAGTGAAGCCGTCACGCGGACGCGGCGCGCGCGAGCGGGCGGCCTGGGCCTTCGTCGCCCCGGCCATGCTCGCTATCGGCCTGTTCTTCGCCATTCCGGTCATCGCGGCCCTGCTGCTCAGCCTGACTGATTTCGACATCTACGCCCTGGCAAACCTGGACAATCTGCGTTTCGTCGGCCTGCAGAACTATGAGCGGCTGCTGACCAACCCCCTGTTCTGGGGGGCGATGAAGAACACCTTGACCTTCGCGGTCCTCGGCGTGCCCCTGTCCATCGCCGCGTCCCTGGCGGCGGCGGTGATCCTGAACGCGCGGGTCGTGAAGTGGCGGCCGATCTGGCGAGTGATGTTCTTCGCCCCCTATGTCACGACCCTGGTCGCGACGGCGGTGGTCTGGCGCTATCTGCTGCACACCCGCTACGGCGTCATCAACTGGGGGCTGGAAAGCATCGGCCTGCCCGCCGTGGATTGGCTGGGCGATCCGTCGACCTCGATCCCGGCGATCCTGATGTTCGTGGTCTGGAAGATCTTTGGCTACAATATGCTGATCTTCCTGGCGGTGCTTCAGACCGTGCCGGACGACCTTTATGAGGCCGCGCGCATCGATGGCGCCGGCCCATGGAAGCAGTTCCGCCATGTGACCCTGCCGGCCATCGCGCCGACCATGCTGCTGGTTTCGATCATCTCGGTCGCCAGCTTCTTCCAGCTGTTCGCCGAACCCTATGTGATGACCCAAGGCGGACCGGCCCAGAGCACGGTGACGGTGCTCTACTTCATGTACGAAGAGGGCTTCAAATGGTGGAATCTGGGGTCCGCCAGCGCCGTCGCCTTCGTCCTGTTCCTGTGCATCCTGGCGATCACCCTGGTTCAGCTGGCGGTCGCCAAGCGGGTGGGGGCGTACCAATGAAACTCCGCGCCATTCTGCTCAATCTGGCCGTCGGCCTCATCGCCATCATCGTCCTGTTCCCGCTGGTCTGGATGGTGTCGGTCAGCTTCATGGCGACGGGTGAGGCGGCGGTCTTCCCGCCGCCGCTGCTGCCCTCGCACTGGACGCTGGAGCACTACCGCGACCTGTTCCTGAACCAGGGTATGGGGCGGTATCTGTGGAACAGTTTCGCCTTGGCGACCCTGGCAACGATCCTTGCGCTGGGTTTCACGGTTCCCGCCGGCTACGCTTTCGCCAAGCTGAAGTTCGCGGGACGCGAGCGGCTGTTCCAGTTTCTGGTCGCCGCCCTGGTGGTGCCGGCCCAGATCGGCACCCTGCCGCTGTTTCTGATGCTGAAATCGATGGGCCTGGTGAACACCTATGCCGGGGCGCTGGTGCCGTGGCTGGCGTCCATATTCGGCCTGTTCCTCGTTCGCCAATATGCGCTGAGCATTCCCGACGAGATGTTGGAGGCCGCGCGGATCGACGGCGCCAGCGAAGGGCAGATCTTCCGCCGCGTGGTCTTGCCGACCTTGCAGCCGATCATCGTGACGCTTGGCCTGTTCGTCTTCCTGGGCAGCTGGAACGATTTCCTGTGGCCGCTGATCATCCTGACGGACCAGTCGAACTATACCCTGCCGGTCGCCTTGGCGGCCCTGTCGCGCGAGCATGTGCAGGACATCGAACTGATGATGGCCGGCGCCGTCGTCACGGTCGCGCCCGTGCTGATCCTCTTCCTCGCCCTGCAACGCTACTACATCCGCGGCATGCTCGCGGGCAGCGTGAAGGGCTGACCAGAACTGCGAGTTTCGATGCGTAACCTCCTGCTGGCCGCCGCCTCGGTCCTGCCCCTCGCTCTGGCCACGCCCGCCGTCGCCCAGGAAGCGCGCGTTCTCGACAGCATGGACGACGCGACGCGGTGGGAGGCCAGCGCCTCGACCGACGTTCACGCCGCCGTCTCCGCCGTCGCCGGCCATGACGGGCGAGCGGTGCGCCTCGAATACGATTTCGACGGCAAGGCGGGTTATGCGGTGCTCAGCCGGCCGCTGCCGTTCGACCTGCCCGACAACTACGAGATCAGCTTCTGGGTGCGGGGCGCCGGGCCGACCAACACCTTCGAGGTCAAGCTGACCGACGCTTCGGCCGACAATGTCTGGTGGAAGCAGACGGCGCGCTACGACTTCCCCAACGGCTGGACGAGGTTCGTGATCAAACGCCGTCAGGTCTCCAAGGCCTGGGGGCCTAGTCCCGAGACCATCCTGCGTCGCGCGGAGCGGGTCGAGTTCGTCGTGGTCGCGGCGGAGGGCGGCAAGGGCTCGGTCGAGATTGATCAACTGACCCTGCGCGCCCTGCCGGTCGATCCGTTGGTTCCGCACCAGCCGTTGGCCAGCGATGGGCAGATGAACTCGACCGCCGCCAACGCCGTGGATCTGGACCCAAAAACCGCCTGGACCCCGCCGGTGGGCCAAGACTCGGTCCTGACATTGGACCTGGGCTACGAACGCGAGTTCGGCGGCCTGACCCTGCGCTGGGGCGAGCGGGGCGCGGCGAGCGACTATCGCGTTTCCGCCTCGATGGACGGGCGCGACTGGCGGCCGCTGACGACGGTTACGGGCGGCGACGGCGGCGTCGACTGGTTGCGGACGCCCGAGGCGACGGCGCGCTGGCTGAGATTGGAACCGCTGAAGCCCGTTCCCGCCTCCGATGTGGTCGGCTCGTCCGGCGCGGGCCAGCGGCTGGGCGCGGGTCAGGCCACGACCTATGCGCTGAACGAGATCGAGGTCGAACCGCTGACGTTCGGCGCCGACCTCACGGTGTTTCTGGAAGCCGTGGCCAAGGAAAACCGGCGCGGTCTTTATCCGCGCGGCTTTTCCGGCGAGCAGTCCTACTGGACCCTGGTCGGGGTCGATGGGGGCGGCGAGAGCGGCCTGATAGGCGAGGACGGGGCCATCGAGCTCCGTCGCGCCGGGCCCAGTATCGAACCCTTCGTGATCGATAACGGCCGACTCATCACTTGGGCCGACGTCAATATCGAGCAGGGGCTGAAGGACGGCGACCTGCCGATCCCGTCCGTGACCTGGACCGCCGACGACTGGACGCTGAAGATCACCAGCTTCGCCGACGGACCGGCCGATCAGGCGCAGCTCTGGGGCCGTTACGACCTGACCAACACCTCCAGCCGGCCGCGCACCCTGACGCTGGCCTTGGCGGCGCGCCCGATGCAGGTGAATGCGCCGCGTCAGTTCCTGGCCATTCCCGGCGGCGTCAGCCCGGTGGAGACGATCGGCTGGGACGGCGCCGAACTGAAGCTGAACGACACGGTGCGTGTGCAGCCGTTGGCGGCCCCGGATCAGGTCGCGCTGGCGACCTTCGATGCCGGCAGCGATCCGCAGTCCCTGATCCTGCCGTCTGCCCGGCGACCGTCGGGTGAGGCAGCGACCACTACGGACGGCGCGGGGCTGGCCGCCGGCGCCCTGACCTACGAGGTGACGCTGCAACCCGGAGAGACGCGCACGGTCGGCTGGGTGTCGCAACTGTCCGGCGACGCCTTGGCGCCCGAGCCGGTGGGGCAGGCGGCTGCGGTTCTGGATACGGTTGAGGCCCGACTGGCGGCTGAATGGCGCGCGAAACTGGATCGGGTCGAACTGACCCTGCCGCCCGCCGCCCAGCGGATCGAGGACGCGCTGAAATCGTCGCTGGCCCATATGCTGATGTCGCGTCAGGGGCCGATCCTGCAACCCGGCACGCGCAGCTACAACCGCTCCTGGATCCGCGACGGGGCCATGATGGCCGAGGGACTGAACAGGCTGGGCATGGCCGAGCATTCGGCCGACTATCTGCGCTGGTACGCCCCCTATGTGTTCGAGAACGGCAAGGTGCCGTGCTGCGTCGATGCGCGCGGCGCCGATCCGGTGCCCGAGAACGACAGCCACGGCGAGTTCGTCTTCCTGGCCGCCGAAACCTATCGCTACACCAGGGACGAGGCCTTGCTGCGCCAGGTCTGGCCGCAGGTGCAAAAGGCCATCGCCTATATGGACGAACTGCGCGCCTCGACCCGGACGACGGCCTTTCAGGCGCCGGACCAGCGTCACTTCTACGGCCTGCTGCCGCCGACGATCAGCCACGAGGGCTATTCGGACAAGGCGGCCTATTCCTACTGGGACGATTTCTGGGGCCTGCTGGGCTACAAGGACGCGGTCTTCATCGCCGAAACCCTGGGCGATGTCGACGCCGCCGCTCGCTATGCGGCGGCGCGGGATCAGTTCGCCGCCGACATCCGCGCGTCGATTACTGCGACGGCGGTCCATCATGGCATCGACTGGATCGCGGGCGCTGCGGACCGGGGCGATTTCGACGCCACCTCGACCACAATCGCCCTGTCGCCGGCGGGCGAACAAGATAACCTGCCGTCCGAGCTTTTGGTGCGAACCTTCGATCGCTACTGGGAAAACTTCCAGAACCGTCTGACTAACCGCACGGCGTGGAAGGACTACACCCCCTACGAATGGCGGCTGGTCGGCGCCTATGTGCGGTTGGGTCAGAAACACCGGGCGCTGGATGTGCTGGACTTCCTGATGGCCGACCGCCGGCCCGAGGCCTGGAACGGCTGGGCCGAGGTTGTGAGCCGCGAAAAGCGGGAGCCGCGTTTCATCGGCGATATGCCGCACGCCTGGATCAGCTCGGACTATATCCGCTCGGCGCTGGATCTGTTCGCCTATGAGCGGGACCGCGACCATGCCCTGGTTCTGGCGGCGGGTGTGCCGGAGGCGTGGCTGGACACCCCCGAGGGGGTCGGCGTGCGGGATCTGCGCACCGCCTATGGGCCGCTGACCTACGCTTATCGCAAGGAAAGGCGCGGCTATGTGCTCACGCTAGGCGACGGCGCGACTCCGCCCGGCGGCTTCGTGCTGCAATGGCCGGCGGGGCAGGGGCGGCCGGAGCGCGTTCGGATCGACGGCCGTTCAGCGATCTGGTCGGGCGACGAGCTGGTCATTCCGACAGGGGCGCGGCGGGTCGAGTTGCGCTGACGAAAGCCTTTTCCTTCTCCTAGTGGGAGAAGGGTGGCCCGAAGGGGCGGCTGGTAGGCGAAGTCGAGTCAGCGACCCTCACCCTTTCGCGCAGGACCGATCGCTACGCTCTCGGGCGCTTAGCCCTTTCCCAATGGGAGAGGGGTCAGAGCCTCTGAAACGCCTTGCCGTTCGCGTCGAACAGGTGCGCCTGTTTTGCGGGCACGTGCAGCGTCAGTCGCTCGCCCGCCCTGGCCCGCAGTTCGCCCGCCAGCTGAACCGTCAGCGTGTCTGGCGTCGCCGGATGTTTCAGGTGCGCCATGGTCGTGGCGCCCAGGGTCTCGACGAACATGACCTCGGCGCTCAGGGCGTCGCCGGCGTCGTTGAGGGTCAGATGCTCGGGGCGGACGCCCAGGGTGACGGCGTCGCCGGGCTTGGCCGAAGCGGCGTTCACGGCGATCCGGATCGTCTCGCCGGCCGTGGTCTTCACCGTCGCGCCGGTCGCCGACGTCTCTACGATCTCGGCCTTCAGCAGGTTCATCTTCGGGCTGCCGATGAAGCCGGCGACGAACAGGTTGGCGGGGTATTCGTAAAGCTCCATCGGCGCGCCGACCTGTTCGATCCGACCGGCGTTAAGGACCACGATCCGGTCGGCCAGGGTCATGGCCTCGACTTGGTCGTGGGTGACGTAGATCATCGTGGTCTTCAGCTCGGCGTGCAGCCGCGCGAACTCATAGCGCATCCGCACGCGCAGGGCGGCGTCCAGGTTGGACAGGGGCTCGTCGAACAGGAAGACCTCGGGTTCGCGCACGATGGCGCGGCCGATGGCGACGCGCTGGCGCTGGCCGCCCGACATGGCCTTGGGCTTGCGGTCCAGATAGTCGGTGATGCTGAGCGCCTCGGCGGCGGCGCGGACGCGGCGGTCGATCTCGCTCTTGTCCGTCTTGGCCAGCTTCAGGCCGAAGGCCATGTTCTCATAGGCGGTCATGTGCGGGTAGAGCGCATAGGACTGGAACACCATGGCGATGCCCCGGTCCGACGGCGACAGTTCGTTGACCACGCGGTCACCGATCTGGACTTGGCCCGTCGTCGCCTCTTCCAGACCGGCGATGGTGCGCAGCAGGGTGGACTTGCCGCAGCCCGACGGGCCGACGAAGACGACGAACTCGCCGTCGGCGATCTCCAGATCGACGCCCTTCAACACCTCGACGGCGCCGAACGCCTTCTTCACGTCGACCAGACGGACGTTCGCCATGCTTCCTGCTTTCCTGACCCGCTTTTGTTTTGCTGCACCGTAACCGGTTACATCGCAGGATCAATGGCGCACGATGTCTCGCCGACGATTGAAATTGCAAAACTGCAAAATTAGGCTTTCGCAAAAACGAAGCGCTGGATAGAAGCCCGCTGCCAATCTCGGGGGAGTATCCGAATGACGAAGCGCAACTTCTTGATGACGACAGCCTCGATCGCCTGGTTGGCGATGGCTGCGGCCGCCCAGGCCCAGGAGGCGTCGCGCGTGGACGATGTGGTCGTCACCGGCTCCCGGATCGCAGGCGGCGAGCGGATCGCGCCGGTAGAGACTGTGGCCCGCGAAACGGTGACCGCCGCCGGCATCGCCGATGCCTCTCAGCTGGTCCGGCTGGTCACGGCCAACTCGGGCTCCGAGGCCCAGGTCGATCAGTTGAACCAGCCGCAGAGTTCGGGCACGGCCCAGTTCAACCTGCGCAATCTCGGCCTCGGCTCGACCCTGGTCCTAGTGGACGGCCAGCGGTGGACCAACAGCGCCGTGGTGGCGACGGACGGCTCGGGCTTCGTCGACATCAACTCGCTGGTTCCGATGATCGCGCTTCAGCGGGTCGAGGTGGTCAAGGACGGCGCCTCGGCGGTCTATGGCTCGGACGCGGTGGCGGGCGTGGTCAACTTCATCACCCGGCGGGGCGTGGACCGCCCCGAGATCAGCGCCAAATACGCCGTCGCCGACGGGTCGGAAGAGAGCGTGATCGAGGCGCTCGGCGGGTTCGGCCTACTGGGCGGAGACCTGACGCTGGCGGCCTCGCATTTCCATCGTTCGGCCCTGGGATCAGACGAGCGGGACTTCACCCAGGCCGAACGCTATGGTCGCGCCGCCTGGACGGCCGTGACCAGCTATGGCCAGCCGGGTTCCTATTTCCGACCCAGCCGCAATGGGTTTTCGCCCGATCCGTCGTGCGGCAACCCGGCGTTCGGCAGCGCCTATCTGAACACGCCGACCGACAGCTTCTGTCGGCTGGACTATTCCGACTTCTTCGATCTGGTCCCGGAGGAGACGCGCACGCAGCTGTTCGCGGACTACCGGCGGCCTGTGGGCGACATGACGCTGTCGCTGCAAGGGGCGTGGTCGGCGACGAACACCATTGCGCGCCAGTCGCCGTCGCTGCCGATCCTGGCGCGGTCGCTGACGGTGCCGGCGACCCATCCCGACAATCCGTTCGGCGAGGCGGTGCTGTTCCGGGGGCGGCTGCTGGGGGCGGAGGCCGGCGCGTCGCAGGCGGAGTTCGACTATCGCACCTGGCGTCTGGCGGCCGGGCTGGATGGGCGCTTCGGCAGTGGCTGGACCTGGAACCTGTCGGCGACCAGCAGCCGCCAGCACGTGGCATATGACAAGCCCGACACCATCGGCAGCGCCTTGCAGAATGCGCTGAACGGCCTGGGCGGGGCGGGCTGCAATCCGGCGACGGGGACGCCCGGCGTCGGCGCCTGCCAGTATTTCAACCCGTTCGGCAGCGCCTATCTGGGGACCGGCACGGCGAACAGCGCCGCCCTGATCGACAGCCTGATCGGCTCGACCGGCCTGCGAGGGGCGGCGACCCTCACGACGGCGGACGCCTCGACCAGCGGCGAGGCCTTGGCCTGGGCCGGCGGATCGGTCGATTTCGCCGCCGGCGCCCAATATCGCCGCAGCGGCTTCCGTCACGACTGGAGCGATCTGGTGAACCGGGGCGATCTGCTGACGGCGGGCGTGTCGCCGGACTTTGAGGGCGATCAGGAAGCCTTGGCCGCCTTCGCCGAAGCCCGCCTCCATCTGGGCGACCGGATCGAGGCGCAGCTGGCCGGGCGGTATGAATCCTATGACGGCAACGCGGGCCGGTTCAGCCCCAAGGCCGCGATCCGGTGGGACGTCACCGACGCCCTGGCCCTGCGTGCGTCGTGGGGGCAGGGGTTCCGGGCGCCGTCGGTCTATGCCCAGTCGGGGGCGCAGGCGTCGCAGCCATCGGTGTTCGACCGGGGGGCGTTCGTCTTCGTCAACACCCTGACCTCGGGCCGGGCCGACCTGAAGCCCGAAAAGTCCGAGAGCCTGAACCTGGGCGCAGTCTGGACGCCGATCGACGGGCTTGAGCTGGGCGTGGACGCCTGGCGGTTCGACTATGCCGATCAGGTGGTCAAGGAATCGGCGCAAGGCATCCTCAACCAGGCGGCGGCCGATACGGCGGCGGGGCGGACCGGCACGGAGGCGCAAAGCCGCATCACCCGCTCGGCCAGCGGCGCCCTGACCTTCGTCCAGCTTTATTTCATCAACGCCTCGTCCATCGAGACCCAAGGGATCGACCTGTCGGCCCGCTATCGGCGCGGCCTGTGGGGCGGGGAGGCGACGGCCTCGGCGACCTGGACCTATGTGGACGCCTATGACATCCGGCTGGATGCGTCGGCTGCGAAGGTGTCGGGCGTCGGTTCGACCAACCTGAACAACATCGGCCGGTCCCTGCCGCGCAATCGCGGGGAGTTCGCCCTGGGCTGGAGCGGCGGGGCGAACGCGGTGACGGCCCTGGTCCACTATACCGACGGCTACGCCAATGACCGCAGCGGCATCACCGACGCCAGCATCGCCAGCCAGACGACGCTCGATCTGCTCTACAGCCGCACGATCGGCGCCGACCTGGATCTGTCGGTCGGGGTGGTCAATGTCGCGGACAAGGCGCCGCCGCTGGCGCAGTTCGCCCTGGGCTATGACCCGGTCGTGGCCGATCCGCGCGGGCGGGTGGTCAGCATTGGCCTGAGCAAGCGGTTCTGATCGGCGGTTGCGCGGTCAACCGGGCGGTGTATGCATCCCCCAGGGGAGAATCCGATGACCGACGGCGAGACGACGCGCAAACAGGCGTTCAAGGACCTGTCCGAGGACGCGCTGGGCTTCGGCGGCGCGGAGGTGCGGACCGCGCGCGACCTGCTGGTGCGGCCCCGACTGGTGCTGCAGGCCTGGATGATCGAGGGGCCGACCGGGGGAGGGCGTTACGCCAAGCCGTTGAAGCTGTATCTGGCGCTGAACGCGATCCTGATGCTGATCGTCTTTCTGCGCGGGGGCTTGAGCCTCTATCTGGAAGGCATGCCGGCCGAAGTGCTGAACCCCCTGCTTCAGGAAGCAGGCAAGTCGCGCGACGCCTTCATGTCGGACGCCGACGGCTGGATGTCGCTGGTGGCCGTGCCGATCATGGCGCCGCTCTACGCCTTGGCGGCCATGCCGCTGTTTCGCCTGTGGGACGCCGAGGACCTGGGCCTGAGATGCGGGTTTCGCGCGGCCTTCGCCTATCTGAACGCCTGGACCGTGCCGTTGCTGCCGCTGGCCTGGTTCATGTTCAGCCCCGGCCCGCTGGCCGCGGCGTGCAGCCTTTTGATGCTGGCGCTGGGCATCGTGGCCTTCATGCGGATGGGGCGGGGACGGTGGTATCGGGGCGTGGTCCCCGGCCTGGCCAAGGGCCTGATCGTGATGATCGCCATCGGGCTGTCCAGCGTCGTTGCGACCTTCATCGTGATGGTCATCGGCGTCTTCGCCGGGTTCGCGGCCTAGACGATCGCCTGACAAAAACACCGTCTAATTCGTCTAATTCGTCTAATTCGTCTGAATTCAGCGACAGAGCGAAATTGCACGGCGCCGAAAAAGGGCGTGCAAAGTGCAAGATGGTGCAATTGCTGAGCGGTGCTGTTTTCAAAGACCCGTCGACATCATAATCCCATTCGGGGATACGTACGGTCGATTGACGAAGGCCGTCTCTAAACGCCCAATACTAAAGCGGATTTGTCGGCAAACAATGACGGCAAGGGGGCGCCGCTGAGCATGGATCGGTCGTCGCTCCACCTCTGTCCCGAAACCTCATTTTCGGTAGTTGTCTTGTCGACAGGGGCGCGAGCGAGGACGACAGTGTTCGCTGAAGCCTCTGATGGTCTGCAATGTCTCTGCGTTTACAAGCCGCTCAGGTCGCTTGGCTGAATACGAAGCTGACGCTCGATTTCATCGCCGCATCCCGCACCTGGATCGACGAGGATCTGATATCCGCCCTGCTGACTGCGGGCGTCGTGGATGCGAACGTCAGAGGCGCCGATGACGAAGGTGCGGCACGCGACCCTTCCATTGGAGCCGGCATTTTGCCGAACGCCCTGCGGCGGCCTGTGAATGCCATCAGCATCGCCATGTCCCTGGGCGTGCCGCGCGAGAGCGCGCGCACAAAACTGGCGGGCCTGGTGGAGCGGGGCGTGCTGGTGCGGACCGACGGCGGCTTCGTCTTGCGCGCCGAGGTGTCGCAGTCGAAACCGTTCAAGTCTGCGATGGAAGCCTTCCTTCTGGCCACGGTGGAGTTCGTCGATGGGCTGGCGATGCTGAATGCATGCGGCGCCCGCGACGGCGACCGGGTCGTCACGCCAGCCTGGCCAGTCGCTGGCCTGGCGACGCGGCTGATGACGGCGCACGTTCTGAAAGGCATCCAGCACGCCCGATCACTGAAGCCCGAAATCAGCCTGACGACGCACTACGTCCTGCTCTGGCTGTCGCATCTGACCGGGAGCGCCTTGCGCGTTGGTCATGGCGAGCCGGACGCCGGCCGTCTTGCCCTGCTGAACCCGCCGTTCGGGCCAGTGAGCGTGATCGAGGTCGCCAAGGCCGCCAGAATGGACGACGAAACGGTTCGCCGGCACCTGGGTCAGCTTGAAAAAACAGGCTTGGTCATCCGGGTCGCGGGCAAGAGAGACATCAATCTGCCGGATCAGACCCTGGTCGCGAACTGGCTCGATTTCCAAAGCCGGACGATCCTCGGCACGCAGCAACTGGTGCGCAAACTCTATGTCGCGGGCGTGATCGTCGATCGGCCAAGCGAAACCATCCGATTATTCTGAACGACGATGATGAGGTTCGCATCACAGATCGATGCTGGAGCTGCATTCGTCGGTTGCTTGCCGAATGCCGTCGTCAACAGGGGCCGCGCCGATGCCAGCCCTTATTGATGCGTTCGACTGGGCGACGACGCCCCTGGGGCCAAGGCGCGATTGGTCGCCCGCGCTGAGCATTACCTATGACATGATGATGGGAATGGGTTTCGCGGCCAGCGTCATGTGGGGCCCGGAGCGCACCTTGCTCTATAACGGCGCCTATATTCCGCTGCTCGGACAAAAGCATCCGAACGCCCTGGGCCGTCCGCTGGACCAGGTCTGGCATGAGGTTTGGGACGTGTTGCGCCCCCTGACGGAACGGGCGCTGGCAGGCGAAACCGTTTTTCTGGAAGACCTGCCGCTGACGATGGTCAGAAACGGCTATGCGGAAGACACCAGCTGGACACTGTCGTACAGCCCGGTACGGGACGGCGACGCGATCGTCGGCATCCTGAATATCGCTATTGAAACGACCGAGCGGGTGCGGGGCGAGCAACACCGGCAGATGTTGGTCGACGAATGCGGTCACCGGGTGAAGAACACCCTCGCCTTGGTGCAAGCGGTCGCCCGCAGCACCTTGTCGGGCGTCGATCGTGACGTGCTGGAGCGTTTCGACGAGCGACTGAACGCCATCGCCCGGACCCAGCAGACGCTGGACGAAAAGGCGTGGAATGGCGGCGACCTCGGTGAGATCGTTCGCGAAGCGGTGGGTAATTTGGTGCGCAGGCCGGTTTCCATCTCGGGGCCCTCGGTGCAGCTGTCGCCGCGTGTGGCGCAAACGGTCGCCTTGATCATCCACGAACTGACGACGAACGCGTTCAAGCATGGCGCCCTCGCCAAGCCCGGCGGCCGCGTCTCGGTCGATTGGCGGCTGGATGGGGCTGAACTCGTCCTGACGTGGATCGAAGGCGGGGGCGCGCCGGCCCATCCGCCGCTCAAGACCGGATTTGGCGCCAAGCTGCTCGCAAGAGGCCTGCTGGGGTGCGGCGGCGCCGATCTTCGTTATGGCGTAGAGGGGTTCTCGGCGACGTTCACAGCGCCGGCGTCGCGTCTGACCGACAGTTGACGATGCCTTGCGAGGGGGCGAAAGCGGCTGCATTCGCTTGATCCACGACTTTCGAGAGCCCCATGACCTACACCCTCTATGGCATTCCCAACTGCGACACGGTGAAGAAGGCCCGGGTCTGGCTGGAGCAGCACGGCGTGGACTACGTCTTCCACGACTACAAGAAGGCCGGGGTGGATGCGGGGCGGCTGGGCCAGTGGGTCGACGAGCACGGTTGGGAGACGGTGCTGAACCGGGCCGGGACGACGTTCAAGAAGCTGCCGGACGCCGACAAGGCGGACATCGACAAGTCGAAGGCGATCGCGCTGATGACGGCCCAGCCGTCGATGATCAAACGGCCGGTGCTGGATCTGGGGGATCGGCGGCTGGTGGGATTCAAGCCCGAGACCTACGCCTCGGCACTTACCTGAGCCGGACGGTCGCGACGACGCCGAAGTGGTCGGAGGGATATTCGCCGTCGGTCGGCGTATCGCCGAAGCGGCGGGCCTCGCCGGGCGTGAAGGCGGCCTGTTCGACGAAGATGTGGTCGATGACGCGCTCGGGGTGACCCTTGGCCGGGTTCAGGGTGGTTGTGACCGCGCCGCGGGGCAGGGCGCTGAAGAAGCGGGGACCCGTCAGGGTCGCCAGGCCGGAATCCTCTTGCGTCGCATTGAAGTCGCCCATGACGATCAGGGGCGTGCCGTCCTGCGGCAGCCAGCCGAGCAGCGATGCGATCTGGCGGGCGCGGACCGGGCCGGCGTCCTGTTGCCACGCCAGATGGGTGACGACGACATCGACCGGGCGACCCTGGACCGCGACGCGAAGCCGAAGCGCGGTGCGGAAATCGTCGAGCGGCTCAAGCTTGGTCGAGGCCTCGGCCAGAACCGGCAGGCGGGTCAGCAGAGCGTTGCCATAGCGACGCGGGGCGCCCTCGGCGTCGGTCGAGACGAATGCCACATGATAGCCGCCCAGTTCGCGCGCCAGCATTCGCGCCTGGTTCTCCAGCCCGACATTAGCGTCCTCCAGCACCTCCTGAAGGGCGATGATGTCGGCGTCCTGAGCCTTCAGCGCGGCGATCAGCAGCGGGCGGCGGGCGGCCCAGTCGCCCATGTTGTGCCAGATGTTGAAGGTGACGAGCTTCACCTCGGCGGGCGTCGTCGTCTTTGGCACCGTGGCGCAGCCTGCCAGCGGCGCCAGCGCGGCGGCGGCCAGCAGGGTGCGACGGTGGATCATCTCGGTCTCAGCCCTCGACGTCCGTCGAGGGGCGGTCGTGGCCGTCGGCGCTTTCGGTGACCCATTCGCCGGCGGCGGTCTCGTATTCGATCGCGGCGGTCTGGTCCGGCACGCGCTGCTCGCGTGCGGCGCGCACGGCGGCGGCCTTGGCGTCGTCGTGGCTGGCGAAGGTCTCGGAATAGGTGTCGCCGGACTTGTAGGCCCAGCCGCCGTCATGTTCGACGATGCGATAGGTGACATGGGCCATGGGACGCGCTCCTGAGATTGATGAAACCGGACCCTAGACCGAACCGGCGGCGGCCGAAACGGCGACCTTACGAAGATTTCACGTAACGCCGCGCATCCGTTGAGGCGTCGGCCAGCCTCTTGTGATCAGAAGGCCGCCGCATCAGGCTGCTGCAACGGTTCAAGGGGTACTCGTCATGCAAGACTTCATTCCGATCTTCGCGATGTTCGCCGTCTTCGGTTCGATCACCGCCATCGTCTTCGGCCCGCAGGTTCTGAAATATCGCGAAAAGCGCGACATGCAGGAAACCATCCGCCACGCGGTGGACAAGGGCCAGCAACTGCCGCCCGAACTGATCGACGTCATGACCAAGGATGTGCAGAAGAGCCTGCCGTCGCGCACCAAGGACATCCGGCGCGGCGTCATCTGGCTGGCGTCCGGCATCGGCATCGCCGCCTTCTCGGTCGTCAGCGAACTGGGCGGGAACTTCAACGGCAACCTGGACAGCGGCCTGCTGGGCATCTCGTGCATTCCCGTCACGATCGGGCTGGCCTTCATCGTCCTGAGCTTCTTCAACAAGGGCGCGGACTGACCACGGCGGGCGGGGGAAGCTCTGATGAGCAAGTCTCTACGCGACTTCCACGATGTGGAGCTGGCCGCCCAGGCGGCGGCCGGCGGTCGGCGGGAGTATGGCGAGCTGGTGCGTCGGCACGGGTCGGCGGTGCGGGGGCTGCTGCGCCGGATGGGGGCGACGCCGTCCCTGTCCGACGACGTGGCGCAGGACGCCTTCCTGCAAGGTTTCCAGAGGTGCGCGGAGTTTCGCGGGCAGGGAACGTTTGCGGGCTGGATCAAGAAGATCGCGGCGCGGCTGTATCTGAAGCGAGTGGCCAAGGAGGCGCGCTACGTCGCCGAGATCGAGACCGATCAGGCGGATGTGGTTGTCGACCACGGCGGTCTGATGGACCTGGACGAGGCGTTGAAGACGCTCAGCGAGACCGAGCGTGTCTGCGTCTCCCTGTGCCACGGCGCGGGGATGTCGCATCCGGAAATCGCGGCAGCCATGAATTTGCCGCTTGGCACGGTGAAATCGCATGTCAAACGTGGTCTGGATAAACTCCGTGCGCGGCTTCAACCAGCGCACGGCTCAGGCGGGAGGTCGGTCCATGTCGGCTGACGAATTCGATCCGATGATCGAAAGGCTGTTCGCCCAGGCGCCGAGCCTGCCGGACGAGGCCCTGTTCCTGGCGACGGTCAAGTCGCGCATGGAGACGCGGTCGCGCTGGCGCGCCCTGACCCTGACGGCGGCCGGTCTGATCGGCGGCGTGCTGGCGGTGCGCGAGGGGGTGAACATCAACTTCACCGCCGACGGCGATACCACCCTGGCGCAAGGCCTCAGGGCGGCGGCCGCCACGGCGCAGGGCGCGGCGCAATCGGGCCTGGACGGATTGGGCCTGCAAGGTCTCGGCGTCGGGTCGCTGGATGTGATGAACGGCTCGGGCATGATGACCTTCTGGATCGTCGCCGGGGCCTTGGTGGCCCTGATGGCGGCGGGCGTGGCGAAGCTGTCGCAGGACGTGTGAGCGCGGCTGCAAGGGTGACACCGGCGGGGTAGGGGCCTATCTGACCCCTTCACGTCAGGAGGCCCGGCGATGTCCGTCCATACCCAAGAGAGCGTCAAACGCATCACCGTGCCCGATATCGCAGGGCGCAAGGGCGGCGAGCCGATCGTCTGCCTGACGGCCTATGACGCGCCGATGGCGGCCCTGCTGGATCCGCACTGCGACGTGCTGCTGGTCGGCGACAGCCTGGGGATGGCGGTTCACGGCCTGCCCAATACCGTCGGCGTGACGCTGGAGATGATGATCCTGCACGGGCAGGCCGTCATGCGCGGCGCGAAACGGGCCATGGTGGTCGTGGACATGCCGTTCGGCTCCTATGAGGGCGGCAAGGAAGTCGCCTACGCCAACTGCGTGCGGGTGATGAAGGAGACGGGCGCCCAGGCGGTGAAGCTGGAAACCAGCATCGAGATGGCCGAGATCGTCGCCTTCCTGGTCAAGCGCGGCATTCCGGTCATGGGCCATGTCGGCCTGCGACCCCAGGCGATCCTGGCCGAGGGCGGGTTCAAGGCCAAGGGCCGGACCGACAGCGAGCGCGACAGGGTGCTGGCCGAGGCCAGGGCCGTCGCGGAGGCCGGCGCCTTTTGCATCGTCATCGAGGGCGTCGCCGAATCGCTGGCGCGCGAGATCACCGAGACGATCGACGCGCCCACCATCGGCATCGGCGCCTCGGCCGCCTGCGACGGTCAGGTGCTGGTGGTCAACGACATGCTGGGCATGTTCGACTGGACCCCGAAGTTCGTGCGCAAATACGCCGATCTGCGCACCGAGATCGACCGCGCGGCCGCCGCTTTCGCCAGCGATGTGAAAACCCGCCGTTTTCCTGCCGAAGTCGAGACCTACTTCTCGAAAAAGCCGGGTTCGCAGTAACGGACGACGTTGCGGGCGGGGAGCCGACCTTCTAGGGTCCGCGCCGGTTTGCATTTCGCGATTTTGGGGCGACGTTTCAGTGGTTGATGTCTTCGAGCAGGTCGAGGAGGAGCTTCGCTCCGACAAGTTGAAGCGCCTGGCCAAGACCTGGCTGCCCGTTTTTGGCGTGGTGCTGGTCGTCGCCCTGATCGGCGCCCTGGGCTGGTGGGGCTGGGACAGCCTGAATTCCAACAAGGCCGCCAAGGCCGCCGAGGCCTATGATCGTGGCATGGAGGCCCTGCGCGCCGACAAGCCGATGGACGCCCGCGCCGCCTTCGAGGAAGCGATCAAGGAAGGCAACGGCGCCTATAAGGTCCTGGCCCTGCAGCAGCAGGCCGGCCTGGCCGTCAGCGCCAACAAGTTCCCCGAGGCTGTCCGCCTGTTCGACGAAGCCGCCAAGGCGTCCAGCGATCCGATCCTGTCGGACCCGCCCGCCCTGAAGGCCGCCTTCCTGGTCATGGACACCGCGCCGCTGGCCGAGATCGAAAAGCGCCTGACGCCGCTGGCCGAAGACAAGCGCCCGCTGCACGCCTTCGCCCAGGAAGCCCTGGCCCTGGCGCGCCTCCAACACGGCAAGACCAAGGAAGCGCGTGAGGCCTTCGTGTTGCTGCAACTGGGTCAGGACGTGCCGGACTCGATCCGTCAGCGCGCCCAGATCGCCGTAGAATCCATCGACGCCGGCACCGCCGCCGCCATCAAGCCCATCATCGACGCCGCCGCCAAGGCGACGCCGCCGGCCGCCGGCGCTGCGAACGCGATGACGCCCCCGGCCGCGCAGGCTGCTCCGGCCCAAGCTGCTCCCGCCGCCGCGCCGGCCGCCCAATAGTGACGACCCCTTACAGGACGCCCCCGATGAACCGAGTTCTGAAAGTCGCGCTGATCTGCGGCGTCGCCGCAACGATGGCGTCCTGCGGCACCGTGCGCCGCAACCTGCCGTTCGGTCTGGGCGGCGGCAAGGAAGACGCCGGCGCGACCGCCTCGGCCGGGCAACGCATCTCGGTGCTGGAGTTCGAACAGAGTTTGTCGCCGTCGGCCGCCCTGTCGGGCCGCGACTTCTTCCTGCCGGGTCCGCAGGCCGTGACGGCCTGGACGCAGCCGGGCGGCACGTCCGAGAACCTGGTCGAGCACGTCATCGCGGCGCCGAACTTCCAGATCGCCTGGAAGCGGGGCGTCGGATCGGGATCGGCCCACGTCGGCAACGTCATGGCGCCGATCGTGGCGGCCGACGGCAAGATCTTTGTGCTGGACGGCGAATCGACCGTTTCGGCGGTTTCGGCCGACACCGGCGCGATCCTGTGGAAGGCCAACGTCAAGAACGCCGATCGTGACCGCAACGGCGGCTTCGGGGGCGGCGTCGCCGTCGGCGGCGGCAAGGTCTTCGTCTCGTCCGGCTATCGCTCGATGACGGCGCTGGACGCCAACACCGGCGCGGTGGTCTGGACCCAGCAGGTGGACGCCCCGATCCACGGCGCCCCGACCGTTTCGGGCAACCGGGTCTTCGTTGTGGACGTGGACAGCCAGCTGTTCGCCTTCGACGCCAACACCGGCGCCCAGGACTGGACTTATCGCGGCATCGCCGAGCCGGCGCGCGTCATGCGCGCCTCCAGCCCCGCCGTCAGCGGCACGACCGTCGTCGCCCCGTTCGCCTCGGGCCAGCTGGTCGCGCTGAGCGCCCTGAACGGCCAGGCGGTGTGGGAAGAGACCCTGTCGCGCACCAGCCGCACCAGCGCCCTGTCGGAAGTTCGCGACGTGGCGGGCCGTCCGGTCATCAGCCGCGGCATGGTCTATGGCGTCAGCCATTCGGGCGTGATGTCGGCGCTGGACCTGCGTTCGGGCCAGCCCAAGTGGCAGCTGCCGGTGACGGGCGTGAACGCGCCCCTGCCGGTGGGAGACGCCGTCTTCGTGGTGTCCAAGTCGGGTCAGCTGATCACGGCCAACCGCGACACGGGCCAGATCTACTGGACGCGCGAACTGAACGAGGGCCGCGAGCGCCGCGAGGGCGGCTTCCTGACCTTCGGCCGTCGCACCATCCGCCCGCAATGGTCGGGACCGCTGCTGGCCTCCAACCGCCTGGTGATGGTCAACTCGTTCGGGGAGGCCGTCGCCTTCGATCCGAAGACCGGCGTGGCGCAGACGACGCTGAAGCTGGGCGCGCCGGCCTATATCGCGCCCGCCGCCTATAACGGCGCGCTGTATGTGCTGACCGACAACGGCCAACTGATCTGCATCCGCTGATTTTCAGCCCAAACTAAGCTAGAAGGCCGACATGGCTCTGAAGGTCGCCATCGTCGGCCGCCCCAATGTGGGCAAATCGACACTGTTCAACCGCCTCGTCGGCAAGCGCCTGGCGCTCGTCGACGATCGCCCCGGCGTGACCCGCGACCGGCGCTACGCCGACGGCAATATCGGCGACATGGATCTGACGCTGATCGACACGGCGGGATACGAGGACGTCACCGACGACAGCCTGGAAGCCCGGATGCGCGAGCAGACCGAGGCCGCGCTGGACGACGCCGAACTGGTCATGTTCATGATGGACGCCCGCGAGGGCGTGACGTCGCTGGACCGGATCTTCGCCGAGCGCCTGCGCCGGGTGCACAAGCCGGTCATCCTGTTGGCCAACAAGTCCGAGAGCCGCGAAAGCGGCGGCGGCGTCGGCGAGGCGCACGCCTTGGGCTTTGGCGAACCCGTCGCCATCTCGGCCGAGCACGGCGAGGGGATGGCCGATCTGTACGCCGCCATCGTCGCGGCCTCGCAGGACATCTTCGTCGAGGAGATCGACGAGCCGGACAAGCCGATCCGCATCGCCGTCATCGGCCGGCCCAATGCGGGTAAGTCCACGCTGATCAACCGCCTGATTGGCGACGACCGGCTGCTGACCGGGCCGGAAGCGGGCATCACCCGCGACTCCATCTCGGTCGACTGGCAGTTCGAGGGCAAGAACATCCGCCTGGTCGATACGGCCGGGATGCGTCGCAAGGCGCGGGTGCAGGAGAAGCTGGAGAAGCTGTCGGTCGCCGACACCATCCGGGCCATCACCTTCGCCGAAGTCGTCATCCTGATGATGGACAAGGACGACGCCTTCGACACCCAGGACCTGCAGCTGGCCGATCTGGTCGAGCGCGAGGGTCGCGCCCTGGTCTATGTCGCGTCGAAGTGGGATCTGGAGGACGAGCCCCAGTCCCGCATGGCCAAGCTGAAGGGCATGGCCGAGGACAAGCTGCCGCAACTGAAGGGGTCGCCCTTCGTGGCCCTGTCGTCGCACAGCGGGCGCGGCGTCGAGCGACTGATGCCGGCGGTGCTTCAGGCCTATGACACCTGGTCGGTCAAGGTGAAGACCAAGGACCTGAACACCTGGCTGTCCATGGCGACCCAGCGTCACCCGCCCCCCGCCGTGGACGGCAAGCGGATCAAGCCGAAATACATCGCCCAGACCAAGGCCCGCCCGCCGACCTTCGTGCTGATGGCCAATCGCGCCGAGTCGATGCCGGAGCATTACAAGCGCTATCTGGTCAACTCGATCCGCGAGAGCTTCGACCTGCCGGGCACGCCGATCCGCCTGAACGTCAAGTCCAGCGGCGTGAACCCCTATGCCGAGGGCGGCGCCAAATCCGGGCCGGAACGCTACAAGGGCGACGCCAAGACCGCGCCGCGCCGCGTCAAGAAGGCCGAGAAGGAAGAGGCCCTGTCCAAACTGCCCGGCAAGGCGCTGGAGCAGAAGAAGACCCGCAAGGCCCAGCCCAAGATATTGGGCGGGTTGAAATCCAGCGCGTCGAAGAAGGCTGGTTCGTCCGTGGCGGTCCAGAAGGGCGCGCGCGGCGGCGCTCGCCAGGTCTCGCGCTCTGGCCGCATCCGCACGGGCCAAAAGGGCGGCGCCAAGAAGTGACGGCGTGAGCGAGGCCGAGAGCGCGCTTCCCGCCCGGCCCACCTCGCGTTGGCTGATCCTGGACGGGCAGGGGCGGGTGCTGCTGTTCCACTTCGTGTTCGCCGAAGGACCGCTCGCCGGCACGGCCTTCTGGGCGACGCCCGGCGGCGGGTGCGAGGCCGGCGAAACCTTTGAGGACGCCGCGCGCCGCGAACTGTTCGAAGAGACGGGCCTGGTCGTCGAAGACCCCGGCCCGCAGGTCGCCCAGGTCCGCGTCAGCTTCCGCCTGCCCGACGGTCGAATGGCGGATGTGGATCAGAGGTTCTTCCTGCTGCGCACCGACGACTTCGTCCTGTCGCCCAAGGGTTGGACGGACGAGGAGCAGCGGGTTCTGGCCGAACACAGCTGGTGGAGCCTCGACGACATCCGCCAATCCAAGGAGACGATCTGGCCGGCTGAGTTGGCGGAAATCATCCAGGGTTTGCAGCCGCTCGAGCGATAACGCTTACGGCAGTTTGCGACCCAGTTTTTCCAGCACGGCGTCGCGGTAGGTGCGGCTGACGACCAGTTCCGCGTCGCTGTTCATCGTCAGTCGCCAGGCGCCATCGGACAGGGGCTGAACCTGTCTGACGCAAGCCAGGTTGATCAGGCTGGAGCGGTGGCTGCGGGTGAACAGGCGAGGATCCAGACGCGCTTCCAGCGCCTGTAGCGTGTCGCGGATCAGGCCCTCCTTGCCGTCCCAATTGACCACCACATAGTTGCCGGCCGAGGCGAGCCATTCGATGTCGCCGACGGCAACCGAGGTGCGCGCCCGGCCCGTGGAGACCAGCAGGCGTTGGGTCTGCTTCGGCTCCAGCGTGCGAGCCTCGGTCAGGGCCGTGGTCAGGACGAAGATCCGGTCGCGGGCATCGCGGGCGCTGCGCCAATAGGCGGCGGCCAGACCGATAGCGATGACGGCGGTGTAGAGAAGCAAGACGACCGGGAGCCGGTCGATGGTCCGCGCCAGCCATTCGCCACCCTCGCCGGCGTGGTTGAGGAAGCCTATGTCAGTACGGGCGTTCAGGGCGGCGATAAGGGGGACGGCCGGCAGCATGACGGCAGCCAGCACGCCTATTGCCCGCCACCGTGCGCCAGTTCGGTGGATCACCGCCCATGTCAGGCCCGCGACGGCCAGCCACGGCGTGTAGGACAGGGCCGCCCAGAGAAGCGACGCGCTCACCGACAGGTCCGCCGATCCCCGCCGGAGATACCAGGCGACGGCGAGTACTGTTGCAACGTAGCTATAGGCCGTGAACAGCCCGACGACCGCCGCGACGGACGGATGTCTCAGCCGACGCACAGGGCGCGACGGCGTTTGCTGATCAACGAGGTCGCGACCCAGACCACGATCAGGCATTGGAACAGGACGGTCGGCCAGAGCTGGCTCCAAGGGACGGGCAGGGCGGTCAGAAAGTTGCCGGAAAAGGCGCTCAGGACCGCAGAATAGGCGCCTAGCATCTTTGTCAGATGCTCATAGGTCCAGAGCTCAGGTGAAAAGGGCCAGGATTTCGGCGCGCTAAACCGCCATACGTCCCACGCACCCATCGTCAGGGCGCTGGCAGCCAAGGCGGCCGAGACGGTTGCGGGACCGTCAGACTGGCCTTGGGCCAGAAGGACGAGAACCCACAGGCCGATTCCGGTCACGCCCAGGGTCGCGGCCCAATCCAGCGGACGGGCCCGATCGGCTGTGTTCAGGTCGGGCCGTTTGCGTCTCACCACTCTGACGCCCGAGAACAGACCGAGAGTGGCGGTCGCCGACAGGGCCAGGAAATAGGTGTTGAACCGCAGCGCCGTCATCGCCCAGGCGCAGACCAGCAAGACGGTCATCAGGCCTGCGAACAGCCGGCCCCAGAAACGATGGGCTCGGCCGCCCTTGCGACTGACGATGGGCATGACGCCGACCAGCACGGCGCACAGTCCGGTCGAGACGTGGATTATCAGAAAGGTTGAAAACAGGGTCATGGCCCCTGTCTTGTCGGCTCCCGGCCTCTGTCGCCACGAGCCTGGGACGAATGTCAGCGGGTAGGGACGAAATCCTCAGATCAAGGCGTCGATCGAGGGGCCGGCGATCCAGTCGCGGAACTTGATCGTCAGCGGGGGCGTGGCGGCGGCGTTCGACAGTTCGACGACGAGCGGGCCGATCTCGGAGGGGTGGGGCAGGACGGACGGATCTTCGCCCGGATAGGCCTGGGCGCGCATGGCGGTGCGCATGCGGCCGGGATCGACGATGCTGACGCGGACGGGCGTGCTCTCGATCTCATCGGCCCAGGCCTTCACCAAGGCCTCGGCGCCCGCCTTGGTCGCGGCGTACATGCCCCAGAAGGCCTTGGGCGCGCTGGCGACGCTGGTGGTGAAATGGATGGCGCGGCCGGCGTGGGAGGCGCGTAGAAGCGGTTCCAGCGAGCGGATCAGGCGATAGACGGCGGTGAAGTTGGTCTTTTCGACCTTGGCGAACTCGCGCGGGTCGGCGTGCGACACCGGCGTCAGGCCCGAGGGGCCCATGGTGGCGGCGCAGTGGACCCAGATGTCCAGCTTCTTGAACCGTTCGAAGATGGCGCCGCCCAGCCGGTCGATGGCCCCGCCGTCCACCAGATCGAATGGGATCAGGGTCGCATGGCGGCCGGTGGCGGCAAAGATCGCGTCGTCCAGCTCTTCCAGCCCCCCTTGCGTGCGCGCCGTCGCGATGACGTGGGCGCCGGCCTTGGCCAGGGCCAGGGCGCTCTCATAACCGATGCCGCGCGAGGCGCCGACGACGAGGGCGATGCGGTCTTTCAGGGGGAGTTCGGACATGGCCGCTGATAGCGCGGCCTTGACCCTCAAGCCAAGGCCCGCGCGCTCAGGTTTCGACCTAGGCGCTGACCAGCAAGGACAGCTGTTTGGCGCCGAACTCGCGGCCGCCTTCCTCGATCTCGCGATCCAGGAGGCGGGTGGGGTAGTCGCCGGTGAAATAGTGGTCGGTGAACTGCGGGGCGGCGGCGTTGCGGCCGGTCTCGCCCATGGCGCGATACAGGCCGTCGATGGACAGGAAGCCCAGCGAATCGACCTCCAGCATCTCGCGCATCTCTTCCAGCGTCTTGTTGGCGGCCAGCAGTTGGGCGCGCTCTGGCATGTCGATGCCGTAGAAGTCGGGGAAGAGGATCTGCGGGCTGGCCGAGCGCAGGTGGACCTCGGTCGCGCCGGCGGCGCGCACGGCGCGGACCAGCTTCAGCGAGGTGGTGCCGCGCACGATGGAATCGTCGATCAGCACGACGCGCTTGCCGGCCAGGGCCGACTTGTTGGGGCTGTGCTTCATGCGCACGCCCTTTTGACGGGCGCCCTGGCTGGGCTGGATGAAGGTGCGGCCCAGATAGTGGCTGCGGATGATTCCCATTTCGTAGGGGATGCCGCTTTCCTGGGCGTAGCCGAGGGCGGCGGGAACGCCGGAATCGGGCACTGGCACGACGATGTCGGCCTCGACGCCCAGTTCGCGGGCGAGGCCGCGACCCATTTCCTTGCGGACCTCATAGACGGAGCGGCCGTTCACGACCGAATCCGGACGCGAGAAATAGACGTATTCGAACAGGCACGGACGTGCCGCGCGGGCGGGGAAGGGCTTGAGCGAGCGCAGGCCGCTGTCGTCGATGACGACGATCTCGCCGTGTTCGACATCGCGCACAAAGGTCGCGCCCATCATGTCCAGGGCGCAGGTCTCGGAGGCCAGAACCCAACCGTCGCCCAACTGGCCCAGGACCAGCGGGCGGATGCCCAGCGGGTCGCGGGCGCCGATCATCTTGGTGCGCGTCTGGGCCACCAGGGCGTAGCCGCCCTCGATCCGGGCCAGGGCGTCAGTGAAGCGATCGACGATCTTGGCTTTGCGGCTGCGCGCAATCAGGTGGAGGATGACTTCGGAATCCGAAGTCGACTGGAAGATGGCGCCCTCGCTGACCAGCTGGGCGTGCAGGAATTTGAAGTTGGTCAGGTTGCCGTTGTGGGCGATGGCGATGCCGCCCTGGTCCAGATCGGCGAACATCGGCTGGATGTTGCGCAGGAAGCTGCCACCGGCGGTGGAGTAGCGGGTGTGGCCCACGGCCGCGCGGCCGGGCATCCGCGTCATCAGATCGGCGCCGCCGAAGGCTTCGCCCACCAGGCCCTGGTGACGTTCGGTGTAGAAGCGCTCGTCCTTGACGCTGGCGATGCCGCAGGCTTCCTGGCCGCGATGCTGAAGGGCGTGAAGACCCAGCGCGACGACGGAAGAGCCCTCGTCCTCGTCCGCGCCCCAGACGCCGCAGACGCCGCATTCCAGACGGAGCTGGTCATCCTCAGGCTCGCGCCAGTGCTCGCGGTGAACGACGGGATCGGCGATATGGTGGCGCATCGTGGGGCTCCGATGACCGGGGGGAACTTAACGGGCGGCTTCGCGCGGCGAGTTAGGCTGTGATTGCGTCGGGGGCAAGGCTTCGTCGTCCGAAAAGCCCCGGCGTACGGACGAATCCACGACGGGCGTGATGGCGTCGGCGCCGCGTCCGATGCTGGGCAGGACGATCTGGATAATCCGCGCGCCCATGGCGCTGACCGGATAGAGGGCCGCCTTTGCGAGCCAGAGCGGTGTGCGCTCGCCCGGCAGGGCTGCGACGATGACCAGATGCACCGCGCCGATCAGGACCAGCGCACGAATGCCGCCGATGAACAGGCCGAAGATGCGGTCGATGACGCCGAGATGCGGATGGTCCTTGGCGCTCTTGGACATCATCGAGCCGACCAGGCGCAGGCCGAAATAGACGACGAAGAAGGTCAGGACGGCGGCCAGGATCGACCCGGCCCATTCGGGATCGACGAAGGCGCGCGTGACGCCGGCGGTCCAAGGCAGGGCGATCAGGGCGACCAGGGCCGCCAGGGTCGCGCTGAGCAGGGTGATGACCTCGCGCACCCCGCCGCGCACCCAGCCGGCGGCGACGGAAAACAGGATCACCACGATGGCGAAGACGTCGTATCCGGTCACGCGTGCGGGATCCTGCGGTTGCTACCAGGGTCTAATAGCGGTTCTGCGAGATTCGTTCGACCACATCCGTCAGGCGCGTAACGGACGTCACCTTCACCCCCTTGGTCTTGGCGGTCAAAGTCGGGCCGAGCACCTGATCGAAGCCCAGTTTCTGCGCTTCGCGCAGGCGGGCCTCGGCGCGGCCGACGCTGCGGACCTCGCCCGACAGGCCGATTTCGCCAAAGACGACGCAGCCCTGGGGCAGGGACACGCCGGTCGCCGAACTGATCAGGGCCGCCGCCGCCGCCAGGTCGGCCGCCGGTTCGTTGATGCGTAAGCCCCCGGCGACATTCAGATAGACGTCCTGATCGCCGAAGCCGAAGCCGCAGCGCGCCTCCAGCACGGCCAGCACCATGGCCAGACGTCCCGTCTCCCAGCCGATCACGGCGCGGCGCGGGGTGCCGTAGGCGGATTTGGACACCAGGGCCTGCATCTCGACCAGCACGGGACGCGAACCTTCGATCCCGGCGAAGACGGCGGCGCCCGGCGCGCGCTCCTTGCCCTCGCCGAGGAAGAGCGCGGAGGGGTTGGCGACCTCGCGCAGGCCGGCGTCGCCCATTTCGAATACGCCGATCTCGTCTGTGGCGCCGAAGCGGTTCTTGCCGGCGCGCAGGATGCGGAACGGATAGCCGCGCTCGCCCTCGAAGGTCATGACCGCATCGACCAGATGTTCGACGACGCGGGGGCCGGCGACCTGGCCGTCCTTGGTGACGTGGCCGACCAGAACGATGGCGGGGCCGTCGCTCTTGGCCAGACGCACCAGTTCGCCCGCGCAGGCCCGGACCTGGGTGATCGAACCGGGGCCGCTGTCATGCACGTCGGACCACAGGGTCTGAACCGAATCGATGATGACGATGTCGAACTTCTCGCGCTTCAGCGTGCCCAGGATGTCGCGCAGCGCCGTCGCCGCCGCCAGATTGACCGGGGCGTCGGCCAGGCCCATCCGTTTGGCGCGGGCGCGGATCTGCTCGACGGCTTCCTCGCCCGAGATATAGGCCACGCGCGAACCGCGCAGCGCCGCCTTGGCCGCGACCTCCAACAACAGGGTCGACTTGCCGACGCCCGGATCGCCGCTGAGCAGAATGGCCGAGCCGGGCACCACGCCGCCGCCGCAGACCCGGTCGAACTCGGCCACGCCCGTCGTAATGCGCGGCGGCTCGGGCGTGTCGGACTGAAGCGTTTCGAACTGAATGCCGCGCGTGCGGGCCGAAGCCGCCGCCGACGGCTTGATCGCGCCCGGAGGGGCCGAGCGGCTTTCTTCGCTCAAGGTGTTCCACTGGCCGCAGGAGCCGCACTGGCCCGACCACTTGCTGTGGACCGAGCCGCAGGACTGACAGACATAGAGGGCGGAATCGCGAGCCATGGGCTTCCTTAGCAGATCGAACGGTCGCACCGGACATGGCGTCGGCTCACGACAGTTTCGGTCGCAGGCGCAACCTTTGCCATATTGAGGGATTGAGAATGTGTCGCACACCCTTGCTTCTTGAAGCGACGCAACGTCAACATCTGCCCATCTTCTCTCGCCGAGGCCTGTCATGACCGATCCGACGACCCACTCCCAACCCGCTGTCGATCCGGCCCTGGTCGCGCGGGTCAAGGGCATACTGCTGCAACCCAAGACCGAATGGCTGAAGATCGACGGCGAGTTCGCCACGACCAAAAGCCTGTTCACCCGCTATGCGATGATCCTGGCGGCGATCGGCCCGGTCTGTTCGCTGCTCGGCGGTCAGTTGATGCCGATCATGGGCATGAAGCTGTCGATCGTCGGCGCGATCGTCGTGGCGCTCGTCAGCTACGGCATGTCCTTGTTGGGGGTCTTCCTGCTGGGCCTGATCATCAATGCGCTGGCGCCGAACTTCGGCGGGACGGCCAACAAGGTCCAGGCCATGAAGCTGGCCGTCTATTCCTGGACCGCCGCCTGGCTGGCGGGCGTCTTCGGCCTGATCCCGATGCTGGGCATCCTGGCCATCCTGGGCCTGTACAGCTTCTATCTGCTGTTCGTCGGCCTCCCAATTTTGATGAAAGTGCCGGAAGACAAGAAGGTCGGCTATTTCATCGTAACGGTGATCGCCGGCGTCGTGATGTATTTCATCATCTCGGCGATCGTGGGAGCCATTTCGATGAGCTTCGTCGCCGCGTCGGTCGGCATGGCCGGCCTGGCGGGAATGGGCGCCGGCTACTGAGAATAGACGCGCGGCACGCGGGGGGTGATCGAGGTCAGCAGCTCGTAGCTGATGGTCCCCGCCGCGGCCGCGGCGTCGTCCAACAGGCGGTTCGGGCCGAACAGTTCGACCGGATCGCCGACCGCGACGTCCAGGCCGGTGATATCGACCGCGCAGACATCCATCGAGACCCGACCCAGCAGCGGCCGGGTCTCGTTGGCGATCCAGACCGCGCCCTTGGGCGAATAGGCGCGCAGCAACCCATCCGCATAGCCGGCCGCCACGGTGGCGACCTTGATCGGGCGTTCGGCGATATAGCCGCGTGAATAGCCGACGCTCTCGCCGGCGGGCACGTCGCGAACCTGAAGCACCTCGGCCGTCAGGGTCGCCACGGGTGCGATGCGGGGATCGGGCCGCCCCTCCGGTCCGCCGCCGTAAAGACAGATGCCGGGTCGCACCGTGTCGAAGGCGAAGTCCTGGCCCAGGAAACAGCCGCTGGAGTTGGCGAACGACCGGATCACGCCCGGATAGCGATCCAGCACGCCCGCGAAGGCGTCACGCTGACGCTGGTTCATCGGGTTGGCCCGTTCGTCGGCGCAGGCAAGGTGGGTCAGGACCAGGGCCAGGCCGTCGAAGGCCTCGGGCGCATCCTCGGAGCGAATACCCAACCGGTTCATGCCGGTGTCGATCTGCAGGCCGCAGGTCCCGCCGCCCGCCGCCCTCCAGGCCTGGATCTGCGCGGGATGGTTCAGCACGGGCCGCAGGTCCGACGCCTTCAGCATCGCCGCATCGTCGCCGTGACAGCCGTCGAGCACATAGATCACCGGACCGTCGGCGCCCAAGGCCGCCCGCAGTCGCGCGCCCTCCGCCGCCCGCGCCACAAAGAAGGTTCGCGCCCCCTCGGCCATCAGCCGCCTCGCCACGGCCTGCGCACCCAGCCCATAGCCGTCCGCCTTGACCACCGGATGCACCGGCTGGCCGCTGACGGCCTCCAGCGTGTGATAGTTGCGCGCCAGGGCGTTTAGATCGACGGAGAGGACGGCGGGGGTCGATGCGGACATGGCGTCCTTATGCGCCAACACCGCGCCGATGGAAGAGGCTACTCGTAGCTGACCTCTTCATAGCCGTGCGCCAGGTTGCCGAAGCGGACGGTGTCTGCGTCGAAGGCCAGTTTGACGATGCCGATGGGGCCGTGGCGCTGCTTGCCGATGACGACCTCGGCCTGGCCTTGCAGACGGTCCATGTCCTGCTGCCATTGCAGGTGTTCTTCGGTCCCCTCGCGCGGCTCGGCGCGGCCCAGATAGTAGCTCTCGCGATAGACGAACATCACGCAGTCGGCGTCCTGCTCGATCGAGCCGGATTCGCGCAGATCGGACAGTTGCGGGCGTTTGTCGTCGCGCTGTTCCACCTGACGCGACAGCTGCGACAGGGCGATGATCGGCACCGACAGTTCCTTGGCCAGGGCCTTCAGACCGCCGGTGATTTCGGACACCTCCTGCACGCGGTTCTTCTGGCCGCCGCTGTTGCCGGTCGTGACCAGTTGCAGATAGTCGACGATGATCAGGTCCAGCCCATGTTCCATGCGCTTCAGACGGCGCGCGCGGGCCGCCAGCTTGGAGATGGACAGGCCGCCGGTGGCGTCGATGTAGAGGGGGCTTTCGCCGATCTCGACCGCCGCGTCGCGCAGCTTGCCGAAGTCGGTTGCGTCGATCTCGCCCTTGCGCAGCTTGTCCGACGAGACGCCAGACGCATCGGCGAGGATACGCATCGCCAGCTGTTCGGCGCTCATTTCCAGCGAGTAGAAGGCGACGACGCCGCCGTTGACGGTCTTGCGGCCCTCCGGCGTCGGCTCCCATTGATAGGCGCGCGCCACGTTGAAGGCCATGTTGGTCGCCAGCGCCGTCTTGCCCATCGACGGACGGCCGGCGAGGATCAGCAGGTCGGACGGGTGCAGACCGCCGAGTTTGCGGTCCAGATCGTTCAGGCCGGTAGCGAGACCGGCCAGCTTGCCTTCGCGCTGATACGCTTCGGCCGCCATCTGAACGGCGCCGGACAAGGCGTTGGAGAAGCTGACGAAACCGGAAGAAGGCTTGCCCGTCTCGGCCAGCGAATACAGGGTCTGTTCGGCCTGTTCGATCTGCTCGTCGGCGGGCGTCTCCGGATTGGGCGCCTCCTTGATCATGTCGCCGCCGATGCGGATCAGGTCGCGGCGCAACGCCAGGTCATAGACGACCCGCGCATAGTCTGGCGCATTGGCGGCGGGCGGCGCGCGGTCGACCAGATCGGCGAGGTAGCGCAGGCCGCCGAACTCCTGGAACGCCGGATCCTGCTTGAACCGCTCCATCAGAATGGTGGGCTCGGCCAGCAGGCCCTGGCGGATATGGTCCTCGATCGCGTCGAACAGCCGCTGGTGGAAGGGTTCGTAGAAGTGCGAGCCACGCAGCCGGTCGTTCAACCGCTCGAACACGGCGTTGTCGAACATCAGCGAGCCCAGCAGCGCCTGTTCGGCCTCCAGATTGTGCGGCATCGAAGTGACGCCGCCGGAGTCCAGCGGAGACGATGAGAAGGGCATGGGGGCGAAGGCGTTCATCGATTAACGCTTTAGCCCTCTCACGCCCCTGCGTCAGACGCGGACGCCGCCTGGACCGTGGACAGATCGTCCGGCCTGTGGGCGAACCGAAATTCCTCAATCGCCGCGCGTCAGGCGCACGGATAGTCGTGCGCCATCCATTCGCGGAAGGCTTGGGTCACGCTGATATTGCGACGGCTCTGCGGAATGGCGTTGAAACGGCTCAGGATGGCGTTGGGTGAGACGCTAACCTTGTCGGGCATGCAGGTCGCGGGCTGACGGCCGGCCGCCTTGGCCTGGGTCTGTTCGGCGCGGACGGTGCGAACGGCGGTTCGGAACTCGGCCATCAGGCGACGGGTGTCCGAGCGCAGCAGGGCGGTGGGATTCTGAGGAATGGCGTTGGCGGTGGTCAGGAATTCCTGAACCGTCATGGCGTTGGCCGCGCCGGCGAAAAGCGTCAGCGCCAAGACGCCGGCTGCGATCGATCTGGTCTTCATCTGGTCCCCTCCAAAGCCCCCTCTGGCAGCGCGCAGATTGAACGGCGATATGTGTCGCAACTGGGGCGAAGCGGAACGGTCAAGCTGAAGGTTTCGTAATGCAAACAAGGAAAAGGGCGCTCCGCAGAGCGCCCTTGCCCGGCCGGCGATCAGCCCGACCTCACCATTTCAGGCTGAGCCGCGCATAGCCGTAGCGGCCGTTGAAACCGAAGGGCGAATAGTAGGGGAAGCCCAGAACGCCGTTGGAGTTCAGCGACGCCGGGACGAAGTCCGGATATTCGTCGAACACATTGTCCACGCCGATCGCCACCCCGACGCGCTCGGTCAGCTGGAACCGGCCTTCCAGATCCACGACCGTCTTGGCCCCTGTGCTGTAGTCGTTCGCCGCCGTGGATCCGGGTTGCAGCACGTCGCCATAGTAGGTGGCGCGAACCGTGGCACCCCACTTGTCCCGGCTCCAGTCCGCCGACGCCGAGACCTTGGTATCGGGCGTGCCGTCTTCGATGGTCAGGATGCGCTGGCGGGCGAACAGGGTCGGGACCGGGTTCAGCACCGAGGAGGAGGTCGGCACGCGGTTGACCGACACATCGTTGAAGTTGGCCGCGACGGTGAAGTCGAAATCGCCGAGTGTATCGGTGGGCAGGCGATACCGTCCGACGACATCCACGCCTTCGGTCGAGGTCGAGACGCCGTTCAGGAAGAAGCGCGCGGCCTGGACGCCTTGCGGATCCAGCAGGCCGGCGACCTGGCCCGAGAATGTCCGGTTGATCAGTTCGGACAGAACGATTTGATCGTCGATGTCGATCTTGTAGGCGTCGACGGTCAGGTCGAACCGTCCCAACCGCACCACGGCCCCCAGCGAATAGTTGGTCGAGGTCTCGGCCTCCAGCGGACGCGCGCCAAGGGCCGCTGCGACGGTGCTGGTGGCCGGGAAGGTGCCGGTCTCGACCACGGCGCCGTTCTGGATCACCGAGGCGGTGGAGGTGAAGAAGGACTGCTGCAAAGACGGCGCGCGGAAGGCGGTCGAGACCGAACCCCGCAGGGCGAAGCTGGGGGTGAAGTCATAGCGGGCCGACAGCTTGCCCGTCTGGGTGTCGCCGAAGTCGGAATAGTCCTCGAACCGCACGGCGCCTTCGACGCGCAGCTTGTCGGTCAGGGGAATTTCGACGTCGGCGTAGGCGGCGAAGTTGTCGCGATCGACATCCACGGCGTTCGAGGGCTGGAAGCCGACGAAGCCCTGGGCGCCGCCGGTCAGGGCCGTGTTGGCGCCCAGGGGGCCGCGGTTGTAGCTCTCGGGCTGACCGGCCTCGATCTTGTAGTTTTCCCAGCGCTGCTCCAGGCCCCAGGCGAAGTTCAGCGGGCCGCCGGACAGACCGACCTCGAACTCACGGCTGAAGTCGGCGCCCAGCACCAACTGGTCATAGATCAGGCTGCCGGAATCGAAGCTGGTCGGCGAAGTCGCGCCGTAGGTGGAGTTCAGCGAATCCTCTGTGCGGAAGTCCAGGGCGTTGCGGCCATAGGTCAGGCTGATGTCCGTATTCCAGCCCGCCAGTTCGCCGCGCAGGCCGCCGGCCAGCGAGGCGTCCTTCGAATTGATGGCGACCTTCGGCAGGAAGCCGTTCGGGTAGATGGAGGCGACATTGTTGACGTTGTCGGACAGGCGAGGGAAGGCGGCGCCTTCGCTGTCGCGGTCCTGATAACCGGCCCAGCCATAAGCCTCCCAACCATTGCCCAAACCCTTGCCGGCGTTGGCGAAAACGGTCCATTGCTCCACGTCCGGGTCGCCGAAGCGGGCGGTGATCGCGCCGTTCGCCGCCGCGCGGGGGTCATAGTCCGAACGATTGGTCGACTCGCGGTTCAGATACTCGGCCGACAGGGTCAGAAAGCCGTCGTCGCCCAGCGAGAACCCCTGCCAGGCCGAGGCCGTGACGGTGCCGCCGTCGGTCTCGTCACGTTCGCCGCGCGCGGTCTTCACCGTCGTGAAATACTGGCCGTAGGTCACGCTGGCGCCGCCGCCGCTGGAGGCCTCCTTCAGGCGCAGGTTGACCACGCCGGCGATGGCGTCGGAGCCATATTGCGCCGAGGCGCCGTCGCGCAGCACCTCAACCCGATCCAGAGCGCCGGTCGGAATGGTGTTCAGATCGACGGCGGCCGAGCCTCGCCCCACCACGCCGTTGACGTTGACCAGGGCCGAGGCGTGGCGACGCGTGGCGTTGACCAGTACCAGCGTCTGGTCCGGCGACAGGCCGCGCAGGGTGATCGGGCGGATCGAGTCCGAGCCATCGTTGGCGGACGGCCGCTGGAAGGTCAGCGAGGGCACGGCCTGGGCCAGGGCGGTGGCGAACTCGGTGGTGCCGCGCGTCTGCAACGCCTCGGACGTCACGACATCGACGGGCGCCAGGGTGTCGAGGCGCGACCGGTTCTGAACCCGCGTGCCGGTCACGACGATGTCGTCCACCTGCGCCGCCTCATCGGCGACGGGCTCGGCGTCTTGAGCAAAGGCCGGAGCGGCGCTCAGCAGGGCGAAGGTCGAGACGGTGGCGAGCAGCGCCGGTGCGGCGGCCCGGCGAGAAAGAGAGCGCATTGAGAGATTTCCTAAAGTCTGTTTTTGGCGCGAGCGCGCATCGCCGCCGCTTACCGCGACGGGCATTTTATGATCGGCTTGGGTTGGGTATGGCGTGCGTTCTTAGTCGCAACATCGCGCGATGGCGGGCGGCGTCGCCGTAGAACGGGGGGTGATCTTCATGGCCTCTCCAACCGCAAGGTCGGGGAGGTCCCGGCGGTCATGGCCATATCAGGGCGAAGGTGCGGCGGGTCAATCGACGCAGGCGACCATGTTTTGTTGCAGCAGGCAGTAGCAAATCTATCGTCACGCAAATGGGGCGCTCCGAAGAGCGCTCCATTCGGCTGTGATATTGCTTGGCTTAGAAGTTGTAGCTTAGACGGCCGTAGAAGAAGCGCCCGTTGAAGCCGTAGGGCGAGTAGCTTGGATAGCCCACCGAACCGGTCGCGCCGTTGATGTTGGTCGGCGTGGCGGTTGGATATTCGTCGGTCAGGTTGTTCACGCCGACAGCGAGCGAGACGCCGAAGGGCAGGGTGTAGCGGCCCTCCAGATCCACCAGCAGCGCGTCGCCCGTTTCGTAGTCCAGGGTGGCGTTGTTGTTGGCGACCAGAACGCTGTCGTAGCTGGTGCCTTTCAAGGTCGCCCCGAAGTCGCCCAGCGACCAGTCCACGCTGGCGACGATCTTCTGTTCCGGCGTGCCCTGCTCAAACGACAGTTTGGAAGAGCGGTCGAACAGGAAGGCGTCGGACGGGGCAATGGCCAGGTTGCTGGGAACGGCAGGCGTCTTGGTCACTTCGGTGGAGTTGAAGTTGCCCGCCAGCGTGAAATCGAACCGCCCGAAATCCTGCTGTGTCCGATAGCGCGCCACGACATCAACACCGCTGGTCGAGGTGTCGACACCGTTCAGGAAAAACCGCGCGCCGGTGACGCCGAACGGAGCGAGCAGCGCCTGAATGGCAGCCGTGGATTGCGCCGTCTGGCTGGGCCGCGACACGCCGAGCGTCTCGGAATAGATGATCCGGTCAGCGACATCGATGCGGTAGGTGTCCACCGTCAGTTCAAAGCCTTCATGTCGGAAGACCGCGCCGAGCGAGTAGTTGGTCGAGGTCTCGGGCTCCAGCGGCTTTGAGCCCAGGGCGATCGCGATGGGATCGTCGACCCGGTACGAGCCGTTCTGCTGCAGCACCACGCCGCCTGCTGTCGCGACAAGGTTGGTGGCGATGTAGCTGAAGTACTGTTGCTGAAGGGCTGGCGATTTGAAGCCCGTCGAAATGGCGCCACGCAGGGCGAAGGCCTCGGTGAAGTCGTAGCGGCCCGAAATCTTGCCCGTGAACTGATCGCCGAAATCGGAATAGTCCTCATAGCGCCCGGCCAGGCCGACGCTGAACTGCTCGGAGAATTTGCCCTCCAAGTCGATGTAGGCGCTGATGTTGTTGCGATCGACATCGACAGCATTGGATGGCGCAAAGCCGGGGAAGCCCTGCGATCCGGCGCCGCCGGCCGTGACGGGGCCCTTGTTGTAGGATGTCGGTTCGCCTGCGGTGACGTTGAAGTCCTCGCGTCGGTACTCGACGCCGAGGGCGACGTTGAGCGGTTCATACAGGTTCGCTTCGATCTGTTTGACCGCATCCACGCCGATGGTCAGTTGACCGTAGCTGAGGCCGCCGGCGTCGAACTGGGTCTGAGACGCGGCGCCGTAGGAGGCGTTCAGTGAGTTCAGGACGCGATAATCCAGCTCGTTACGCCCATAGCCGACCGAGATGTCCCAGTCGAAGCCGGCTGCGGGGCCTTTCAGGCCGCCGTATATATTGTAGTCGTCGATGTCGGCGGCGATGATCGGCAGGAAGCCATTGGGATAGATGGCGGTGACGTTGTTGGAGTTGTTGAAGGCGCGGGCGGTCGCCGCAGCCTCGGACTTGCGCTTCTGATAGCCGCCAAAAGCGTAGGCCTCCCATTCGTCGCCAAGCGGTTTGCCGGCGTTGAAATAGCCGGTGTAGGCTTCGGTATAGGGATCGCCGAAGCGACCGATGACGGTGGTTGCACTGCCTCCGTTGACGGCGGTGGTCGCGGCGTAGTCGGAGCGATTGGTGGGCTGGCGTTTCTGGACTTCGCCCGAAAGGGTCAAAAAGCCGTCGCCGAGCAGGGGCAGGCCGATCCAGCCGGCGAGCGAGGTCTGTTCGCCGTCGCGGCGGCTGTGCTCGCCGCGCGCGGTGGTGAAGTCGGTATCGTAGATGCCGTAGTTGGCGGTGATGCCGCCGCCGCTCGACGCCTGGCGCAGACGCAGATTGATGACGCCTGCGATGGCGTCGGCGCCGTACTGCGCCGAAGCGCCGTCACGCAGGACTTCGACCGAGCCGAGGCTGATCGATGGAATCGTATTCAGGTCGAAGGCGGTGGAGCCACGGCCAAGCGCGCCGTTGACGTTGACCAGGGCGCCGACATGGCCGCGCTGACCGTTGATCAGGACCAGGGTCTGGTCAGGAGCCAGACCGCGCAGGGTTGCCGGACGAACGTGATCCGAGCCGTCGGAAATGGCGGGACGAGGGAAGTTGATGGACGGGGCGGTGGCGGCGAGGGCGGCGGCCAGCTCTGTGCCAGTGCCCTGTTTCGCCAGAGTTTCGCCGGTGATGACATCGACGGGCGCGACGCTGTCGAGCCGGCTGCGCCCGACGGTGCGCGTGCCGGTGACGACGATCTCATCGACATCGGTGGCTTCGCTTGGCGGAGGGGTGGTCTGGGCGAACGCCGATGGGGCGATGAAGAGCGCGCTGATGGAGGCAAAGGCCAACAGGGTCTGACGACCGTATCCGAGTTTCATTGATAGTCCCCGACGATGCACGACAGCCCTCTATGTCGGCGCTCGGCAGGCCGCCATGCCGTCGCCCGCGGCTGGCGTCTCGAAAGGCGCAATAATCTTGCGCATATATTCGAAACGCGAGCTGCAGTTGCAGGCTGTGACCGCAATGTGACGGCGTCAAGCAAGCTTAATGTCTAGATGCCCGTTTCGAAGATCAATGATCTAGCTTTGTTGTAATCTTGTCATAGGTCAAGGTGACGATCGGCGTTGCGGTTGGCGATCGCCTCCCGCGCAGCAAAAAGGGCGCGTCTCTTGCGAGACGCGCCCTTGATGTCTTTCAGGATCCGGTCGGATCAGGCTTCGTCGCCGAAGCCTTCTTGTTGACCGGCGCCGCCTTCGATCAGTTCCTGGGCCGATTGCTCGGCGGCCTGGCGCTCATCGTCGAACTGGCTGCGGATCACGTCCTCGCCCTTGGCTTGGCGCTCGGCCTCGTCCATCGAGCGGGCGATGTTGATCTTGACCGTGGCGCGGACCTCGGCGTGCAGGCGAACCGGCACTTCGTGGACGCCCAGGCTCTTGATCGCCGTGTTCAGGACGACCTGCGAGCGCTCGACCTTGCCGCCTTCGGCCTGGATGGCCTCAGCGACGTCGCGACCGGCGACCGAACCGTACAGGTGACCGGTTTCACCGGCCTGACGGATCATGACGTAGGTCTGGCCGTCGATCTTGTCGGCGACCTTCTGAGCGTCGGCCTTGTTCTTCTCGTTGCGCTGCTCGATGGCGGCGCGGTCGAGTTCGAACGCCTTCAGGTTGGCGGCGGTGGCCCGGCGGGCCTTGTCGCGCGGCAGAAGGAAGTTGCGAGCGAAGCCGTCCTTGACAGTGACGACGTCGCCGATGGCGCCGAGGTTATCGACGCGTTCCAGCAGAACGACCTTCATCTCACTTCACCACGTAAGGCAGGAGGGCCAGATAGCGAGCGCGCTTGATGGCCTTGGCCAGTTCACGCTGCTTCTTCTGGGAGACGGCGGTGATGCGCGAAGGCACGATCTTGCCGCGTTCGGAGACGTAACGCTGCAGCAGCTTGACGTCCTTGTAGTCGATCTTCGGCGCATTGGCGCCCGAGAACGGGCAGACCTTGCGGCGACGATAGAAGGGGCGGCGGCCGGCGGCGCCGGAGCCCGCCGGTGCGCCCGGGGTCGGGGCGGTGGTATCGGTCATGTTCCGGGTTCCTTATTCGGCGTCGGCGGCGGCGTCGTCGCGCGGGGTGCGCTCGCGCTCACGCTCGCGTTCACGCTCGCGGCGAGCCAGCAGCGGCGACAGTTCCAGGTCGAGTTCCTCGACGCGGACGGTCAGCCAGCGCAGCACGTCTTCGTTGATCGACAGCTGACGCTCGACTTCGGCCATGGCGGCCGGAGGGGCGTCGACGGCCAGCAGCGAATAGTGAGCCTTGCGGTTCTTCTTCACGCGGTAGGTCAGGTTGCGCAGACCCCAGTATTCGATCTTGGCGACCGAGCCGCCACCGGCGACGATCAGATCCTTGATGGTGTCATTCAGCGCTTCGGCCTGTTGCGCCGAGATATCCTGGCGCGTCATGACCGTGTGCTCGTAAAGAGCCATGCGGTAGTCTCCCTTGTGGGCGTCGGCGCGGAAACGACCGGGTAAGTCGGTCTCCACGATGGCTCCTGGCGCGGCGGCCGGACCGAACGTCCAACCCTTTGGTGCTCCGCGACAGGACCGAAGCCCTGGAAAGCGGGCGCGTATAGGGGAAAAGGGGCGAGGAAGCAAGGATGGCGGCAGACGCTTGTGGCGCCCCGCGACCCCGCCTAAACCAGCCCCATGCCGAAGCTGACGTCCGCGGTCGATCCGCAAAGCCAAAAGTACAAGTCCCTGCACGCGCACAACAGCGCCCTGGTCGCCGAGTTGCGCGACCATGTGGCCAAGGCCGCGCGCGGCGGGTCCGACAAGTCGCGCGAGCGCCACGTCGCTCGCGGCAAGCTGTTGCCGCGCGACCGGGTCGAGCGCCTGCTGGACCCCGGCTCGCCCTTCCTGGAGATCGGGCAGCTGGCCGCGCACGACATGTATGATGGCGAGGCCCCGGCGGCGGGCGTCATCGCCGGGATCGGTCGGGTGTCGGGCCGCGAGGTCATGATCGTCTGCAACGATCCGACGGTGAAGGGCGGCGCCTATTTCCCTATGACGGTGAAGAAGCACCTGCGCGCCCAGGAGATCGCCGAGCAGAACCGCCTGCCGTGCGTCTATCTGGTCGACAGCGGCGGGGCCAATCTGCCGCACCAGGCCGAGGTGTTTCCCGACCGCGACCATTTCGGCCGCATCTTCTTCAACCAGGCCCGGATGAGCGCCAAGGGCATCGCCCAGATCGCCTGCGTCATGGGCCTGTCCACCGCCGGTGGAGCCTATGTGCCGGCCATGTCGGACGAGACGATCATCGTCAGGAACCAGGGCGCCATCTTCCTGGCCGGGCCGCCGCTGGTGAAGGCCGCAACCGGCGAGGTCATTTCGGCGGAGGAACTGGGCGGGGCCGAAACCCACGGCCGTCGCTCGGGCGTGGTGGACCACGTCGCCGAGAACGATGAGCACGCGCTGGAAATCGTGCGCTCCATCGTCGCCAATCTGAACACGACCAAGACCGTCGAGATGGATGTGCGCGAACCGCGCGCGCCGGCCTTCGACGCGGAGGAGCTGTACGGCCTGATCCCGGACGACGTCCGCGCGCCCTATGATGTGCGCGAGGTCATCGCCCGGCTGGTGGACGGGTCGGAGTTCGACGAGTTCAAGAGCCTCTACGGCTCGACCCTGGTGTGCGGGTTGGCGCGCATCTGGGGCTATCCGGTCGCCATCCTGGCCAACAACGGCGTGATCTTTTCCGAAAGCGCCCAGAAGGGCGCGCACTTCATCGAACTGGCCTGCAAGCGCAAGATTCCGCTGCTGTTCCTGCAGAACATCTCGGGCTTCATGGTCGGCGGCAAATACGAAGCGGGCGGCATCGCCAAGGACGGCGCCAAGCTGGTGACGGCCGTGGCCTCGGCCGAAGTGCCCAAGTTCACTGTCCTGATCGGCGGCAGTTTCGGCGCGGGGAACTACGGCATGTGCGGCCGGGCCTATTCGCCGCGCTTCCTGTTCACCTGGCCCAACAGCCGGATCGGGGTCATGGGCGGCGAGCAGGCCGCCAGCGTGCTGGCCACCGTGCACCGCGACGCCGAGACCTGGAGCGCAGACGACGCCGAGGCCTTCAAGGCGCCGATCCGTCAGAAGTATGAGGACGAGGGCAATCCCTATTACGCCACTGCCCGCCTGTGGGACGACGGCGTGATCGACCCGGCTCAGACGCGCGACGTCCTGGGCCTGGCTATCAGCGCCAGCCTGAACGCCCCGATCCCGGAGACGACGTTCGGCCTGTTCCGGATGTAACCTATTGGTCCGCGCCTCGTTGTGAGCGGGCACGCAGTTTGGAGACCCCCATGGCCGATCAACCGACCGAAGCCGACCTGAACGCCCTGGACGTGACCGACGCCGAGGCGGCCGAGATCAACAGCATCGCCCAGCCGTTGGTGCCCGATGCGGCGCCGGACGCCGACGACGATCTGGTGCAGATCGATTCGACCACCGACGGCGTCGTTTTCGTCACCATAAATCGGTCGGCCAAGAAGAACGCCTTTGACGCCGCGACCATCGCGGCCCTGCATGAGGCGTTCGAAACCCTGCACGGCGCGGACCGGGTGCGGGCGGTCTTCATTCGGGGGGCAGGCGGCACCTTCAGCGCCGGGGCCGATCTGAACTGGATGCGTGACGCCGCCGGCTGGTCCGAGAGCGATAACCGCGACGACGCCATGGGCCTGGCGAAAATGCTGAAGGCCCTGCACGACATTCCCGCCCTGACGGTGGCGGTGGTCGAGGGCAACGCCATGGGCGGCGGAGCGGGCATCGTCGCCGCCTGCGACATGGCCGTGGCGGTCGAGGGGGCGCGCTTCGCCTTCTCCGAGGTCAAGCTGGGTCTGATCCCGGCGACAATCGCCCCCTATGTTATCGAGGCCGTCGGCGCGCGCCGCGCGCGCCAGTTGTTCCTGACCGCCAACGCCTTCGACGCCGACTACGCCGCCCATGCCGGCCTGATCGACCTGGTCCTGCCCAAGGGATCGGTGGACGAGTTCATCTCGATGCTGAGCGACAGCCTGACCAACAATGCGCCGGGCGCGATGGGCGAGGCCAAGCGCCTTGTCAACGACATCGCCCACCACAAGATCGACAACGGTCTGATGGACGAAACCGCCAAACGCATCGCCCGCGCCCGCGTGTCGGATGAAGGTCGCGAGGGCGTCGCCGCCTTCCTGGAAAAGCGCAAGGCCAGCTGGACGGTTTGAATGCGCTGATCGGCCGTCGGAAACGGCGGCCGACTTCAGGCGTAGTTGAAACTGATCGAAATCCGATCGGCCTTGGCCAGGTTGGTCGGCACCTCGTGCCGAAGCCAGCTTTCCCACATCAGCACCGTGCCGGCCTGAGGCTGCAGGTAGACGAACGGCCGCTCGGCCTCGGGCGCCTCGTCCGTCACGCCGGGGCGGGCCATCATGAAGGGCAGGCGGGGGTCTTCCAGCTTCAGGGATGAGGCGCCGTCTGGCACGTCGATATAGACGGTGCCCGACAGGAAGGCGTGCGGGTGGATGTGACCCGTATGGCCGCCCCCGGGCTTCAGGATGTTGACCCACAGATTGTCGAGGCGGGGTTTGCGCGCCAGGTCGAAGTTCAGCGCCTTGCCGTAGGCGACGGCATGGCGATCCAGGTGGCGCTTCAGCTCGGCGAACTCCGGGAACCGCTGGGGCAGGTCGTTCAGCGATCCATAGGAGGTGTAGCCGCGATAGGCGTTGGCCTTGCACCATCGGCGGCCGGCCTCGTCCTCCTCGGCCATCATCCGGATGACGTCGATCAGCTGTGCGTTGAAGTCGGACCAGCCACGTCCGGTGGCAAGGGAGGCTTCATAGACCTGGGTGACGAAGAGGGGGCGCAGGGACATGGAAGGGGCTTAACGCCTGCCGCGTCGCGTGAGAAGGGTCGTGCTCTGCCTCTCGCCTGATGCGCACGATCCGGCTAAGACCGCTTCATGTTCAAGTCCGTCCTTGTCGCCAATCGCGGCGAAATCGCCTGCCGTGTCTTCCGCACCGCCAAGCGGATGGGGATTCGCACCATCGCCGTCTATTCCGAGGCGGACGCCAACGCCCTGCATGTGCGCGAAGCCGACGAGGCGGTGCTGATCGGTCCGGCGGCGGCGCGCGAATCCTATCTGGACGGCGCCAAGGTGCTCGCGGCGGCCAAGGCGACCGGCGCAGAGGCGATCCACCCCGGATATGGCTTCCTGAGCGAGAACGCCGACTTCGCCGAGGCTGTCGCGGCGGCGGGGCTGATCTGGATCGGGCCGGACCCGTCCTCGATCCGCGCCATGGGTCTGAAGGACGCGGCCAAGGCGCTGATGATCCAGGCCGGAGTGCCGGTGACGCCGGGCTATCAGGGCGCCGATCAGTCGGAGGAAACCCTGACGGCCGAGGCGGCGCGGATCGGCTATCCGGTGCTGATCAAGGCGGTCGCGGGCGGTGGCGGCAAGGGGATGAAACGGGTCGATGATCCGGCCGATTTCGCCGCCGGTCTGGCCAGCGCCAAGCGGGAAGGGGCTGCGGCCTTCGGCGACGACCGGGTGCTGATCGAACGCTACATCACCCGCCCCCGCCACATCGAGGTGCAGGTGTTCGGCGACAAGCACGGCGAGGTCGTGCACCTGTACGAACGTGACTGTTCGCTGCAACGCCGCCACCAGAAGGTGATCGAAGAGGCCCCGGCGCCGGGTATGAGCGAGGCCGTGCGCGCCGCCGTGACCGGGGCTGCGATCAAGGCGGCCCGGGCGGTCAACTACGTCGGGGCCGGCACGATCGAGTTCATCGCCGACGCCTCGGACGGGCTGAAGGCGGACGGCGTCTGGTTCATGGAGATGAACACCCGGCTGCAGGTCGAGCATCCCGTGACCGAGAGCGTGACGGGCGTCGATCTGGTCGAATGGCAGTTCCGTGTCGCGGCGGGCGAGCCGCTGCCGCTGAAGCAGGCCGAGATTCAGCTGAACGGCTGGGCCATGGAGGCGCGGCTGTATGCCGAGGATCCGGCCAACGGCTTCCTGCCCTCCATCGGCAAGTTGGAGCACTTCGTCATGCCGGACGGCATCCGCGTCGACACCGGCGTGGAGCAGGGCGGCGAGGTCAGCCAGTTCTATGATCCCATGATCGCCAAGCTGATCGTGCATGAGGACACGCGCGAGGCGGCGGCGGCGCGTCTGGCCGAGGCGGCGGGCGAGGTCGAGGTCTGGCCGGTCAAGGCGAACGCCGGCTTCCTGAAACGGTGCTTGGAGCACCCACGCTTCGTCGCCGGCGACGTGGACACGGGCTTCATCGCGGCGGAGGAGGCGGCGTTGCAGCCGCAGCCGTCCGACGAAGCAACGCTGGCGGCCCTGACCCTGATTGCAGAAGCAGCGGCGGAAGCGGTCGAGGCGCGTTCGGACCGGTTCAGCCCCTGGGGCGGTCAGCCGGGTTTGTCCTATGGCGTCCGCCTGAATGCGCCGGCGCAGACGACCGTCTGGGCCCATGTCGACGGTCAGGGGGTGTCCGCTGCGGTGACGCCGGTCGAAACTGGCTGGCGCGGTTCTCAAGGCGAACTGGCTCACGTCGGGTTTGACCAGGTTCAGGCCGGGGATCGCCTGTTCGGCTATCAGGCCGTCGACGACGGTTTCGTCCTGTTCGTCGATGGCGAGGCGCGTCGCGTCACGCCTTATCGCGCTGCCGTGGGGTCGGGCGCGGGCGCGGTGTCGGACGGTTCGCTGCGCGCGCCCATGCCGGGCAAGATCGTGGCTACGCCGGTCAAGGCTGGCGACGCCGTCACCAAAGGCCAGCCAGTTGTGGTGCTGGAAGCCATGAAGATGGAACACGCCCTGACCGCGCCGTTCGACGGCGTGGTGGAAAGCGTCGCGTCTCTTGGCGATCAGGTCGTCGAGGCGGCCGTGCTGGCGGTGGTGAAGGCGGACTAAAGCCCCACGCCGCCGATCGGGCGTGTCACGACCGTATCGCCCCATAGCGCAATCAGGCCGAGCGCCGGACGCATCACTCTGGTTTCGCGGATCGTGTTGAACCAGGCGTCGTGCGAGGCCTTGCTCATCCAGACCTCTGTGACGAGCAGGACGTCGGCGTCATTCACGTCGTGCGCTACGACGTAGCTGTGGCAGCCCGGTCGTTTCACATTGGGGTCCAGCAGGCAGAGGCCCAGTTCGTCGCGGCGGCCGGGATGGGCCGTCAGGCGGGTAATCAATCCGTACATACTGGTCCTAAACGCGCTGGGCGAACTGAGCGGCGCGCGATCATGACTAACCCCTTTAGATTAAGAATCTGGCCAATGCGCTTAAGGGGCACTACGTGGGCGCCATGCCGCTTCACATGATCAAGCTGGGCGTCGGGGTGCCGGACGTCGAATGGCTGGAGGCCCGCGCCGCCCGGGGCGGGGCGCTCGTCGTCCACACACGCATGACGCCGAAGCGGGCGACCGAGATCGAGGACGGCGGCTCGCTCTACTGGGTGGTGAAGGGGACGATCGTCTGTCGCCAGCCGGTGCTGGACATCGCCACCTTGGGCGAGGGCAAGCAGAGCCGGTGCGAGATCACGCTCGAGCCCAAGGTCATCCGCACCGCCCCCATGGCCAAGCGACCCTTTCAGGGCTGGCGATACTTCGAGTCCAAGGATGCGCCGGTCGATCTGACCGACCTCGACGCCGGCGAGGCCCCGGAGGAACTGGTGCGTCAGCTTCGCGAATTGGGCGCTTGGTAGGCCAAGCCCTCAAAGTTTTTGGGAGTTGACCCCGGCGGGTCGGCGTGGCCTGTGCCGCGATCCGATGATCGCGCTCAGCTCCCAGACCCGTACCGCCTTCCGCGACCTGCTGAACCTGGCATGGCCGGTGATCCTGGCGCGTATCGGCATCATGACCATGGGGCTGACCGACGCCATCGTGGTGGGCAACTATTCCAGCCGGGAACTGGCGTTCCATTCGCTGGCCTGGGCGCCGACGTCCATCGTGGTGACGACGGCGGTGGGCCTGATGCTGGGCGTGCAAGTGATGACGGCGCGGATGCTGGGCGAGGGGCGTCGGCACGCTGTCGGCTCGGTGCTGCGTCGCGGCCTGACCTATTCGTTGCAGATCGGCGTGGTGTCGATGATCGCCCTGATCGCCATCGGTCCGTGGGGGCTGGGCAAGCTGGGGCTGGAGGATGGTCTGGCAGAGGGTGCCGGGCCTGCCCTGATCGTCTTCGCCCTGTCCATGCCCTTCTATCTGATCTCGGTGACGGGCCAGTTCTTCCTGGAGGCTCTGGGCCGGCCCAAGCCCGGCATGGTCGCCATGTGGGTGGCGAACGGGGTCAATCTGGCGCTGAACATCGTGCTGGTGCCGGACCTGCTGGGCTTCGGTTTCGACGGCGCCTTCGCTTCGGCCTGGGCGACGTTTGGGGCGCGAGCGGCGCTGGCGATCTTCCTGGTGATCTACATCCTGCGTCTGCCCGAGGCGCGGGCGCTGGGCATCTTCGACAAGCCCGAGCGCGATCCCGAGGCCGCGCGCGAGCAGGTCAAGGTCGGCCTGGGCGCCGGGGCCTCCTACTTCATCGAGGTCGGGGCCTTCTCGGGCTTCACCTTCTTCGCCGGTCAGATCGGCACGGCCGAGACGGCGGCCTGGGCGGTGGTGCTGAATGTCTCGGCGATCGTCTTCATGCTGCCGATGGGGCTATCCTCGGCGACGGCGGTGCTGGTGGGGCGCAGCTATGGCGCCGGCGACGGGCGATGGGTTCTGCGGGCGGGGCTGGTCGGGCTGGGCGTCGTGACGGCCCTGACATTGGTGGTCGCCCTGCTGGTCTGGCCCAGCGCCCATCTGATCGTCGGCGCCTATAATCGCGATCCGGCCCTGCTGGCCATCGCGGCGCCGGCCCTGGTGCTGGCGACGCTGTTCTTCGTCGCGGACGGCATTCAGGTCGTTGCGGCCCAGGCCAACCGGGCAGCGGGCGACGTCTGGTGGCCAACCATCATGCATTTCGCCGCCTATGGCGCGGTGATGATGCCGCTGGGCTGGGTGCTGGCGCATCAGATGGGCGTCAACGGCCTGGTCTGGGCGGTGGTGATCGCCAGCCTGGCGTCCTCGACCCTGCTGACCGGGCGTTTCATCCGTATTGCGCGCCGTCTGCCGCAAGGCGTTTGAGGAAACCGCGCCGCCGCTCTATATCCCTGCGCTTCCCCGAACTCCTGGACGATCATGGCCCGCATCCTCATCACCTCGGCGCTGCCCTACATCAACGGCATCAAGCACCTGGGGAATCTTGCGGGCTCGATGTTGCCGGCCGACGTTTGGGCGCGGTTCAAGCGGGCCCAAATTCTTCCTGATGGAAGCCGGCATGAGGTCCTCTATATCTGCGCCACCGACGAGCACGGCACCCCGGCCGAACTGGCCGCCGCCGCGGCCGGCCAGGATGTGCGGACCTATTGCGACGAGCAGCACGAGATCCAGAAGGCCGCCGGTCAGGCGTTCGGCCTCAGCTACGACTGGTTCGGCCGGTCGTCTAACCCGCAGAACCATCGGTTGACCCAGCATTTCGCCGAGGCGCTGGAGAAGAACGGCCTGATCGAGGAGCGGGTAGATCGGATGATCTATTCGATCGACGACGCCCGCTTCCTGCCCGACCGCTATGTCGAAGGAACCTGCCCCCACTGCGGCCATGTCGGCGCGCGTGGCGATCAGTGCGACAACTGCGGACGGCTGCTGGATCCGACCGACCTGATCGATCCCTATTCGTCGGTGTCGGGCTCCAAGAACCTGGAGGTGCGCGACACGCGTCACCTCTATCTGCTCCAGACCAAGATCGAGCCGGAGATCCGCGCCTGGGTCGACGGCAAGACCGGCTGGCAACAGCTGGCCAAGTCCATCGCCTACAAACATCTGGACGAGGGGCTGATCGACCGGGGCATCACCCGCGACCTGGCCTGGGGCGTGCCGGTGACCAAGGACGGCTTCCCGCGCCCAGGCATGGAGGACAAGGTCTTCTACGTCTGGTTCGACGCCCCCATCGAATACATCGCCGCGACCGAGGAATGGGCCGAGGCGACGGGCGGGTCATGGCGTGACTGGTGGCGTCTGGACGAGGGGGCTGAGGACGTTCGCTATGTCCAGTTCATGGGCAAGGACAACGTCGCCTTCCACACCGTCAGCTTCCCCGCGACCATCATCGGCTCGGGCGAGCCGTGGAAGACGGTGGACCAGCTGAAGGCCTTCAACTGGCTGAACTGGTACGGGGGCAAGTTCTCCACCAGCCAGAAGCGCGGCGTCTTCATGGATCAGGCACTCGAGCTTCTGCCGGCCGACTACTGGCGCTGGCGCCTGACGGCCTATGGGCCGGAGCACGCGGATTCGGCCTTCACCTGGGAAGACTTCCAGGCTTCCACCAACAAGGACCTGGCCGATGTGCTGGGGAACTTCGTCAACCGTATCGTCAAGTTCGCCGAGTCGAAGTTCGACGGCGTCGTGCCGGAGGGCGGCGAGGCCGGACCGGTCGAGATCCAGCTGGAGGCCGACATCAAGGCCGCCGTCGCCGAGGCGACCGAACAGCTGGAGGCGATGGAGTTCAGAAAGGCCGCCGTCGCCATCCGCGCCGCCTGGGTGCTGGGCAACGAGTATCTGCAGGTCGCCGCGCCCTGGACGGCGCTGAAGACCGATCGCGACCGCGCGGCGGTGGGGGTGCGCACGGGGCTGAACCTGGTGGCCCTGTTTGCGCGTCTTGCTGCGCCGATCCTGCCCTTCACTGCGCCCAAGATCGCGGCGTCGGTTGGGGTGGAGGACCTGAGCTGGCCTGGCGCCGACGAGGATCTGCTGAACCGTCTGCCTGTGGGCGGCAAGGTCGAAGCCCAGGGCGTGCTATTCGCCAAGATCGAGGACGCCCAGGTGGCGGAATGGTCCGAACGCTTCGGCGGCGCGGACGCCTGATCCAAAGGGGGATAAGCGATGACGCCGACCCTGACGCCGCTGACCGACGAAGCGCGCGCCGCCATTCGCGAGCGGCTGGCGCGCACGGGGCGGGCGCAGATCGACGGCGTCCTGGCGCCAACCGACGCTCAGGCGCTCTACGACGCGGCGACGCGCGCCGACTACAATGTCGTGACGCGACGCGGGACCGGCCATGTCGATCTGCCCGCCGCCTGGCTGGCTTCTCTAACGCCGGATCAGAAACAGGCGCTGGGTCAGGCGGTGCAGGTCTCGGCCCAAACCGATTTCCAGTATCTGTACGACAATCACCCGATCTACGATCTGGTCCAGGCGGGGCAGGCGGCGCCGATATGGTCCGATCTGTTGGCCTTTCTGAACGGCGAGGCTTTCCTGGGCCTGATGCGGGACGTGACGGGCGAGCCGCAGCTCGCCCTGGCCGATGCGCAACTGACCCGCTATCGCGCCGGCCATTTTCTGACCGAGCATGACGATCACGCCGAGGGCAAGAATCGCTTCTTCGCCTATGTGCTGAACCTGACGCCGGCCTGGCGAATCGAGTGGGGCGGCCTGCTGGCCTTCCATGGCGCCGACGGCAATGTGGCGGAGGCCTTCACGCCGCGCTTCAACACCCTGAACCTTCTGAAGGTGCCGACGCCCCATTCGGTGACGCAGGTCGCACTGTCGGCGGCGGCGGACCGGATTTCGGTCACCGGCTGGCTGCGCGGTCGCTGATCAGTCCTGCTCGGCGAACACGACGGGAAGCCCCGCCGCGTTCCAGGCCTGGATGCCGCCGGTCAGGTTGAACAGCGGCTGACCGTCGGTGCCGGTCGGGCCGACGAAGGCGCAGACCTGGTGGCTGCGGCCGCCCTTCAGGCATTGGACGATGATCTTCTTGTCTGCCGGAAGGTCCAGCGCCTCCCAGGCGGCGGGCATCTGGCTGAGCGGCGCCAGGATCGCGCCGTCGATGCGGGCGGCGGCGAATTCGTCCGGCTCGCGCACATCGATCAGCACCGCTTCGCCGGCCTGAAGCCAGGCGGAGGCCTCTTCGACAGTGACGGTGGCGACGGTCATGGCGCGACCGTTGGTTCGGCGGGCGCCGGCGTCGGGCTGTCCTCGGTGCGCTTCTGACCCAGGTGTTTGGCCGCTTCCTCGGGACCGATCTCAAGGAAGGCCGGGGCCGAGGCGTTGAACTCGTCCATATGGCCGGTGCGGACCACCACCTGACGGGCGCCGTCCCAGATCATATGCAGGGCGACATAGAGCACGACGACCAGACCGATATAGCCGATCCAGCTGAAGCGGTGCAGCAGCTTGGCGATATAGGTGGCGGCGACGCCCATCAGGGCGATCGACAGCACCAGGCCGAAGACCATGATCCACGGATGTTCGTGCGCGGCGCCGGCGACGGCCAGCACATTGTCCAGCGACATGGTGATGTCGGCGACCATGATCTGAACCAGGGCGGCGCCGAAGCTCTTGCGCTTGATGCCCAGTTCCTCGGGCGACGGACCAGAGCCGTGCTCGATGCTCATGGCCAGTTCGAGTTCCTTCTCGGCCTCGGCCTGGTCGTGCGTCGCCTGCTCGCGCAGTTCGCGCCACATCTTCCAGCACACCCACAGCAGCAGCAGGCCGCCGGCCAGCAGCAAGCCGACCAGGGCCAGAAGCTGCACGGTGATCAGCGCAAAGCCGATTCGCATGACGACGGCGGCGGCCAGGCCGATCAGAATGGCCTTCTTGCGCTGGTCCTGAGGCAGGGCGGCGGCGGCCAGGCCCACGGCGACGGCGTTGTCGCCGGCCAGGACCAGATCCATCAGAAGAACCTGGCCCAGGGCCGTGGCCTGGCTGGCGAGTTCGGGAGACGAGAGGAATTCCATTTCCGCTCCTTAGCCTCGGTGCGGCCTTCTGTCAGCCGCGTTGCGCGCGCGCCGCTTCATAAAGCGCGACCGCCGCCGCATTGGACACGTTCAGGCTCTCGAATCCGCCCGGCATGGGGATTTTGGCCAGGATGTCGCAGTGTTCGGCGACCAGACGACGGATGCCGTCGCCTTCGGATCCCATGACCAGAACGGTCGGCTGATGATCCAGCGCCTCTTCCAGCGTCTGTTCGCCCGTTCCGTCCAGGCCGACCGCGCGCCAGCCCAGATCAGCCAGCCTCTCCAGCGCACGGGACAGATTCGTGACGCGCGCATGAGGCAGGCGTTCGGTGGCGCCGACGGCCGCCTTGGCCAGGGCGCCGGCCAGGGCCGGAGCGTGACGGTCCTGAACGATGACGCCCCGTGCGCCGAACGCCAGGGCCGATCGGAAGATGGCGCCGACGTTCTGGGGGTCGGTCAGCTGATCCAGCATGACGAGGACGCCCTCAGCCGGCTCGGCCAGCTCTTCCAGCGATACGCCTTCCAGCGGCTGGACCTTGAAGGCCAGTCCCTGATGTACGGCGCCGGGGGGCAGCATCCGGGTCAGGGCCTGGATTTCGACCACCTCGATCCTGTGGCCGTTTGCGAGAGCATTGTTCTCGATTTCGGCGGCGCGCTCGGCCGTGGCCAGCAGACGACCCATGCCGCGACGGGCGGGATTCGCCAGAGCGGCCAGAACCGGGTGGCGCCCCCACAGAAAATTATCGGCGTCCGACTTGCCCCGATCGGGCGAACGGGGCTGCCGAGGGGTTTCCTCGCGCCGGCCAAACCCTTGCGCAGCGGGCTTTTGACCCTTGTCGCGGGGGCCGTCGGGACGGTTTCCGAAGACCGGTTTTTTACCGCTTTTACGGTCGTTGCGTTCTGATTTCGACGACACTATAAGACGCCCTCCGATTTGGAGCCCCAAGGGCTTTCGGGTCTGGGCGCCCCCTCTATCCTAGAGGAGGCGACAAGCCGAACGCTTTTGTTTCGTCCCGCTTCTTTATGGGCGGAAACGAGGGGTCCGACGGTTCGACAAGGCGCGCTGGGGGAATGTCCCGAGTGGCAAAGGGGGGGGACTGTAAATCCCCTGCGTAAGCTTCGAAGGTTCGAGTCCTTCTTCCCCCACCACGCGCCTTGACGGATACGACGGATCAGGACGACGGAGAGGAACCGGCTGCGGCGTTCCGAAAGAACTTCCGCAGTCTCCGCGCGGGTATAGCACAATGGTAGTGCAGCAGCCTTCCAAGCTGAGGATGTCGGTTCGATCCCGTCTACCCGCTCCAGGTTTTTAAAAAGATCAGCATCGCGCCCCTCCGCTGACGGACCCGGGCCATCAGGAGTTTGGCCATGGCCAAGGAAAAGTTCGAACGGACGAAGCCGCACTGCAACATCGGCACGATTGGTCACGTTGACCACGGCAAGACGACGTTGACGGCTGCGATCACGATGACGCTGGCGAAGGCCGGCGGCGCGAAGGCGATGAACTACGCCGACATCGACGCTGCGCCGGAAGAGAAGGCGCGCGGCATCACGATCAACACCGCGCACGTGGAATATGAGACGG
>JAESGL010000120.1_pt1 | contig 104994 bp, 69 predicted proteins | sample 9269711 | NCBI WGS metagenome assembly JAESGL01 (sample SAMN14515918, study PRJNA621676) | algae metagenome | isolation source: Kastovskya adunca ATA6-11-RM4 and co-occurring heterotrophs from soil and... | place: Chile: Atacama Desert | collected 2011-06-27 | reverse complement strand
TTTATGGCTACTTCGTCCGCAGCTTTGGCCAGCCCATCTTTATCATTCTCATCCTGCTGATGATTCCGCTGGCTACCACAGAGCTTGGCACCGACAGCTGGATCTCTGACCTGATGGCACCTGAAATGCGCAGCATTGGCTTGCAGGCAGGCTGGATCTTGGTGTACACCTCTGCCATCATGGCCATTCTTCGCTTTTTTGCAGGCTCCATCATCCACAGAATATCTCCCCTTGGTTTGTTAGCGGTCTGCTCTGCCGTAGCAGGTGTAGGGCTGCTGCTCCTGTCAGCATCAACAGGTGTAATGGTATTGGTGGCGGCCACGATCTTCGGGCTGGGCAAAACCTTTTTCTGGCCTACCATGCTGGGTGTGGTAGCAGAGCGTTTTCCCAAAGGTGGTGCTTTAACGCTTAACATCACCGGCGGTGTGGGCATGATTGCTGCAGGCGTAGTGGGTGCTGTAATTCTTGGTTTTGTGCAGGATAAAACCATTGATACCAGCCTGGCAACTTATGATGTTGAAAATAGGACCACCCTGCACACCAGCTTTGCAACAGAAGAGAAGACCAGCATCTTTGGAGATTACCGGGCCGTTGATCAGGTAAAAGTAGCAGAAGCAGATGAGGAGACACAGTTCACCATCCAGTCTATTTCAGAGCTGGCCAAAAAAGAGGCACTGCAGACCATTGCCATTTTCCCTGCTATTATGCTGGCAGTGTACCTGGGGCTGATCTTCTACTTTAAATCCAAAGGCGGCTATAAGGTGGTGGTGCTCAAAGAAGGGGCTACCGAGCAGGAAGAAAAAAGAAAAGACCTGCTGGACGAAGATCCTGCCGTTGTGGCTTAGAAGTTCGACAGAGGAGAACCAGGAATAAATCAGTCTATGCAGAACCTGCTAGGTTATAACAATGGGTATGCATGATGATTTGGTGCTAACATGTAGTGGCGGGGCAGTAAGTGGTGCTATTCTATACCTGCTTTAGCAGGATTAGCATGCGGTTTGGCCATTTCAAGCGCTTTGGTGGTAACATAGTATTTGCTAAGCATATTGGGTACTTCCCAGTCAGGCAAACTTCCTTTTGCCAGGTACTGCAGGTATTGTCTGGTAACCTCTTCGAAATGCGCTTCATGTCCGTTTCTGTAGCTTTCCGGGACTATAACTTTCCATAAATTTTCCCTATCCTGCCTGCTCAACTGTACGCCTGGATATTTCTGCTGAAGTTTTGATATGCTTTGCTGCAGGCCTTCCTCAAAACTTAGCATATCAGTACCCGCAACTGGTTCTATGTACAATTCCGGCTGAAAATTCTCTTCCGCTCCCTGTCGGATAATGAGGTTGGCCTTTGTGCCCCTCATGATAGAATAGTGGCTATCCGCACCTCCTTCAGGCACTTCATAGTTCCAGGTTACAGATATCCTGGCATGTACATCTTTGATCTTATAGTTGATTTCTCCGTTGCTGAATACCTGCAATATGTTGTTGCTGTCCAGATCATTTTCCAGGTAGGCAGGATAAGAAGCTAATCCTGTTACTTTTTCGAACTGCGCGGGGGTGAGTGCTGTTGGCCAGCGGCGGGCGTTGATGAGGTCAATATCCTCAGTGTACTGAATGATCTGATCAGGGAAACATGCCCATTGAACAAGATCAACCAAGTGTGTGGTTACATCTACAATACCATCTCCCTGCTGCGAAACATCAAAAAACCAGGCTGGCCTTACCAGTGGTTTCGAAGAAACATACTTGAAAAAATGATGCACACTTTCCTTTGTCACGGCCGGATGCTCCAGGCTTCCCCTTTCGAGGGTACCAAATACTTCAGGCATCATCGAAAACTCTTTCTGTAGCAGGGTAGATATTTCAAAACGCTCTGTCATGATATCGTACAGAAGGACATAGTTCTTTTCTGCTGCTGCAAAAGATTCTTTCAGCAGCTCAAAACCTTTGGTATCTATCGCCATAGGTTTATCTGCCAGTACATGAATACCTGCATCAACAGCAGCTTTTATGTATTCCGTTTTTTTCTGATTGTTCCCGGCAATCACCATCACATTCCCCGGCTTTTCCTCCAGCATTCTTTCCAGGTAGTCCGGCCCTTTGTAAACCTTCAGATCCCAGTTTGTTGGTGCTGCAGCCCTTTGATTATAACTGTTGATAGAAGTAAGGTATGCCTCCAGCTCTGGTCCTTCGGGGGCATATACATGCACAACCGAATCTACCCCATCGTACACCGACTTTTGCACCAAAGCAGCATGAAAATGACCGGGATAGAGCACCATAAGCTTTACTTCTCCCACAGCCCCGCTAAAACCGGCAACATTTTCCTCCATTTGCGCTTTTGTTGAACATGAGAATAGAACTGCCAGCAATAGTAAAGCTGCAAAAGAATGTAAATCTTTGGTGGTGTACATAGGCGAAAAAACGGTTATGAATCAGTCACGATCAGAAGGTGTGAACAGAGATTTCAAAACTTCAGTCTACACCTTGGGCTTCCAGCCCGGCTCGTATGCTCTTCCCCAAAGTTTTTGGGCATCGGCATTGCCTATGATATGTCCGTTGGAGGGATCTATATTCAGCATACCTCCCGAGCGCAGGGCTATGTTGCCAAGCTGGCAAAGTAAGGTGCTTTGGTGGCCTCCTACGATACCTGCATTTAACTTATCGCCCTTGCTGATGGCATTGAAGAAGTTCTGGATGTGAATGATATCAAGCGCCTGCGAAGGATCTCTTAGATCATGCCCATCTACGATAACATCGCTCTGCACCTCTTTTACAACATTGTTTTTCAGGTCGAAAATTTTGTAGGAGTTCTCCCCATCCAGCAGCATAGAACCTGATTCTCCATAGAACATTACGCCTGCACCAGTTCCTTCTATTGTTCTTCCGTTACAGCTGCGCCCTTCCCACGTCATGCTGGTTTTATTCGGAAAATCAAGTGTTATAGTCTGGGTATCGGGTGTTTCCCAATCATCCTGGTAGCGATACCGCCCCCCTGCCGAAACTACACGCGTTGGATACTCTACGTCTAATCCCCAGCGCATGAGGTCAACCATATGAGTTCCGTTGTTCAGGGCTTCCCCGGTTCCCCAATTCCACAACCAGTGCCAGTTGTAATGGATGAGGTTGTCTTTATAGGGCATCCTGGGCGCCGGGCCCTGCCAAAGCTCATAATCGAGCCAGGTAGGTACTGCAGCCAGCTTGCCCGTACCCATAGAACCCCGGTTGTTGGCATACCAGCCTTTGGCAAAGTAAGGCCTGCCAATGATCCCTTTCTTCAGCTCATCAATGGCTTCAATTATTTTTGGCCAGGAACGGCGCTGGTTGCCCATCTGGATAACATTATTGTACTTGTTCACTGCGGCAATCAGCAGTTCTCCTTCATTGGGATTATGACTGCAGGGCTTTTCAAGGTACACATGCTTTCCTGCCTGTGAGGCCATAATAGCGGCAGGTGCATGCCAGTGATCCGGTGCAGCAACCACCAGTGCATCCATATCTTTACTCTCCAGGGCCTTTCTGAAATCGGGCGCCGACTTAGGTTTTCTTTTCTGAATCTCGGCTAAGCTTGCCATGCATTTCTCAGTAGCCCGAGAATCAACATCGGAAATAAATGTAACCTCGCAGTTAGATTGTGAAGCAAAGTTCTTAGCAAGGGCACGACCCCTGCCATTTACGCCCATTACGCCAACTTTTATCCGTTCGTTGGCGCCAATAATGCTGGAATAACTTTTGGCGCTGAAAGCAGGCAAAACACTTGCTAAAGAAATTGCTGCAGTACCGGCCACTGCTTTTTTAATGAAATCTCTGCGGGAGTTATTTCCGTTGTTCATGTTGATCACGCTTTAATTTTTTATCACTTTATGGCCTGTGTTTCCTGACAGATTCCGGGGAGCGCATGGGTGCACCTACAGGGAATATTCAGGCTTCCAGTATTGAACTTTTTCATTACGCATGGCCAGGTTACCCAAATGCACTGCAATAGCGGTAACATTTCCTGTTTCCACATTAGAAGCAGGCTGCTTATTATCCCTGATGCAGGCAAAGAATTCCATAAACGCATAGTAGGATGGTGAATCTTTTGGCCCCTCTCCACTTAGCACCGCAATTGGTGTTGCCTCTCCCGGCGCCCATGATTTTTTGGTAGCGCCTGTAAATCCATCCACCACCCCATACTCCACTTTGGTATGTTCGGGAATCAGTACTGCCTGATCGTCCTGTATTTCAAGGGTTGCCTTAGTGCCAAGAATCCGCATATAAACCCCTCTATGCGCATTTGTTAAGATTGATGTGATACTTGATTTCACCCCATTCGGATATTCATAGAGGGTACGGACATTATCGAAAACATCCCGGCCGTCTTTCCAGTAGTCGATTCCGCCAAAACCGGTAACTTTCAGGGGCGGACTCCCAAGAATCCAGTTTACAATGTCTATCTGGTGAGCACTTAATTCTGCCATCAGGCCCCCTGAATACTCCCGGTATAATCTCCAGTTAATCAGGCGTTCCATGGCCGGATCCTCTACGCCTCTTCGCCAGCTGCTGTTGCGGTTATACTGGCTTTCTATGTGGGTGATATCACCACACCAGCCTTTGGTAACAGCTTCGTGCACCTTATGATAAAATGGGAATGACCGGTACTGATGGCCTACATGAAAAACAAGTCCTGAGTTTCTGACCCTCCGCACCAGGTCCATGGACTGGGGAATGTCGTAGGTCATTGTCTTTTCCATGTATACATGCTTACCTGCCTCAAGCGCATCAACACCCATCTGGTAGTGCAGATGGAGAGGCGTAGCAACCACTACTGCATCAATATCCTTTTCCTCCAGCAGCTTTCTGTAATCTTTGAAGGCTTTAGCTCCCCTGGCAGCATGCTTCATTACTTTTTCCAGGCGCTCAGGTATAAGATCGCAGCAGGCAACTAGTGCTACGTTTGGTATTTCTTTCAGGAGCAGTGCAATGCCTTCGCCCCTCCCGCCTGTACCAATAACACCTATCCGTATGGTATCTGCCTTAGCAGCTATAAAATCCATGGCCCCGCTTCCTTCAGAAGTGCCGGAAAGCCCGAAAGCAGCCAGCCCCGAGGCAACAGTGGCACCGGTTAAAAGAAAATGTCTGCGTGAGAATTTATTGCTCTTCATGTAGTCCTTGTGTCTTCAGAAGCTTCGGTGGCCCCATCCCGGCGCTGCATCAGGCCAAACCAAAGCGCCTTTTGCAGTATTCATTGCGCTTAATGTTACAGGCAATGCTCCCGGTATGGCCTGCAGCAAAACACCTGCTGCAGAACAGCTCTATTATTCAGACCCTTTCAGGACTTAAAACTCCCATCCCGAAGCTGAAAATATTGAGCAATTAAAACCGAGCCCCCTCAAATGAAGAACAACCGAATGAACCTACAACGGCCTGATCTTTATGTTTCTGAAGTATACTTTGTCCCCGTGATCGGTCAGTAATATATGTCCGCGCTCCGTTTCGCCGTAGGCACTATAGTTTTTGAACTTTGTAGCTTCTTTACGTTTTCGGAAATCAGGGCTCCCCCTTTCATAGCTTAATACTCGGACGCCATTCAGCCAGTGTTCCACCTTTTTGTCTTTAGAGACTATCCTGCCCGTATTCCACTGCCCGGCCGGTAAAAGATTTTTGTCAGAGGGCGCATACATCAGGTAAAGAGCGGCAGACTTTTCCCTTTCATCCTCCTGGTCTTTCACATCTGAATTGTTAAAATCGTCTATGATCTGGTACTCCGGACCGTTGGTTACCTCCCTGCCACTTTCTTTGTTGGTGAGTTTGGTAACATAGTACTTAATGCCACTGTTGGCTGCCGGGGTCAGGTTAAACTCAAATCTAAGATCAAAATTGCCGTACTCCTCCCTGCTAATGATGTTGCCCCCCTCCGCAAGCACCAGCGCATCATTTTCAATAATCCATCCGTTTTCCGGAAATGAATCACTGCCAACAGCCGTCCACTGATCGGTATTTGTGCCATCAAAAAGTAGTGTCCAGCCATCTGCTTCTTCCGCTGCGGTAAGGGTATTGGGGCCTGCAGGCAGGGAAGAGATCTTTTCAGTGTCTGTTGCTGAAGCGTCTCTAGCATCAGCATTTGGATCAGAAGAACAGCCAATAAAAAAACACCCTGAAGCAAGTAGTAATAGATATTTCATATCATCGATCATTTAGAAATCAGGCATTAGGTTCGGCAAAGTCAGCAGCATTCCGATCTATTTATCGGGCAGGGCAAAAGCAATGTAGCTGTCTCCTGGTTTGGTCTTGAGGTAACCACCACCGCCACAGGCAACTACTACATACTGCTTGCCATTTACCTCGTATACAGCCGGGGTAGCATAGGCAGCTGCAGGCAGTTTTGTTTCCCACAGCAGCTCGCCTGTTAGCTTATTAAAGGCCCTGAATTTTTCATCTTTGGTTGCGGCTATGAACAGCAGCCCGCCTGCCGTTACCACAGAGCCTCCATAGTTTTCAGTACCGGAGTGTATGCCTTTTTCTTTCAGCTCCGGGTATTCTCCCAGGGGCGTTTTCCATACAAGTTCTCCAGTGTTCAGGTTAACAGCACTAAGCGTGCCCCAGGGTGGTGCTACGGCAGGGTAGCCCTCTTTCGATAAAAACTTATTGTAACCGGTAGCAATGTATTTCAGCTTGAAGTAAGGGCTTTTCTCTTTGTTGGTGCTGACAAACTTCTCCTGTTGCTTTGTTTCCAGGTTTAGAATAAAGGAGGCTAAAGCATCTTTTTCACCTTCGGTTAGCTGTGAAAAAGCAGGCATTTTGTTTCTGCCTGTGGAGATCAGGTTTTTAAACTGCGATTCATTGAATCTTTTTTCCAGCCCTACCAGGGATGGGTTATCACCCAGGGCCGGGTTGCCCAGACCGCCTGTTCTGTCAATGCCATGACAGCCCTTGCAGGTGGTTCTGTATAAGGACATACCAGCCTCCAGATTTGTCTGGTTAGAGGTTTGCTTTTCATCTGCTACCTCTACCATGGTTAATACATTGGCCATTTCATTGGCATTAACGTACAGGATGCCTGTGGCGGGATCAAAAGAGGCACCACCCCATTCTGCACCACCGCTATAACCCGGAAAAATAATGGTACCCTGCTGCGAAGGGCCATTCCACATATTTCCTGTCTTGTAGGTAGCCAGTCTTTGTTTTACCTCCTGATAGGAAGAATCTGGCAAATGAGGATTAAGATCTGCTTCTGTTAGCGTTTGCCGTACAAATGGCTTATAAAAAGTAGGCACGGGTTGTGTTGGCGAGAGCCTTTCATCTACCAGATCTGTATCGGTTGGTACCGGAACCTCTTCTATAGGATGTACAGGCTTGCCTGTTTCACGCTCCAGCACATATATAAAACCTGTTTTCGATACCTGCGCCACCGCCTCTATGTCTTTGCCGTCTTTTTTTACTGTTACCAGCGATGGTGCGGTGGGCACATCCCGGTCCCACACATCGTGATGAACAGTTTGAAAATGCCATTTTAACTTTCCGGTGGCAGCATCCAGGGCTACCAGTGAGCTGGAAAAATAGTTGTTCCCCAGACGCTTTCCGCCATAAAAATCGTAATTGGCAGAGCCTGTCGGGGCGAATACAATGCCTCTTTCTTCATCAAGACTAAAGCCGCCCCATACATTGGCACCACCTATGTATTTGTAGGCCTCTTTGTCATCCCAGGAATCAAAGCCCTCCTCGCCCGGCTGTGGTATGGTATGAAACCTCCAGCGAAGTTTGCCGGTGTGTACATCGTACGCCCTGATATGCCCCGGAGCTGCCTCTCTTGCCTCTGAGATGCGGGAGCCCATGATGATCAGATCTTTATAAACAATGCCGGGAGAGGTATTTGATACATGCAGGTGGTCTGCGTTGCTGCCCAGCTCATCATGCAGATCGATATACCCGTTGTTTCCAAAGCTGGTGATTGGTTTACCGGTATTAGCATCGATGCAGTAAAGCAAGTGCCCGCCGCCCGGGGTATAAAAAATACGCTTGTCGTTACCTTCTCCCTGGTAAAAAGCAAGCCCCCTGGAGGTGTTAACGATAAAGGCAAAATCTCCCATTCCCCAGTTTTTACCTTTTGTGGCAATGTAAACAGGATCATACATCCATTTCTGCTCTCCGGTTGCTGCATCAAGTGCAAACAACTTCAGCTTTGGCGAAAGGCCATAAAACACCCCATCAACAATCAATGGATTGGTTTTCATTTCACTGGTAGAATCTGCATCTCCTGCATGATACTCCCAGGCAATCTGTATGTCTTTTACATTACTGGTATCTATCTCATTGAGTGCTGAATACTTGATATTCTCGCTGGTGCCACCGTAAACTTTCCAGTCGCGGTAGGCGCTTTCTGTTCCGGAATTACAGGAAGCTACACTAACAAAAACAATCAGGAAGACAAGGTACCGCACATCCATGCTAACAGTAATACTCATTTTGTATATGATTTATTTCCAAAATCCAATCATAGCAGCCGGAGCGTATAAAATCGATTTGATTCACAAATCAGAATCTTAAGCCCTCCCCACCGGATTATTCCGGTACATATGCAAAAAAAGTCTGCAGCCTGTCTTCACCCCGCTTTGAGAGTAAGGCCTGAACACTTCTGAAACCTGATACTGAAAATCAATCAACAAAAACAATTGCAAATATTTTTGTATGTTTGATGTTTACTGTAATAATTGCAATATTTATTCAATATAAAATAAATTTTAATCTTCATGAAACAAAAGGGGAATAAAAAGCTAAAAATTGTTCTGCCCGGGAGTGAGTATCCGTCCGTAAATCCATGCTCTTACAGCTTAAAAAGTACACTGTAGTTATTCCAGGCGGAATCAGCCCTCATTATTTACAGAAGAGAAGGATGCTTAAAAAAAGAGAAAAATTATTTTCCAGGGGCAGCACAGGCCTGGTACTGGGACCACTTTTATTTGCAGCGATACTTTTACTGCCTCCTGCTGACGGAATGAACAGTGAGGCACAGGCAGTGCTGGCCGGAACCTGCTGGGTTGCCGTGTGGTGGATAACAGAGGCTGTTCCGATACCTGTAAGTTCGCTCCTGCCTATTATACTCTTTCCTTTAACAGGAGCCCTGAACCTCTCCGTTACCACTGCTGCCTATGGCAATCCTATTGTGTTCTTATTCCTAGGAGGCTTTATCATTGCGCTGGCCATGGAAAAATGGAACCTGCATAGGCGGATAGCCATCAATATTGTATGTGCTATCGGTACTAATAAAAAGCAGATTGTACTGGGCTTTATGACAGCCACTGCTTTTTTGTCTATGTGGATCTCTAATTCCGCTACGAGCATGATGATGCTGCCAATTGGCATTGCCATAGTGAAACAGTTAGCATCCGGACCGGCAGATGAAAAATTAACTGGCAGCTTTAGCCGCTCCCTGATGCTGGCAATTGCTTATTCTGCTTCTATCGGGGGGCTGGCAACCTTGGTTGGCACCCCAACCAACGCTGTTTTGGTAGCTGTTGTAAATCAGATTTACCAGGTAGAGATTTCTTTCGCCCAATGGATTGTTTTTGCCTTTCCGCTGGTGCTTATTTTACTGGCAGTTTGTTGGGTTTACCTGGTTTTTGTTGCTTTCCCTTTAGAAAATTCCGGCAGCAGTAAAGGAGCCGAGGAGTTGGCAAGGCAAAAAAGCGCTCTTGGTGGCATCTCCAGGGAAGAAAAATCTGTTCTGGCTGTTTTTACCCTTACTGCTTTTCTCTGGATCAGCAGGTCTTTCCTGCTGGACCGGCTTCTCCCCGGACTTGACGACAGTATTATCGCGATTCTGGGAGCGGTATTACTCTTTGTGATTCCCGCAAAAAATAAAAAAGGCTACATCCTCGACTGGGAAGCCTCACGCAACATACCCTGGGGACTCCTGCTGCTTTTTGGTGGAGGACTGGCCATTGCCTCAGGCTTTAAAACATCAGGACTTGCGGAATGGATCGGAGGCCTGATGACTCAGATACGGGGAGTGGAACTGATCATTATTCTAATCATTGTGGTGACCGTTATCAACTTTCTCACCGAGATCACTTCTAATGTAGCCACCGCCACCATGATGCTGCCCATACTGGCCTCTATTGCAGGCGCTATAGGAATACATCCATTCGGACCCATGGTAGCCGCCTGCCTTGCTGCTTCCTGTGCTTTTATGTTGCCGGTAGCCACTCCTCCAAATGCAGTGGTTTTCGGATCGGGCTACCTCAGAATGATTGATATGGTAAAAACAGGCTTCTGGCTCAACATATTCTCTATCATCATCATTACGCTGTACGTCTATTACCTGCTGCCTGTATTCTGGCATATCGACCTCTTCAACACACCTGGATTTATGTTGGAGTAGCAAGCTTTCTCAGCCAGACCAGATACCTGTCCAGGTCATTAGCAACAAGAATCTAAACCCTTGCCGCTCCCTTCTTACTCTTTCAGGGTTTTAAGATATGCAATGGTTTGGGGCACCTGAACACTTACCCTGCTGCTTTCATCTTCAATAAAGTAATGCCTGATTCCTGCCTTTTTTGCTGCTTTGATCACTGCCGGAATATCAATCTGGCCGGTGCCTAATGCTACATCATTATCTTTTGCGGTAGATCCGGTATGGTCGCCTTTTACACCTTTTTTCAGATCTTTCAGATGCACCAGCTTCCAGCGGTTCCCGTATTGCTCCAGTAGTTTTACCGGATCTGCTCCGCCATGGTACGCCCATAAAACATCCAGTTCGTATGATACATGCTCAGGATTGGTGTTCTTAACCATATAATCAAACAGGGTTCCATCCTGATAGGGGCGGAATTCGTAGCCGTGTATATGATAGGCAAAGGTTAAACCATTGTCTTTTAAAATCTTTCCTACCCTGTTAAAATCCTCAACCGCTTTTTGCGCATTTTCAAATTTAAAATCATGCCTGTCGTGAGGGATCCAGGCAACCATTACATAATTGGCACCCAGGATTTTAGCCTTACGGATAACTTCTTCGGTATTTTCCATCAGCTCCTGATAACCCGCCCCTATGGATGGAATCCTGATATTTCTTTCATCCACCATTTTTCTGAACTCTTCAGGCGTGGTTCCTTCCGGATTACCACCTTCCAGTTCGGTGATCCCTAATGATTGGATGGTATCCAGCGTAGCAGCCACTCCCTTCGGAAAACTGTTTCTGTAGGTATAAGCCTGAATACCCATAGGGAATGTGTAAAGAGGCTTTTTAGACTGAGCCAAAACGGTTTCGGTATTTAAAAAAGCTGCAGTAAAGAGCCACAGCAAACAAACCATGTTTTTCATAACATTTTATATTTAATACTTTTCAAAATCAGAATCATTTACCCATTTAGTCTGGATTTTCTCACCGCTCATACAGCGCTCATAAAAATTCCGGAAGCCAGCTCTGGCGTATGGGTATTCGTCAAAAATATATCCCTGCCCAAACATACGGGGGTCCCCTTCCTCTTTCAGCCGGGTAAATAAGCGCTGCTTTAAGGCTGATTTTATCGACTGGTACTCCGGGTGCAGCGCCAGATTAAGCATGCCTTCCGGGTCTTTGTCTATTTGATATAGTTCTTCCTGCGGGCGCTTACCAAAGGACTGCACCCAATAATGCCTTGTATCAGCATGCTTTCTACCAGCAAGCACTGCTGTTTTAGTCGGACTGCCATCAGTATTCAGATAGCCCGTTTCAGGATTTCCGGCAGGCCAGCGGTCTGTTTCGAAATTTTGCAGGTACAAATATTGATCGGTAACAATTCCTCTGATCGGGTATCCCCAGTCGTGAGGCCTGCCTACATCATGCCGTTCCTTGCCTATCACTACAGCATTTCTATTTGCATCTACTGTTCCTGATTTATCACTGAACAGGATATCAGTAAAACTTTGTCCTGTGATGGATGCCATGCCGGCCCTATCTGCAGGTAACTTGGCCAGTTCCAGAAAAGTAGGGGCAAAATCAATAAAGCTGATAAAATCTTCTATCCGCCTGCCGGACTTCCTGATCCCTCCTTTCCACATAATCGCCAGGGGCAAATGGTTGGAATATTCATAGGCCTGTCCTTTTACTCGGGGAAATGGCATGCCATTATCTGATGTTACTACCACTATTGTATTTTCCAACTCACCGCGTTCCTCCAGCAGCTGAAGCATTTTTTGCAGGTGATGATCAAAGTACTCAATTTCGTAAGCATAATCTAACATATCAGCTCTAACCGTATCATTATCTGGCCAAAAAGCAGGTACCGCGTCAATATCCTGCTGTTTTTTTCCTGCCTTCTTTACCCCCGAACCAAACTCATAGGCCCGGTGAGGTTCCTTAGAACCGTACCAGAAAAAGAAGGGCTCCCCTGCTGGCTTATGATCTAAAAAATCCTGGAAGTTGGCCGCATAATCGTTTGTTGCGATATCCTTCGTTGGTGCCTGGGTGGTGTGCTTATCATATGGCATTCCGGTAAGCTGCCTTGGTTTACCATTTACTTCACCAGGGTTGCCGGGAGCCCAGCCTTTGGCCGTGTAGCCTGTAAAATACCCCCCTTTAGTAAGCGCCTCCACAAAGGTCATGAACCTGGCCGGGAAATTAGCATCATGATTCGCCGCCTCTTCCAGCTGCCAGGAATTTCTGCCGGTAAGGATGCTTGCCCGCGAAGGCGCACATTTAGCATTTGGGGTGTACGCATGCATAAAAAGTAGGCCCTCACTGGCCACCCTATCAAAGCCAGGTGTTTGCACCCAGCGACAGCCGTAGGCTCCCATATGCTGAAAGGAAGCATCATCAGCAATGGCAAACAATATGTTAGGTCTGGCAGGAACCTTAGCGTCTTCTCCTGGTGAACAGGAAGGCGCAATGAACACAACCACCAATAGTTGCACCCAATATTGTACAGATAACCTCATCATGAATCATTTACTGGATTTTTGTACTGCACTAAGCCATCTATTGCGTAAGTTCCCCATTGTAAGACTGGCGACATCTCGAAAATCGGTCCCCTGGTTTCTTGTGTGCTACAGTATTAGCTGACACTCCTCTACATTCGCCTCCCCTACACATTTTTCTTCTTCCTTTCCCGCACGGCATAATCAACTGCCCTGGCAGTAAGTGCCATATAGGTAAGGGAAGGATTTTGGGTAGAAGTGGAGGTCATGCAGGCACCATCGGTTACAAATACATTTTTACAGGCATGTAGCTGATTCCATTCGTTCAGTAAAGATGTTTCAGGATCTTTGCCCATGCGTACGCCACCCATTTCATGTACATCGAGACCCGGGGCATGCCTGCTATCACGGGTGGTAATATTGGAAAAGCCTGCTTTTGTAAACATATCCGTTAACTGCTCAAAGTAGTCCTTCACCATTTTCTCATCATTATCATCATAATCAACAGAGATACGGAGCTGCGGCATACCATAAGCATCTTTCTTTTCCGGATCGAGGGCTACATAGCTGCTTTCCTTTGGAATGGTCTCGCCCATCATATGGGAACCCACCTGCCACAAACCTAATTCAGGGTTCAGCAGCTTATGCTTCAGGGCTTCGCCAGAACCTTCTTCGTTTTTAGCAGAAGCTCTTTTGGCATAGAAACCTGCTGCATATCCCCTTAAAAAATCAGTTTCCTGCTTATGCACATTCCTGAATCGCGGTATGTACAGGCTGTTCGGCCGGCGGCCATCGGTAGTATAATCCATAAAACCATCGTATTCGGCCTTAACAGAGCCCCGGTAATTATGAAAGGCTACATATTTCCCCAGCAGGCCATTATCGTTCCCCAGGCCATTCGGAAAACGGTCGGAGGTAGAATTTAATAATATCAGGTTTGTATTAAGGGCAGCAGCATTCACGAAAATAATGTCGGCGTAGTACTCCGCTATTTCCATGCTTTCAGCATCTACCACCCGCACACCTGTGGCCTTTCCCTTTGCTTCGCTATAGATGATGGAATGTACTACAGAATGCGGACGCAAAGTCATATTGCCTGTTTTAGCTGCCCAGGGCAAGGTAGAGGCATTGCTGCTAAAGTACCCGCCCAGGGGGCAGCCCCGCTCGCAAAGGGTTCGGTGCATGCATTGGGCCCGCCCCTGCTGCAGGTGCACCTCACTGGGCTTGGTGATGTGCGCACAGCGGCCTATGATCACATGGCGGTCCTTATAAGTGCTGGCAACTTTCTGCTGAAAATAGCTTTCAACGCAGTTCATTTCATGAGGAGGCAGAAACTCACCGTCCGGCAGCTCGGCCAGTCCGTCCCTATTCCCGGAAATGCCTGCAAATCTTTCTACATGGCTGTACCAGGGCGCCAGGTCCTTATAGCGGATCGGCCAGTCTACGACAAAACCATCGCGGGCTGGACCTTCAAAATCAAAATTGCTCCAGCGCTGGGTCTGCCGTGCCCACAGCAGCGACTTACCGCCAACCTGGTAGCCCCGGATCCAGTCGAATGGTTTTTCCTGCACATAAGGATGCTCCCTGTCTTTCAGGAAAAACTGCTCGGTGCCTTCATAAAAAGCATAGCATTTGCTTACTACAGGATTTGCCTTCACTACCTCAAGCGGTAGCTTCCCCCGGTGCTCAAACTCCCAGGGCTTCATGGAGGCAGTGGTATAATCTTTTATATGCCTTACATCTCTTCCCCGCTCCAGCACCAGGGTTTTCAGTCCCTTCTCTGTTAGCTCTTTCGCTGCCCAGCCACCACTTATTCCCGATCCGATCACAATGGCATCGAAAGTCCTTTCTTTTGCAGCATCTATCAATAGATTTGCCATTTCGTTTTTATAGGTTTTGTTTTACCGGAACACAACCATAGTAATAGCCGGGAACCATCTGATAGCCCGTATGGTTGCTCATCACATATTCAGAGGTCATAAACCCCTGTATCGTAAGCCCTTTTAAAAGGGTGTAGAATGCTGCATCAGAGGCTTCCGCAGAAGATTCTAGCATCCTCAAAAGTTCAAACTGTTGTGGAATTGTTAAAGCAGAAAAACCTTTGCCGAATCTTTCTTTTGCCCCTTCATCAAGCTTATGAAGGCCTTCGAGGAATAGTTTCTGCACTTCCGGCTCTTGGCAGTCTATCACCATTATTTTAATGTAGCTGTGTACTTTCAGTTCTTTTGCTCCAGGTGTATCCGTAGCCGGTATAAAAGCCTCCACAATGTCAGCCAGTAATTCATTCTGAGAGGGCGACAAAAAAGCCTCCACTACTCCGCCGGAAGGTTTATTACTCAGATCACAGCCGGGGATAAAAACCACGCCTGCAACAACCACTGCCAGGCTTTTAAGTACTACACGTCTTTCCATAAGAAGTATTCATTGTGCTCTATGATACAGCAGCCGGCTGCATGAGAAGCTTTTAACCTTAGGTCATCGCAGGCATCAAAAGTCTCCCTGGCCTGTTGGTAGACTTTCTCCACTACCAGTACAATCGGTTTATCTGCTTCTTTCATACTCCGGCTTCTGTTATATTTTCATTCCCTGCACCCTATGCTAACAGTCAGGCCTTTGGAGGGTAGGTTAAAACAATCTCCAATCCATTCCCACTGTAGCTGACTGTTTCTGTCTGAAACGGCACCAGGAACTTGTCTCCTTTTTTTAAGCTGATCTTTTCTGACCCAGCCTCAGCCACTCCCTCACCACTACTCACGATACCGACGTGAAAGCCTGCAGACTTTCTGTTATAGCTGCTATTGATCTTTAACTGGTGAACTGAAAAACAGGGTGTCTGCTCAGAGCCGATCAGCACCAGCTCTTCAAAACCATCCGTTTGAGTGATAGACCGGGGCCTGCAAAAATATTTTTCTTTAACCTGCTCAACCGGTCTGGGAGTAAAATCAATCATATCCAGGGCAAAGTCTACTCCCCTGCCCATAAAGCGCGCCTCTTCCGGCAGTACATATCCCCCTCTTTCAAACTCCAGCCTTACAGCAAAATCGGTGGGTTCCATTACCTCAATCATAAAAACACCTTCCCCAATGGCATGTGGCAGGCCACCCGGAACTATAAAAACATCTCCGGCTTTTACCGGAATTTTCTCAAAGCAGGAAAGCATCTGTTCTGAATTCTGCTCCAGGACCGCCTGCTTAAACTGTTCTTTAGGCAAAGAGTGCTGAAATCCAAGATAGATGTAAGGATCACCCACTTCTTCCCGGCTGCCTAATATTACGTAGGCTTCTGTTTTACCTGAATTGCTGTTCAGGTGCTTTTGCGCAAAGGGAATTGTAGGGTGCGCCTGGATATGAAGACGAATGGCAGAGTCCAGAAACTTAAGCAGGAACTGGGCATTTGCCCCATATTTCTCATAGTGATCCCTGCCTAGTATTTCTTCCGGAAACGCTTCCATGAGTGCTTTCAGGTAATGGTTCCCGCCATTGATCGCCACTTTTGAAAGCCCCTCCTGCTGAAATTCTTCCCGCCCTTTATTTACAGCAACCGTGGTAGAGGCAATCCATTCTTCTGCAAAATGGCTGTCCGATGGATTAGCTTCACCCGCCAATGCATCGAGCGTTTTGCCTCCCGGGTAGGTTCGCCATACCCTGTTAGCAGGTGTCAGCAATAGTATGTCAGGAATTTTGATCATCGGGCTAGCTTTGGTTACAGACTCCTTACAGTATCGAACAATCCTGAATAACTCATATAGCTCATGACCACAGCAAAGCCCAGGATCAGGAACAAAACAAGGTTGGTCGCCCATGAAAAGGCATGTTCATGCATCAGCAGTTTTTTATTCCCCAGGTACATGATGCAGGCCACCGTAACAGGCAGAATCAGCGCACCGAATGCCTGGGAGATAATCATAATCGCAATAGGCTTTGCCTGAAAAACGGGAACAATCAGCCCCAGGAGTGAGATGGCCAGGACAATGATGCGATAGCTGGCCCGCTTCATATCTGGTTTATTCTGATAGTAATCATCCAGAAGCCAGGGCAAGAGGGTAACATTTGGAAACTGGGAGGAAACCCCTGCCGCTACCAGCCCGATTGTGAAAAGCGATACCGCAAAGAATCCGGCCAGGGGCTCCATTAAGTTAATCATCTGGGTTACACTACTGAGGCTTGCGCCTTTGGCATGAAGAGCTCCGGCGGCTGTTGCCATAATGGAGGCGCTTACCAGAAACATCATAAAGGAAGAAAAGAGGGCATCTCTGCGCTGCACTTTCAGGTCCCTGAACGTCCAGCCGGCTTCGTGAACCAGGGTAGTGCGAAGTATAAACAAACCAGAAAAAACAGTAGTGCCTACCATGGAGGCTATGATCAGAAAAGAGCTTTCTCCGGATGATGTTTCCGGTACGCCGGGAATCAGCCCCTTTACTATTTCAAGGGGGGGAGGCATGAGCAGCAGGAAGTTTAGCAAAAAGCATATCGCCATAATGCCTACAACCAGGGCCAGCGCCTTTTGAAAAAATTCTGTTTTCCCCTTCAGGAATAAAACATAGACCAGCAAAATAAAGAAGATGGCAAAGTAGACAGCGTGGATACCGTTTTGAACGAAGTTTTTAGACCACTCATAGCAAACCTCCGATACAATTCCCATTACGCCAATGACACTCCCGCATACATGCGCAGTGAGCGTAACAATAAAAAAGATGCCTACTGCAGGATGTATGTGTTTTCTAAAGGCATTTAAAGCTGTTTCTCCGGATACAAGTGCAAATTTACCGTAGAGGTGAATGAGCAGAAAAGTAATGATGCAAGATACCAGTATGGTCCAGAGCAGCGACATGCCAAAATCTGTACCAGCCTTTGCCATTGCGGTAACACTGCCGGTACCAACCGTGTACCCAAAAAGAAATATGCCAGGTAAGAGCGATTTAATAAGCTTTTGGAATTTCATAGCAGGGCTGCACTTGAGGTTTTCCAGCTTTTGTTTAGCTGCACTGTTTTCCCTGCACGCTAAAAAATAAGGCTTCTCGGCCAACCTTATCTTTTGGGGCAAACAGTCTGCTAAAAAAGAAGCCGTCTAACACTTATGACCCTGCATTTCCCGATTCTCCCACGCCCATAGCTGCAACGACAAAAAAAGCTTTGCTACTACGCCATTAAATAAATAGCCACCACTGCCAGTAACAGTGCTAGATTACAACCAGATACACCATCTGTTCAGGGCACCATAAGGCAGGTTGTATAGGGAGTTACTATTTATATGCACACCCTCCAACAGAAAAACAGAAAACGAATAGGTGAAAAGCGGCATAAAAGGGTCTTAGCTTAAATAATCCTTTGAATTCGCTACATATGACCTGGCTTATTATGTATACAGTACGACAGCAGACCAGTGACATAAATTGTAAAATAGCTCATAATCAGTACTTAATACACATATATTAATAAAAATACATTTATAATCAACGAATTTTGCAGTTATACCCTTAGTGATATGAACAATAAGAGTTTTCTAGGCAGAAGAGATTTTATCAAAACCACTGCAATTGCTGGTGTAGGGGCTTCTTTGTTTACACCTAATGTACTTTTTGGAAAAGATGACAGAAAGGTGAGGCTGGGCTTTATTGGTTTGGGGAGCAGGGGCCGCGGGCACTTTAGCCGTTGTTTGCAGCGCAACGATGTGGAAATAAAAGCAATATGTGATATTGATCCTGAAGCCATTACGATTTCTAAAAAAATGCTGCAGGATGCAGGGCTGAAAAAAGTACAGGTTTACGATAGCAGTGAAAATGCTTATTTAAAGCTACTGGAACAGGATAACATCGATGGTGTTATCATATCCACTCCCTGGCTCTGGCACACCAAAATGGCGGTTGCCACCATGAAGGCAGGTAAGTATGCGGGGCTGGAGGTATCTGCCACCAACACCCTTGAGGAATGCTGGGACCTGGTGAATACGTATGAAGCCACCGGCATGCCCTGCATGATTCTGGAAAACTCATGCTATAACCGTGAAAGGATGGCTATCCTGAATATGGTGCGGCAGGGTGTTTTCGGAGAGCTGGTGCACCTGGAGTGTGGCTACAAGCATGACTTAAGAGACATCAAATTTAACCCCGGCGTATCATTTGGGCCCGGCTCTGTGGGTGAGGCCAGGTGGCGTACCCAACATTCCATTGACCGAAACGGAGACCTCTACCCTACCCATGGCGTGGGCGTTGTGTCTAACTACATGAACATCAACCACGGGAACCGTTTTGTTTCCTTAACCTCTACTGCTTCAAAAAGCAGGGGCCTGCATGATTATATTGTAAAGAAAGCTGGTAAGGATCATCCGCATGCCGATATCAAATTTAAACTGGGTGATGTGATCACAACTGTTATCAAAACAGCTAATGAAGAAACGGTAGTGGTAAAGCATGACACCAATTTACCCCGCCCGTTTTCGCTGGGCCTCATGGTTCAGGGCACAGAAGGAATTTGGATGGACCTGGATCACAAAATTTACCTGGAGGGTAAAAGCCAGCGCCACCAGTGGGAGTCCCTATCTAACTATATGGAGCAGTATGATCATCCACTCTGGAAGAAGTATCACCAGCAAGCTGCCGGCGCCGGGCATGGCGGGCAGGACTATTTTGTGGTGCATGCCTTTGTGGAGGCTATAAAACGTAAAGCACCTGCCCCACTGGATGCCTACGATGCTGCTGCCTGGAGCGCTGTTACGCCTCTATCCGAACAATCCATTGCCAACGGTAGCCAGGCGGTAGCCTTCCCCGACTTCACCAAAGGAAGCTGGATGAAGAAGAAGCCGATTTTTGCCCTGAATGATAGTTATTAACCCCCTTCACTCACGCGCTCTATGCTTTCAAAATTTCATAGCTGATGAAACACCTTGTACAACGTAATGCTGGTCTGGCTTTTCTTTTGCCTGCGCTTCTTTTACAGGCTTGTGCACAAAAGAGTGTATCAGGAACAGAGTATTATACCCTTGCTGATTACAAAACAGTGTCTAAAATTGATGCACACGTGCACATCAGGGAAGACATTGATACACTCTTTATAAAGCAGGCGCAGCAGGATAACTTTTTCCTTTTAAACATAAATGTAAATTCTTCAAGCGGTAAGCCCGTAGCAGAGCAGCAGGCATTTGCTGTAAAACAGATTAAGGCTTTCCCAAAACAAATTGCATATGCCACTACCATCTCTCTGAAAAACTGGAACAGCGAGAACTGGGAAAAAGAAACGCTTGGTTACCTGAAGGATTCTTTTTCTAAAGGGGCTGTGGCTGTTAAGTTGTGGAAAAACATTGGGCTGGAGCTTAAAGATACGAATGGTGATTTTGTAATGATTGACCACCCCCGCTTCGACCCTATTCTGGACTACCTGGCAAAAAACAATATTCCGCTGATTGGACATATTGGCGAGCCCAAAAATACATGGTTACCATTAGCAGAGATGACCGTGCATGGCGACAGGGACTACTTTACAGAACACCCCCAGCAGCATATGTATCTGCATCCTGAATTTCCATCATACATGGACCTGATAAACGCCAGGGACCACATGCTGGAGAAACACCCCGATCTGAAGTTCATAGGAGCTCATTTAGGCAGCCTGGAGTGGAGCGTAGATGAGCTGGCCAGGCGATTGGATAAGTACCCCAACATGGCAGTAGACATGGCAGAAAGAATCTCGCATCTTCAGTACCAGTCAATCACCGAGCGGCAAAAAGTACGTGACTTCTTCCTGAAGTACCAGGACAGGCTGCTCTATGCTACAGATATCAGGATAACAGCTGCAGACCTGGTGCTGAAGAAGGCAACAGAGCCCGAGGAAATCCAGCAGCATGCCCATGAAGTATGGCTAAGGCACTGGAAATACTTTACTACCGACGAAACAATGCGTGTACCAAAGGTTGAAGGAGAATTCAGGGGTTTGAAGTTGCCTGCTGAAGTGATTGATAAGATCTACCGCCACAATGCAGAAAAGTGGATTCCCGGCCTCACAAAAATCAACAAGAATTAATTCTGCTTCTGCACCCCATTAAAGGCTGGGCTGCTAACCAGCTGTATAGATTAGCCCCAGGCATGCTGATGCAGTTGGCTTCCCTGCCTTTCTACAGCAAACCGCTCCCACAACTCCACTCATTTACCGCAACAGCTATGCGCACCGGGAGGCCACTCACTCACCGCATCGGCGTCCGCTCACTCACTCACTCACTCACTCACTCACTCACTCACCACCTTCAAAGTGCCCTGCATTACATAGGCATGGCCGGGAAAGGTACAGACATAGGTATATTCACCGGGCTTTTCAGGCGCCTGAAAATAGATGGTTTCGGAAGTTTCGGGCTGGAGCAGATTGGTATAAAAAAGCACCTTAGGGCTATTGGGTATGTAGTTCATCTTTGAACCATCCAAACCTAATTTCAAAGCTTCCTCACCTACCTCAACAGCTGTATTCGGCAACACCACCACCAGGTTATGCAGCATATCATCATCGTTAACAAAGGTGAGCTTTATCTTACTGCCTGCTTTAACTTCAACAGAGGGTATGTCGAATTTCAGCCCTGGTTTAGTTCCTATGGTAATGGTCTGATCCGGCCCATTCTTCCAGTCAGCAGGCATTTTGGTTACCCTTTTAGCCTGGGGAGCAGGGGCTTTTTTAGCTGCTGCTGCCTGAGGCTTAGGCTTTGCCTTTGTGCTTTTGGCCTGCTGCTTCGTGGGCGTAGTATGCATTTGTGCGTGCTGATGATGCACGGGCGTTACCGAAGCAAATAAGTTTCTGTCCAGCTTCTGGCCCGCAGGTATATGGTTCAGGGTATAATACCCAATATCATGCAGCAGGGCTTGCTGCTGCGACGATCTAACTCCTTCTGCCTTTATTTCATGGATGTCTCCTTCTTTAAGCCCGTCAACCACCAGCCGTGCCCGCAGGCTATCTTCAGAAATTACCACACCCCTGATCACACAGACTTCCTGGTCGATCACGGGGCTGCCATACTCGTGGTGATATTTATAATTGAACCTGGTGATCTTATAGTTTTCAACATTACAGGCTGTTGCGCTATCGATTGGCAGGGTAAATTCAAGTTCAAAGCCATCAGGCTGTGCTTTTACAGTTTTGATTTCGAAAGGGATTTTACCATTCCACACCAGGCGCTGCAAACCGAACGGACTTTCACCGGTAGCATTCCATCCCCGGCTGGTCATGCCTACGAACATAGAACCATCATTGCCCCACACCATGCGCAGGATGCCGGAAGAAAATCCTTCCCGAAAAGGAAAGCAAACACCCTGGTAAACACCATTTACTTTTTCCAGGTACACCCTCATGATTTTGCTGTGGCCCTGATCTCCAACAAACAGCTGATCTTCAAAAGGGCCAAAGCTTCCGCCAGTGTTGTCTGTGATGATGTCTGAAGTTGAAATGCCCATCAGACCATGTGGCAGCCACACAGCAGGAGGTTTGATGCCCGGCACTTTCCTGGCTACTTCATACAAGGGTTCTCCCGTATCAGGTATGTCCTGCGGCTTTAAACTCAGCGGCGAACCAGGAAGATGGGTCCAGGCTAACCCAGCAGGATTTCCTACAAAATCTCCCGACTCAACATGAGTGATACGGCCTGACCCCACCCAATCGCCTTGATTTTCTCCATAGAACACATCACCCGCGGCATTGAAACCATAACCTGCAGGTGAGCGCATACCGGTTGCTACTGGGGTCATTTCTCCATCAGGAGATATTTTCAGCATCCAGCCCCTCCAGGGTACCAGGCTGGCGCCATGGCCTATCCACCCCAGGTTTAGGGTAACCATCATGCTGCCATCCTGAGTTAAGAGCGGACCATAAGCGTATTCATGGTAATTTCCTGATAAGGGCCAGGAATAGACGGTTTCAAAAGCATCTGCCCGATCGTCGCCGTTTTTATCCCGCAGGCGGGTTAGTTCAGACCGCTGGCTTGCATAAAAATGCCCACCCTGGTAGGCCAGGCCTAAAGGCTCATGTAGTCCGGAAGCAAAAAGGGTAAAATAGGGCTTGCCACTGCCCCGCAGGTATGGGTTATTGATTAACCAGACCTCTCCCCTGCGGGTTGAAACGCCCAGCCTTCCATCGGGGGTTGGGGCAAGTCCGCCTACTTCCAGCAGCACCCCTTCGGGTATAGGTATATCAACTATTCTGTAGTAATCGCTCTCCTGAGCAGGCAAACCTTTGGCACTGGTTCCCGCCTGCTCCTGGGCCTGTACTGGCAAACACATGCACCCCAGCAGCATCAAAAAGAAAAGGGGCTTGAAAGTACCCGGCCCAAACTCTAATTTCCTACGGTTTACAACTTGTCTGATATAGAACATTACAACCCCTGTTTTAATGATAATTTTCGCTGAAAACCTGGTACAGCGGCCTGATCTCTTCCCCAGAACCCTTACCAGATCAAACTGTATTTAACTTTGGCTGCTCCCTTATCTGCACGCACAGGAACAAGTAATTCCTGCCCCTTTCCGCTATTCCGGATAATGGCTTTCGATTTTTTCACATCTGCCAGGCTGATATAATACTCCCCCTTATTGATACCGTACCATCCATTTTCAAGCCTGCTAATTTGCTGTGCATCGGCAAGCCGAACCCACATGTTTGAGGACTCCTGAAGGTTGGAAAGAGAAATGGTTCGGGCAAGTGACTTATTGTCGTTCCCGGGAATGAGGTAATCCTCCACCTCAACATTTTCGATCATGTATTTAAAGGTAGGCCGTCTGGCTTCATCCAGTTCATAGCCCCTGATCCTGAGTTGTGCCGTAGTCAGGGTATCGGGCCAGGGGGTGTTCTGATCTTTCAGACTAGCCACTGCCGGCGCTCCGGAGAGCTCCACCACACTCCCCAGGGGAATCATGAGCTGAGTTTGCCCACGGCTGTGCCACATGGGGGTGGCATCTACAAAGCCTCCTTTCCAGATTTTTATAAGTGCCCCCTGCTGAAGATCTACCGTATAATGGATGTTTCCCGGATCGCCCACCGATACAATATGTGTTTTTTTCTTTCCGGCATGCTGGATAAAACCCCGTAGCACCAGGGGCTCCTTTAGGGGTTCTACCAGAACAGGGCTTACAGGCTCCGGGTCTGGCACTGAATTCAGTGCATGTAAGGCCTGTCTGGAAAATCCCGGTCCTTCTATGAACAAGCCCAGTGCAGGCTTAATCCATTGGTCTTTCTTGTAGTAGCTTAGTACAAACGGATGGCTTCCTGCAGTCAATTCGATAAGTGCGCTTCTTTGGGAAACCCTCTGCTCTTCAAATACCTTTTTATTATCGAGCAACAGGCTGCTCCTTCCGCCTGCTTCAAGGGAAATAATATAAGACCCTGCTTTTTCTACTTCCAGATTACCGGTAAAGCGATAGGCAAAACTATTTTTGCTGTTGGCCAGGTTCCAGCTCAGCTCCTTTAGCCTGCCTTCTCTGGCGGGTTTGAGTTGTGCAAAATCCTCTGCTTTTTCAAAGGATCCTTCAAAATAGCTGAACTGAAGATCGGTCAGGGCCGGTGGCGCAGCGCCAAACTTCTTATAGCTGATATTCTTAAAAGCAATTGGGCCGCCAGCTCCTTCCAGCATGATGGGCCCCAGTGGGCTTTCCTCTCCTGAAATGGCTCCTCTGGCAGAGCCGCTTACTTCTACATTTTCGTGAATTAGCACACCGTTATGGGTTACTGATACGAAGCGTGTATTTTTAATTTTTTTACCCCTCTCATCAAAACGGGGAGCTTCAAAAACAATCTTTAGCTTTTGCCATAAGCCTGGTGCCTTACTCACATTAACCCTTGCAGGCCGGCCCTCTACATTGAGATCGGTTTGCATACCTCCGGGGGCACTAATGCCGCCTGCATCTGATGCCGTAAGGTTCTGTACTCCCCAGCTGTCGGCTAACTGTATTTCATAGCGGCCCTGGAGGTAAATACCTGAGACAGAACCCCTGGCCAGCATATACTCCAGCTCCAGCTCGATATCACCATGTTCCAGATTGGTAATAAGATTTTCAGCTGTTGATTTAGCTTTTGGCTGGTATACCAGCATTCCCTTCCCCGCCTCATTAATCAGAAACTGATCTCTTTTACTGTTAATAGAGACATCTCCCACTATTTGCCAGCTTTGAGGCGCAGCCTTAAAACTATTGGTCTGGCCAAGCGACAGCGAAGTGGAAGGCAAAGAAACAGACTGTGCAGTTATTTCTAAAGAAGCAAAAACTGCAAGGATACAGATGAATGATTTAACTCCATTGCAAATGCGCTTTTTCATCATGCTTATGCCATTAAGCCTTAACAGCTTATTTTAAATATCTAAAAGGTGCGCCGCCAGGCAGAATATTCACTAACAGCAGCAGGCGGGGCCACAGCTATCTTCATCCTCCTGGCGGGGAAATCCGTACTTTAACTCTTCCTCGGTAGGAAAGCGAATCTCATCTACTACCACCTCCATCAGATAGCCTTTTCCCACTCCGGTTTCTGTCTGTTCATCAGAAATCCAGAAGGTTTTGGCATCACCCACTTTCAACTCATGTAGCTTGGCTTCCAAGCCAGGGTAGATACTACCCACTCCGTGCAGGTAAGTTACTGGAGCGCCCTCCATGGTATTTTCCAGTACCTCTCCCTTATCATTCTTCATCTTATACCTGATAGAAACCATCATTTTATCTGCAACCTGCATCGTATTTATTATTTAAATAAAACTTCAACTACATACCTCTGATAAGTATATCCAAATTCAGTAGTAGACCACGAGGTTGCGAACTGTCCAGCTTGTGCCATGAGTATTTAGACCCACCCTTACGGGTTGTGAAGGGTGGGGCTGGAATGGAAATTTGCTATAATCTTCCTCAAAATGCTCCCGCACACCACTTTTATCCTGCCAGGTTACCGTTACCCATTTGGGTGAAAAACTTCCGTCAAGCCGCCGGTTTACTTCTATTTTGAAATGGTTAACATCAGGTTCCTCAAAAGCACCAACTCCTTTATGGCCTGGCAGCAATTCTGTAAAACTGCCGTACCGGTAGCGCTTGTTTTTACCGTCCCACACATCTGCAAATCCCATATGTTTTATGGTGTAGTTGCCAGTATCTGAATCATGGATATCAAGATTGATAGACCAGCAGTTCACTTTATCATCTTTTCTCATTCCTTTCTGCACATTAAAATTCACACAAAAAGAATTAACGGAAGAGACAAATGGCGTGGCAATAGTAAAATCACATTCAATTGTGTAGGCCCTGCTTTGATCTATTGTTTTGTCATAGCGTACCACATGCTGGTTATTCCCTACCTCCGGACAATCCGCATACCCCCCGTCAACATGCATTTTGCCGTAAGCGGGTGTTGCTTCAAAAAACCATTTCTCCCAGTCACATTCAGGAAAGTACTCATAGCAGTACTGTTTACGCCATTCACCATTGGGAGAAACACCATCAAACTCACTAAATATGACCTCCCTTTTTGCAGTGGCATTCCAGCTTGTAGTATTCTTCATAGAAAGAAAACTGCCACGCATGACAAATTCAGCCAGATTTGAATGTGTTGGCACAAAACCTGGGAACAGGGTACACACCAGTAAAATGAAAATTGATTTTCCCATTTCAGCTTTTAAGCCTCCGCTACATTTTTCCAGTCTTTCAACATTAAGAATTGTATGCTTTACAGCCACACCAACCAGCCCCGGGAATCCAGCAAAAACACACACTCAGGTATGCTTTTTCCCTGCTTATGATTCGCATGCATAAAACAGGATCATGTTGCTCTTCGCATATTGAATCCCTATCTGTTGTAAGACCTTTAAGCAGCACTATTATCCCACTCCCGCCATCGGTATTCTTTTTTCACCTTCCTGACTGAGTGTTCCGGCGAGGCCTGTGCATGATGGATTTTGATTTGTAGCAGGTCTGATAAATACCCTTTTATTAACTCGCTTCAGAAAATGGGATCATCCTGTTCAGGATTTTGCCAGTCGGGCTTTTTTACCAGCAACCATCACTCTTTTGACCGGAATAGTACCGTAGGCAATATGCAAGGAAGGTTTTCCTCTCCTAAGGCTAACTGTTCCGAATCCTTTTTCAGTTGATAAAAAGCTAGTAAAATCACCCACTTTTGAATCGATGTACAGGGTTTGATCAACCGCATCAAAGCGTACGCCTGTAAGCCCCTGCAGCAAGCCATAACTTGCCATGGCCCGTGCATACCAGTGGCCGCACTCATACTCATTAAAGGGGTTTCTGACACGGCCATCGTACCGGTCGCGGCAGGTACGCACTATTTCAAGCCCTTCCTCCACCTGCCCCATCAGCATCAGGTGTGAGGCCACCTGGTACTCGATTCCCGTCCAGACCTCATTGCTGTAAACAAAGGGTAAAGAAAGCATGCCTCCTTTTGGCCAGGAGCACAAAAGAAGACCGCCTTCCTTACCCAGGGCGTAAGAGGGCCGTTGCGGGTTAACATGGTCGCTAAGATCGCGCCTTAGATTATATTTATGCACTGCCAGCAAATGGCTCCTGGTTTTTTGTGTATCTACGGGATCTTCCAGACCGCACATTCTGGCTATCCAGCCACCCAGAATACCATCAGAAAGACAGCCCTTTCCATACTGGTACTTGGGGCCTTCTTTCTGTAATATTGCCAACGCCTCTTCGGAATAGCGCCCACCCATCGATTTTTGGGATGCTATAACAGGATCAGGTGCATTCAGGCCTTTCCACTGGATATCCTGTACAAAATACTCCCCATCGTAGAGCCTGCTCTCCATAAAGCTTTTGCCCCTGGCATACAGCTGCTGATAGATAGCTATATCCTGTTTTAGATATTTTCCCATTTCAGTAACAGCAAGCAAAGCCCCAAGGTAAAAGCTGGTACACATGCCGTCGGGGCCCCAGAATTCTATGTCGTAGGTGTTGTGATGAGGCTCTTCCAGAACACCTTTGTTGCGTGGGTCCCAGGTTTGAATGCAGTAGTCCATGCTGCACCTTACCATTGGGAACATCTTCCGTAACCATTCCCTGTCGCCACTGATCCGCCATTCCCTGTGTACCTTCATAATACCCCCCAGCTGTCCGTCGGCGGCGGCATAAAAATCATGGGTAAGGGGCGTAATAGGCAGATTAGCCCGAAAAGCTTGGTGCCCCGCTGCATTCTGATTTTCGCAGAACTCAGTATGGCGCAGGCTTCTTTCCAGCACTGGAAAAAGGTGGGGCAGCGCCTGTGCATAATTCCAGACATGGGTACAGGAGCCTTCGCAGCAGCCCCGGTCATCGTTGCAGCCCTCCCAGTTCCACAACCGCCCATCGTGCTGCCGGAGAACCGTTGGCGATTTAAGAATTGTAAGGTTGGCAGCCACGGCCTCCGTTACCTCGGGGGGTAGTGTGCTGGCATAAAAAGCATCCCGGAAAACGGCTGACTTTTGATACAGATCACGGTAATGCGCCTGCCAGTAAGCAGCTACCTCATACACATCCCTGAATTTACTGCTGTACCAGGGCTTGTAATGAGAAGCAGTCTGCTGCTCTTCAGCACTGCCGAGCCCCAGCGCAGCGGAAGAGGGGCAGCATCCTGATCCGGGCGCACAAGCTTCTTCTGGATTTTTTTCTCCAATCTTCAGATCAGAATCGGGTACGTACCAGGCCATCATGACCCGTACATTTTTTTCCTCACCCGGCTGCAGAGAAAACGGCACAAACAGGGAGGCACCGGGTGCTCCTTCCTCTACTGGTGCTTTAGCTTTCAACTCGCCTTCCCTGATGGTATTCCAGACCATGGAAAGAGGATCAAACCAGCCCCCGCGGAACCAGCAATGGTCCACTACGGTGTTTGCATCATCAGTAAATATGGCAAAGCTTGCCTGCATATGGGGGTTTTCTTCCGTACCCTCCTGCGCCAGCACAAACCCATTCCGGATTTGCTTTACTGTTCCCTTACCTTTTCGCTGAAGCACAAAGTTTCTTGAGTTGTAAGAGAACACAGCTTCGATGGCCTTATTTCCCCTGTTCACAAACTTATACTCCAGGGCACCCACCGGAAGGCTGGAATCATCTTCTTCGGTTGGGATAAAGGGGCTCCAGCCCAGCAGCTGAACATCAACAGGGAGGTCTTCATCATGAAGACTGATGGATGCAAAAGGAAAACGTGCGTTAAACTCAACATCATTGAAGCGGGGCAGGCCAAATGAAGAACCCCGTGCACCGTAGGCAGCACCACGCTGCCCGAACATTTTCCAGGCAGGCACCGGCCCCTCAACTACTTTTGCACCATTATCCACACCTTTGATGGCAATGGCAGCGAACATATTTGGTTCATGGAAAATATCGGGTTTATGCTGGATAGACAGATGGGAAATGGCACCTGTGCCCTCCAGGCAAAACATTCCGGCACCTATCCCTCCAATAGGGAATGCAGTACGGCTCAAATATTCGACCCGATAAACCTCATTATAATCTCGCTTCTTATTATCTCCTTTTGTTCCCTCCGCTACCCTGCCTCCGGCCTGCCGGGGCTCCTCCATTACCTTAGGCTCCGGGGGGGAGGCTGATAAGAGTACAGGAGAAGCAACAGCCGTTAATCCACCCAGGCCCAGTTGCTTGATAAATAAACGGCGGTCTTTCTTTTCTTTCATACTGAAAATTACTGTACAGCAGGCAGCAGCGTAATACCTGTATTGTATTTTCCTTTTGTAAAGGCTGGCGCAGTTTTTTTAGTGCTTATTTCCTCTCCTGTTCAAAGAGGAAAACACCTTTTTTATTGGCGATCACGATATCGACCAAACCATCCTTTGTGATATCTTCCGTGATGATCTGTACCCCTACGCCGGAATCACTATCGATCAGGTGGGGAATCCAGGAAGGCGTTTTACCTGGCTTAAACTCAAACCAGTATAATACTGCCGGATCGTACTCTCCCGGGTCTTTCCCCATATGAGCAAAATAGCGCTTTCCCGTTACCAGGTCAGGATGCCCGTCGGAGTTAATATCTGCCAGGGCCAGGGCATGGGTTTGGGTGAACCCATCTGAGATCAGGTGGGTAGCCCACTGCAAATCTCCCCTTTCGTCTACAGTTTGCTCGTGCCACCATATTCCCAGCTGATGGGCCGAAGAAGAAACAACATCCTGATCACCATCTCCATCGGCATCAAGCACATACATTTGGGCAGAGGCCTCGCCCAGGTTTGCAGGGTGAAAGGACCAGCCAGCCTGCTGCGGGTCTGCTGGCGCTTCCCACCAGCCTTCCCTGATGATCACATCTGCTCGGCCATTCTTGTTCATATCCCCAATGCCAAGTCCATGGGCAAAGGTGGCCGTGCCGGGGCTTTTTTCTCCAGAGATAAGCGTCTGCTTCCAGCTAAGGTCTTTATCAGATCCAGGTGCTTTAAACCAGATCATCTGTCGCGATGCAGGGTTTCCGCCCAACAGGTCCATCCTGCCATCACCATCCACATCAAAAAAACCTGCCGATTCATTTCCCAGAGTTGCATAGATGGGATGCGCTTTCCAATGTCCCTTTCCATTCTTCGGGTTCTCGAACCACTGTACTTCCTTCCCGGGAAAACCAACCCTTACAAAATCAGGCCAGCCATCCAGGTTTACGTCCATCACATGGCTTGCAAAGGCATCGCTGTACTCTTTATCGTAAAAGAATTTCTCCGGCTGAGTAAGCTCATGGGCTGTCCAGTGGGGAGCTTCAAACCAGTAAGCACCAGCCAGTATATCTATTTTGCCATCCCTGTTTACATCGCCAACCGCTACTCCTTCAGCAATAAATTCTTTGCTTAGTATGTGTTTTTTGAAAGATAGGCTGGCTGCAGCTCCACTCGTTTCCTGGCCAAAAGCTTTGCCCCTAATCATACAGGCTCCTGATAGAAAGATAATACAGAAGAAAAGCTTTATAGGTCTGCTACTGAATTTTATCATGGCTTTTTGAATAATTTTTAAGCCCGGGCTTTGGGAGCAACGCTTGGCATATACCTTATGTACCGCAAGCCGGCACAATCTCCCAAAGGCTTTGGCAGAATCTTTTTGAATACTTCTTTTCCTGCGCAGTTTACAGATGCTGAACATGAGGGGAAATGGATACAGTAGCAGAAAAAACAAAGGCAGCATCAGTCCTGAATGCTACATCGGAAGGTTTGAATGCTACAGGGGTTTAAGGCTGAATTCAACTGCCTTGTATTTCTCCATCTTGTTGTTCGCTCCCATTCTGTACTTTGTGTTCGGTGCTACCACAAGTGATAGATCTGCATTCCTGCCTTGTATGTTCAGCTCTCTGGCCCTTGTATCAATACCAATTACCTCAAGAATATTTCCCTGCAGATCAGTAACAACCCTTGCGCCCTTACTCATTGTAAATACTTTTTCCCGGTTTATGTAGCAGTTCATCTTCCCTCCTTCTTCCTCCATCTCAAACCTATTCCCGTTCCATGCCTGCTGGTAGTATATCTCTTTGTCACGGTCAAGGGCACTCCAGTAAACTTTATCCTGGGAATAATGTATGCCATACAGCCTGGAAATAAATTCAAGCGAGGCCAGAATGGTGGGACCGTAGCCATCTGAAGAATTGTTGATCACCTTTTCAAAAGGATAAAACTGCTGGGTGAACTTCAGGGAATCCGTAAGCAGGTCCAGGAACTTCTCCCCCAGCAGAGTTAGCTCTGCATAGTGCCCGTAATTTTCCAGGGCCCTGATGGAGCGCTGGTAGGTTAAGCCCTGTGGCTGTCCACTCCAGTTGTTGCCTGCAATGTTGCGAAAATGGGCATCATTGGCAGCAATGGAAGGCAGGGGAACCGGCGTCCAGAACTCTTCGGGATTCAGCAAATGCAGGCGCACAAAGCTATCGGCCATTTGCTGATCGAAGCTCCCGAAATACATGCAGCGCAGGCTGTTATGCAGCAAAATATCCATTTGCTTGTTTGTAGCATCTCTGTCGTAGCAGGCCTGCTTTTCTTCATCCCACAAATACTCTTTTAGTTTCTTTTGTACATCCACTGCTTTAGCCTGCCAGTAAGCTTCTTTACCGTTATTAAGTTCTTTTGATATGCGGGCCAGCACATCTCTGTTGGCATAGGAGAACGACATAAAATCCATGGATTCTATGGGCACAGGCATGTACGCATCGGGATCAAAGCTGTTCTGCCTGAAATAATACTTCAGTTCTTCAGGAGACAAGCTGCTGAAGAACTCCTTTGTAGGTGGATAATCGTAGGGCCAGAGATTGGGAGCGCCACCATAGCGGATGCTGTGGTCTTCGCCTGTATCCCAGGAGCACCAGGATTCCAGGCAGCCATTGTTGTCAGAATCCCGGGTCTTCCATAAGTAGGCATCAAAGCTGGAGAGTGACTCGTACAGCTGCGTTAAATATACACGGTCCTTATTCAGCCAGAAGTACATCTCAAATGCCGGCATAGGGAAAAAATACCCCTGAAACCATTCATAGCGCGGCACCAGGGAATCGGGAGCATTGCTGATCATGCCGGGAAAACGGCCATCTGGCCGCTGATGGTCCATGAATATCTTTATATTATTAGCGGCAATCTCCAGGTTACGCTTGGCATACATATAGCCACCCATTGGCTGGGTTTCCAGCCATACATGCTGGTAGCCTCCCCCTTCCACCAAAACCTTAAAGTTCTGAAACTGGCTAATGTTCCACTGTGCCTTACTTTCAGCGCTATCGTATAATGCCTGCAGCCGGAGGTCAGAAGTCCTGAACTTTACCTGTGCAAGATCTTCCTGCAGGGGCTCCGGCATCGCCCGCTTACTTTCTGTTTGCACACAGGAAACAGTAAGCAGCGCAAGAATTACGAAAAGGGTATAATTTTCTCTCATTATTTAATGCTTAACAGGTACACCATCAGTGCATCGAAATCATCTTTTGGAATGGTACTGTTAAAGTTATCCGGCATCAGGGTTTGCCTGGAGGCTTCTTTCTGCTTGATATCCTGCTGGTTTACCGAAAACTCCTCCCCGGATGAATTTGCCAGGATCAGCAGCTGCCCCTCTTCCCTCCTGTACAGGCCCGAGATGGTTTTGCCATCCTGCAGGGTGATGTTGTAATTCCGGAAGTTTTCGGAGATGTTCCGGTTTGGGTCAAGAATTTTAGTGGCCAGGGCTACTTTGCCCCAGTTTCCGATCCCATCCAGCTGCGGGCCTATCATGCCGCCATCTTTATTTACCTGGTGGCACATACTGCAGTTCCTGGAGAACACCGCTTTGCCCATTGCAGGGGTTTTGCCATGGGCATTGAATTCGGCAATTCTCTGATCTATCAGTCTTTGGCGCTCAACACTTACCGGCAATACGTTTGCCGTTAAGGCTTTGTATTCTTCCAGTTGTTTGGGGGTGATGTTGGCCAGAAATTTTTCTTCTACCTGTAGCGCCTTCAGCAATCGGGCCGGCGCATGGCCCTGCCTGATGGATGTAAACAAGCCTGTTTTGCCTTCGGTACTTTTTGCCAGGATGGAAGCAATTGTTGATTGCAGTTCGTATGGTGCATCTTCCAGGGCCTGCACCAGCAATTTCCTCACCTGCGCAGTTTCTGTTGGTTCCAAAGCCCTTGCCAGCTTCTGGCGCATTCTGGGGACTTCTTCTCCATCTATCAGAATACTGTAGATAAAGGCTGCATGTTGTTCAGGGGCTATATCCATTAAAGCAATGGCAGCTGTCTGCCGTGTTCCCTCGGCGGCACTCTTTGCCTGCAGCAGCTGTTTAAGCCCGGGCACCAGGGAAGCCGCTTTCTCCCTGCCTGCGATTTCGGCTGCATATTGCTGCCGGGCATTCATCTCAGGGACCCAGGCAGCTGTATCTGCAGGCACAGCAGCAAGAATCTTTCCGGCTACTGCCAGTGTCCATTGCTGTAAAGCCTTACTACTCCTACCTCCTCTTTGGGTGATACCCTGGTTAAGGGCCCTTGCCACTAAAAATTGCTGCTCCAGATTATCCGCAGCTCTGTTTATTGCAAAATCGATAAAGGGATTCAGCGCTGATTCCGGAACAGAACGTGCAACAGATGCTATATGCGGTGCCAGCTGCCCAATGGGCAGTTCAGCATTTTTCACATACTGGAGCAGGTAACTACCGGCTGCAGCCGATTGCACGTCTGATGCCACATGGGCAAGTAGCGCTGCTTCCTGCCGGACCCATTTTTCCAGGGCAGCCAGCTGCATGATATCCTCCTGCTCCAGGTGCTTTCTGATACTTAAAAGCACTGTATAACGCAGATGGGTATCGTAATCAGGAATCCGGCTTTCCAGGCTTATTAACCTCTTGAGGCTCGCCGGTTCCGGGTGCCTGCCCAACACCTCGGCGGCAGCCCGTTGTATGTGTGGGTTATTATGATCCAGGTCCGAAACAGCCTGGGCTTTTTGCTCTTCTGTGAGCCTTGGGTAATTCGCCAATACCTTATAAGCATGCACCTTAACCCGCACATCGGAATGATTCACGGCAGCATGCAGCACCTCATCCGGCAGTGCATCTAAGCGATAGAGGGCCCAGATTCCCTGAATAAGCTGCACCGGATCGGTACCAGACTTGCGAATGAGGTTAACCAAAGCAGGTACTGCTTTAGCACCTATCCGGTCTACCAGCTCATCAGTAGCCATCATTCTGGTGGCCAGCACCTCATGCCCCATCCCCGCGATCAACGCAGCCTGGCTGGCTGTAGACCAATCGGTTACTTTTCTGGTTTGTCCCTTATAGGTAATCTTCCATATCCGGCCGCTTACCCTGTCTCTGCCTGGATGGCTTAGGGGCACCTCGTAATGGCCTATGATCCTGTTGTAAAAGTCTGCAACATACATGGCACCATCGGGCCCGATCTTTATATCCACAGGCCGGAACCAGGGATCTTTACTTATCAGGAAATCTTCCTGCCGGGTGGCTTTAGGGGTAGATCCGTTGTACTCCATTGTATTGCGGCTAATCCGGCAGGTTACCACATCGCCTGAATAAAAGCTGTTCTGGTATTGGGCAGGAAACTGCGTATCGGTATAATATACCAGACCAGCCAGGGCTGTTGAGTTGAGACCATAATCCATCATGCTGGGGGCAAAGCCAATATTAGGCTCCTTTTTCCCCCACTGTTCATAGTTACCGTCCCAGATCAGCTGAAAAATAGGTAGTGTGTGGCAGTCTGCAGAATAGTGATAACCCATCTCATCAAAATCGGAACCAAATGGGTTTATTCGTCCATCTGTTGTTTTCTCTACCCGGCTCCCGTCTTGCCTGAACCGAAAGGTATTACCTGATACCATTCTGACAGAGTCGCCGTCTTTGCCGGCAACAACCGAAATATTGGTATACCCATGACTGGCGTGAATCCATCCGTCAAAACCCCTGATGAGGTTGTTCACCATGCCATGCGTATCTTCATGGCCAAATTCGCCCAGCAGCACTTCCCGCTTATCCGCCCTACCATCATCATCCGAATCGATAAATCTGTAAACGTTGGGAATGCTGTAGCCAATGGCCCCGCCTTTAATAGGCATAATGCCAATCGGAATATTCAAATCATTGGTAAAATCATTGATTTTATCAGCTCGTCCGTCTCCGTCTGTATCTTCCAGAATGGTGATGCGGTCGTTGCCTTCTCCGGGGCCTGCTGCGATGGGGTACTCCGAGGACTGGCTTACCCATAAGCGCCCTCTTTCATCAAAAGCCATGTTAATTGGCTTGGTAATGTCTGGCTCTGCCGCAAAAAGCGTTACCTCAAATCCGGGGGGTAGGATAAAACTCAGGCGTTCTTCTTCAGGCGTCTGATATTCGGTGGTTCTCACATGCTCATCATACAACTGGCTTAGCATCAGGCTATCTGCCTGGCTGATTCCTGTTACTTCCTCATGCTTATCCTCTTCCTTCTGAGCATTTACACAACCGAATGCAAGAAATGCCAGCGCTACCGGAAGTGCAATATGTATATTTACTGGTTTCATTCTCATTACCTTTAGCCTACAGTAATATAGGTTAAATCGCTGATAAAATTGGCTTCCGGAACTATTCTTCAGGCGTTTTCACCGCTGCTACTTTACTATAATTCAGGCGGTTATTGCCGATTGCCCACTGGATACCTCCCAGCATATGGCGCAGCAGTTCAGGCTCTTCATAGTTTCTGGTCAGATGCCCCAGGGCGGTGTAAAAAGCCCTGCCGCCATCGTACTCATGGCACCAGGCAATGGGATGATATCCGGGGTTTTCTCCCCCCGTATAGGAGGTTTCATCCAGAGTCGCCAGAACGGTTACATCAGGATTAAGATCTTTGAAATTGTACCACTCATCGGTACGCTCCCACCTTTCCGGCAGGTGCTGCGTAGCAGGATGCTCCCTGTTCACTACATCTATCGCTGCCTTTTGCACTTTTGGGTGACTCACAAAGGCCCCACCCACCATCTTTGCAAACCAGGGCCAGTCGTACTCGGTACCTGTAGCACTATGGATACCCACAAAACCTCCGCCAGCCTGTATATAGCGCTGAAAGCTTAGCATTTGGTCTTTCTCAAAAATATCTCCTACCGTGTTCAGGAATACCACTGCACTGTAGCGCTGCAGGTTAGCATCATTGAGAGCAGCAGCATCTTCTGTCGTGTCAGCAGCTATCCCGTTTTCTTTACAAATCTGCATGAGTGCCTTTTTGGCAACAGGAATGGAGTCGTGACGATAGCCATTGGTTTTACTAAAGATCAAAACCCGTTTTTCCTTATCGCCGGCACCGGGAACACCAGTGCAGGAGACAAAAAGCAGGGAGAGTAAATAGAGTAGTATGTTCCGAAACATCATATTGCATTGCACATTGTTAAAAACTCCGGCCGGAGCATTACAAAAGATCTGTGTGGGCAGGCTGTACCTTTTTGAGGCAGGAGGTACATGAGCGGCTTCATTTAAAGCCGCTCATGTAAAGGATTTTATTCAGCACCAAGCGCCTGTAAGAAGCGATAGCTTTCCATAACATTCTCCTCACCACTCACCTCGAGGGTGGAGTGTCCGTCGAAGCCACTGTTTACCAGCTCTTCGTAGATGCTTTTAATGTCTATCACGCCTTTGCCCAGAGGGATCAGGGCCATGCCACAACCAAATATTTTTCCTCTCTGCGGCACAAATTCTTCAGGCAGGTCTTTCCAGTGCACATGTTCAATTTTGGATCCCAGCCTTTTGATCATTTCTATAGAATCTCCACCGCCAAGCCAGAGGTTACCGGTGTCCAGGTTCACGCCGAGCGCATCCGAATCACAAGCATCCAGTATTCTTTCCATATTATCTACAGAATCGGTCAGGGGTCCGTGGGGCTCCATCAGGAGCTTAACCCCATAATCCCGGGCTACCCGCAGGGGTTCGTACAGCTTTTCCCGTATGGTAAATATGCCTTCATCTACAGAAAGGCTTTTCCCGAACTGAGTATGTGCATCTCCTTCTGTTGTAATGACATGCTTCACGCCAATGGAAGATGCCAGTTTTATCGCCTTGATGATTTGTGAGGTACCATATCGCCATGGTGCGGCTGGGTCCAGCAAGGTTGCATGGGCATCTATGCTAACAATTGTTAAGCCCCTGGATTCAAACAACCTCTTGATATCAAAAGCATTTGCATCCAGACTTGCCACTGCAGCAAAATCGAAATGAGAACCTAAGTTAGCTCCGTCAGAATTATCTGTTATATCAGCATACTTAAAGCCCCATGCCTGAATTTGATCTACTTGTTTCTCAAGCGTTTGAAAAGGATTGATAAGTGAAAAACACCCTACTTTGATAGCCATGGTTTTTAGTGTTTATTTTGAAAATAATGATTTACTGAAAAGAGAAAGGTTTGCTACAGGCCAATAAGCATCTGTTCCGGAAGTCTGCTACCCTCCGGACTGTTCTTTTCACATTCTTCTGGCCATCCCTGTTGTTATACGTCACAGATTTCCACCCCCTGCCGCAAGGAAGCAAGTGGTTCAAGACGTTTAGGCATAAACTCCTGGCCTACAAAACCTGTATAGCCGGTTTCAATAATCGCTCTCATTACTGCCGGATAAAACAGCTCCTGCGATTCATCGATTTCATTTCGGCCGGGTACTCCCCCGGTGTGGTAATGACTGAAATAAGGATGGTATTTACGGATGGTTCTGATCACATCACCCTCCATGATCTGCATATGATAGATGTCGTAGAGCAGCTTAAACCTGTCGGACCCTACCCTGTCGCACAGTTCCACTCCCCAGGCAGTACTATCACACATATAATCTTTGTGATTGATTTTACTGTTCAGCAACTCCATTGAGATGGTAACTTTGTGCTCTTCTGCAACCTTCAGCAAAGGTTGCAGTCCTTTTACACAGTTCTCCAGTCCGGTTTCTTCATCAATGCCATTGCGGTTTCCCGAAAAGCAGATAATCTGGTTATATCCTGCTTTAGCCGCCAAAGGAATAACCTCCCGGAAGCTTTTGATCAGATCAGCATGATATTGGGTATCACAGAAACCTTTTTCTATACCTAAACCGGCTCCGGTTGGCATTGCACTCGTTAAACCATGTTTCTTTAGAATGGGCCACACTTCCGGCCCTACATATTCTATAGACTGAATACCAATCTGTTTAACTGCCACACAAAATTCTTCGATCGGTATTTTATCGTAGCACCATTTACAAACAGAATGTTTAATTCTACCCTTGAGCTCACTACCAAGCGCTTTTTCAGAAGCTTCTAAACGGGTACCCAACAGGGAAGCAAAACTCATAACAGCGGCGCTTCCTGCTATTTTTTTTAGGGCCGACCTTCTGGAAAATTGTAATCTCATAGTGCTCGAATAAATGCTACGATAGTGACGGATCTTTAAAGTACTGCAGAAGAAAATGCAGCCTGCTTTGTTCCTTTTGCTTTCAAGCCCCCTTTGCCCCACCCTTCACCACAGTGCGTCAAGGGCTTTCTGATATACCTTCCGAATTCAGAGGATCTGCAAATACTTTTATTAAAGTAATTTAATTTCGCAATTTTTACAAATTTAAAGCCAAAAATAATATATTATGTATAAAAATAAAGATTAGAAAGCTAATTTTGAAGTATACCAGCGTTGGAGCATAAGGGCCAAAGCATTAAAACATGCCGTGCAAATATTATATACCTAATTAAAAGGGCTCATGAAAATGAACTACAAAAACATATCATCAATTGCTTTATTAAGCCTGTTCAACATCTTTCTTTTCTCCTGTAATAGCAGCAGCCAGGAAAAGAAATTCACTGTTACAAACAGGCTGCCTGTAGCGCGTAGTTCAGAAACCGTTAGTATAGCAATTGATCAGATACCTGCTCTGGTGCATGAATATGGCGCTAGAAACCTGCAGATCAGGGAGACCGGCAGTCAGGAGACTTTGCTATTGCAAACTATTGACACAAATGCAGATGGGAAAACAGATGAGATCATCTTTCAGACCGATATAGGGGCCAATGAAGAAAAGAGGTTTGTGATTGAGCAAAAGAATGGCAGCACAACCACCGGCATGGAAGGGGAAGCAAAAGCTTTTTCACGCTTTGTGCCGGAGAACAATGAAGATTATGCCTGGGAAAATGATCGTGTTGCCTTTCGTGCCTATGGCCGTGTAACAGAAGCCCGTGAATCGGGCGGCACAGTATCTGGTGGCACCAGCGGCATAGATGCCTGGTTTAAGCGGGTGAGTTATCCTATCATCGATAAGTGGTACCAAATAAATCAGGAAGCAAAGCTTAACAAAGAAGCAGGAGCCCCACATATCGATACCTATCATACCGACAAAGGAGAAGGTTACGATCCTTATGCAGTAGGCAGCAGCAGGGGAATCGGCGGAACAGGAATCTGGGAAAATGACACACTCTATGTTTCCAAACCGTTCATTCAATGGAAGCAGATTGCCTCCGGCCCTATCCGCACAATTTTCGAATTAAGCTATGCCCCCTGGCAGGCATGCAAGCGTAGCATTCATGAGAAAAAGCGGATCAGCCTTGATCTGGGCAGCAATCTTAGCAGGCATGAGGTAAGTATCAGCACAAGCGACCATTTACCCAACATTGCAGCGGGAATAGCACTGCATGATCAGCAGGGAGAAATAAAAGCAATGCCCCGGGAAGGCTGGTTCCGCTACTGGGAGCCTATGGATGATTCCGAGGTTGGCGTAGGTATTGTACTCGACCCTGCCCGGGTACAGTCATATATAGATCCACAAAATGCAGCTGCAGACGACAATCTTCTGGTACTGATGGAGGCAGAAGAGAACAAAGTTGTCTATTATGCCGGTTATGGCTGGAAGAAAAGTGGCCAGTTTTCTTCTCCTGATGAATGGGACCAGTACCTGCAAAACTTTTCAATGCGCCTGGCATCTCCCTTAGCAGTTGAGTTCAGGTAAATGCTGTTGCTGGCATTCCCTTTTCTCTCATAGAAAGCCTGTTCATGATGCCTGAATTATACATGAATCATCCCAGATCCTGAAGATGGTTCAAAAGAGTGAGAAAAGCACTAGAAATTACACAAAAATTCAAGCTGTGTAGGCTATAGATGCCAGATTACTTCGCGGTGCTCGCAAAGACGACAGCTAGAAACAAAAATGGCCTTAGAATAACATCTAAGGCCATTTTTGTTTCATTATAAATCATCCTTTATTTTAGATGAATCATGCTGTAACGTCTTTGGTACTGATTTAAAGCATATCACGCCCCTGCTTCCGGAGGCGATTTAGCCGTAACAGCTCTGCTTCATTGCTTTGGACTTATTTGCCCGAAGTTCTTTTATCATCAACTACTCTGCTGATGAGTTCCAGAGAAGAATCGATGATTACCTGCTCTGCCTCCGGTGCGAAAGGGCTGCCGTTAACAGCATAACCGCCCTCAACATATTCGGCAGCGGTCGCAATGTAGCCACTGTGTCCGCCTGCCACACCCAGAATAAAGGTATTCTCGAAAGGGGACTGCTCTTTGACTGCTACACCAATTTCCGTAAAGATCTCATTCGGGAAGGTTACAAAAAGGTTGTTCCCGAGCCTCACTGCCTGCATTGGCATTTTAATAGGCTCCGGGTTGGGGTTTTCCTCCACCCACTTTGAGCGATCTACAGCCTGGTTGGCCAGCCACAAATCAACTTTGTATTTATCAAGGGTGCGCGGACCTACTTTTTTGTCCAGTTCACCCCTTTTTGCCAGCATACGGGCTTCCTGCTGCCAGCGCTTTGCTTCCTCATGATTGGTAGGATAAATCACCACCTGCTTCTCCATTTCTGCCAGTTTTGCACTAGCCTCTTTCTGCCAGCGTAAGGCCTCTGCATGGGTGTAGGGATAAGTAGTGCGGAGGGGTACGGCAAAACGGTCATAGGTGACATCCACAACCATTTCGCCGGAAGTTTTAATGGTGGGCAGCAAACGAAGCACAGCTTCCGACATCATCCGGCCTTTTTTCTCGGCATACTCAAAGGTGCGTACATCGTACATATAAGCGCCCACTGCCGAGAGTTCGGAGGTGTAGCCTACTTTTACATCGCCCTGTGCAGCCTGAAAATAGCCCACGATCACATCTTCGCCAATTTCTTCTTTAATTCCTTTGATTGAATAATAGGGCCAGTCTTCGGTGAAGAGTAAATTATGCAGATCGAGGGTAGAAGGATGAGCACCAAAGTTGAAGAAAACACCCATCAGCTTTCCTGCAGCATTCTCTACTTTGATGATGGCAGCTTCCGGATCTGGCGAGACGCCGCCATGGTCCATACGCCGGTCGTTCATGGCAAGACCAAAAACTTCTGTAGCGCCTATTCCTATTCTGCCCGGCACCCGGCTTTCCCAGGCTTTTACAGCGCTCTCTACGCTTCTTTCAACAAAAAACTTTCCATACTCACTATCGGGTCCTCCTATTCTTGGTGCTGAATGGGTATGAGTGGAGGAAACCACAACATTTTCGAAAGGAATACCTGTTTTCTGTGCCACGCCTTTGCGGATCTCATCCATTGTAATTTCCCGCATATTGAGTACGGAAACCGTCATCATCACCAGTGCGGTACCATCCTCACCTTCCACAACAATACTGCGGGCATGCAGATCATCGTGGGTTCCGGTGGAGGTGTTGTCTCCCCTATTGTACCCCCACATGGAGTGGCCAACCGGATCCGTAGGTGTAATGATGGTCTCCCCTACGCCGACTTTAATTTTAGGTGCTTCGCCCAGGCCTGCGGCAAGATCTCCGCTTGCGGAGCTTGCACCACAGCCAACCAGCAGCATGGCAGTGATGGCACTCAAAACCATGTTTAGCATATCTTTACGCTTCATATGTATAATTTTTATTCTCTTGTTCATGGCAGCTTTTTCTTTTAGTAAGTGAGCTGGTTCTCATTCCCTTAAGGTACATTCCAATTATTTTTACACGCCCATCTATTGCAGGCTATAGCTGTTCATTCCGGCAGGAACCTCTATCGTCAGTGTGTTCGTTCGGCTATCTTTTCGCCGGCTGCGAACCACAGCGCCATTCAGCATAACCTTTGAAATTGGCCGGCCGGTGTTGATGGTGATCCGACTTGCCTTTTCAGTCTTTACCTCCAGCCTGGCCCCTACAGGATCCAGCGCAACTGCAATGGCAGCCGGGGTACTGCTTTTAACAGAAAGGCCGTGGCCCGAGAAAGCACTTCCCTCAAAATATACTTTATTGAGATTTCCTGATTTGTCGGTTGAAGCTGTAAAACGTTTCGCGTCGGTTGTAAATCCTTCCACCTCCGCGGCGGCATTTTCTTCAATGCGAAACAGGCCCAGATCTGTTGCTCCGGCCCGTTCAAGCCGGGCACCAATCCAGCCCGGAGTATCAATCCTGCTGGTTACCGCTGGCGGGTTTACATCACCCTCCCCTAGCTTTGCTTCCGAAAGGAGTACAGCCAGAAAGTTTACTTCCGTAAGGTTTGGTTCTGAAGAAAGGCTAATGAAGCTCTCTTTATCCTCACTCCTGTCCTTTATCCTGCCTGATTGAATCTGCGGCGAAACAACATCGAGTATCAGACGTGCCTGTGGCCGCTCAATCACCACACGTTGATCTGTATAATTGATTGATTTTTCGGGTGCATGAAAGAGCCAGTCATAGACATGGCCATTTGCAGATTTACTCTCTACCTGATCAAAAAGGAAAAGCGGACCGGACTTCGTATAGAGGAAGGTTCTGGTGTAGCGGTTCAGCTTGTTCTTATACACACTGGCCAGATCTCCCTCAACCGCATCTGCCAGCTCACCGGCAAAAGTATGCACCATCTGCGGCCACTCCCGGAGGGCTACAATTGCATTATCGAAATGGGCAGGATTCTGGCTTTCGGCATCATGATCTACCAGCATTACGTTGTGGGCAATTGCCTGAATGTTATAAGCATTGAAATCAAGATTGGCGTAATAACCACCGGCACCGATACCCGGGTCTAACAGCAGTTGCTCTCCATTCATCATCAGCTGAAAGCTTCCCTGATCGTAATGGTAGTGGTTTGAGTGAGGACCAAAGCGGATACTAATTACCGTGGAAGAATCTGCCCAACCTGAACGCATTACCATGCCCTGTGCCTCAAATACCCTGGATGTGGGCAGGGTTTCCCGGGAGACAGGTGCTATATCATCCCTGTACCACAAATATCCCAGGTAGCCACCCTTTCCCTCCTCCCAGTAAGGTTTCAGGTAGTGGTAGAGATAGGGATTGCCGGTGCGGCTTACAAAATATTCAGCGTGTGGCTCCGTAAATCCCATAAAGGCATGGCCTCCATCTCCAAAATCAGCCATCAGGCCACTTGAATGTGTAGCCTGCAGTGGGTATTTATAGAAGTTCTCAACATCAGTTGTTGTAGCCCAGTCAATGCCAAAATTACGCTCAAAAGTATGCATGAGTAAGGCAATCTCCTTGGTTGCCATATTCATGTAGCCACTCTTAGGCTCTCCGTAGCTTCCGTCGCTGTAGTAGGTGCGGTCTATGAAGGTTTTTGCCTTGGTGATGATACCGGACAGGTAGGGTTCCAGGTAAGGGTTGTGGGGCTCGTCGCCATAAATTGCAGTTGCAGCCAGGCCGTGGCCAGCGGCTAAAACAGCAATGTGGTTTGTGATGTTAGAAGGCATCCGGTTCATGAGCACCATATCGCGATGGAACATCTTAAGTCCTTTTTCCATGATGGCCTCCCGCACCATTTTTTGTTCTTCCGGGCTAAGCACATCGTACAGCATGTCGTAGCCGTAAGCAACAGGCAAAAGGGTGTAGCCTACAGGATAGTAGGTCCAGAATTTTTTTTCCAGCATCCATGCCGCATTCCAGTTATTAAAAGCACAAAGCTTCAGGAGGGCTTTTTTCGCCTGCGCTGCTGCCTTCGGATCGCCGGTAAAAGCATAGTGGAAGCTTCCATCCCGCACAACATTTCCAAGCCTGCGAATGGGGCTGCTCCATGCACCATAAGCATTGAAACCTACAGCATTTTTTGAATAATGCCCGCCCACAAGATTTTCTGCGGTTCTGTCCTCACCTTCTTCTATGGCATCAATATCCACTTCCATAAAATCGGTATCTGCCAGGGCATTCTCCAGAATCTTTTTGGCTACCGGCGAGCCTTCATTTGCCATACGCGCCTGCAGCTGACTGGCAGAGAAGAAGAGCCGCGGGTGCTCATTTACCGACTTGCCCGGCACCAGGAACCTGAAGCCCCAGCGAACTTCTGTGCCCTGCTTAGTCTGGCCCTGAAGCCTGATCTCCCACTGGCCCCGGGCATCCTGCCTGTTAAACCGGTAAACAGACAGATTACTCCAGCCCTGGCCACTACGGCTAAAGCGAATGTTGTTCTTTACTACCTTTCCCCTGCTATCGATGAGCGTTCCACTTAGCTGAAGCAGCGGGATGCCCTCCTCTGGTCTTACACTGAGCGCAAGCTGATCGCCATAGAAATAATGCTTGTTAAGAATGGACAGGTCGAACATCTCAAAATCTGAAGAATCAGGGCTTAAGCTCACAAAACGACGCTGCCGCTCACCATTGATCCTGAAATCATCCATCAGCATGGTATAGGTGTAGAGGTAGTATACGGTGGGGTAATTTGCCTCCATGGTTATTACCTGAACCTGTTCTCCCGGGACCAGGGGCTCTCCCTTTAGTCTGAATTCCTCCAGCGGAATATCCAGCTCCAGCCATTGGTTCGCTTTTGGATTTTGTATGGTGTGGCGGTAGCGTTGGCCATCGAAGGTGCCAAGTGTTAGCTCAAGCATTTCCGGATTACGATCGCTCTGGAAGTATACGGCAGCTTTAATCCTGGTGCCAGGGGTGGTCCACAGGTTTAGCCTTTTGGTAAAGCCATGGCTAAGCTCTACTGCATCATTTGCCCTTACCCCCCGGGCCAGGGCATAGCGGCTGTTATTGTAGGTGGGTGACTGCCGTGTAAAATACAGGCCGTCAAAGCCAATGTCCTGCGCATATGGGTAGGGCTCCCAGCCAAAGAGTTCTCCTGTCTCAAAATCATCGAAGAGGGTGTAGGATATCTTATCCAGCGGCTTTTGGGCAAGCACATGTAGCATGGGCAGGAATAAAACCGCTACTAAAGCCAGCAAGAATCTGCTCATAACTATCTCATCAGTCCATGTATGGCATAATCTACCTTTCATTTACTTCCTTTCAAATATCTGTAGAGTAGTTTTATCTCTGTTTTATCCGGATTCCCAAAGCAATACTGCCATTGCAGCTTTTTAATGTTATGGCCAGGATTGCTAAGCGGGATATAGTGCGCTATTTCTAATTGTTTATGATTAGTGTAGCAGTTCTTAGGCACTATGCATTTTGTGCCACAGGCTTCTCTTTTTCAACTTCCAGGGTTTTAGGATCTGCCCATACCCATCTTCTGATTTTATGGCCGTAGAATGCATAAAATACCAGGTACAGATAGCAGGGCATGAGCACCCAGTAGGCATCACGCACATTGAATACATCTGCAAAATACCCGTAAACAACCGGCAGAATTGCATTTCCCGCCAGGCCCATCACCAGTATGGAAGCACCAACTTTAGTAAATCTGCCCAGCCCCTCCAGGGCCAGCGGCCATATTCCCGGCCATACAAGTGCATTTGGCAGCCCCAGCATTACGACAAACCAGATAGATATATCGGCAGTATGCCCCAAAAAGCTGACCTGGTTTTCCAAAAACACAATCATCAGGGTAAAGACCACTCCTAAAATTGTGCATATCCGGAATGCATTTGTCTGGCTGATCACCTTGGGAATGCATATGATCCCCAGAATGTAACCGCATATAGCAGCTGTAAGGGTATAGGAGGGAAAAACCTTTGCCTCAACTAAGTTGATATCCATTGAACGGGCATACCCAATGATCGTATCGATGGAGACCACCTGGGTACCCACATGCACAAAGATTGCCAGGGCTCCCAGGATGAGATGCGGGAACTCCAGGATGCTTTTCTTTCCTGAATTAGCTTTAGCGATATCCTCACTTTCATTTTCAGTATTGATTTCAGGCAGGGGAGAAAAGCGAATCAATAGCCCAAGTGCAAACAGCACTACGCCTACACAGATATAGGGTACAATTACCCTGCTGATCAATTCATCCAATACTGCGTTTTTCTCTGCTTCGCCCATCGTGGGGAGCTGATCGAACAAAGCAGCATCTGATGCCCTTAGAATTACTGCAGCAAACACCAGGGGGGCCAGTATGCCGGCAGCTTTGTTGCAGATGCCCATGATACTGATCCGCTGTGCGGCCCGCTCCTTAGGCCCCAGTATGGTGATGTAGGGATTAGCAGCTGTTTGCAGCAGCGCAAGGCCGGCACCAATGGAGAACAAACCTAAGAGAAAGATCTCGTAGGTTCTGGTCATGGCTGCAGGTACAAATATGAATGCACCCACAGCCATCGTCCAGAAACCCACCATAATGCCCTTCTTAAAACCGACGTTTTTTAACAAATAGCCGGCAGGTATTGAAAAAACCAGGTAGGATATGTAGAAAGCAAATGCAACCAGATAAGCCTGGAAGTGAGACAGCTCCATGGCTATTTGAAAGTAGGGTATCAAAATAGCATTTACCCAGCTTACAAATCCAAAAATAAAGAACATCATGCCAATGATGATGATCCCTGTGATGGTATCGCGCTTACTGATGGAGCCCAGCTCTACTGTTTTGTCATTTTTTTTCATAGAATTCAATAAAAATTAAGACCAGACTCTCTTTACAGGCCCACTGAATTTCTCTTATACCGCTGCAAAAAACAGGACTAACAGCCCCAAAACCTGCAGCAAAGGCAGCCACTGCATAGTGCTGTAGTGAAAAAATACCAGCTGCTTCTGCAGTGCTATCTATGTACAGGAAGCAGAGACTGAATTCCCATAAAAACCGCTCTAATCCATTGTGCTTTCTCCTGTTTGCAGGATCTGAAACTGTCAGCTGCTGCAGCACCCTCTAAACCCGGAGCAGGAGTGATACAGCAGACTGGAATTCATAACTATCTACAATGACAGTTTTGAAGCACTGTCCTGATCTATATACAAAACAGCATTTGGATGCCTTCTGAGCAGTGTAGAAGGATAGTTCTCCTGGATCTCATCGGTGAGTGTGTGGTAGATCGCATCTGCCTTATTTTTGCCAGGCACCACCGCAAATGCATAATCTGCTTTGAACAGGGCAGGAATGGTTAAGGTAATTGCATGCGTAGGTACCTCCTCCAGGGTATCAAAACAGATGGGGTCATTAGGGTCTACCTGCTGATTTCTGTTCTTTTCATCCAGGTCAACAATCTTTACCATTTTGGGATCGTTGAAATCTGCTACATGCGGATCGTTAAAGGCAAGGTGCGTATTCTCACCTATGCCTAGAATTACGATATCGGTAGGATACTTCTCTAAAAGTCGGGTATACTTTTCGCATTCTTCATCCAGCCTTTCGGGATCACCGCCCAGGTAATACACTTCTCTGAAGGAGACTTTATCAAATAGCTTTTCACGCAGGTAGTTACCGAATAACTGTGGCGCACTGCTGTCAAGGCCCACATACTCATCCATGTGAAATGCATTGACACAACTCCAGTCTACGTCTTTATCCTTTAATGAAGTAAGAAATTCATTTTGTGAAGGTGCTGCAGCAAAAACTATGTTGATGTATTCTTTGTGCTGCAGTAACTCCCTTATTTTCTCGCTTACTACTTCTGCAGCATCGGCGCCCATCCGGGACCTGGTATTGAATATTCTCACCTTTAGTTTTTCTTTGGTGATTTCCTTCATCGGTGATGTTGGTGCTGTTACTTTCATTTGAGCGCTAATTCTAGGTTTTGCTTATCTAATTCTTTATCAAAAATCACTCTTCCGTTTACTATGGTCTTCTGAACCTGAATGTCTCCATCAATAATGACGATATCGGCATCCTTCCCCGGGATCAGCGTACCTTTTCTGTCCGTTATGCCCAGTATAGAGGCAGGTGTATTTGTAATCATTCTCACCGCTTCCAGTAAAGGTATTTCAGCTTCTTTCACCATAGTTCTCACCAGACGATCTGCGGTGGCTACGCTGCCTGCAAAGGAAGTTCGGTCGGGTAGCTTTGCCACGCCATCTTCTACAATCACCTTTAAGCCATCATGGAGGCTGCCCAGGATGCTGTCGCCCTCAGGCATACCCGCAGCACGCATGGAATCTGTGATCAGGGCCATGCGATCTGTTCCTTTTATCTTGTAAATCAATTTTAAAAGGGGGGGCGGGCAGTGTATGCCATCGGCAATAACTTCTACATCCATTTCATCGATGAGGTAGGCACTTTCCACCACACCTGCATAGCGGAGGGCATTTTTACGGGTTACACCCGTCATGCAGGAATAAAAGTGTGTAGCCAGGGTGTATCCATTTTCAAATGCTACTAGCGTCTCATCATACAGGGCATCGGTATGCGCCAGCGCCACCAGTATGCCCTTCGATTTCAGGTAGTGTGCAAATTCCAGAGCACCCTCCAGTTCAGGTGCCGCACTCCAGCGTTTAATAGAGGATGATCGGGATAATATCCCTTTGTATTCTTTCGGATCAGGATTGCGGATATAGCGTGGATCCTGCGCACCGCGCTGGCTCATGGCAAAATAGGGCCCTTCCAGGTGTATGCCCAGGAACTGGGCACCTGCGGTATTATTCCTGTTAGCCTGCTCATACAGTTCCAGGGTTTTGTAGAGCTCTTCTGTTTCTGCTGTAAGGGTGGTTGGCAGCATGGCGGTGGTTCCATACTGCGCATGCGTTTCTGCAATTCTCAGGAATGCGTTTTCAGAACCATCCATAAAATCGTGCCCACCCCCGCCGTGCACATGCATATCGATAAAACCGGGTGCGATATAGTTTCCCTTCGCATCTATCTCTTCAGCATCCGGAACATCTATGTTGCCTGCCGATACTTCCACAATTTTTCCGTTGGAAACTACCACTGTACCCTGCCGGATAAGCCGGTAAGGGGTTAAAATTTTACCATTAAAAATCTTCAGCTTTTCTCCCATAATCCTGATTTTAATGTGTAGCCTTTTGTTAGCAACACTCATTAGAGCGCCACTATTTAAAAGCGTCCGGGTGATCGATGCATTTAGTCTGTTATCTCCTGAAGGCTTGTTCAGGTCTGCCCTCTTTAGCACTACCACGTCATTTTTGCCTGCAGTGGTATTACTTGCAGCGTTCGGTCCGGCAAACAAGCTAAACCACCTGCCAGAGATGGTTCGGGAGACTACCTATATGACCTGAAAAAAAAAGGATGTCCCATTCGGGATGAAGATTTTTAAGGAAAAGCAATAATCAGGAAGCATATGAAGAGAAAAAGATTCGTACACAGCGGTAAAAGGCAGGTTCAATTCAGCAGGGTTGGCATCAGCAGCCAGGATAGCTCAGAGATCAGTAATGTGATATTAGTTGATCCTATTTATTAAAAGATCGTCAGGAGCTGGATTACCTTTTACTGAAACTTTAAGGTGCCGAAAAATTGCGGAAGGTGAAATTTAGGTTCGGGATTATCTACAAACGACCAGGCAAGCCAGTGTGGGTGTGAGCTTTCAGAAGCAATTTTATAGAAATTGACCTTCCATTCAACTCCCGGCGCAGGCGGTACCACATCATAGTATTCTTTCAGTATATCAATAGGAAGCCTGTACTCGATTGTCCAGGTAAGAGGGTCTGCAACTTCAGGATTCACGATTCGGGGAAGCGAATGGGCAATTTCTATCTGATCGAATGCAGCCTTGGGAATTTTGGTCTGGCCATCTTTAGCCACTTTCTGAAACTTGAATACCGCTGTACCGCCACAGTTAAACTCCAGGTTAAAATATCCCTGGCTTATGTCTGTGCCTGGCGTAAAGAAAAACTCAACACAGCTATCCCTGGAAACAGGCCCCTGGTATTCTTCGATCATACACCTGACGTACTGGTCTTCTACCTGAAAAATTACGTAAAGCGCCTCCTGATCATAAGCAACTTTTGCCTGCACTCCCGGCTTATGTACCGGCTCCTCTCCCATGTGTTTGTCAACCTCCAGCGCCTGTATGGAATTCCAGGGCTCTTTATGCCACTGTGCATTTATTTCTACCGGCTCAGACAGACGATGAACAGTGTAAACACCCGGACCCGCCTTTTTGGATACAGCACAGCTGCTCATCAGCAACAAAAGAAACGTTTGCATCATCAGGAGTTTTTTATAATTCAACAGCTTAGCATAAGCACCAAGCCTTACGCCTAAGAAATGGGTCCTGTTCAAATCTATTCGTTTCATCATTAACGCTTGCAAACCAGCCACTAGCGGAATTTCCTTTCTCTTTGCTCAAACATGCTACCCCAAATAAAGCCACTTTGTGCCCTGTCACACCCACAGTATGCTTACCAGATACCTGATGGTACATGCTTCTAAAGCACCTCTTTTATACGCTGCTGTTGCGCTTCTGTTAAAACGATTTTACCTGCAGTGGCATTAGATATTAATTGTTCCACACTGGACGAAGACGGTATAACAGGTCCCATGCCAGGCAGCGTTAACATATAGGCAATGACAAGCTGGGGTAACTCCAGGCCCCATTCACGTGATAGCTTTCTTAACCGGTGTAACTTTTCCAGATTGGCCCCGCTGGCCTTTACTTCCACTGTTCCTTCATCAAAAAGTCGATCTCCGGGACCAGCCGCTTCGGGATCCAGGTACCTTTCTGTGAGAAGTCCTCTTGCCAGGGGACTCCAGGCTATATAGGAGATGCCTTTTTGTGCAGCATGTTCCAGCACTCCGGTGTAGGAGCTGCTTTCTCCCTGCAACAGGTCGTACTGGTTCTGTACTGCCAGAATGCGGCTGCGGACTGATCCGGACTCACTGATGAACTTATGATAGGCATTAAGCTGACCGACCGTAAAATTTGATACTGCGAAATACCTGATCAGGTCTTGTCTGGCCAGATCTTCTATCGCTGCAAGACTCTCTTCAACTGGTGTCAGCGGATCGAAAGCATGGAAATAGAGCAGATCAATGTAATTCACCTGGAGCCGCTCCAGGCTTGCATATACAGCATCCAGAATGCTAGTCCGGGAAAGCCCGCAATGGTTAGGCGTTCGTCCATCCATGGCACCGAATATCTTGGTTGCCAGTATAATGTTACGTCTTTCTGAACTGTTGTTTTTCAGCCAGTTGCCAATTACCCGCTCTGAATTGCCGGAAGAATTGTTGTATCGGTTGGCTGTATCCCATAAGGTAACACCCAGTTCTACAGCCTTATCAAAAATCTGAAATGCACGTTTCTCATCTACCCTGGATCCGTCGCCCGTTTCGGGATAGCCTATCTTCCAGGTGCCTAAACCAATGTTGGGTACGCGAAAGCCAGATGTCCCCAGCGGCCTGAAAGGCATATCATTGAAATGCTCAAACTGAAATGGCAAATTGTATAGTACCGGGTTCGGTTTATTGTAATTCATATGATTTCCATTCATCTGGCTTAGCACTGTAACTCTGGTGTTATTGTACTGAATACTCACTAATAATCAACCTCTACCACGGCCGGCCTGTGCTATTACACACCACTTACTGGCTTTTTATTTCATATTCCTTAATCTCTACTTTAGGCGGGTTATTATACTTAAGCGCCTCGGTATCGACATAATTTACAAATTCATTTTCATTATTGTTAACCTTGCCAAAACTCCAGGCGCCTACAATCATGTATTCAAAGGAGTGATCGGCGGTTACTGGTATTTTAAATACATGATTCCCTCCGAAGCCGTTGATGTTGTGGTATTCAGGTTTGAACGCATCCTTTACCACAATGCCAATACCCTGCCATGGCACCACAAGCACCTCATCACCAATATCTTCATCAGGAATACGTGCCTCAATATTTCTTCCCATCGATATGGCATAGCCCTTCCTGTTAATGCTCTTGTATTCTTCCATGATTTGGCGAATACCTGCGCCAAACATTGCATCGCTGCCCGGTGGCAGAAATTCACTAAACTTTACCTCCACAATACTCCAGGATTTATCCGCAAAGGCTATGTAGTTCTGCTCCAGTTCATAGAAACCCTTACCAGAGTTCCAGTTCATGGTTTTAACCTTTATCATACTTCTCAAGGGTCCGTTATAAACCACGTCATAGGCAAAACGGCTTTCACTGAAGGGGCCTTTGTCCTGTGCCGGAAAGTTATGATAGGCACGCGCAGGTTTTTCGGGATTAGCCGGATTCTCAAACACACACATGCTGCCGGAGCCGAAAGTCTCTGCCACGGTCATGATATCCGTACCCAGCTCCCAGGGCATATAATAGCCCGATTTATTGGTAGAATACTCATAGTAGGCCGTGAGCATAGGCTCGCGCTTGCCGTGCAGGTCCACAGAATGAGGATACCACAGCTTCCAGCCCATGTGCTCAGACTCCCACAGCGGCACTGTGTGTCGGCCATAATTTCCGATAGCGGCGTGTACACGATGTGCTGTCATGCCGCGTTCGTAGTGATCTATATAAATATAAAACTCCCGGTTTTCCCCGGGTTTCAGATCAGTCATGAAAAAAATCTCATCCCAGACCCCGTCTTTATTAAGGTCATCTACCTGGAGCTCTATAAAATGTCCGTTGGTTTCCTTTCGTCTGACGTAACCGCTCATGGCTTTCAATTCGGCCAGGCTAGGCTCCTTATTGCCCGGTAGTTTGGGATCTACAATATTGATCCAGCGTTCGGGAACATTCTGAACCGGCAGCTGGCTTCTCTTAATAACAACAGGGCATTTCTCACAAGCTATATCCAGCGGGTTAGTTACTGTTACACGTATCCGCTGAGAAGGAGCATAATCAGTTCCTTCGGTGTACCAGCCGTGCTTTGTTTGGGCTTGTGCGGAAATATCCAGGCAGCCCAGGAGTATGGTGCCTAATAACAGTTTCTTCAACATAGTGTGATTTCCTGATTGAATATATATTACCAGGGGTTGTTTATCTTTTCTAATGTGAGGCTTTGCTATGTTATAGTTGAGCTGGTAAGAGAAGTGAAACAACTATAGGAAAAGGAGTATGGATTTTATAGATCCATACTCCTTTCTTACATTTTAAACAGTATCAATCTGTTGGGGTTGGAAACTGGTTCAGCGGTTTGGCATCCCACCAAAGCCTGGTAGTATGATCATCAGGTCCGCCGAGCAACACCAAAGCTTGCTCTACGGCCGCAGCGTTATTTAAATTTTCTACTCTTGAAAACCGTAGTCTTCTCATGAGCCCGTCTCTTGCTACAGTAGCAGCAGGTCTCAGAGCCATAACGGCATAACCTCTAGGGTAGCCTGTCCTTCTGCGTTCTGCCCAGGCTTCACGTCCGTCAGGGTATACCGCCAGCCATTTTTGTGTAATGATTTGCTCAAGGCGGGTTTCGAAATCCGCACCCTCCTGATAAAGCACAGGTATGTTGGTCATAGCCGGACTGTTAAACTTATCCTCTGTTGGAACAGGGGTTGCGGTGCTGTTGATGTATGCTTCTACCTCCGCAGGCGTTGCAGAAGACCATTGAGCGATGGAAGTTCTGATACCTTCATTGTATAATTCCTGGGCGGTACCTCCCATCTCCCATCCTCTTAAAGCACCCTCTGCCTTCAGAAAATAAACTTCAGCGGCATACATCACTGCGCTTGGTGTGGTATCGCCTCCTCCTCCATCGGCATAAGGCAGCCATCGGTCATCCACAAAAGAATGATCTTCATTAATGGTTCCAGATCTATCTTCTGCGGTTAGTCCGTTTCTGATTCCATGATATCCTCCATTACCGCCAAGCCGTCCACCAGCTTCGTTAAAGTACTCACTGAGCCTGGGGTCATTCCAGCCTTTAAGGGTGCTTTCCATAGAAGCACTCATTCTAAATTCATTCAGGTACGTCCAGCGCGACAGATTATTGATTGACTTCGTGGTAGCTAATACACCGGCATTGTCTTCATTCGTCATCATCACGCCATCCGCCACAGCTTTTTCGGCTTCTGTTTTTGCCAGATGCTCATCAGCGTATACCACCCGCATTGCCAGCCTGAGTCTCAAAGAGTTTGCAAACGTCAGCCACTTAGCAACATCGCCAGAATATACCTGGTCGTTTGAGCCAAATGCATTCGCGCTGGTATTTTGTTTTAGAACAGCAACTGCTTCATCCAGTGTTTTGAAGAAATCACGGTATACCTCTTCCTGGGTATCGAATGGAACACTGGTTTTTTTACTGCCAAACTCTGAGTAAATGATGGGGCCATAATAGTCGGTCACACGGTGGTACATCCATACCTTCCACACCTTAGCCACAGCATTTTGTACCGGCATATTATTTTCTGCTGTAAACTGTTCCACAAAATAGATCTGTGGTGCTGTTTCTCCATAAAATTCTTCATACCACCAATCGCCCCAGCGTGGATTTTCCTCAAACATATCTGACCAAAAATTATTTTTAGTGGTCGCAAAATACTGAGCATAGATATCGGCAAAAAGGTTTTGGCCCACCTGGTAACGATCTCCCGCTATGGCATTCCATTGAGTTTGGGCAAATGCCTGACCAAGGAGGGCTCCATCTAAGTTATCTGCCGCGATTACATTGTCAGGCGTGTTTAGCTCGTCGAAATGATCTGTACAGGAGCCTGTACCGAGTAGGAGCATGGCCATAAGACCAACAGCACCCATCGATTTATTATATTTCTTTATATTAATTAACATTGCGCTCTATGTTTAGTACAATAAAATAGTAGTGAATGATCGATTACTTAAAAATCAATCGACAGATTGATTCCATAAGACCTGGTGGTTGGAGGCGCAAATGCCTGGTATCCTTCAGAGATGATTCCTGTACCCTGAGACAGATAATCCGGCTCCAGGCCTTTGGAAGCTCTATACAAGAATAACAGGTTTCTGCCCACCAGCGAAATTCTCACATTGGAGATTCCTACTCTGCTCAGAATGTTGTTTGGTAGCGTATAACCGAAGGTCAGTTCCCGAAGCCTGGTATTTGTGGCACTCTCTACAAAGGCTTCGGCATAAGGTTGATTACGACCTCCGGTGCTTCTCCAAAATGTTTGAGCGTCTGTGGCTATATCATTAATTGCTCCGGTCTCCTCTACAATTGCCACTTCATCAGGAAAAAGGTTTTGTCCGAATACAAGGCCACCTTCTCTGCCCAAAAGTGTTCTCTCCGATAAACCATAGCCATCGAGAATGGCATTCGTCATGGATACAAGTGTACCTCCCTGCCGGTGTTCAATCAGGAAACCCAGGTTGAAATTCTTAAAGGTAATGTTGTTGTAGACACCGCCCATCCAGTCAGGATTGAAATTAGCAATTCTTCTACTCTCATCTGTACTGATGGGTATTCCAGAAGGGCCAACAAGCACCCTTCCCTGCTCATCTCTTTTCCAGGTGTTTTTAGAGTAGATCTCGCCAAAAGGCTTACCTTGTTCTACTATAAAATCCCGAATGTAGCTATCAGATCCAACCACCACTTTGGGGCGTTCGTCGGAGATTTCCAATACCATATTCCGGTTAAGGCCGAAATTAAAGTTCATATCCCAGTTAAAATTCCTGGAAACAACCGGAACAACCGATAAGAGGGCTTCAATTCCTTTGTTTTCAATATCTCCACCATTTGTATAATAGGCTGCAGCCCCTGAGCCAATAGGAAGGCCAATGGTAAACAGCTGGTCAATGGTGTTTGTCTTATAAGCAGTAAGATCAAGTCCTAGCCTATTCTTGAAAAGCCGGATATCCATGCCAATTTCTATAGACTCTGTTGTTTCAGGCCTAAGATCTGGATTAGGCAAAATATTATTCAGTGCAAGAAAACCATTACGACCACCTTCTAAAAAACTGGCAGTACGGCTTAGCATATATGGTTGAGCAGCATTACCTACCTGCGCCCAGGATCCTCTTAATTTAATTAAAGAAACTGCTGCAGGCATGGTTATCAGATCAGAAATAACAGCTGATACGCCTACAGAAGGATAGAAATAGGAACGGTTCTCCACAGGCAAGGTTGAACTCCAGTCATTACGGCCTGTAATATCTAAGAAGATAGCATTCTTCCAGGCAATTTGTCCAAATCCATACAAGGATTGTAAATCACTGTTCAATCCCGGATCATGCGTAGTTACCAGTTCAGTAGTATTACTGATAGCAAACAAATTTTCTGCTAACAGGCCTGCCTCAGGAAGTGTATTGACATAAATCCCGCCGCTACGTAGCATTCTGGTACTACCTCCAAAATTGATGTTAAAGTCCCAGTTGCTTGAGATCTCCTTAGCATACGAGAGTAAGAATTCTCCATTAAAGAGCGAATTTTCGTTTTCAAAAACATCATACCTACCCTTTGGCGCTCTGGTGTACGTATCATTATAATACTTTACATCTCCATTCGTATTCGAAACATCATAGGAACCTCTGGCCATGATGGTGAGATCATCTGTTAGCATATAATGCAAAGCTGACATCAGAATGGCACGGGTACGCTTACTTTCGTTGAGGTTGCGGTTCAGGGTCCAATAGGGATTCGCACCTATGTCTGTATTAGGATTCCAGAAATTCTGGCGAAGCAAGCCTCCATCGTTCAAATAATCAAAATTGGTTGCATCGGCAGTGGAGATGTTAGAAGGCATCTTGTAAATCTGCATCACGGGGTTATAGTTAGAAGGCCCCGTAGGTAACTGATTTTCAAGATTCTGCTGCATAAAGGAAATCTTGCTATCTAATTTAAGTCTTTTTGATAGCTGACTGTTAATGCCTACTGTAGCATTGTGTCGTAATAGCTCGTTATTAGGTATGATGCCCGCAGCCTTCGTTAGGGTGTACGAGAAAATTCCTTGCGTTTTCTCAGTGCCCATGGTGGCTATAACGTTGGAAGCCAGGTTATAGCCTTTTTGAAAAACATCGCGCTTATTATCAGGATTAGGAGAGAAAGCATACTGGGCAGGCGAGTCAGGATCAAGGGACCAATGATCTACCAGCTGGCCATCCATTCTTGGCCCCCAGGCTTCTTCGGTTCTCATGTCGTAGACTCCGCCGAGTCCCTGGCCATATACATTCTGAAATTCTATCGGAATGCTGGGATCATTAATCATGTACGTATTATTTACGCTTACCCTGGATTCTCCTTTCTTTCCTCTTTTGGTTTCGATAATGATGGCACCGTTTTGAGCTGCACTTCCATATAGCGCAGCTGCATTCGGGCCTTTTAAAACGTTTATAGAAGCAATCATGTCCGGGCTCAGGTCCGATGGGCTTCCTAGTGTAGGCACCCCGTCAATAACATATAGTGGCTGGTTGTCTCCGGAGATAGAACGATTGCCCCGTAACACCACCCTGGCTTCAGAGCCTACCCCTGCCCCAGCTGTATTGATAGATAAACCTGCCACTCTACCCTGCAGGGAATTTATGACATTCAGCTCCCGTGCCTGTGAAATTTGTTGTGTTGGAACATCCTGTGTTGCATAAGTAAGAGATTTTTTCTCCCGGGATAACCCAAGTGCAGTAACAACAACTTCTGAAAGTGACTCCACATCCTGATACAATGAAATGTTCACTACGTTCTGATTACCGACAGTTATTTCTTCTGTGATAAAACCAACTGAAGAAAATACCAACACCGCTGCTTCGTCGGGAACACTGATGCGATAGTCACCTTCACCATCTGAAACTGTACCTGTTGTGGTGCCTTTTATGATGATGTTAACCCCGGGTATACCTTGACCGGCCGGATCTGTTACCCTTCCACTCACTATTTTTTCCTGAAGCTCTGCAAGGCCGGCAGGCTCATTTGTTTCGGCACCAGTTGCACTGCTTTGTCTTAGGTCTTTAGAAATCAGGATGCGCTTGTCAATTTGCTTATAGGTAAGCGATGTGTTAGCTAAGATGGCTTCTAAATGTGATTTTACCGATTGCTTTTTGGCCGAATTATTCAGGTTAATGATATCTTTAACATCTTCATTGCGATACATGAAATGAAAAGGACTTTGTGCTTCAATTTTCTTGAAAGCGTCCAGGAGCGATTCATTTCTAAGTTCGAGGCTTATTTCCACCTGATCGATCGTCTGAATATTTTCAGATGTTGCAGAGAACAGATCAACGGTAGCAAACAAAATCATCAGGGACACAACCCCCATTCGCCTGATCGTTTGCAGGAATAAACTACTTAATATCAGAAAGGGCTTAGGTACCGGCCTTTTATCCCGGTAAGTGCCTAAATCAAGGGTAAAAACATTCATAAATTCTATTCGTTTAGGTAACAAGCATAGTTAATTGATTACTGCTGGTGGTGAAACTGATATCCGTTGAGCGGATAGAGAGGCATAAAAAAGCGTACTCACATCGTAAGGGCAGGGGTAATTGATTTTAAAAAAATCTCCTGAATTTTGCTACACCTGGCTTTTGTCCGGAGGTGGTCTTTTTTGCATAAATTCCAATGGTTTAGTAGGTAGAGGTATTATTGCTTTTTTCTGATCGTGACCAACCCACTGGCCTGATCGTACTGATAAACTGCGTTGTTGAATTCACAAATACTTTTCAGAACCTGATCCAGGCTTTCATTTTTAAGGATGGTAATGGTGAAGCGCTCTGCCTTTAGCATCTCCTCACTACATCTTATTTCTACATCATAGCGACTTTCAAGCAGGTCGGAGGCCTCTGAAAGAGTTACATCATCTAATAAAAGGTCCTGTTTTTTCCAGCTAAGATGAGTACTGGTATCTATCTGGGTTTTGACGACATCTTCCTTCTCCTTATAAAAAGTCAGCTGCTGGTCTTTCACCAACGTTCCAAAGGTTTTATTCTGGTTCTCTACCTTTACTTTTCCGCTGCTTACTGCCACCGATACATCTTTATCTTCAGGCCACGCTTTAATGTTGAAAGAAGTACCCAGAACTGTTGTTTTGATACTGCCTGCATGCACAACAAAGGGCTTCAGGGAATCATGCTTTACATTAAAATATGCATCTCCCTCCAGGTAAACCTCCCTGATTGCCAGATCATTGAATGATTGAGCATAATCTATTTTACTACCCGCTTTTAGAATAACATAACTACTATCGGGCAGGTGAACCAGGCGCTGCTCTTTTTCCTGGCCTGTTTGCGTTATAACAGTTTGTGCTTGCTGTGGTTTGTTATTAGTGTAAATGATGGTACCTATTGTAGTGGCTGCAAATAGGATAGCAGCTGCTGCCATTAATTTTACCCAGCCCCTGTCCAGTGGCTTCAATATATGTGTCTGTTGTTCCTGCTGGCGAATGCGAGCCCAGATCGATTCTTTGATCTGATTCTTCAGCTCCAGCCTTTGTTCATCCGTCAGTAACTCCTCAATATCAGGCTCGGCACTAAATAACTCATAGTAGCTCAGCAAAAACCGACGCTCTGCTTCAGTAGCATTACCTTGAAGGTACTTCTGCAGCAACTTTATGAAATGAGCTTTATCCATTGATGATGAAACAGTAGTTGATTATATATACATGATCCGAAAATCAACTAATGCCCCATCGGCATCTAAAATATCTTAAAGGAATTCCAAAAAACTTCCAAATGATTACACCCGGATAAGTTGATCAGGTACCTGTAAAAACTTGCTGCCTTTTTGTGCAGGCAGATTGGTTGCGGCAGTCAGTACTATCCGCGGCACCAGGAGGAGGATTAAAAAATTACAACTGCAGAAGGGAAACCCTTATTTGTTCAATTGCTTTACCAATCTGGTTCTGAACGGTTTTTCTGGAAAGTCCCAGCATGGCAGCAATGGCCTTTGTAGTTAAATCTTCATTGAAACGAAGCCTGAATATTTTCTGCCTTTTAACGGGCAGCGTAGTTAAAAGTGCTTCGTATGCTTTGAAAAATTCTTTCCGCAGCACCTCTGCCTCAGTTTGTACATGCGAAACCGGTACATCGTGTAAGGTCTGAAGAAACGGGCTTGTCTTCTTTTGTTTCTCTACCAGCTTAAACACACGGTTACGAACCGCTATGCTTAAATAAGCCGGCAAATTATCAATGTGATTTTCCCTCTTAAGCCAGATATGAACGAATATCTCCTGCACTACATCCTTCGCCTGATCAGCATCTTTTAACCGTTTAAAGGCATTATTATATGCTTGTTCCCAATATTTTTCATACAGCACATTAAAGGAATGCTCACAGCCCCTCTCTACATTTAGTAACAGTGATGCGTCATCGGTTTGATCGAAGATGGTTTTTGTTGTCATAAGCCTAAGGATTTAGAGAATTTAACACCTCTGTATATTGTGCTTATTGTGCTTGGTTTCTTGCGTCCTGCCTAACCCTGTATATAGTGGGAAAGGCCTTATCTGCTTTTCTGCATTGATCAGGTGCAGAAAACAGGATAAATAGTTAACAATAACTTTATATCTTAATAATAATCAATTTTTTTGTAACTACAGATTATTCTGCAAATTTATTTTATTATATCTGGTTATTAAACAAATTTTAAAGTTGAACCTCCTGGCGTATGGAAAAAGGCTCAACAAATAAGCCTGATGTAGCCCCTACCCGGGCCTAGTGCACCTGCTCTAGGAAAGGTTGGTGACAAAAGCAGCGGGGCTCTAACGGCAGGCAGCGAGCCAGGCGCAACTCTGCATTTCCCAAAAAAGCGGCTCTAAAGCTAAACCTGATCCTTTTGCACCGGTCTGAAAAGTCTCATTACGGCCGTACCCGGGCCAGGCTCAGCATAGTTCTCAGCCCGGCACGCGTAGTTTGTTTTTAATTGAATTGCCGATGCACGTACAGCATAAATGCCGGACCTTAAAGCTCTCCTGCTTTGAATGTCAAATCATACCAACACTACCAAAGCGCCCCGGAGCAAAAGTGAATATAACTAACCTGTAACGCATCTCTGCAATTCTCACGCTGCCCAGCTCTGTATTAATGGCAGGAAAGTGCTTTGCTTATGACCAAAGTATATTGTTTTGATTACAGTGCTAAGCAGGTGCATCATCGGCATTACAGGCTTTTATCATCCTCCCGGTAGTTCTCTGGCTCTGGTTTCTCCGGAGTGACCAAAACTTTAAAGAAAAAGTAGCAGGTCATTCCTGTAACCAGGAGCATGGTAACAAGCATCAAAGCAAGTGCCGAGGTATTCATTGGTGATGCGTTCGATTTTCTCTTACCCTTTTCTTATAAGCCAGGTACACCAGCAGCGCAAAACTGAAGAATACAACCAGCAACAGTATGCGGGAGAAATTCACGAACATGAGCTGGTTCTCCAGAAACGCTATTCTATCCGGGTCGGTTGCTGCCGCCAGTTCTTCCCTGATCCTACTGTTCATTAATTTCTTTATGATCGAACTATTGTCCAGTATCCAGCTGCGGCTAATAGCTGCCCCCCAATCGCCACCCAGGGGAGTAACCAGTGATCCTACAAATACCCAAAGCAACAGCAATGGTGTTACATACTTGATAATGTACTTATAGATGCCTGGCACCTTTATATCAGCATTCAGGGTAATTTCGCGCCAGCCCTTCTTCATTCCAAAAACCCAGGCAAACAAAATCGATTCAAGCAAGGCAAACACCACCAGCGAAACGGTGCCGGCCCAATAGTCATACTCATCAAAAACGCCATATTCAAAGAACAAAACGGTTGGCATACCCAAAGCAAGCACGATGATGCCGAACGACCAGGCTGCAGGTTTATGGTTCCAGTTAAATTCGTCCTTTAAAAAGCCAATCCAGGGAGTACCCATGGCCAGGGACGAGGTGATTCCGGCAAAAAACAAAAGGCTGAAAAAGATGAAGCAGGAGACAGCCCCAATCACATCGCCCCACTGCATGAATAAATAAGGCAGGGTTTTAAAGCCAAGCCCCAAGCCCCCCAGCTGCACCAGCTCTGTCACCCTGTCAATTCCCAGATATGCAATGGAGATGGGGATCAGTATGAAGCTGCCAAGTACCACTTCTACAAATTCATTCATCCAGCCGGCAGACATGGCGCTAAGGGCTATATCATCCTTTGCGCGTACGTATGAGGCATAACAGTGCACAGTACCCATTCCTATGGAAAGGGTAAAGAAAACCTGCCCGGCAGCCGCCAGCCATACAGAGGGAGACCAGAGATCATTATAATCCGGCGTCCATAGGAAATTGAGTCCAACCGTACTATCGTTGATGGCTCCCTTTTCACCTGCTTTGATGGTAAGCCCCTGGTAAGCCAGAAAAATAGCAAACAGGATCAGCAGCGGTATGCCAGTCTTTGCCACACGCTCCACCCCTTTCTCAAGACCTTTAGATAAAATGTAGGTATTCAATAAAAGGCATAGCACAAAGAAAACGATAGGTTCATAGGGTATCCCCATTGTGGATACCCCTAAATTCACATACTCATCAAAAAAGGCTGCCACTCCGCCCTGGCTTAAGCCATTAAAACTACCGCCCAGGCTATGCATCATGTACGAGAGCGTCCATGACTCCAGGTAACAGTAATATGCTGCTACGGCAATATTAGTCCAGATACCAAAAACGCCTATGTATTTCCATAGGCGGTTTTTGTGCATCGTATCCATAATAAAGGGCGTTGAATGGTGGCCAAACTTACCACCAAAGCGGCCCATAGCCCACTCTATCCACAACAGGGGAATACCAATCAACAGAAAGCAGGCAAGGTAAGGAATGATAAAAGCGCCACCCCCATTCTGAACCGCCTGAACCGGAAACCGGAGAAAGTTAGACATACCCACAGCATTACCCGCCATGGCTAAAATAAGACCAACCCGTGAACCCCAGGATTCTGTCTTAGGTCTGTTGATGGTTGTTACAGGTGTGTTGATTGAGTGGAAAGTTTAGTGGTTACGCTTAAGAAATGATGTGCAGATCAAATGCGTCTAAAGCAAAATAATAATTCTATTCACCGATCCCAAGAAATCGCAGACAATCAGGAGATTCTATCAAGATTTCTACTTAATAACACTCCGCATCGGCTATTTTTAAAGCTTCCGCTATAATTGCCAGCCCCTCCTCCATCTGCTCCTCGTTGATACAAAGCGGGGGAGCAATGAAAATGTAGCTCCAGCGCACAAAGGTGTATAATCCTAATTCTTTAAGCTTTGCCGCCACTTTGTTCATAACAGCCATTTCAGAGGACCTTGCATTGAATGGCGCAAATGGCTCTTTTGTTGTGCGGTTCTTCACCAGCTCCAGACAACCCAGCAATCCTGTATTTCTGAAGTCGCCTATGGATGAGTGCACTGTCTTCATTTCCTCCACCCGCTGCTCCAGGTAGCGGCCCATCCGGGCTGCATTTTCTATCAGCTTGTCATCTTCATAGATCTTAATCACTTCCAGGGCTGCAGCACAGGCTGTGGCATGGGCAGAATAAGTAAGTCCTAACATCAGGGGGATATCATCAAAGCGAGCGGCAATTTTATCGCTCACCATCAGAGCACCCAGCGGCAGGTAACCAGCGGTTAAGCCTTTAGCCAGCACCATCATATCAGGCACCACACCCGTGTGATCTATGCCAAACCATTTTCCCGTGCGCCCAAACCCACTCATTACCTCATCAGCAATTAGTAAAATTCCATGCTTATCACAGATTTCACGCAGCTTAACCCAGTATCCCTTCGGATATTTCAGGCAGCCCGAGGAGCCGGATTCTCCTTCCATCAGGATGGCTGCAATATTCTGCGGCCCCTCGTAGGCAATCATACGCTCCAGGTGCTCATAGCATTCCCCCTGGCATTCACCTTTATGATCATGCTGCATGGGGCAGCGATAGGCATAGGGAATTTCAACATGCACAAAGTTCGGAGCCTGCTGCCCGTCTACTGTCAGTTTGCGCGGATCACCTCCTGCCGACATTGCCCCATAGGAGGATCCGTGGTATGCCCTGTAACGGGTTAGTATTTTATGCCTGCCTGTATAAATACGGGCTAATTTGATTGCATTTTCAATGGAGGTTGCTCCACAGACTGTAAAAAAAGCTTTATTCAAATCTCCCGGACAAATATCAGCAAGCTTTTTCCCCAGTTCTCCCCTCACCTTGGTCACACAGCTTGGGGTTACGTAGCTCACCTGCTGCATCTGCCGAACAACTGCCTCGGTTACCCGCTGGTCGCCATGGCCTATGTTCACGTTCATCAGGCCAGATGAAAAATCTATAATTCGGTTGCCATCATAATCGTAAAGGTATATTCCCTCTGCCCGCTCTACACATATAGGGTTGATACCCTTTTGTTTGGACCAGGAGAACAAGGTGTGCCTCATGTTATTTTCCAGTATCTCGTCCTTTTCCTCCCGGATGGTTACAGCTGTTACAGGTTGCATAATAATCTTGTTTGATGGATAAAAATTGGAAGAAGTAAGCCGCCGGGACTATCAGCTCATCCAGTTGATCCCAGCCTCCGGATTCCATTTAGTGGTGATCTTTTTAAGCTTGGTCCAGAACTCAATAGCGCTTTTGCCGGTAATATCAAGTGCGCCAAACTTTGATTCATTCCAGCCTCCGAAAGAAAAAGGTTCACGGGGAACGGGCACACCAATGTTAACCCCTACCATACCGGCACCTGCATTATCGATCACCTGCCTGGCAGCACCCCCATTCTGGGTAAAAACTGCAGCTGCATTGCCATAAGGATTGGCGTTTTCAATCGCCAGGGCATCTGCAAGTGTAATGGTTCTGATGATGGAAAGAACAGGCCCGAAAATTTCTTCTCTGGCCACAGCCATATCGGGTGTAACCGCGTCGATAATGGTTGGACCCACATAATACCCGCCTTCCTTTCCGCTAACTGTTACGTTTCTGCCGTCTACCAATATCCGTGCCCCAGCCTGTTCTGCCTCTGTAATGTATCTCTCAATCCGCTCTTTTGCCTCCCTGCTGATAACGGCACCCAGGTTTTCGCCGGGCACCACTTTCTCCGCCTCTCTGCAGATCTGCTCAATAATTTCCTCAACATCTCCAACTGCCAGCAATACTGATGCGGCCATGCATCGCTGACCTGCACAACCTGTTACGGAGGCAACAACATTAGAGGCTGTCATTTCCTTTTGTGCATCAGGCAATACAATTAAATGATTCTTTGCGCCCCCCAGTGCCAGCACTCTTTTCATGTTAGCGGCACTGCGTGCATAAACGATCTTAGCTACTTTGGTGGAGCCAACAAAAGAAACAGCTTCAATATCGGGATGATCACAGATTGCTTCCACAATTGTTTTGTTGCCATTCACAATATTCAGCACACCATCGGGCAGGCCTGCCTCTTTCAGCATTTCTGCCACCCGCACCAGGCTTAGGGGCACTTGTTCTGAAGGCTTCACAATCATGGTATTTCCCAGCACCAAAGCGTTTGGGATAGTCCAGTGCGGCACCATGCTTGGGAAATTAAAGGGAACTATGCTGGCAACTACGCCCAGCGGGTGGCGTTCCAGTTTGCATTCAACACCACGGCTTACCTCCAGCACCTCTTCTCCTACCATCTGGGGCATGGAGCAGGCAAACTCTGTTAGTTCAATACTTTTCTCAATTTCTGCCCTGGCCTCTGAATAGGTTTTGCCATTTTCCTCGCTCACAAGCTCCGATAGCTCATGGATGTGCTTTGCCAGTAAATTCCGGTAAGCAAAAAACACCTGCACCCGCTCTTTAACAGGTGTGCGGCTCCATGTCCTGAAAGCAGTTTTCGCTGCACGTACAGCTCCATCCAGGGCTGCTTCAGAAGAAAGAGAAACGGTAGAAAGTAAAGCGCCATCCAGCGGGGAATGCACCTCCAGAACTCTTGCTCCATCAGAAGCTACGAACTGACCATTAATAAAATTAGTCACTTCTGGATATTTCAAAGTTAGTGTCTCCATATACCAGGGATTTAGGATTAGGTTGTAAATGCAAATATTATTGTAAATATATACTTAACTGCAATAATTGCAAATTAATAATCTTAATTATTACTTTTTGTTTTTAACAATAGGACTGGCCGAAAAATTTATACATATTGATTTAATAATAAGCCCGGCATGTCAGACATGGGAATGCCCCTGGAGGAAATGTGAAAGAAACGGCAGCTAAAGATGCTTAGTGGCATAAAAAGAACAGAGCTCCAAAGCTTGCAGGAATCTACAGTCCACCACTTAAAGGAATGATTTTGCACACCTTAACAATCAGGTTCTGATGACAGGATTATCGCGCAGAGAAGCTATATACAGAGTGGGTTTGCTGATGGGTGGTGCACTTTCTGTTTCTGCACTTTCTTTTCTGGATGGCTGCCAACCACAGGTGAAAGAAAAGAAAACGGGGCAACTGTTCAATAACAGGCAGAAAGCCATGGTGGCAACCATAGCGTCTCTCATCATTCCTGCCACAGATACTCCGGGGGCCCTGGAAGCAGGAGTACCTGAATTCATCTGTGCAGCCATTACCGACTGCTATGCTTTAAAAGATCAGAAACGTTTTACTGAAGGATTAACGGAGATTGACCAGCGGGCTGAAAAAGGATATAAAGCCTCTTTCCTGGAGCTGGATGAAGCCCGGCAAATGGAGTTACTTTCAGCACTGGAGATTGAAGCCAGAAACGAGCTGGCGCATTACCCCACCAACGAGCCCCATGCGCTGCTTATGCTAAAGGAATTAACCCTCATTGGTTATTTCACTTCTGAAACAGGAGCCACACAAGCACTGGAATATATACCTGTGCCAGGCTCCTACAATGGCTGCATGCCCATAGGCCCGGAGCAAAAAACATGGGCGGTTTAAATCAAAAACCAGGAAGAACATCTGCTAAAAAGAGCCTGCTTCTGCCGCCTGGCCTATATATGTTACACATGAACTCACAGCAATGAACCTGAATATACAATCTAAAGCACAAAATACCTACGACGCCATTGTGGTTGGCTCCGGCATTAGCGGCGGATGGGCCGCTAAAGAACTTACTGAAAAAGGACTGAAGGTATTAATGTTAGACAGGGGCTGGAATCTGGAGCATGGAAAGGGTTATGAAACAGCCATGAAGCATCCCTGGGATTTTAAATACAGGGGGAAGCTTACGCAAAAACAGAAAGATGAACATCCCTACATGATCAGGACCCACATTTTTTATGATCATAATGCCCATTACTGGCTTAAAGATACCGACAGCCCCTATGAAGAAGAAAAACGCTTTGACTGGTTCAGGCCCAATATTGTAGGTGGCAAATCTATTATGTGGGGCAGGCAATCGTACCGATTCAGTGAAATGGACTTTGAAGCCAATCTGAAGGATGGAATAGCCGTAGACTGGCCCATACGCTATAAAGATCTGGCGCCCTGGTACGATTATGTAGAAAAATTTGCAGGCATCAGTGGTGAAAACCTGCACCTACCTCATTTACCAGACAGCAGGTTTCTGCCGCCCATGGAGCTCAACTGTCTGGAAAAAGAGGTAAAAAAAGGTATTGAGTCGAATTTTAAAGGAAGATTTTTAACAATTGGCCGTGTAGCCAATTTAACTGTTCCTCATAATGGAAGGGCCTCCTGCCAATACAGAAACCAGTGCATGAGGGGCTGCCCCTTTGGCGCTTATTTTAGCACCCAGTCTGCTACCCTGCCTGCCGCAATGGCTACCGGCAACCTTACCCTACGCCCTAACTCACTGGTAAGTTCTGTTATTTATGATGATAATAAAGGTAAAGCCACAGGGGTTAAAATAATTGATGCTCAAACCAGCGAGATGATCGAATACTACGCCAGTATTATCTTTCTGAATGCATCTACCCTGGGCACTACTTCCATACTGCTGAACTCCACCTCAGACAGGTTCCCCAATGGCCTGGGCAATTCCAGTGAACAAATAGGCAGAAACCTGATGGACCACCACTTCCGGATAGGGGCCGAGGGGGAATATGATGGATTTCAGGATCAGTACTATTTCGGGCGCCGCGCCAATGGAATATACATACCCCGCTACAGAAACCTGGGGGGAGAAAAGCGCAACTACATCAGGGGGTTTGGTTACCAGGGTGGGGCAAGCAGGGAAAGCTGGCAAAAAGGAATTGCAGAGCTTGGTTTTGGTGCTGATTTCAAAGAATCGCTGATCAGCCCGGGCAAATGGAAAATGGGCCTGGTTGGTTTTGGAGAATGCCTGCCCTATGAAGAAAACAAAGCTACCTTAACCAAAGACGTACTGGATAAGTGGGGACAGCCAACACTAAAAATCAGCTGTGAATTCAAAGAAAATGAGCACCTGATGCGCCAGGATATGATGAATGATGCTGCAGAAATGTTAGAGGCAGCAGGCATCAGGAATGTAAAAACATACGACAGAGGCTCCTACCCCGGAATGGCCATCCACGAAATGGGTACCGCACGCATGGGCCGTGATCCTAAAACCTCTGTATTAAATGCCTTCAACCAGATGCACGACGTTCCCAACGTTTTTATCACCGATGGGTCGGCCATGACCTCTTCGGCCTGCCAGAACCCATCGCTCACCTACATGGCTTTAACTGCCAGGGCTTGTGATTATGCAGTTAGCGAAATGAAAAAGAGAAATTTATAATTGCTCGTATTTTCAGCACAGAAGAAATGCTTTAACCTTAATAAAGCATTAAAGAAAGTATGTTATTTAAAAAATGCTGGCAGCATGGTACCACACACTTTTATCAGACTGATATTCTTCAGTGCAATATTTGCACTAGGTTTAACTGCCTGCGAAACAAAGCCTAAGTCAACATCAGAAGCGGCAATGTCTTCCAGGCCAAATTTCGTTATCATTTTTACTGATGATATGGGTTATGGAGACCTGGGTGTTTACGGCCACCCTAGCATCAAAACCCCTCATTTGGACAACATGGCTGCAGAGGGGCAAAAATGGACCAGCTTTTATGCTGCTGCCAATGTTTGCACACCCTCAAGGGCGGCACTATTAACCGGCAGGTATCCCATCAGAAGCGGCATGTGCGGCGATAACAGGAGGGTGCTGTTCCCTGATTCTGATGGCGGCCTGCCGCAGCATGAACTAACCATTGCCAAAGCATTGAAAAGTGCAGGTTACAACACTGCTGCCATTGGAAAATGGCACCTGGGCCACCTACCACAGTATCTGCCTACCAGCCACGGCTTCGATTCTTATTTTGGAATACCGTACAGCAATGATATGGACGGAGTGGAGCTGGAAGAAGGCATTGATGAATTCAGGGACCCCAGAATCGAATATTTCCAGGTACCGCTCATGCGGAATGAAGAAATTATTGAAAGGCCTGCCGATCAGAATACCATTACCAAAAGGTACACCGAAGAAGCCGTTAAATTCATAACTGACAATAAAGAAAAACCCTTTTTCCTGTACCTGGCTCATTCTTTACCACACGTTCCCCTTTTTGCTTCTGAAGCATTCAAGGGCACAAGTGAAAGGGGGCTTTATGGCGATGTGGTGGAAGAGATTGACTGGAGCGTAGGCCAGATTATTGAAACCCTGAAAAAAGAAGGGCTCGATAAAAATACCTTTGTTGTTTTCACTTCTGATAATGGACCCTGGGCTGTATTTAATGAACAGGCCGGAAGTTCCGGGCCTTTTTATGGTGCTAAAGGCATCAGTTATGAAGGGGGCGTACGAGAACCTGCTATTTTCTGGTGGCCAGGCAGGATAAAGCCCGCAGTTGTTTCAAAGATAGGGTCTACACTTGACCTTTTACCCACCATCAGCAGCTTAGCGGGTGTGCGTTTACCTGATGACCGGGTCTATGACGGGATTGATCTTTCAGCAGTTTTGCGGGGTGAAAACAGCAGCCCCAGAAATGAGCTGATCTATTACCATGGCACTAAAATATTCGCAGCAAGAAAAGGAGATTTCAAGCTTTACTTTTACAGTGGCAACCAGATTGGATTTCCGGCAAAGTTAAAGAAACTGGAATCCCTTCAGCTCTATAATTTAGCCCATGACCCGGCTGAAAAATATGAGTTGGCAGCACAGCACTCTGATGTTGTAGAAGACATCAAAAGGATGGTGGAAGCACATCAGGCAGGCATGGTACCCGCTCCCAGCCAGCTGGAAAAAAGGATTGTTAAGCAGGATGTAACCACAGCTAAAGCGCTATAGGAAGTAAAGCCCTGGAGAATGGGTCTACTACTGCTAAATTATGCATACATACGCCTTAGCCAGGTCCATTTGCAGTTGAAAGCTTTATTAGCAGCCTTTATACCTTGGCATCTGTGTTTCTAAACCTCATCCGGTTGTTTTTGAGCCATGTAGGGAGCGCTGCTACTTCCTATACTTTACCCGTTAGAGATGCCCTGCTGACTAACATGGCTAAGCAGCGGTATTTTGCAACTGGCGCAGCTTCTGCGATAATTGCTTTGCAGCTTAACTTTTGTTAAAACCGCAACTATATTCAGCCTCACAAGGCGGCGATACACACTTATCTATTATTAAAAACACTGCTTGAAAACTCACAAATTTTGCTGCTCTTAAACTTTATTGTAAAAGATATAAATTTGCAAACATATGATATCTTTACCCATGATTTCCTTAGCTCAGCTGCGGTAAAGGCATAAAATGTACCCGCTATGTTAGGAAATCTTTTTTTAATTTTTACCAAAAGAAAACTTCATCACATTCAGAGCCTAAACAATATGAGTCAGAATAATAATGCTCCGCTCGATGAATTAGACTTTTCCATTCTGTTGCAGCTTCAGCAAGACGGGCGGCAATCTTTCACCCTGATGGCCCAGGCCCTTGGTGTTTCTATCAGCACCATCAGAACACGGGTTACTAAGCTGATAGATGATAAAACAATTCAGATAATCGGCCGGGTAAATCCTGAAAAAGTGGGTTTCCATGCCTATGCCAGCATTCGTATTTCAGTTCGTCCGGCTAAACTGATAGAAGAGGTTGCCAATAAGCTGCTGGAATTAAAGGAAGTAAGTTTTCTGGCCATTACCTCAGGAAGTTATGATCTGGAGGTAGACGTTATGTGCCGCGACAATAATCACCTGATCCAGCTTATCAACGAAAGAATCTCCCCTATTGAAGGAATCAATAAAACCAAAGCCGATATGTACTTCAAAGTGCTGAAGTATGCTCAGCCAGACCTTAACCTACTAGAGTAAAACTTTTGAGCAAGATTTTCTCGGACAGCACATGCTTGCCCCCAACCACACCTCTCCTCCTCATCATTCCTTTACCACATAAGCATTCACTAAGATTCATAGACCCATTTTCCGCCTACCATTGTACGTTCAATAGGTATGTTAATGATCTCGAATGGATCTACTCTTCTGGGATCTGCACCTAACACCACCAAATCCGATAGTTTTCCCACTTCCAGCGAGCCTTTAACACCCTCCTCATAAGAGGCGTAGGCACCATGGATAGTTCCTACTTTTATGGCCTCTTCTACCGTTATCTTCTGGCTATGCCCCCAGACATCGCCATGCATATCTGTGCGCGTTACGCTTGACTGAATTGCCATCATTGGCTCGAACGGCCCTGGTACATAATCAGAGGTTTGGGTAGGCTTTAGTCCTGCATCCAGGAAGCTACGCACTGCAAACATATTTTCAACACGCCTGCCTCCATACTCCTTCATCTTTTCGCCATGAAAATAAACATAGGTGGAAAACGGGTTGGGAATCACGTTCAGGGCCTTCATCCTCCTGATCAACTCGCTGTTGATTACCGTACAATGTTCTATTCTGAAACGGGGATCTTTGCGGGGATACTCCGCCTGCAGTCTTTCAAAAACATTCAGTGCTTTCTCAACGGCAACATCGCCATTGGCATGAATGGCAATCTGCCAGTCTGCCTTATGTGCTCTCACAGAATTTTTATATAAATCTTCTTCATCATTTCTGATGATTCCGTAGTCGTTGGGCCTGCCGATGTAGGGTTCAGAAAGGCGGGCTGTTCTTTCTGAAATTGAGCCATCGCAGGTAATTTTCATGCCGCCGATCCGGACCCACTCATCACCAAAACCTGTGCGCATACCGGCATCTATCATTTTATCTACCCTGGAAGTGCCAATGAGCGAATAAATACGAAGGGAAAGTTTGCCGGCCTTTTGGGCATCCTGGTAAGTGATAAGCGATTGCGGTGAGCCATAAGCATCGGTTACGGATGTAATACCCGCCCTGTTCATTAACTGGCAGATCAGCTTCACTGCCTCCTGGTCGCTTTCTTTGCCTGGTACGGCAGGGTTAGGATCAAGACTATCCAGTGGTGTATAGGCCGTTTCAAGCAGTTCTCCGGTAGGCACACCGGTTTCCGGGTCTCTTATGATCTTCCCGCCATCAGGGTCGGGCGTATCGCGCGTATACCCCATTAGCTCCAGTGCCCTGGAATTCACATAAACAGAATGTCCGCCCCGGTGCCATACCTGTACCAGGTGGTCGGGTGCTGCAGCGTCCAGGTCGTAGCGGTTTATTTTGCGGCCGTCAGAGGTTTTGGTATCATCATATTTAAAGGCAGATATCATGTGGCCGGGAGGCGTACTTGCAGCTTTTTCGCGAATCATATCCTGTATGGCTTTGATAGAACGCAAATCTGCATCAAGGCTTCGCAAATGCCCTTTCCCTGCAGTGAGCGGATGTGCATGAGCATCTATAAAACCAGGTGTTACCACCTTACCACCAACATCTATTTTCCTGGTAGAGGCTCCTGTCAGTCTACGAATTTCCCGGTTGCTGCCAACGGCCACTATACGATCACCTATTACAGCCAGGGCCTCTGCCTTAGGCTGCGCCGGGTTAACGGTGATAATATCTGCATTGTATAAAATCAGATCCGGTGAAGTCCTGAAAAAGTCTTGGAAGGGTAGCGCAGGTACAAAGGGCATGAGGGCAAGTGGTCCTGCTTTTCTAAGAAATTGTCGTCTGTTGTGTAGCTTCATTTTTAAACCTCTTGCTGCATTTTACAAGTACCGAAACTGCTATAGTTGGGTAATAAACCCTAAGCTGTTATTAAAACTTAATTCTTAACTGAAAATTTTGGCTTAATATAACTAAACACCTCGTATCGTAATTCACTCCAGGCACTTTCTTTCGGGAAAGGAAATTCCGGGAATAGCTGCTGTTTATCTGGTACAAATTTAATTCTTACCCTTATAGCGGAACGGTTCCTGGTTAAGCGGGCTGGCACTAAAAACTCATCGTCACGAAAGCGACGGTTGCTTGTTTTGGTCCTGAGAAGGCGCTTTTCCAACTCACCGGCCGGATCGGAATAAATTGCAGTGTTTGACCCTGCCAGGTACCAGATACCCGCATGCTCCCAAATGGGAGTAGCCCCCGCCTGAACGGAGCCGGCATCGGCTAGAGGGCTGGCATCTGCAATGTACACCTCTGCGGTTTGGTTCGGATAGCTGTAGTCTAATGTGCGGCGCAACAGCGCCCCCAGGTTTTGGGGGTCCAGCTGTACGGTAAATTCTGATACTCCCCGGGTTAAACGCCCATCTTCTTCATGGGCAGGGTATACCTCCTGCCCGATGATCTTATCATAATCGGGCACCTGTTCGCGGCTCATGCCCCACAAGCCATGCGGGTAGGTATCAATCCCCCATTCATAACGTGAGTTAATAGTGCTTACCTCGGAAGCCTGGGGCGAATGGTAGGCATGGCTTTGTTCACTGGACAGGTTCCCAATATCAATCTCATCTGTTTTAACCAGAGAGGGGGCCGGTAATCCATACCAGTAGGTTACAGATTCATAATGTTCGGTAGAAAGATTTTCACCCCCATGTTCAAAACCGATAACAGCCCGCCTTCCAAAAGGCATCAGATCAGCTATCAGAAAACGGTAAGCAGATTCAATCAGATCTTTACTATTTTTTGCCTCCTCTTTGCTGGGCGCTCCGCAGGGGTGTCCTACAAATGGCAGGGTCATGTTCTGGTGTCCCCAGTAATCGCCCCCCCCTCCCCACTCTTCCGTACCGGTTCCATATGCCTGCGGGGTTTTGCTATTGTCGAAAAAGAACCTGGGATCTCCCTCCAGGGTTTTCAGAAAGGCATTATGCGAAAAAATAAAGGAGGTGCCCACAAAATTCCCCGACCACTCTTCCTGCCCCTCCACCCCGCGTGTGTCTAAAAACACCAGGTCTTTTCCAAGTTCCGGTGCAGGCATATCGCGGTAGGTGGCATGGAAATAACTGCTGTAGCCTGCTTCAGCTTTATAGGGCTCATACCTGATCTCGTATGATATCTCCGTATTACCCGGGCTTATGCCCGCCAGTTCAAACCTGGCAGATTTGAAAAAAGGCATGGGATAATAGCAGGCCATCTCTACTTTGTTGTTTTCATAATCGAAGCGGATGTTGATCGGAAATCCTTTTACCAGGTATTCCCGCTCATCGCGGTTATAAAGTGTGCCGGCACCATAAAACAGCGACAAAGGCGCGTCTATGGAGGGCTCTTTTGCATTGTCCCAGCTTACCAGCAGGCGCAGGCGCTCCAGGGCCTGGGCTTGATCAAGGGGAATTGTAAATTTTAAAGCCCGTACTACCGATGGCCTGGATTCAATTGTGGCGAACTGTAGCCTTTCTTTATTCAGCCTAAGCTTTCCACTCTTTTTGCTGATGTTCTTCGGCGCAATATCAGTCCCGGCACGGCTGATCAGGTCTACCACCTCCTGATCGGGCGCCGTGTTTACATCCCAAGTCTTGATGGGCTGCGAAAGGTTTTCCTCATTGGCGTACAAATGGTAAATATAATAGCCTGTGCCGTAACGGGTGCGTGAATAAGCAACCCGGAAGGATTCCTCAAAAGGCATTGGCGTCCAGATAAGGTTAGCTCCCTTGGTAGTGCTCCAGGTCCAGGCCAGGGGTTCGGGAAAAGGCTTACCGGGAATGTAGTTTGTTTTACTGAACACCTTCTTTGCATGCACAGGATTATCCGTACCAGTCTCCTTCACTACATAATCCTGCCCATCTGCTATGAAATGCCAGGGGCTGCCATGCCAGTGATTGGCCCGGAAGAAGTAAAAGACCCCACGTCCTTTTACATCCAGCGAAACGTTATGGTCTTCTTCATTGGCAAAAAGGTAGTGGCTGGCATCAGCTGACTGATTCCCGCCCTCACGATCATAGGTGCTGCGCATATAAGCACGGGCACCAATTCTTTGAAGCGGCAGTTTATCCCACATCCGGTATGCATCTAATCCTACAGGAATTACAGGAGGCTTATCTGCTTTTTTCTCCTGCTGAGCATAGGCTTCCAAACTTAAAACCAGTCCCAGGCTTAACAGCCACCTTCCATAGTATTGCATCATAAATTTGTTAAGAATAATGAATCGTCCGCCTGTTGCATAGGGTATAACAGCCTGTTTATGCTCACACACCACCTTTCGCTTCAGCACACATTTCCAGACCACTTTCCCATAGAAATATCAGTGAGGCCGCAGCGTGTTAAAAAGCTAATGTGCTGCATTCAGTGCGGCACTTTTAGCAGAGACCTCCAGCTGAGCTGCAAAAAAGGTTAAGGAATCACGTATGTGTTTTTCCCAGTAAGGCCATTCGTGCTCTCCCGGGTGTTCCTTGTACAAATGTGGTACGTTGCTTTCTGATAATTTATGATGAAGATCCCTGTTATACTTCAGAAGCAAATCCCCCTCTCCACAATCAAAGCACAAGGGAGGTATTTGGTTCTTGTATTTAAGGATAGTGTTGAAAACATCTTCATCCACCCTGTGCTGCTGCCGATACCTTGCTAAATCTTCTTCAACAAAAAGCGCCATCTGCTCCAGGTTTGTAATAGCAGAATGAGCAGAAACTGCTTTGAAGCGTTCATGGTATTTCACTCCTATTTTCAGAGCTCCAAAACCACCCATGGATAAGCCTGAAATAAAGTAGGTAGAATCATGGTCAATCCCATCAATATACTGCTCCAGGAGCGCAGGCACATCCTGTGCAATCCACTTTTCAAAATCAAGTCCGGCATGAGGCACGTAACCGGAACCATCACCCCAGAGTCCGTCTGAGGGCATGGCAATGAACATGGGAGGAATCAGGCCTTCCCTGATCATTTCCAGTACCTGGAGGTGTATACCTGCTTTATGGGCCCAGCTCCAGCAACTGCCATACACCCCGTGCAGTAATATCACAACCGGATAAGATCTGGCAGGATCTGCTTCAGGCGGCGCAAACAGACATATATCTCCACGGCCCCTCAGACTGGGTGTTTTAACTGTGATGTATCGTAAACAGTCTCTCTCAAACCTCGGATCCGAAATTTCTACAGTTCTGAATTTTTGCATCTGGCTTTACTTAAGGAAAAACAATAACTCCCTTTGCGTTTCTTCCCGCGAGCATATCTTCAAAAGCATTGTCAAGGGCAGCTAAATCATAGGTTCTGCTAATCATTTCTTCCAGCAGGAGGGTGCCTGCATCGTAGTGGCTAACAATTTTCGGAAAGTCTGTCTGCGGCCGGCATTTCCCATACAGGGGATTAATGTAAATCTTGTCCCACTCAAACAAGCTCATATCAACCCGTATTTCCTGTTCAATGCCGCTTACCTGCACGGCAGTTCCGCCATTGCGTACCATTGCCAGTGGTGCTGCTCCCAGGCGGGGTATGGCAGTGCATTCAAATGCATAATCTGCCCCTCTTCCGTCGGTAAGGGCTTTAACCTGCACTGCCACCTGCTTCAGGTCCTCATCGGTTTTCTCTGCCCTGATCAGGTGCGTGGCACCGAACTGTTTCGCCATTTCAAGGCGCTGCGGATTAATATCTACGGCTATGATTTTTGCAGCACGCGATACCCTTGCGCCCTGAATCACATTCAACCCAACCCCTCCTGTGCCTAATACCACCACAGAGGCACTTTCCTGTACTTTGGCAGCATTTACAACAGAACCATAGCCCGTCATTACCCCGCAGCTAATGATGCTGGCAGCAGGAAAAGACATTTTCCCTGAATGATTTTTTACCACTGCCGATGATTTTACCAGGGTGTACTCTGACAGGGTTCCGATGTTAAAGGATCGTAGTATGGGCTTTTCTTTCCAGAGCGTGCCCGATAGGTGGGCATGACCCGGAGTATAGCCGTTTCCACCTGCTACCACCGGGCTGTTTAGCTCACATATATGTTCATTTCCCTCACGGCACTGAAAACAATGCCCGCAGGGGGTTGCCCAGTTCAGTATAACTCTATCGCCTTCCCTTAGCCCCTGTACCCTGCTACCCACCTGCACAAGCTCGCCGGCACCTTCATGTCCTAATATCAGCTGCTTGCCCCAGCAAAGGGAATCATAATCGGTATGGCATAGCCCTGCTGCCTTTATTTTTACCAGTACCTCATCTTCTTCCGGCTCCAGAACTTGTACCTCGTCAATCAGGAAAGACCCTTTGCCATCGGCGATGGCTGCCTTACAAAAAATAGCCATTGATACACTTTTACAGCACCAGGGGATTAAGTTTGGAGGCTGCCAGCTCCCCTACCGCTGTTCCATTCAAATGGGTGAGACGGTCGTTTTCCTGCCAGCTGTTCTGCGGCTCTGTTACGCGTGCTCCATCGGCATAATAGATCACAGTCATCACTTCTCTGGTGGTATCTTTTGATTGGTTTCCAGGGGCCGAATGAAGTGTCCAGCCGTAGTGCCAGGTAGCATCACCAGCTTTCATTGATTTGGGGCGAACAATGTTAAATCCTTTGGTCCTGACATAATTCTGCAGTTTTTCCTCAGACTCATCAGATATCTCCACATTTTCAACAAACCCATCGAGGTGAGATCCCGACGCAAAGGTTAACATACCCATCTCCTCGGAGATATCTACCAGGGGCATCCACATGGTTATGGTGTTGTTTGTATCCAGGGGCCAGTAATACTGATCCTGATGCCAGGGTGTAATTCCCCCGCCTGGTTCTTTATACAGGGCCTGATCGTGGTAGATACGTACATTTTCCACCCCCAGCAGATCTGCAGCTACTTTGGCAAAGCGTTTGGCCAGGGTAAATTTCCTGACCTTATCATCCGCCTCACAGAGGTTCATGATTTGTAAAAAAGCCTTACCGTAAGTATCTCGCTCTTCCAGCTTGCGCTTTTCTGTATTGAACCTGGTGGCAGCATCTAAAATCACCTCTCTGTAGAGGGCTGCCTCTTCCGGGTCCAGCAGCTTAGGCGTTAGGGTATGTCCGTTCTTCCGGAATTCATTTATTTGTTCGTCGCTGATAGGCCTGAAGCTATCCAGGGCTGGCAATTGTATGGTCTCCATCATTTAAAATATTTAATCTGTTTAGTGAAAATCAGGTTGAAGGGAATTTTCTATGGCTTAAAAAGTGAGTCCTGGCAAACTATTGGTGTGCCTGATCATGAACAGCCAAACCTTTACAGGACCAGCACATAATCAGGAGAGAAAGAAGTGATGCCATGCTGGTTTGTATCGTAAAGAATTTCAGGGCAGTAACATCTCCGGCACAATACGTTTATGGAAACTGTCACTGAATTCAGCATTTAAAGGTGATGTAGGTTTAGCAGCAAGTGCCATAAAACAGAAGTAAAAGTATCTTCTGCATGTTATTCCAAAACCTGCCTGACGACCGCCTGGTATTCTTCAGGATTCTCCATGAAAGCATAACACAGAATATGGCAAATTCCCATATGGGCATCTTCCACCCTGCCGTAATGCGTAGAATTGATAACAATTGTATGGTCTGAAATTTCGGAGAGTCGCCCCTTGCCTGCACCTACCAGCGATACTGTATAAACATTGTTATTTTTCGACCATTCCACGGCCTTCACCAGGTTAGGCGAGTTTCCACTAACGCTCATTGCCAGCACCAAATCGCCAGGTTTTGCAAAGTTCATCAGCTGCCGAACAAAAACATCTTCATAGGCATAATCATTGCCCAGGGCAGTTATCCAGCTGATGTTGTCATTTAATGAAAGGCAGCGGAAGCGTTTCAGGGTTTTATCAGAGGCTCCCTTTCCCAGGTCTGTAATGAAATGAGAGGCATTTGCAGCACTGCCTCCATTGCCGATAACAAAGATCTGGCTGTCTGCTTCCAGTGCCTGCCTGAACTTCTCAATCAGCCTGGACACCTCTTCAACAGGGATTGAATCTAAGGCAGCTTTTTGCTGATCAAGGTAGTCAGTAACATAAGCATTCATAAAAACATAGTTTAAAGGTGTGTCGCTACAATCATCTTACAATTCAGATTCTGCCCGGGTACAGCAGGTTTATCAAATGTTAACAGTCAAAAGGGAATGCAGCCATTCCGGGTTAAACAGCACTACCAGGCGTATACTGGTCCTGTATTTAGTTCGCTAAACAGCAGCAGCTAACTGCGCGTCGGTACCTGCCAGCTGCATAAATTCCCTATGTGCCAGTGCTAATGCGCCCACAGGTACAGCATCTTCCTTTAGATGTGATAGCACAATCTTAGGGCCGGGCAAAAAGGCTTCCATCAAGTGTGTAGTAAGTCTGGCTTCTACCATTGTCCGCAATGGCTCACCGATCAGCGAAAGGCCTCCGCCCAGAACAATAATTTCCGGATGAAACAAATGAACAACATGAGACAGGCCGAAGGCAATATCCTCTCCTGTTTCCTGCAGGATCTGTCTTGCCATTCTGTCTCCCTGCTCTAAAGCAGGTTTCAAAAACTTTGCCTCAGCTGTACCGGCACCTTTGGCCAGCTGCCCCAGCAAACTACCAGGCTCCCGGGCTACTGCTTCACGTATCTTCCTGTCAACTGACCAGCCGGAACAGTTTGATTCCATGGTGCTTCCTTTCCTGTCCAGTCGTATATGCCCTATTTCTGCCTCACCCGGTACAGCCCCATGGTAAATGCGGCCCCTATTTACCAGACCACCTCCCACACCACTTCCCAGGGTTATGTAAAAAACACTGCTGTATTCTCTGCCGGCACCGTAAATTGCCTCTCCCAGTGCGGCCACATTCCCATCATTCTCAATAAAAACAGGAACATTTACCCTGGATTGCAGCCAGTGTACCAAGTCGAAATTTGCCCAGCCCTTTATATGAAAGGAGAGGCTTATTTTACCGGTTGAGCGGTTAACAGGGCCACCAAAGCCAATGCCTACAGCAACAGGGCTGGCGCTGGACTGTAAAATACTTAAAGCCTCTTTAATCTGCTTTTTGATGCCTTCGGCTCCATGCTCTTTTACAATTGCATACCTAAGCCTTTCATGGATTTTACCTGAATCATCTCCGCTTATCAGCTGCAGCTTAGTACCGCCTATTTCAATTGCTATGTATCTTTTTTCCATATTGAAAATCTATCTGGCTTCCGTACAGGCCTGTGAAGAGATCTGGCTATTTATACCAGAAAATTATCTACCTGTCTGTAGGCATTTATTAGCGCCGTCTCGCCTTCCTTTCCCGCTCCGGCCACTCCATGCTCCATTCCTAACACGCCTTTATAGCCCTTTTTATGGATATAGCTCAATACATTCTTATAGTTTATTTCGCCGGTGGTGGGTTCGTTACGACCAGGATTATCTCCTATCTGTATGTAGGCAATCTCATCCCATGTCAATTCCATCTGGCTGATGATGTTGCCCTCATTTCGCTGCATATGGTAAATATCAAAAAGCAGCTTACAGGAAGGGCTATTCACAGCCTTGCAGATCATATAGGTCTGGTCTGAGTTCCGCAGGAAAATATCAGGAGTATCGCTAAGCGGCTCCAGCACCATTACCAGCCCATGTGGCTCAAAAATTTCTGCTCCCCGGCGAAGCGCCTCCAGTACATTACTGGTTTGAATGCCTATAGGAAGCTTTCTTTCGTAATAGCCGGGCACAACCGTAATACATTTGGCATTCACCCGCCGGGCAGCCTCTACGGCTTTTTTGCAGGTGCCTGTAAAGTTGTCGATGAATTCCTTTTTGCCTGTGCACAGGGAAGGTTTCCAGTTATCGCCGGCATCTATCACAAACACGCCCATCTGCATGCCCAGCTTTGCCAGCCTGTTGCCTATTTTTTCCTGTAAGGCTACCTCTTTTTTCATCAGGTGGTTATCTTCCAGGGCCATAAAACCATGCTCGGCCATGAAGGTAAGCTGGTCCATCAGGTCTTTTCCCGCCAGATTTTCAAACATCCCGAAGTGGGGTGCATAGCTAAGATTGAAGTGATTTTTGACAGCCTTTGCAGGTGCCTGTACTGAAGAAATAACAGGCTTTGCTGCAACACCCAACGCCCCTGAAACGATTGCGCCGCCTGCCAGCATCCCTTTCGTTAAAAAATCTCTTCTTACCATATGTGATGGACTAAACCAGGGTTGTGAAAAGCCTACTGCTGAAAGAAATGTCTTGATTGCCATTCATATCTAATGACCCGCTCTCCCCTATGCAGACCCACGCATTCCAAAAATATTTTTCCTTCCCTAGAAAATATTGCCCCTGAATTCCAGGCGGAGGAACCTAAGTTAGTTTACACTGCCTAAAGAATATTACTTTAGTTATGATATATCCTGAAAAAGGATAATTAATTCGTGTTTTTGGTCATCAGTAGTAGCATAAAAAAACATCATCGGCCCGCATAGACGTTTGGGGATTGACTAGAGAACAGAACGTATAAGAGCAGGAGGTTCCGGTGCTGTTATATAAAGCGGCCGCCAATCAGTTACGGCTATTTCTGTGCTTGTGAATGATATATTCCATAAAATGGAGCACCAAGAAGATAGCAGGAGGAGATTTTCAGATGCAGAGCTGTTCATTCTGCTACTGGTAAGCTGCCTTTACTTTTCAGGAATTTTCTAAAAGGTATTTAGCTATTTTCACTCCAACAAGATCTTTTACTTTGTATTTGAGAAAAAGGAGGAGGCAGTTCCAGACTCAACAGGAGAATGCCTCAAGAAGCTTTACTGTAAATGTGTCTTTTTGAGCAGCTCACACAAGTATTTAAGAATTCGAACACCTCCTGTATCTACAGTATTGATTCTTTTCCAGTGAATGTGTGCTAAAACATGCACAAATAAGGGTACAGAACCCTAAAGGGAAAAATATTCAGAGGCAAGTGTGTCTCCAAAAGAGAGTACCGCGATTTCTATGGTTCAAGCAAGTGCAGGAGCGTAGATATTATCATATCGCTAAGCGACCCCGCTTCTAACATCTCTCACACAGACAAAGAATCGATGATAATCTTGTTTCTAATAGCATTGACTACAGCCGTTTTGCTTTTTCCTTCTTCCACTTTCCTGAAGTAGTAGTTGGTTAATTCTTCTTCTATTATTAATACTAGCAAATAGCTGGAGTGGACAGCTTTGTCGGGGCAGAATGGGTGTGCATTCAGAAAGGAGCCATCGAAAGTGGTGGTGTAGATTATCCCTATGGGAATGATAAATCCGACAGCCAGCCGGGGGTGCTTAGCCGTCGCGGTGAATATTGAAGACAGGTGACCAATGGAGCCATCTATCTTCTATGTATCCGCCTTTCCAAAACTGCCACCGCAGCGGCTAGGCGCCCCCAACGAACCGCAGAAGGTTTTAGCAGTTGCGAGAGCAGGGTGTGAAGCAGAAGGTAGGATGAGATAGATCTGTAAAGATCTGCTAATTTGTTTTCAGCTATGGAGTGCACCTTTCCTTCCTGATAAAGGAATAGGCATGAAAAATTTCAAATCTATAATAATTATAATTTTATCAACACTGGTCCTCAATGCAGGGACACAAAATCTAATTACCCATCCTGTGCCTCGAGGGTTAAAATACACATCACATAATGATGGAAAATAAAAGGGGTTTTAACTTCCGTCCAACTCCCTTCGGGCGCACTAAAAATCCTGTAAGTACCTAACTTACAGGCTTTTCTTATTTGTGTGAAACATTGGTGTCAAACATACTGTTGCTCCAAAGTACAAATTATAGAAGCACCTAAATATTTTTCAGTTTCTACAAAAAAAACCATTACTTTAATCTACTGCCTAGCTGCGGTAACCAGTAAAATCAGGATATTCATCCAAATTCGTCTACTCACAATGCTGCTTCTGAATTATGACTACCTGAGCTGCAATCTTGCCTTCAGCACTCTTGTACTTTTGTAAACTGTACTTACCAGCACAAAAAGCAGAATAGTGAAGCATAGATATATAACTGGATATTTATAAATATACTGCCACTGCTCTATGCTGATGAAAGAAAAAGAGGAGTATAAGCTCTATGGCAAAACCGGCTTAGGCTCTCACGATGGCCTTAACTTTGGCTGGTTCGTGGGGTGGTTTAAATTAAAGGGATATTGTATATACCTCGCTAGAAATTTCGAATCAGCAGATTCTAAAAACATTATGAAAGGCGGGCGTGAATCGTAATCCTTCCCATGCTGCAGGATCTGGCCTTTCTTGAGAAATAATCAATTTAAGGCGAATCCTGACTGCAAAAGAATAATCCTTGATTTTGAAAACAGAACAACAAAAGATACGGAAGTCATTGATCTCCTTGACAGTAAGCTTAGTAGTGACCATACTGCTAACAGTTCCATTGACTGATGATACGCTGACTGATATCTCATTTAGATCAATACATCATAAAATTAAATACTGACCAACAACAGATTAAACAAACGCTCTCACAGCAAAGTATAAACTAATCTGCTAAGCAAGAATTTTTTCGTACTTTAACAACAGCCGGTACCTGGGCACCTGCCTTATCCAACGGATGTTACCTATAACCAATATTCAAAATACAATAAAGTTATTCCATCACATTCATCACATTAACTGTATCAAATAGAATGTGCTCCATGATAACTTACTATGAAAAATTTTGATTTCAAGAGACGAAACCTGGCTTCAGGCCCTCACTTACTGGGGGCACTGCTGATAATTGCAGGGTTATTTGTATTTGTGAGTCCAGTATTTTTAAAAAGTGAAAGCCCCTTGGAAAGGGTGTTAGGTGTAGGTCTGGGAGCTTTAATTGTTGGGTTTGTCATTGTATTTTCATACAGTGGAACCCTCATCAATTTTACCGAAAATAGATTTAAAGAATATTCATCAGTTTGTGGATATAAATTTGGGGCATGGACAACACTACCCGTTATCCTGACAGTAAAGGTAGTTTCAGTAAGCTATATAAGTACTAACACGCCTAATGGAATAAGCCCAACCCTTTCAGGAAGAGTAACCGATTTCAAGACACTGATATATTCAAATACTGCTAATCCCGTGCTTTCATTTATATATTCAGATAGAGATAAGGCAGTCAAACATGCAAGGCGTTTAGCTTATAATTTGAATGCTGATTTGGTTCTCAATATTTCAGAAAGCGCGTGAGAATACTAAAAGATTTTCAATAGTAACTTAAACACCTGAGTCGCATTATATCAATTATGAATGAATATGTCATGTCAGACAAGTTACTATGGAGTCTTTTTGAAAGAGCGATGTAAGTGTATAGAAGTTTAAATATTGGTGAATAGCCAGTTTGGACTTGAAATCAAAGATGCTGAAGAATAAAAACATTAATTAATCCTGCAGGTAATAATGCAAACATGTTATTGGCATAAATTTGTAACCACAGGCATCACAGCTATTGATAAACTAAACAGCAACCCGATACTGGTGTGCAGTCAAATCCCCAACACACAGTTTGCGCACCGTTGGGAGCAAGAAAAACAAAAAAAGCTATGACCGAGGTGAAGTCGATTCAAAATGCGGAGCATTACAAGTGGAGGATGATTGTGATGGTTGGCATCTTCTGGTGGTAAGTCTGTGCCTGATCACACTAAATCATTACGAACTGTTTTGTAAAACCAAATATGCCCAGCCGTCTACTAATTTTCTGCATTTGCTGTTCGATATTCTACACCTGTAATAGCCCGAATAAAGAAGATACTGAAGCAAGCATTGACCTTGTAACCCAGCCGCCGGCAGGCATTCAAGCCCCGGAAGGTATGGTGTGGGTGCCGGGGGATAGTTTTGAACAAGGGGCACTGACCTCTGACGATATGGCCCTGCCGCAGGAAAAACCTGCTCACCCGGTGATGGTAGATGGCTTTTTTATGGACGAGTCGGAAGTGACCAACAGGACCTATCAGAAATTTGTTGAGGCAACCGGCTATGTAACGGTAGCAGAACGGAAAATTGATTGGGAAGAAATGAAAAAGCAACTTCCGCCGGGTACGCCAAAACCACCTGATTCCCTCATGCAACCAGGCTCGCTGGTGTTCAAAAAAGCAAAAAGTCCTGTGCCCAACCTGTATGATTTTTCACAGTGGTGGGAATGGAAAATAGGGGCTGACTGGAGACATCCGCAGGGCCCGGAAAGCAGCATCGAAGGTAAAGAAGAATACCCGGTGGTGCACATTGCCTTTGAAGATGCCCTTGCCTACTGTGAGTGGGCCGGAAGGCGTTTGCCTACCGAAGCGGAATGGGAGCTGGCCGCTAAAGGTGGCCTTATGGAAGCACGTTTTGCCTGGGGTGAAGATGGATCGGAAATCGCTAAAAAAGCAAATACCTGGGAGGGTGAATTTCCCCACCTGAATACCAAAACGGATGGCTATGAAAACAAGGCTCCAGTAAAATCTTACCCGCCCAATGGCTATGGCTTATACGATATGGCAGGCAATGTTTGGGAATACATCCAGGACTGGTTTAACACAAACTACTATCGAAATGCCCTGAATACAGGCACTGTAAAAAACCCACAGGGAGCGCCTGCAGCTTACAATCCTAATAACCCATTTGTGGAGGAAAAGGTAATCAAAGGTGGATCGTTTCTGTGTAACGCATCCTATTGTGCAAGCTTTCGCACTTCGGCAAGAATGGGTAATTCATTGGATTCCTCTCAGGAACATCTGGGGTTTAGAACGGTAGCAAGCCCTGATATGCTTTCTGCCGCTACTCCAAAGTAGAGGATGCAGTTTTCTCCCACTGTTACATCCTGCCTGAGGCATAGGTTTAAAAACAACCCCTCCTCCTCCTCAACGCATCGCACATTTGCCATGGTTTGGAAAAGGAATATTGCTGCTAAGTCAGCCTGACTTGAAAGTGGTATTGAGATTACACAGTAGAAAATAAGCTTTCAAACTTCCATTTTCACCTGCACCATAATTTTACGGATGGTGGCTTTGGTGTCTTCGGGAAAATCTTGTTTCAACATCCATTCGGCATAGCTGGGCTCATCCAGCAAGCGCTTGCCTTTATGCTTCCCAAAATTATAGAGATACTCCCCTTCCCGTTTTATGATCCTCCGGTTGTAGTCAACCACATCATCGTCCTGGCAGTAGCTGGAAAGCCCTTCCACATCATGGCACAGATCGGGATAACGGTCCAGCTGACCCAACAGCACCTTAAGGGTAGCCTGGGTATCTGCATGGGCGGTATGGGCATCCTTTAGCTCTTCGTTGCAGAAGAACATTAAAGCAGCTGACAGGGTGCGGGTTTCACGCTTTCTGAAGATCTTATAGGCATCCACCACATTCGCATCTGCAAAGGGATGTGGTACCCGCACCCGGTGAAATTCCTCCACCAGCATGGGCACATCAAAATTGAGGCAATTGTAGCCCAGAAAATCGCAGCCGGAGATAAAATTCAGTAAGCCTTTGCTGATCTGCCGAAAGGTTGGGGCATCCTTTACTTTTTCATCAGTAATACCATGCACTGCACTGGCTCCTGGAGGTATGGGTATTTGGGGATTGATGTACTTATGTTTATCCACACAGCTGCCATCGGGATGGATCTTGATGAGGGCAATCTCAACAATTCTATCTTTAGCGGTATTGGTACCGGTGGTTTCAAGATCGAATACACAGAGGGGCCGGGTAAGCTTAAGCTTCATGAGGTTTAAGTTTTGATAACCAGCATTATGGCTACCTGAATAAACGAACAAAGCACAAACTTTTCAAGCCTTGAGCAGCAGAATATATACTCCATGATTTTAAATAGGACCGTACAGGCATTGGAGGATTGAAACAGTTAATGATTTAGCTGTTACAACAGAGTCTTTGACTCACATGCCAGACGAGGAAAAAGCTCTATGGTCTACGCGCCGCTGGCTGGTTCTATGGCTTTAAAGTTCACCTGGCGATAACCCAGGTAGGGGAAATCATCAACCGCAGCGGCGAACCGCTTTGTCTTCACACTAGCTAATGTGGCTGATAATAATAATAATAATAGAGTACTTAAGCATTTATTGGCTGCTCTGATAGGCAAGCTATTAATGTTAATCTGCCATTCCAGACTAGCTGTTTAACTTTCATCTCACAAGATCCTGGACTGATTTTTCCACCAAGCCCCTCTACTTCCTTCAATTGCCATTACATTTATCTAAATCGAAATAGAGGTTTTCAGCGCCCTGACTGAAATAAAAAAAAAGCGGGCTAAAAATTAGCCCGCTTTTTTGTTAGCACAATCTCTGAAACGCTTGTGTAGTGATGCTTCAGCTTGTTTCTGCGCACGCTTAAATTGCGTGCTGTTAGTGTTCTTATTGTTTCACAAAAGTCTGGGTTTGCTTGAAGCCATCTTTGCCAGTTAGCTGCAGGTAGTATACGCCAGCCTGTACTCCCATGCTCCGGAGGTCTATGGAAAGTGTAGAAAGGCTTTCCCCTGCTACCTGCTTTTTATAGATGGTCTGCCCCTGTGAGTTGCGGATCAGTACTTCTACCGCTCCGCTTACAGGCTCCTGTAGCTTAAAGTGCAGCTCATCCCGGGCAGGAACCGGGTAAAGGGTCACTACGGCTGCTGCTTTGGCATTTTCTTTCACCACATCAAACTCCAGGGTATAGGCTTCGCCGGCAATACCTGTAGCATAAGGCAGTGAGTAAGGCACTACAGTTAAAGCATAGTGTCCTTCTTCTACCGGCCAGGGCAGGTAATTATTCTTCTTATCAGCTGTTAAGGAGAAGGGAGCTGCGTTATCAGTGCCATAGTACATGCCATTAAGGTAGAATTTCATACTGCCTACCCTGTGGCTGCTGTGGGCCAGAAGGCTGATCTTCCTGTAGTCTTTCTCCTGAATATTGATGGTATCTCCATGCTGGAGCTCCTTCAGCTTAACGCCTTTGGTGCTGATCACCTCCACGCCTGTTACTGTGGCTGTATTCATCAGGTAAAGAATTGCTTCTTTGCCCTGCAGCGCCTCTCCTCTTCCGCCAGACTGTCTAAAGGCTTTGGTGGAGAGTTGATGCGCACCCTGGCTAAGCTGTGCAAGCGCCAGCCTGGAGAGCAGGTAGGGCTTCTCATTTACCAGATTGTTTACCCCGCCATCGAGGCTAAAGCTTACACTGCCTACTGTAGCGGTGGTGTTAGCAACAACGCCATAGGTAAAGAAACCAGCATCTGCGGCATCAATGGCAAGGCTGTCGGTAAAGGTGGTAATTACAGTGCCACTGTTTACATCAACCAGGCTAAAGCTTTCGATGCCTGCTTTTACAACTCCCGGCAGCACCCTTAGTACAAAAGGATGGTAGGCATAATCAGGGAAACGTGGATCGTTCGTTTTGTAGAACAGGGTATCCCTGTAAACGCCCGGGCTAAGTGCACTTGCATCAAAGTTTACATTTACCGTTACCGAAGCGCCATATTCCATTCCCTCTGCTCCATCAGGATCAAAACTCAAGTAAGAAAGATTGTTAAGATTCTCCATGGAGAAATCCAATAAGCCTTCGCCCCAGTTATAAACAGTGATCGGTACCGAAGTAACATTGCCGGATTCTACTTGTGCCCTTATGGTATCTGCAGGTTCTACACTAAAAGAAGGCAGCGGCGGAAGCACTATCAAAGTAACAGGTATCTTGATATCCGGGTAGAAAGACTCCTTACTCCTGATGTAAAGGGTATCATGGTACAAGCCCTCCTCCTGTATGGTATTGAGCTGCACAGTAATTCCCTTGGCGCTTTCAGCTTCAACGATCAGCTCTGTATTGAGTGGGTCGGGATGAGCACCGATCCAGTTTTCCTTACTTTCAAATGAAAACTCAAAGCTGCTTTCTCCTGTATTGGTAAGTACCATTTTTTGTTCTGCCAGGTAGCCCCAATGTTGCTCTATATAAATAGAGTCGTGGGATAGCGTCACCTGGGCCGGCTTCCGCACCTTCAGGCTGGCAACCACGCCAATTTGTGAAGCATTGGCAGCATCGCTGTTTACCACCAGACCAGCCACAAAGTCTCCTGCTTCCAGATAAGAGGCGTCAAAGGTTACTTTGATATCGGCAGTACCCCTGGCAGGTAATACACCTGATGCGGGACTTACCGTTAGCCATGGCTTTGCATCTTCCAGCACCTGCACATTATCCAGCTGTGCATACCATGCCTCGCTGTTGCTGGTACTGTAATGCCAGCGCAGCTGGAAGGTGGCGGCATCTCCAAGGTACTCCTCTAAGGCTACCTGCACAAGTTCCCCGCTGCCATGTAGTTGGCCATGATCTTCGTTCCAGTGCAGAATAGTGGTCCAGGTTTTTTCTCCGTTCACCCGGATATCCAAATCCAGGAAATCCTGGTTGGCGTAGTTCTGGTAGTTGGCTCCATACTGTAGCACCAGCTGCTTACTAGCTCCTACCTTAAGAACAGGCGTAATCAGTTCCTGCGCTGTGGCTCCGTTTTGGCCAGCATCTATCATGAAAGTTGCTGCACCTCCGCTGCCGCTGTAATTGATATCACTCATGGCTTTGGTTGCTTGCAGGGCTTGTTTGCCTGTGCTCCAGCTGGCAGGTGGGAAGCTTCCCTCGAAATCTTCTGTTAACAGCGCTTTGCCTGCCAGTACCTGTACGGTAGTAGCTGTAGTGGCTGCCACAGGTTTTGATTTCATCTCATCCTGCAGTTGTTTCTCCCTTACTTGCAGAAGGTCTGCTGCTGCCATTTGTGGAGAAGCTTTGGATGATGAACTGTCAACAATTACAGTTCCGCCCACTACATCAATGTAGTAGTTGATGGGTGATCCACCTGTGTTGCTGATCTCAAACTGGCTTTCTGCTTTCTTTTTGTAATCAATTGTATTTTGAAGCACAGTTCTGTTCAGGCTAATGGCAGATGCTCCTGTAAGGGTTAAGGCAGTTGGTACCACTATTCTCTGCGCACCTGCGATATTCACCAGCAAGTCGGAACGGTAAGTACCATAGCCAATAAGGGTGGCATCGAAATCTACCGTGATTTCTGTTTCCTCTCCGGGAGCCAGGCTACCGGATTTGGGATAGAAGCTTAGGTAAGCAGGTGGTTCTTCGCGGGCACCCTCGCGTATCTCAAAATCATCGAGATAAAGGTGCATGTTATCCGTTTCTGTACCCGATCCAAAAATTACCCGCTCTACGTTGCCGTCACCCATTGCCCTGCCCGAAAACACTTTCCTGTCGTTCAGGTAGAGGGTAAACATATGGGTAGCCCTGTCCAGCTCAAGCTCCAGCTCAAAATTTCCCTGCGGCAATACTTCATCCATGGATACAAGTGAATACCTGTTGTCTTTACGAACTGCGGCATGCATGCTTCCATCAGGTTTTATGGCCACAATAGTTACAGGCGCTTCAAAAGGACTGGAAACATTGAATACAACCTCCCAGCTTGCGCCCCTTCCCTGGAAGTTCAGGTTCATGCGGGTGGTAGACCTGGCATCAGTACCGGGTGTTACAACAGGAGAATACAGGTTTGACCAGTTTGCCAGGTTAGATACCCTGTGCACATACTTTTTACCGCTGGTGGCGTAATTTCCCGCTGTATCTATGTTCCAGCCTGTAATGCTTTCATCAGCACTTGCTATTGCCCATAGTTCCTGGTAGTTGATGTTGCCGTAGGTGAAACCTTCGAAGTCGGTTTTATAGGCCCCGGGAGATATTTCTGAAGCATTGATCTGAGCGGGCGTTCCGTAGCGGGCTTGAATTTCCTTCAGACTAATCGGTTCCTCCTCTGCAGTTTTAGCCTGCTCCAGTTGCTGTTGTGCAGCGCTGCCGGCTGCTTCCGGAGACAGAGGGCCTGTGGCAATATGGGTGTTTTGCTGGCTGATTGTAAAGTCAAAGGTGCCGGTTCCGTTGTTTTTTAACACCACAGTACGGCGCAGCTTTTCTTTTTTATCGATGGTAATTTCCAGCGAATCGGGTGTAGCTGTAAACGTGGGGCCTGCTACATCCATGGTGAGCGGAACATACACCGGCTCATGCTCCGGAATGTTATGATACACAGCCAGTGCTGCTTTAAAGATGCCGGTATTCAGGCCTGTTGCATCCAGTGCTACGGTTACCTCCCGCTCCTCTCCCGGAGGCACAATACCACTCTTTGGCGTCAGGGTTACGTACGGAGCTGGTATCAGCCAGCGGATGGCGTTGTGGTAAAGGGTTGGCACATCGCCAGCCCAGACACCTTCAGTACTACCGTAAATGATAGGAAACATGTTGATGCCTACCGTATTATTATTGGCTGCCGCCAGTATGTAGGTTATATCCTCAGACTCGCTCTTCCACTCTGCAAGTGCCGTTGCGCCCGGAGCTACATCTACCGGTAGCACCAGGCCATCGAAGAAAAGGGATTCTACTCCAGCCAGGATAGGATGTTCCGGAACCAGCTTCTTCGACATGTTTACGTGATCGTACCAGGGATAGTCCGTGATTTCTAAGAATGGTCCGTAATTCTCTGTCATGAAACGTCCCTTCATCCTGAATATATCATATTCTGAATTCAGATACGCGCCACCACTTACAATTACCTTGCCTCCAATATCTACATAATCGGCAAGGGCATCGCCCACCTGCTCTGCCTGCACACCGGCCGCCATCCACGGAATATTATTGGTGATGATCACCACATCATATGCTACCAGTGCAGCTCCGCTTATGCCTGGCATTTCATTCAGCGGAAATACATCTGCTTCTATATCCTCAAAGCCATCCAGGATGTCCTCAAATTCACTTACATCCTGATCGGGCGATAAAATCAGCACCTTCAGCAGGTTTGCAGCACTGCTCATGGCTTTCAGGCTTAGGGTTCTGGTATTGTCTGGGCTAGCAGATGCTTTATGCAGGAAGTTAGTACCCAGCACGCCCTCAGAAGCTGTAGCCTTTGAAGAAAGCTGAATTTGTGTGCTTGTGGGTGAGCCATCTTCCGGAGCAACTGCCTGGATGTTGTAAGCAAGATCGCTGCCCCCGGTATTGCGGATCAGCAGGGTGTGCTCCTGCTTTTCGTTACTCTTGAGGGAGGCATAAATAGAATCCGGTCTCACAGAAATACCTGGCGCAGGAACACCCGTACCCGCTAACTGTACGCTCAGTACAGGGCTGGCAGCATCATTTGTACTGATGGTGAGTGTACCATTGTCTGTACCCAATCCCGAGGGTGTGTAGGTAACAGGAATCATCACAGATTTAAATGGTGCCACCGCCAGGGCTTCCTGCAAATCAATAGCAAAACCAGCGCCGCTGATGCTTGCATCCTGCAGTAAAAGAGGATCTGAGCCGGCATTATGCACCTTAACATGCTTTTGTTCTGCTGCGCCCACAATAACATTTCCAAAATTAACCTCAGTGGTTCCAAGTTCAGCAATAGGGCTGTTGTTACTCGTTACCTCCAGGCTTAGGGTAATGGATACTGCTTCCTTAAGCGGATCGTTGGTGCTGATTTTAATGATTTGCTCGTAGGTGCCGGATACCAATGCTGCTGCATCAAAAGTTACCGTTGCCGTAATACTTTCTCCTGCCGCTACTGTGCTACTCTGCGGAGAAATGCTGGCAAACTGAACAGCACCAGTGATTTCCTCCACCTTAAACTCCAGTTTGCCGGGACCCCTATTATCAATCAGCACAGCTTCTGTGGTAGTTTCTGCAGTAAGCAGGCTGACTGAAAGCGCAGTTGGTGTTATGACGATGGCTGGCGCGGGATTGGTTTTCTGCTCCACCACATTTGAAATAGCAGAGATATTACCGGAATAATCTACTGTTTTTACGGCCACATAATAAGTGGTTTCCGGCTCAAGGCCCTTGAACGTAAAGCTTTCGGTGCTGCCGGGTGCGCCGGGTACAAAGAAGCCTTTCCGGGGTGCAGGCGTTGCCTCATCAAAATTCTTTTCTGTGATGGGTAATGTAGCATAGCGCACATCATAAGCACTAAGGCTTGTATCCCCATCTGCCGGAACAGTCCAGCTAAGGGTTAAGAAGTGAGGCCCGGTCTTAGCTATAATAAGATCTGTAATGGGATTAGGTGCTGTTTCATCTGCTGTCTGCAGTGCTTTTAAGGCATTAAGCCTGCCCTTTCCCAGCAGCCCCAGGTGAAACTGGTTTTGTTTATCAATATTATCCGTACCCTCTATCAGCCTTCTGCGGAGCATTTCGGGGGTAAAACCAGTGCCTCCAAATTTTGACACAACCAGTGCCGCCACACCAGATACATGCGGGCAAGCCATAGATGTACCTGAAACAGCTGCATAGCCGCCGTCTACCCAGGTACTAAGCACACTGCGCAGGTCGGTAATATCACGATTATCACCATCGCCACCGGGAGCAGCAATATCAACCCAGCCACCATAGTTGGAGTAGGACGATTTGATATCTTTGAAACCTGTGGCTGCTACCGCTAAAACCGGCTCATAAGCACCCGGATACCACATTCCTCCATGGTTGTTATTTCCAGCTGCAAAAATTACAATACCGCCCTTCATAGGGCCGGTCTGGTTGCCGTACTCGTCGGTACCTGCTTCGGCAATAAAATAGTCAATGGCATCCAGCACCACCTGCTCATAATAATCAGGACCGGTGTACCCCCAGCTGTTTTGTGAGATAACAGCACCATTATCGGCAGAGTAGATATAGGTTTGCTCAAAACCGCCACTTTCTTCTCCACCACTTGGAAAATATCCTTTAAAAACTGCACAGGACATTAGCCTGACACCATCGCCACTGCCAGTACCACCTGCTATACCGGCTACGCCTATGCCGTTGTTGTTGCTGGCAGCAACTGTACCAGCCACGTGCGTACCATGAAAGTGCTGTGCTATATCAGCGTTGCCATTTACAAAGTTGAAACCATGCACATCATCTACAAAGCCATTCCCGTCATCATCAATCCTATTGCCGGCAATTTCTCCTTTATTCACCCAAAGGTTATCCTTTAAGTCGGGGTGATTTCCCTGTATACCTCCGTCAACAACAGCAACAATTACATTGCTCTTACCTGCTTCTATTTGCCAGGCATCAAACAGGCTAATATCGGCACCAGCCGTTCCATTCAACTGGCCGGTGTTGTTGTAGTGCCACTGCTTCGAGAGCAACTCATCGTTAAATGGCGCATCTGCATCAGCTGCCAGTGGCAGCATCCTGTTTTGCCTGTCTGCCAGTTCCCTGTTCAGGGTCAGTGGATTGAAACTTGATGCATCAGGACCAATCACTTTTTTCTTTAGCACAGGCTCGGAATGCGTTACCTGATCCAGGCCACCATAGGCCTGCATAGCCGATTGCAGGGAAGCTCCTTTGCCTACCTCCACCTCGTACCAGAGGTGCAGGCCATGCTTGCGATGCTTGGCTTCGAATTTACCAGCATCGGGAAAAACCCGCTTCATGGTGCGGGCATTGTATTGCTGGTGTACTTTATCCAGCGGTTGTACGCCTGTTAGTACCACATTGGAGGGCGACATTCTCATGTTGCTGGTTTGCAGCTGCCGGGCGTAGGCTTCTGTAACTTTGATACGAACAACGCCCTCTTCCACTTTGGAAAGATCAAGCGGCGCTGGCGCCTGGGCAAAACTAGCACTCGCTGTCCAGATGATCAGCAGCCCGATCATGAGATGTAGCAGTGTTAATCTCTTTAAAAAAAGATGGTTACTTTTCATTTCAAAAAAGATGTGTATTGAATGTTGTAGTTAGTGCGATCAAAAATCAGGTGAATAGATACTTGTTCATGGTAAAATCAGATCGAATGATCTGCAACAGAAGGACCGGCAGGTACATAGAAATCCTGTTTTGCTTTTGAAAAAGCAATAGGAGTTACTGCATACCCGCTTATGGGTATGCCAGTAAAATGTGAAAGCACAGCTTGGTTAGCGCTTCAGAAAAAAAGCAGGAAAGCAGGAGGTGTGATTAAGGATTGGGTAGTAATAGTTGCATCATAGATGGGTTATTAATATGTATGTGTATATATTAGTTAAGTATCACTTCTACCCTCAACCCCTAAAAAGAAAAGTATTTATTTTCAGCGAACCCGAAAATTAACCCTCATTCTATATTATTGAGCACAAAAACTCTGTTGTTAGCCTAAGTTCTTAGCTTAAATCAAATAGTAAGGTCGTAGGGATATTGTATCAGTATATCAAAGAATTCCTGGTGTAGCTTTCCCAGAGCGTGTTCAGGTCCTTACCGGTAAGCTCTTTCCAGCTGCTGTCGCTATAGGATTTGTTGCGCATATGTTCATCCAGCTTTTTTACAATACCGCGTTGTTCCTCTTTTTCCAGCCAGAGCAGGAAGCGCGCAGTAATACGGTAGCCATCGGTATAACTCTGTTCCGGTGAATAGGGTGGTAAAGACCAGCCTCCACCTTCATTATCTACACCAAAGATATAGCGAACATAATCTGCTATCCCTTCCGCAACCCACGAAGGTCCGGCCCCATCAGGATATGCCTGTACAATATGCATGATCTCATGCGTCACTACATCGATATCTCCGGGATACCTGCGGATCCAGTCTGCACTGTACAACACACGACCGCCACAGGCTTCTGCCACTGCTTTATAGGCAGTATCAACTACAAAAATTACTTCCCTGGCGGCATATTTATTGTATTGCCTGGTTAGTTCAGGGTAAAGGTCAAAAAAAGTTTCTACCATACGATTTTTTACCACAGGGTCTAGCAAAGCATCATTGCTTACAAAGCGTAATGAATAACCTTTCCGGCTGTACACCTCTTCCTGCTGAGCAGCTGTGCACAGAGGCGCAAGTAACAGCAAAACCCAATGGAGGCTGTTTATAGCTCCTCTTTTTCCTAGACTTTTTAGATAGAAAAGATTATTAAGCTGTAGCCAGGCTTGGCTATGTATTACTGGCAACATCATCGGGCGTACGATTAAGCAGGGATGGGCAAAAGCTAATATTGTACATAAGCAGCGCCTAAAGCTTCTTGTTGTTCCGGAATTACATATGAATCTACTCATAAGGCTATTAAACGCTTGCAGCCATAGAAGTGGCATAAGACACTTCTACTCCAGGATTGGAAAATTTTTTAACGCTGTCTTGGCTTGTTTTTCTAAAGACATAACCACATAAAAAAATAGCTCCTGAAAGCCTGGAGCCACTTTTTGATATAGTTAACCAAATTTATCTGTAGCATTGATGCCGGTGCATTTCGCTAGAAGATTGCATCAACAGTTGCCCCCGGGATACCATCGATCTTATTAATGATTTCACCATTTTTGCCTGTACTTACATCTACAAAATATAAACTACCGGCAGTGCCAACCGTCAGTACATCGCCTGCGGCATCAAGCTTTAGCATAGACACCTCCAAACCGGCAAAGCTGGTAATCAATGGCTTGATTTCCTCATTCTCGGGGTTATACCGATACACTTTATCGCCAGATGAGAAGTAAAAGATTCCTCTGCCAGAGGCTATCCATTTAGTATTTTCTTTTACCAGGTCTGTTCCGGTAAACGCTTTCATGTAGTTGGTAAAGAACATATCTAAAGCGTTAGAAAATTTAAGCTCAAACACTTTTCCTGCAGCATCTTTTCCAAAGGCATAACTTGCACCGCTGTTAACGTACTGCATATAGATAAGATCTACCCCAACGTTCGCAGGATCAAAACCGGGGCCCATGGGTATTACAGTATAGTTGGTACCGAAATAGGCGCCATTTGATTCAAATCGCACAAAGCTTTTTTTCTTTACATCATAACCTATGTAGTACTGAAATTCATTGAAGATAAAATGAGGAGACAATTCATAATCGCCGGCAGATTCGTTGCTAAAGTTTCCATACACCGGGTTATAGGGGGCTGTGCTGATGGTGCCCAGGTATAATTTGCCGTTGATTATGCCCGAGGTTACGCCAGAAAGGGCTGGTTTAAAGGTGCCCAGTTTAAGTGTGGGTGGTACATCAAAAAATTTGTCGTTGATGTATTTTTCCCTGATCATGGTATTGGCATCCAGGATAACCCCCGGCTTATCGCCCTCCCCGCAAATAACCCAGTAGCTGGCTCTTGCATCTGGCTGCCATGCTACATTTACAGGCACCAACTGTATAGGTTTGGCGGGTAGCTGCTCCCCGTGAATACCTTCGTAAAGATTTGCTATAACTGTATTATCTGGCTTAATGAAAGACAGACGGGCAATACCTCCCTCATCACTTAATACCACAATACCATCAGTAAACTCGGTGCGTCCTTCTATCTTAAAATTATAGAAGTACTTTATTTCGTTTGAATGATCTGTTACGGTTAGCATAGCATTGTAGGTACCTGGTTTTAAACCAAACAGGATCTTCAGTTCAGGTCCTTCGTACACATCTGCTCTTAGTTCCTGAGGAATTACTATTTCCCACTGAAATGAAAAATTGCCTGTTTCTGCCTTACTGTGCACCAACTCGGGCGTTATGTGCAGGCTATCGCCTATATAGGCAACAAACAGAGAATCTTTAACCCCCATTATAACCGGCTCTTCAGGATAGACATAATCATAATTACCCAGGTCTTCATAACAGGCTACATGCAGCATGGGTATCAGTAGCAATGCGTATTGAAAAAGTCTTTTCATAGTATGGCTGGTTAATACATAATTACTTGCTGGCCATTTTCATCCATAAAATAGTACCTGCCATCGGCTATATTCTTTTGAAGCAGATAGGTTTTAGAAGGATTTTCCGTATTGTAGAAATCATAATTTCCATCCGCCCGAGCAGTAAGTGCATAGCCTCGTGTATTGGTCTCTACCCAGGAAACGGGGTCTGCCAGAAACTTCCTTAACTTATCGATCAGATATAAATTTCTGGGGATTTGCAGGTTTTGCTCCGGATCGCTTGCATTGGTAATCAGATCTATGTTACCCACTACCACCAGGTACATTTCATGTTTGGTGCGCGAATAATTTGCCAGCTGATCTTCCCAGAAATTCCACCATACTGGCTTTTCCAGCCGGTTTGAGAACACTATCTTAGCCTTGTTGAGCTTAGGAAGGGCAACACCAAAATCTTCGGTGGCTACAGTAACTAAGTTAAGAGTAACTGTAGTATGCTGCAGTGCCGGGTCTGTGTTGTACAATATGACAGGAACCTGCATTTTGCCCGAATCTGCCTGAAGGATGTAAATATCCTGGAGTGGCTCGAAATGTAATTGAGGCTGTGCGCTGGTGCCCTCGGTGAGAATTTCAAGCTTAAACCTCCGATCATAGTTTACCCTTTTGCCAGATACCGCCAGGGGCAGAAAAACTGTATCCGATACCATTTCGGGCGTATACGCAAAGGTATAGGTGATACTATCCCGATCATTGGTTTCCGCATCATCGAAGTTAAAATAGATATTATCTGGCGCGGTATAACTTTCCACCACATCCTGCTCACAGGCAAAACAGCCAAAAACGATCAGGAATACCAGTAGTATGGTGCTTATCTTCATGAGATTGTTTTTATAGTTATTCGCCAAAAGCTATTTCATCGTCCGGTAGCGGTAGTACAAATATTCTGTCGCTGGCCTGGTGCGTAGACCCCGCCTGGCCTACAATGTTGCGGTGTAGTCTTTTGTACATATAGAAGATCTGGCCTTCGGCAAAGAACTCTTTGCGGGCATCTTTCACGAGCTCCGTCAGAAATACTTCCTTAGAGGTTTCTCCCTCTATTTTATTACCGATACCCCGGTGAAAACGAACAGTATTGAAGTACTCCAAGGCAAGTGCCGGATCTGCATCGAATACACACTCTGCAGCGATATAGTACATTTCACTAAGCCTGAGGGCAGGTGCCACCAGGTAGTGTTTGTTTTCGCTATCATCTCGCAGGTACTTTTGTACGTACAGGCGTGAATTGATACCATCACTGTCTTCAATTAGCCACTGTTTGTAGCGAAAATCCTCGGCCCCGGGGCCACCCAGCTCAAATATCAGCTTACCCTCATTAGCGAAAGTACTAAGGCTGTTATATCGATTTTCAAAACGGTCGTTCAGAATGCTGGCTTTGTTTGGAATATACCATGCAAATAACAGCTCCTGGTATAAGATCCTGTCCTTTTCAGAGTCATCATCTGCTGTAAAATCAAGCTTATCGGTAAAGGGGAATTTACCTGATTCGATAACTTCTACAGCATTTTCAAGAGCCTTTTGCTTATCGTTTTTATACAGGCAGGCACGTGCCAGGCTGCCACATACGGCATAATAATTCATGCGGTGCCGCCTGTTCTGCAAAAATAATTCCCTGATCTCCTCTGTAGATCCATCTACAGGAAGCCCGCCACCCTGGTTAGCAGAAGTAGTGGTATAGCCAATGATATAACCATCTGTAATAATTGGATCTGCTTCTTTCAACAACGCTTTTGCAGCCTCCAGATCGGCTATGATAAACGTAAGTGCATCGTCTACACTGGAATGTGGCGTTACTACATTGCTAAAACTGGTTACATAAGGAATACCCGAGGCTCCGGAGCCCTGACTATACGAAGGCGCAAAGAGCCGGAGTGCATCAAAATGAAAATAGGCTCTTAAGGCTAGCGCCTCTCCTTTAATAAGGCTGTAAGTCTTTGGATCAGCAAAGATATTTTTGTGCTCCTCCAGCTTTTCCAGTATAAGGTTACAGTTAGAAATTGCGTTGTAGAGCCCTATCCAGATACCATCTTTCTTGGCAATTACATCCTGATGATTATAATTGAATAAAGACACCTGCCTGTAGCGGTATAGATCGGCCCTTGTATCACTTGGCAGGGAGTAGTTCTGGGCTAGTACATCCGGCAATCCAAAACTTAGCTCGTAGCCATAAATATCATTTTCGGTGCTACGTGAGTATACGCCTATCAGGCTTTCATAAAAACCATCTTCGGTCTGGAACAAAACATCCTTATCAACCTGTGAAGTGGGTTTTACATCCAGGTAATCTGTACAGGAAGAGTACACAAAGAGGCAGGTAACGAACAGCAGGTATTTTTTCATATTCGTTAAATTTAAAATCTTGAGAGGATGGAAAAAGTAACAGTGCGGGCAAAGGGGTAATCTATGCCTCTCTCCTGCTCAACAGCAGACCATCGCCAGATATCGTTCATGGTTACCATAAGCCGCAGGTTCTGCATTTTTAATCGCTGGGCTTTTTCGCCCCTTACCTCATAGGACAAGTTGAGTGACTTAAGCTCCAGCACATCATCGCGCTGAATGAATCTTGAGGTAACGTTGGTATTGCCATGGTCGGCAATATTTTTATAGATGGCCAGGTCGCCGGGTTGTCTCCAGCGATCGTTAAGAACACGGCGGTCTACGTTATAGCGTGGATCTGCATTTTCCACCCTGTCAACCAGGGTCTGGTTATAAAGATCGCCGCCAAAACGGGTATAGAGATTGGCCGTTAGCAGAAGGTTTTTAAAGCCTATGCTCGCACCAAAAAATCCTTCAGCATCGGGAGAAGCATCTCCTATAGGCACAATGTCTTTTACGCTGTAGTCATACGTGTGCGAGCCATCGTTCTTGATGTAAATCTCTTTTCCTGTTTCAGGATCTATGCCCATAGAGCGTATGCCATATAATGTATTCAGCGATTCGCCCTCGTTGTAGCGCAGCAATGCCGTGCCTCTAAACGCTGCTTCCTCCTGTTTTTTATCAACTTCTTCGTTGTACTTTTTAAGTGATTCTGATATCTCCAGGATCTTGTTCTCGTTGCGCACCATGTTAGCATGCACACTTACATACCAGTCTTTTGTTCTTACCAAAGAAGCACTCATGTTTAGCTCAAAGCCTTTGTTTTCCATTTTACCCAGGTTGGCTTTGTAGGAGGTAAAACCCATGGAAGGCGGCACAATTATATCGGCCAGTAAATCTTTGGTTAGTTTGTAGTAGTACCTTGGAGAGATAAATATGCGGTTTTCGAAAAGCGATACCTCCATCCCCAGGTCATAATTCTGCGTTCGCTGCCATTTCAGGCCTTTGTTGCCAAAGCCTTTATGTTTGGCTCCCACTCCACTTGAGTACCAGTCGTTATAGTATTCGTAGGTTGTTTTGGCCATGTAGGATGGGAACGATACCTCGCCGGTAAGCCCGGTGCTCGCCCTTATTTTTAAGCGGTTAATGATGCTGGAATTAGTGAGAAAACCTTCATTGTGTAGATTCCAGCCAATGCCCGCCGCCCAAAAAGGTGCAAACTTATTTTCGGTTCCAAATTTGGAGGAACCATCCAGGCGCACCGCCAGGTCCATTAAATATTTATCGGCGTTGGAATAGTTAACGTTTAAAAAGCTACCCACCAGGCGCTCAATGGTTTGTGCACCCTCGGGTGAATCAAAATCCTGGTATCGATTCGCAAAGCCTACATTATCGAACTTGTCGCTGGTAAATCCAATGGCTTTAAAACCTTTATAATCAGAGGTATAATCTGTTAGGTTAGCCCCCAGAGAAGCATTGAGATAGTGATGGCGAATATTCTTGTTGTAGGATAAAACCATGTTTCCATCAAAAGTTGTTTCATTGCTGCTCCTGGTATAGTACTCCCCTCGCTTGTTCAGGTCCTGGGTAGCGTAGCCGTAGTACTTATTGCTAAAAGGAGACTCAAACCTGTCTGCATCAGATTGCGTTTTGGTGATGCTCATGAGTCCCCGAAGTGCTAGTCCCTGGCTTATTTTCCAGGTGGCCGAGAATGAATTGATGATCTGGGTGTACTTGCTTTTATCGAAGCTGCTTAAGGTAGCATTATAGGCTGGGTTTAGCACAGCACTTGTTACCCATGACGAGCCGCCATCTGCATTCACTGTCTGGCCTATCCAGCTATCAACCTCCCGGAGAATGTTTCCATTTAAATTATGTTTGGGGTAATAAGGGTTCATTCTTATATAGTCCTGAAAGCTTCCGTAGGGAGATTCCTGCGCACTTACTTCAGATACAGACAGGTTATTTTGAAAAAGCAGCCTGTCGTTCAGGTTATAGGAGATAAAAACATCTCCGCCATAGCGTTTTCTGCCAGAATCTTTCATCACGCCATTCATATCCTGAAAGCGGCCTGTGAGGCTGTAGAGCAGCACATTGGAACCGCCCTCCACCGTAAAAGAATTTGTATGGCCCACAGCGGTTTCTACAGGCTCAGATAGCCAGTAAGTATCTACACCGGCCACCACATTCTTTTTTTTCTGATAATAAATTTTATTCAGCTCTTCCGGAGAACGGTTGCCGCCGCTGGTCATTGAATTATAAAGCCCTGCCAGTGTTTCGTATTCCAGCTTTTCTTCTGCATTCAGCACATTGTACACACTTAAATCTGGCCCTGTAACTGAAAGCTCATAGTTGTAAGAAAATCTTAGTTTGCCTTCTTCAGGTGCTTTAGTGGTAATAACCAGCACTCCGTTAGCTGCCCGGGAGCCATAAACAGCCGTAGCGGCTGCATCTTTTAGCAGCGTTACCGATGCTACCCTGTTCATGTCCAGGTCATAAACTGTCTGCAGGCTAACCTCAAATCCATTGAGAATAAAGGTGGGCAAGTTTGGGTTACTGCTTAAATTGTTTTTGCTAAGGGTGTTGTTATCTGTGCCCGCAGCACCGCTTCCGGGAAGGCCGGTAGCACCTCGTACCGTAATATCGGGCAGCTTGTTGGGGTTAGAGCCAAACAGGTTATTCTCTGCAACTTTGAAAGCAGGATCGTAGGCCTGGATACTCTGCAACAGGTTTACAGGATTTACCTGTTTCAACTCTTCTCCGGAAACTGTAATGGCTGTACCGGTAAAGCTTTCTTTCCTGATCTCCTGGTAGCCTGTAACAATTACTTCGTCCAAAGCAGTTACCAGCTCCTCCAACACTATGTTTGGGTTGGTAACCAGCTGACTGATGGACACTTCGGTTGTTTTATATCCTACAAATGAAAACACAAGTGCACCATTGGCCTCACTATCTTGTACCTCCAGCCCGTAAATTCCATCTTTATCAGAAACAGTACCCTTATAGGTGCCCTTCAGGATAATGTTTACGCCAGGTATGCCAACCCCTTTCTCATCCTTTACCTGCCCTTTTATGAGCTGCACTTCCTTCTGAGCGGCGGCGGCAACAGGACTTTCCCGCTGCTCTGCAAAAAAAGTAGGGAGCTTTGCCGCTGCCTGCTCTACAGTTTTGTACAACAGAATTCGCTCATTAACTACTTTAAATTGTATTTGATAAGGAGATAGTACTTGGTCCAGAATTTCGCTAAGCTTTTTATCTACTGCATGCACAGAAGCTTTATCGCTTACAGGAATTACAGATGAGCTGTAAATAAATTTAACATCTGCCGATCTTTGTATCTGCCTTAGTATTAACTTGATCTCTGTATCTTCTACAGATATGGACGTTACCTTTTCAAGAATCTGTGCCTCCAGGGGGGCTGCCAGTAATGTTAACGACAGGGCAAGACTAATAATAATCCTGATGAGATTTGCTTTGCCTGGCGTAGCTACAAAAGCAATGTTACTTATTCTCTTCATAGTTTAGAATTTAGTATATGGGTCATTGCAGGGTATGGGCAAGCAGTTTACTTATTTATCACTTACCAGCATGATGGGAATTCTCATGTCTGAGTTATGTCATTTCTTGATCTACTTCAGTTTTATGTGGCCTTTACCAGACTATTTTAGCCGTTATCCCTGCAGGAATTGCTTCACTGCATGAGGTATGCTTTGATTCATCAGGGCAAAAGCAAAAGCTGTTTATAAAGGTAAGTAGTAGTACCTCCCCCCGATCCCTAAAAAATAAATGAAAATTTACAGACTACCTTGTGGCCAGTGAATCAGGCCTTATTGGTGATTCCTTAATGTTATCATAAGATCCTTATTAGCATCCAGCCACCGCTCCAGGCAGTACACCTGTTGCACTACCAATATCAGAAAGAAGCATTCTACTAAAGATAGGATGGATTACTTTTACTAAAGTATGATGGCAGGTAAACACCAAAAGAAGCACAATACTCTGCTGGAGAAGATAAGAAAGCTAACTACCATCTGATCCTAGTAGCTATGTGAATAGAAGAACATAAAATGAAGAAAAGCAGGATCAGTAGAAGAATATAATTTACAATTAACTACCAGTCCGGCAGTTATATCACTACAGCTTAATAAATAGCAATAAGAGCAAAAGATATTCTTTCAGATGTACTTTCATAACCTTCAGCGATTGGGTAATGTGGTACTCAACTGCCTTTTCAGAAATGTTCATCGTTTGTGAAATTTCTTTAACTGTGCGATTCTCCATGCGGCTTAATTTAAACACCTTTTGTGTTTTCTTAGGCAAAAGTGTCACGCCCAGCTCAACGGCCTCAGATAAATCTTTCAGGAAAATCTGTTGTACTGTAGCATCTGAAAGCTCGCTGGAATGGCTACTGGAATAACTCACATACTTTTCGTGTACCATTTGGGATTTGTACTGATTGATGATACTGAACTTTAGTGCACCTAATAACCAGGACTTCAGATGCTGAACACCATGACCCGTTCTGCGCTCCCATAAGCTTACAAAAATGTTTTGTGTTAATTCTTCTGCAAGTTCTTTACTACGCACCTTTTTATAGGCCAGTGTGAAGATCTCTTTCCAATAGCGAATATATATTTCCCGAAATGCAGCACTATCCTCTTTCTCCCTCACTAATTCCAACAGTTCGCAATCCTTTAGTAAAGCGTATTCCATAAGGTGAAAAATTAAATTCTAGAAAGGCATAAAAATGCTGCTTCACACAAAGCTACAGGTACAAAATTCTGTAAAGGAAGGTATCGGTTATAGGAAATTAGTCAAAATCTATTAATCTTCAAAATCTTTGATTGTACAACA
>JAESGL010000119.1_pt1 | contig 106664 bp, 107 predicted proteins | sample 9269711 | NCBI WGS metagenome assembly JAESGL01 (sample SAMN14515918, study PRJNA621676) | algae metagenome | isolation source: Kastovskya adunca ATA6-11-RM4 and co-occurring heterotrophs from soil and... | place: Chile: Atacama Desert | collected 2011-06-27 | reverse complement strand
CGGGCTACGCCCGCCCTACGCCGCAACCAGCGCGAACGGTGCGACCCCCATACCCGTCACGCTGCTTGACGAAGGGGGTCCCTTTTGCACGCCGATAGGGGGTCCTTTTTGGACGCCGATTGACAGGGTATGAAAGAGTTTAAGCCACTGGTTGTTGCACTCGGCGCGCTCGATCACCGCGGCGGCGGCGACAAAGGCCGGATGATCCACGCATTGCGCGAGCGGCCTGCCTACCACGGCGACCGCTAAGGCCTCCGGATACGTCCCGTGAAGCGTCAGAACGCCATCGCTGTAACTGCCGCACGCGAAAGTGAAGTAGGGCGTCAGCACGCCGTTGTGGCAGAAGAGCGCGCCGAAATGGCCTTGGCAGCCGAAGTGCGCCCTGTCTCCGTCGTGGAGCGCCGCCTGCCGCTCCTCGCGGAAGACCTCGGCCGGGTTTTGGCCGGTCCGCTCGATCAGCGCCACCGCCACGTCACTGATCCAGCCGACTGAGCCGGTGCTTCTGATCACCTTCAGCCGCTCGACATTGCGGCGATGTCCGGTTCCGCTCTGCGCATGCATCCTGCCCAGCCGAGGCGTCGAGCCGACGCTCTCGATCCTCGACGGCGCCCACCACATGTGGATATCGAGCCGGATGTCGAGCGCCACGTAGGGAAGACGGAAGAGGTGCGACGGCGGCGCGTCGAACCGCAGCGGCTCCATACGAAGCCAGAGAGGAGCGACTCCGCCGCCGAGGCGCGCCACATCGCGCTCGAAGCCCTCGCGCATCTTCCGATCGCGACGCAGCAGCTTGCGGCGATGCGTCCTGGCATGGACGAGCCGGTCAACCATGAGAGCGGCCACACGCTCCACCGGCGTCCAGGTGTCTCGGCGAAGCTGCCAGTCCTCGATGCCGATCGGTAGGACCATACCCCCGAGGTCGAAGTCTAGGACGTTTATCCCGAGGGTCGGCTCCGACACGTCGCCTTCCTCGCCGGCGAGCGTCACGCGGACATCGCGGCAATCGGGAGGCGCGACGCCGAGTCCGGGCAGGGCGGCCAGCAGGCGCCGCAGCTCGGCCACGAGCTTCCCCACCTCGTGTCCGGGCAAGATGGCGCCATCCCACGCGTCCATGTCGTCGACCAGCGGCTCGGCCTCGTTGGTGTCACGCTCCCCGTCCCATGGCCATTCGCCAACCGGGAGGTCGGACACGCCGTCCCAAGGGCGACCCAGCTAGCCGAGGCGGTTGTACTTGTCCCTCCTGATCCAGGAGGGTAGCCGCCGGATCCATGGCGCGACGTCGAAGGCGCGGAGCCTCCACCATTCGCGACCGGCCGCCATCCCGGTCACGATCCGCTCGCCGTCCGGTGCGCGGGTCAGATCATCCTCGGCGGCGAGTTCCGGGAGCGGCAGCGTGAGTTGCCTCCATGGCATACGCTTCGTCTCGGGATCGAGGCCCCGCGTCACGCGCGCACCGTCGCAAACTTATGCTTCAGTCCGTTGCGGGTCCCCGCAACCAACACACACCACGCCCCCCGGCATACCGCCAGGGGGCGTTCGGCGTATTGGCGAAGTCGATGAGCGTCGCAGTCGACGCCTGGACCTCAAGCGTCCGTTAGCGTCCTCGTCCACATGGACCGTGACACCGCCGATCTGCGATCTTAGCGCCTTGATCGCCTTCGCTTGACGCAGCTTCTCGCTCGGCGCCTTCCGGAATGAGGCGAACCTTCGCTGGTAATGTCGAATACGGCACGACCGCCGGCGCTTCTCTCGCACGCGTATGGAGCCGGGGCGGGAGCCGGAAACTCGTGATCTCGGCCTGCCTCGATCACGACCGAGCGAGGATGCGGCCGGAAGGGCGAGGCGCGGCATTCCAGCGTTGTGCATCATGGCGATCCCGCTCACCTTCGCTGTCCTGAATGGATATAGACAACATATGACCAATGGAGTGCAGCCCGCCCTCCCACGATGTCGCCGAAGCGTTGCCGTGCAGGAGCGGCGACGCTAGCCTGGTGGCGGTGGTGACGGTCGAGATCTGCGTGGCCGACGAGGCCGGGGCCGTCGCCGCCATCGCGGGCGGCGCCGACCGGATCGAGCTGTGCGCGGCGCTGGAGGCGGGCGGGCTGACGCCGTCCCTCGCGCTGCTCGAACGCGTCCTCGCCCGGGCGCGGCCGGCAGGAGTCGAGGTCCACGCGATGGTCCGCCCGCGCGCCGGCGACTTCGCCTACGACGCGGACGAGCTGGCGCTGGCGATCGCGGAAGGGCAGGCGCTGGTCGGGGCCGGCGCCGACGGCCTGGTGTTCGGCGCCTGTCGCGGCGCCTGGCTCGACGAGGCGGCGCTGGCCGACTTCGCGGACGCCCATGCCGGGACGCGGCTGACGCTCCATCGCGCGATCGACCTGGTCGCTGATCCGGTCGCTGCGGTCGGGACGGTGATCGCGCTGCGATACGAACGCATCCTGTCGTCGGGCGGCGCGGCGACCGCGGACGAGGGGGCGGACACGCTGCGCCGGATGGTCGAGCGCGCCGCCGGGCGCTGCCGGATCGCCGCGGGATCCGGGGTGCGCGCCGACAACGTCGCGGGGCTGATCGCGCGCACCGGAGTGGATCACGTGCACGGATCGGCATCGCTGCCGGGGCCGCCAGTCGATGCGCGGGTCGTGGCGCTCGGCTTCGCCGTCGGGCCGCGCCGGATGACCGATCGCGAGGCGGTGGCGGCATTGTGCGCGGCGGCGAGTAAACCAGTTTAATGCCACCAACGGACCAGTTGTGCATGGCGTGGAGCTGATCTAGGCTCCGGTACGAGAAGCGAGATTTGGTCGGATGAAGATGGGACGCATCCGCGCGGCGGAGGGCGACAGGGCGTCGGAACGGTTCGGCGAGCGGATCGGCCGGTTCCGCGCCGACGACACGCTGCCGCTCTACCTCCAGCTCCAGGGGCTGATCCGCGACGCGATCCAGGCCGGCATCGCTCCCCGGGGCAGCGGCATCCCCGCCGAGCGCGACCTGGCGGTCGAATACAACATCTCGCGCATCACCGTCCGCAAGGCGATCGAAGGCCTGGTGGAGGAGGGGCTGCTGGTGCGCCGCCGCGGTGCCGGCACCTTCGTCGCCGGGCGCGTCGACAAGGTCTTCTCCAAGCTGTCGTCGTTCACCGAGGACATGGCGGCGCGCGGCCGGGTGGCGAGCAGCCGCTGGGTGTCGCGCACCACCGGCCCGGTCACGCCGGAGGAGGCGATGGCGCTGGGCCTGTCGCCGGGAACGCCGGTGCTGCGCTTCACCCGCATCCGCCTCGCCGACGACGAGCCGATGGCGCTGGAATTCTCGACCGTCGTCGGCGACGGCCTGGGCTCGACCGACGACGTCGGCGAGTCGCTGTACGAGGCGCTGGACCGCGCCGGCAACCGGCCGGTGCGCGCGCTGCAGCGGCTGCGTGCGGTGCCGATCCGGGCGCAGCACGCGCGGATGCTGGAGATCGACACCGGCGATCCGGTGCTGCTGATCGAGCGTCGCGGCTCGATGCGCGACGGGCGGGTCGTCGAGTTCACCCGCTCCTACTATCGCGGCGATTCGTACGACTTCGTGGCCGAGCTCTGACGCGGTGACGAGCGCCGGGATAGGGGACGCGCACACGCTGATGGCGGCCGAGATCGCGGAGGCGCCGGCGGCCGTGGCGCGCCTGCTCGACGCCAACGCGTCGGCGGCGGCGGCATTGGGACGGCGGCTGCGCGACACCCCGCCCGACGTGGTGGTGACGGTCGCGCGCGGATCGTCGGACCATGCCGCCACCTACGGCAAGTATCTGATCGAGACGATGATCGGGGTGCCAGTGGCGTCGGCGGCGCCGTCCGTCGCGTCGATCTTCGCCGCCCCGGTGGCGACCCGCCGGGCGCTGGCGCTGGCGATCTCGCAGTCGGGCCGCAGCCCCGACCTGATCGCGGCCGCCCAGGCGCAGCGGGCGGGCGGCGCGACGCTGGCGGCGCTGGTCAACGACGAAGGGTCGCCGCTCGCCGCCGCGGCGGACACGCTGCTGCCGCTGCGGGCCGGGCCCGAGCGGTCGGTCGCGGCGACCAAGTCGTGCATCGCCGCGATGGCGGGCCTGGCGCAGCTGGTCGCCGCCTGGGCCGAGGATGCCGATCTCGCCGCGGCGCTGGCGACCCTGCCGGACCGGCTCGCCGCGGCGGTGGCGCTCGACTGGAGCGGTGCGGTCGAGGCGTTCGCCGGAGTCGAGCGGATGTTCGTGATCGGTCGCGGCTATGGCTTGGGCGTGGCGGGCGAGGCGGCGCTGAAGCTGAAGGAGACCTGCGGTATCCAGGCCGAGGCGTTCAGCGCCGCCGAGGTGCGCCACGGCCCGATGACCATCGTGGGCGAAGGGTTTCCGGTGCTCGCCTTCGCGCATGGGGACCCCGCGGGCGACGACGTCCGCGACGTGTCGGCCCTGTTCGCCGGCCGCGGTGCGACGGTGCTGCTGGCACAGGCGGGAACGCTCGCCGGCACGCTCCCCGCGTTCGCCGGTCATCCGGCGCTCGAACCGCTGATGATGCTGGCGAGCTTCTATGGCCTTGCCGAGCGGCTGTCGCGCCGCCGCGGCCACGATCCCGACCGGCCGCCGCACCTCGCCAAGGTGACGCAGACGCGATGACCACCCTGCGCTTCACCGGCGGAACCGTGGTCGGGGCGGACGGCTGCTGGCCCGGCGCCGAGCTGACGGTCGCAGACGGCCGCATCGCCGCGCTGGTGCCGCTGGGCGCGGGCGAGAGCGGCGGGATCGACCTGCGCGGCGGATGGCTGATGCCGGGGTTCGTCGACACGCAGGTGAACGGCGGCGGCGGCGTGCTGTTCAACGACGAGACCAGCGTCGACGGCATCCGCGCGATCGCCGCCGCGCACGCCGCCTTCGGCACCACCGCCCTGCTGCCGACGCTCATCAGCGACAACCCCGACCGGGTCGCGCTGGCGATGGCGGCGAGCGACGCGGCGATCGCCGCGGGCGTCGACGGGGCGATCGGCGTCCACATCGAGGGGCCGGTGCTCAATCCGGCACGAAAGGGCATCCACGATGCCGCGCGCTTCCGCCCGCTCGACGACGAGCTGCTCGCGATCCTCACGCGCCCGCACCGCGGCACGGTGATGGTGACGCTCGCGCCCGAGCAGGTCGAGCCCCGGCGCATCGCCGCGCTGGTCGCCGCGGGCGTCCGCGTGTCGGCGGGGCATAGCGAGGCGACCCACGCGCAGGCGGTGGCGGCGTTCGACGCCGGGCTGACCGGCGTGACGCACCTGTTCAACGCCATGCCCGCGATGCGCCAGCGCGAGCCCGGACTGGTCGGCGCCGCGCTGGACGACCCGCGGCCGTGGTGCGGGCTGATCGTCGACGGCGTGCACGTCGCGCCCGCGGTGCTGCGGGTGGCGCTGCGGGCGCGCCCGGCCGAGCGCATGATGCTGGTCACCGACGCGATGCCTTCGGTCGGCGCGGCGGACAAGGATTTCGTGCTCCAGGGACGACGGATCCGGGTGCGCGACGGGATGTGCGTCCACGAGGACGGGACACTGGCGGGCGCCGACCTCGACATGGCGGCGGCGGTGGCGCGGACGGTGGGGTCGCTGGGGATCGAGCCGGCGCGCGCGGCCGCGATGGCGTCGACCAACCCCGCCGCGTTCCTCGGCCGCGGGCAAGAGCGCGGGGCGATCGCGACGGGGCTGCGCGCCGACCTCGCCCAGCTCGATGCCGCATTCGGCCCGGTGGCGACGTGGATCGGCGGACGGCCGATCTCGGACCGATAACCCCGCGGCTGTCCGGCCGGTCGTTGGATCTGGACCGGCCCGTGAGCGTCAGCGTGAACGGCCCTCTGCGGCATCGCGGCGGCGTCCCCCGCACCGCCGGCGCGATCCAGCGGTCGCTGATTGAGCGCGCCGATAGCGCCGCTGCGGCTGCCCGGAAGCGGCACCTGAGCGACGCCGGGCGAGACGCGCATCCGTTTGGCGCCGAGTGCGCGGTACCGCCGCGTCGCGATGACCAGCCCGGCCCGCCTCTTTGCCGCTACGGGCGGCGACCGTCACGCCTGTCCTGACGCGACCGCGCCCCCCGCGCCATCCTCCCCCGGCCGTGCCGAGCGGAGGCGCGCGTCGTCCTCCACGGTGTACAGGCCGCCGTCGAGCGTCGTGAAGCCGCGACCCTGCACCGCCAGGTCCATCGCGCGGCCGGTCGGCCGCAGATCCCCGGCCGCGTCCATCGCGGGCGCGGCGTGCGCCATCACCCCCGCCGCCGCGAACGGGTCGGTCAGCGCCGCAGCGGGCACGTCGGCGTCGTTGCGCATCGCGACGATGGAGGCGAAGCGCACGTCCGCGCGCTTGAAGGCGGGCGTGTTGATGTTGGCGATGTTGTTCGAGATCACCTCCAGCGCGCGTTCCTGCGCCCTGATGCCGACCGATCCGATGGAGAAGGCGCCGCTCATCGCGCCGACTGCCCGAAGGCGCTGATGGCCTTGCCCATCAGGTCGTCGTAGACCTGCACCAGACGCGCACCCGTATCCGCGCTGCGCAACGCGCCCATCATGCCGATCATCTCGTCGCCGAGCGACACGTTCGACGATTCCAGCATGCCCTGTCGCAGCGACGGCTCCTCCATCGCCTGCGCCTGGTCGTCGGCGATGGAGAAATGGGAGCCGTCGATGGCGGACACCTGGTCCCCGCGCGCGCGCACCACCGCGATCCGCCCCAGTACGCGGCTTCCGTCCAGGACGACGCCGTCGGTGGTGATCGTCACCGACGGGCTGCCGAGAACCAGATCGCCGCCGCCCGCCTGTTGTACGGCATAGCCCTGCGGCGTGACCAGCCGGCCGTCCGCGTCGAGCGAGAACGAGCCCTGCCGCGAGTAGAGCAGCCGATCGCCGGCCCGCAACTGGAAGAAGCCGTTTCCCGAGATGGCGAGGTCGAGGGGATTGCCGGTCTGCGAGAGCTTGCCGGCGCGCAGGTCCGATTTCCGGCGGCTCAGCACGGTGTCGAAGGTTGCGTCCCCGGTGTTGCTCGCCAGCGCCTGCCGCTTGAAGCCCGGCGTGGACACGTTCGCCACGTTCAAGGCGGCGAGATCGACGCGTCGTGACGATGCCCGCATCAGCGCGGTCGCGGCGTCGATCAGGCCTGACATGTCCGAACTCCATCGAGTGGAGCCGCAAGGACACAGGATGACGCGTTCTGCGTCAATTTGCGAAAGAACCGAACTGGATCAGATCGTCGGCACTTCGACGGAGGACGCGGGACGAAAAGGATAATCCGGCGCGATCTTCTTCGGCGACGCAGGCTAAAACGCTGCGGCTGTTGCGCCGCAAGTCACCGCCGCACCGGTTCGTTCGTCAGGAAGACGACGTAGCCGCGGAACATCGGCAGCGCGGCGAGGCCTGCGGGTGCCCGCCACTCCCCGCCTTGCAGCAGCCCGATGCGGAACGGCACCTTCAGCCGGTGGAGGTTGGCGAGATAGCCGGCGTAGCCCGGGATCACGCGGCGGCCCTGGTAGATCTGCAGCACCACCTCGTCCACCGTGCCCGCGAGCGCGTCCAGGCCAGCCGGGTCGCCGTTCGCGCTCCAGTCCAACAGGCCGGTCACGCCCAGCCGGCAGTTGCGCGGCAGCCGGCGGCGCAGGTCGGCGAGAAAGGCGGCATAGTCGCCGAGGTGGCGAGTCCCGGCGTCGAAGTCGATCTGCACGCCCGCCACGCGATTGCCGGCGGCGCGCCACCGGCCCAGCTGCGCCAGCAGCTGCGCGTGGACCAGCGGCGTCCAGCGCAGCGTCTCCACGCGCACCACCATCCACACGGGCGTGTGCTTCACCCGCGGCACCGCGGGACGCTGCGACACCAGCCGCACGTCGGGCGCGCGGTCCACCTGCGCCGCCAGCAGGTAGACGCGCCGCGCGCGCTTCAGCACCGGCTGCGGCCGCACGCCCGCCCACAACCAGAAGGCCTCGTAACGGGCCGCATCCACGCGGTCGGGCGACGGCGCAGCGGCGCCGAGCGTCGACAGCGCGAGCAGGGCGGCGAGCGCGCGCACGCGGCCTACCAGTAATATTCCAGCTCGTCCGCCCAGCGCGAGCCGCGGTGGTCGCGGTGCAGCCGTTGAAACCAGGCCTTGCGCGTCGCCTGCGGCACGCCCGCGCCGCCGCAGGCGTTGTTGCCCGACGGCGCGTAGCAGCGCACCGCGCGAAACAGCGCGTAGGCGCGTTCCGGCGCGGTGCTGGCCGGGGAGGCGATCACCGCCCGGTACAGGTCGAGGCGGGAGAAGGGCGGGCCGGCGAAGCCGGAGCGGGTGCCGCCCAGCTCGTCCGCCGGCGGTTGCGTATCGAGGGGATAGGCGTCGAGATCGTTGAGCCGCACGAATTCGGCGAGGCACAGCCGCGGCGTCGCCGCTGTCGGGGCGGTGGCCAGCCGCCGTGCCGTGTCGCGCAGCGGCGGGCAGGGGAAGTCCTCGGCCACCTTGCCCGCGGCGAACAGGCCGAGCGGCGGTTCGGACCGGCCGTCGGCGTCGAAATAGCTGCCGCCCGCCGCCGTGCCGGGCGGCACGGCGGCGAGATCGCCGACGAAATCGGCGTAGCGGCCGCGGGTCAGCCCCTTGTAGAGCAGGACGAACAGCGCGACGGCGCGCTCGTGCGCGCTCGCTCCCGCCGCGCCGGCCTGTCGCCGCAGCAGATCGGGTCCGGCGATGTCGGCCAGCAGCCGGTCGCGCAGCGCCGGCTCCCGGATCGGCGATCCCGCAGCGAACACGCGCTCCAGCCCGGCGTCGCGCTCCTCGTGCAGCGCCAGCGCCAGCTCCACCGTCGCGCGGCGCAGCGGCGTCGCCGCCGCGGGCAGCATCGCCAGCCAGTGGCCGCGCGCCGCGCCGGCCGCCGTTGCGCTTTTCGGCATGTCCATCGCCATGCCGCGCAACATCTGCCGGCTGAAGGCGACGGCATCCTCCGCCGCGTCGCCGGCGCGATCCGGCGACAGCCGCAGCGCCTCCGCCGGCTGACCGTCGACGTAGAAGTCGTGTGCCGCGCGCAGGAATTCGAACAGCGCGCCGGCCTTCGCGAAGCGGGGCCGCTGCACCTCCAGCGCCGCGCGCGTCAGCGTGGGCGTCGTGGCGCCGTCGCCGGTGTTCCGGCGCATGGCGTTCAGGTCGAGGACCGCCAGCAGCACCGGGTCTGTCGTGTCCGCCGCGGTCAGCGTCGGCAGCAGCTTGTTGTCGATCTCCTCCACCAGCGCGGCGTCGCCGATCCCGCGCGTCGCGGCGGGCTGTGCCAGCAGAACGGCATATTCCGCCGCCAGCTTCCGCCGCTCGCCGCCCAGCCACCACACCCGCCGCAGCAGGCCGCGCGCCGACGCGGCGTAGCGCCCGCGCGGCCAGCCATCGAGATAGTGCCGCAGCCCCGCCTCCGCGGCGGCGACCGCCGCGGCGTCGACCGGCGTCTTCTCGTCGCGATAGCCATATTCGTCGAAGGCGCCGACCTGCGCGCGGTTCACCTCCACGCGGGCGAGCATGTAGCGCCCGGTCTCGCGCAGCCACTCGTCCCTGTCGCGCGCCAGCGACGCGAAGCGCGAGCGCGCGCCGTCGAAGTCGCCGGCGTAGAAGGCGGCGGCGCCGTGGAGGTAGGCGGCGAAGCCGCGCGCGGTGGCGGAGCGCGCCGCCGCGTCCGCCGCGGCGAGCGCGCCGGGGCCGCCGCCCGCACCGGCGCAGTCGGGCTTCAGCGCGCGGCGCGCGGCGACCAATGCCGTGCGCTCCGCGGGATCGAGCCGTCGCGCCGCGGCCACCGCCGCCTCGAACGCGGCGCTGCCGCTTGCGTCGCTGCGGCAGCGCGACCCCTCGCCGGCGGCATGGCTGTCGCTGCCGACGTCGGCGGGCGCCGGAAAGGTCACGCGTGCGAAGCTCGTCCAGTCGAACAGCGGGACGGGGGGCAGCTCCCCGCCGGCGGGCACTGCCGGCGCACCGCCGCGGATCAGGAGCAGCAGGTTCACGCGCGTGTCGTTGCCCGGGCTCAGCATGACCATGCTGTCGCAACCGGTCAGGTCGCCGTGCGCCAGCTTCCACGCCGGCGCGCAGCCCATGTCGCCGCTGGCCCACGCCGCCGTCGCCGACGATAGCGCCGCCACGGCGGCGACGAGGATCGCGAGGCGGCGAGGAAGGCACGCGAGGGGGAACGATCGGGTCATGTCGGCTCCGCAATGATGCGGCATCATTCCCCGCGGCCCCGGCCGCGGCAAGACCGATCGCGCGCTAGCGCGCGGGCGTCCACGTCTGCGTCTGGCAGAAGAAGGCGATGCACCCCTTCACCGCCAGCGTGCCGTCGGCATTGCGCACGACGATCGACTTGTAGCTCTTGCCGTTGCGCGGATCGTAGATCGTGCCGCGCCAGTCCTTGCCCTTGTCGGCGAAGCCGCTGAGGATCGCGATCCCCTTGATCGGGCGGGAGCGGAGCGCGGGGTCGGTGTTGTTCACGTCGGTCGCCGCCGCGCCGGGGCGAACCTTCAGTATCTGCGTCAGCCGGCCGCAGGTGGCGCCGCCGCACGCGCCGATCGTCACCACGCCGCTGCCGTCCGCCGTCAGCCAGCGCCCGGCGATCGGCGTCGCGGCCTGCGCCGCTGCCGGCGTGAGGAAGAGCAGGGCGGGAAGCGCGCGCAGGATCGTCATGCCACCCGTCTAGGCATTAAACTCGATCAGGTCGAGCGCGGCTTCGCGGCAAAAGCGTCGGGCAGGCGGTTGAAAGCGGGGCGGGCGTCCCGCATGGAGACGGGCGATGCACGGATCCACCCGCTCGCTCGCCGAAAGCTTCGCCACCGTGCCGGTCCCTAGGGACGCCGGCTTCTGGCGGACGCTGTTCGCCTTCGTCGGGCCGGGCTGGCTGGTCGCGGTCGGCTACATGGACCCGGGCAATTGGGCGACCGACATCGCGGGCGGATCGGCGTTCGGCTACACGCTGCTCGCGGTCGTGCTGCTGTCCAACCTGATGGCGATCGTGCTCCAGTCGCTCGCCGCGCGGCTGGGCATCGGCGCGGGGCTGGACCTGGCGCAGGCGTGCCGCGCCAATACGGGGCGCCCGGTCAACTACGCGCTGTGGTTCCTCGCCGAGGTGGCGATCATCGCCTGTGACCTCGCCGAGGTGCTGGGCACCGCGATCGCGCTGAAGCTGCTGTTCGGCCTGCCCCTGCTCTACGGCGTCGTGCTGACGGGGCTGGACGTCTTCCTGATCCTGGCGCTGCAACGCTTCGGCTTCCGCAAGCTGGAGGCGTTCATCGGCGCGCTGCTGGTCGTGATCGCGATCTGCTTCGGCTTCGAGCTGATGTGGGCCAATCCCGACTGGGCGGCGGCGGCGGGCGGCCTGATCCCGCGTCCGGAGATCGTGACCGACCCGGCCAAGCTGTACATCGCGATCGGCATCCTCGGCGCGACGGTGATGCCGCACAACCTCTACCTCCACTCGTCGATCGTGCAGACCCGCGCCTACGATCGCACCGAGCCGGAGCGGCGCCGCGCGCTGCGCCTCGCAACGATCGATTCCACCGTGGCGCTCGGCCTCGCCTTCTTCATCAACGCCGCGATCCTGATCCTGGCGGCGGCGACCTTCCACGTCGCCGGGCGCACCGATGTCGCCGAGATCGAGCAGGCGCACGAGCTGCTGGCGCCGATGCTGGGCGTCGGCGGAGCGAGCGCGGTGTTCGCCATCGCCTTGCTGGCCAGCGGGCAGAATTCCACCGTCACCGGCACGCTGGCGGGGCAGATCGTGATGGAGGGCTTCCTCGACCTGCGCCTGCCCGCGTGGCTGCGCCGCCTCATCACCCGCGGCCTCGCCATCATCCCCGCGGTGGCGGTGGTGGGCACCACGGGGGACGGCGGCGCGACCGACCTCCTGGTGCTGAGCCAGGTGGTGCTCAGCCTGCAACTGCCCTTCGCCGTGATCCCGCTGGTGATGCTGACCGCGAACCGGCGCGTGATGGGCGGCTTCGCGGCGCCGCGCTGGCTGGCGGCGCTGGCGTGGGGCATCGCGACCGTGATCGTGGCGCTGAACGGCTATCTGCTGATCGGCACGGTGACGGGCTGAGGGCGCCGGCCGCTCAGCATTCCACCACGTTGACCGCGAGCCCGCCGAGACTGGTCTCCTTGTACTTCGACCGCATGTCCTCGCCCGTCTGGCGCATCGTCTCGATCACCGCGTCCAGGCTGACGACGTGGCTGCCGTCGCCGCGCAGCGCCAGATAGGCGGCGTTGATCGCCTTCACCGCGCCCATCGTGTTGCGCTCGATGCACGGGATCTGCACCAGCCCACCGATCGGGTCGCAGGTGAGGCCCAAATTGTGCTCCATGCCGATCTCCGCGGCGTTCTCCACCTGGCGATTGCTGCCGCCCAGGACCGCGGCGAGCGCGCCCGCCGCCATCGAGCAGGCGACACCGACCTCGCCCTGGCATCCCATCTCCGCCGCGGAGATCGACGCGCGCTTCTTGTAGAGCATCCCGATCGCGGCGGCGGTGAGAAGGAAGCGACGCGCGCCGTCGCGCGACGCCCCCTCCACCAGCGTCTCGTAGAAGCGCAGCACCGCGGGCAGGACGCCCGCGGCGCCGTTGGTCGGCGCCGTGACGACGCGGCCGCCCGCGGCATTCTCCTCGTTGACGGCCAGCGCCCACAGGCTGACCCACTCGAACACCTCCGCCGGATTGCGCCCGGCATGGCCGGACAGGCCGCGGTGGAGCGCCGCGGCACGGCGGCGGACGTGGAGCCCGCCGGGAAGCACGCCTTCCTGCGCCATGCCGCGATCGATGCACGCCGCCATCGCATCGCGCACCGCGTCGAGGAAGGCGTCGGTCTCCGCCGGATCGCGCCACGCCTCCTCGTTGGCGCGCACGATGTCGGCGATGGGGCGCGCGGTGGCGTCGCCGATCGCCAGCAGCTCCGCACCCGAGGAGAAGGGGTGGCGCACGGCCAGATTGTGCGAGGCCGGGGTCGCGCCCTTGCGCAGGATGGCGCCCCCGCCGATCGAGAAATAGGTCTCCGCATACTCGCCGCCATCCGCCAGCGTCGCGGTGAAGGTGAGGCCGTTGGGGTGCTCGGGCAGGAAGGCGCGCGGGTGGAAGACCATGTCCGCCACCTCGGCGAAGGCGATGTCCCCGCGGCCGGCGAGCGGCAGGCGGCCGATGTCGCGAATGCCGCGCAGGACGTGCCGTGCCTCGTCCGGATCGACGCCCTCGGGCGTGTGGCCGGCAAGGCCCAGGATCGCGGCGGTGTCGGTGGCGTGCCCGCGTCCCGTCAGCGCGAGGGAGCCGTAGAGGTCGCAGCGGACGCGGACCGGCGCCGAGGGCTGGCCGGCGGCCCGCTCGGCGAAGTCGAAGGCGGCGCGCATCGGGCCGACGGTATGCGAACTCGACGGGCCGATGCCGATGGTGAACAGCTCGGCCACGCTGATCGGCCGGTCCATGTCGCGGTCGAGCGGGGCGGGAGAAGAATCGGCCTGCATGTACGCTCCTCGCCGGCGGTGCCGGTGGTGTCACATGCCCCATCTGTCCCTTGCGCCTGAGATCGCTATCCCGTCGGCGGGCGCGCGGCGCCACTCTCCAGATGTGTTCGCGCCGGCAGGTCCTTTGGCCTGAGAGTTTCCGGGGCGGTTGCTCCTTCGGCGCCGGGCGGACCCGGTCTCTCCCTGTTCGGCCGGCGCGGTATCGGCGGTGCGGCCGGCGGGGTCAAGGGCGGCTACAGCCCGGCCCTGCGGCAGAGCCCCTCCAGCCTGCGCAGCCTGGCCTCGTCGGCGCCCGGTTCGCGGCGGAAGCGCGGCCGCTGTGCGCAGGCGTGGGCCTGGTTCGCACCGGTCCCGCCCGCCCTACGCGCGCGCGTCGTCGCCGGCGTACTTGATCTCCAGATAGCGCTGCCGCGTCTCCAGCGTATCGAGATCCCCTTGCGCCAGCTGCGCGCTCATGTCGCCGATCTCGCGCTCGATCAGGCCCAGCCCCTCGGCCAGTTGCTGGTCGGGCGTCTTGCCGTTGCGCGGGGTCGTGCGCATCGCCGCTGGCACGCGCTGATAGTCGCGGACGAAGGCGGGGAGCTGCTCGCCGACCAGCCGGCGGATCTCCAGCGCGGCCGGCGCCTCGTCGTCCAGTGCCGCGATCTGCGTGCCCAAGGTGTCGAGCCGCTGCTCGATCCGCAGCGCCACGGTCTGCGCCGGTGCGGGAAGCGCGGGGCGCTGCGCGTCGAGCCAGCGCGCGGTCTGCGCCGGCAGCGCCTTCAGGTCGGCGCGCGCGATCCGCTCGGGAGTCGGCACCGGCATCGCGGGCGCGAGCGCGATCGCCAGGGTGGCGGCGATCATCATCAGCATGACGGCCAGCGCGCCGAACATGCCCAGCGGAAAGAAGATGCCGCCGACCAGCGAGGCGAGCAGCAGGATCGCGGCATTGACCGCCGCGATGGCGACGACGCGCGTCTTCAGCCCGCCGCGGCCGCGGCGCGGACGGCGCTGCATCGGCACCACCGGCCCGCCCTGCCGCCGGATCTGCCCGGCGCGCGCGTCGCCGATGACCTCGTCCGTTTCGGTCACAGCGCCTCCAGCCGGTACTGGTCCGCGGGGCCGGCGACGCGGTTCTGCGACGCGCCCTCCGCGCGCGCGATATAGCCGCGCGACTTCTCCACCTCGGTGCCCAGCGCGTTGACCGTGGTCTTCATGCTGTCCAGCGCCTTCAGTTTGAAATTGTCGATCGCGTCCATCGTGTCGTAGATGTTCTGGAAGGCGCGCTGCAGCGTCTCCAGCGGGATCGTGCTCGCCGCCGCCTGCTCGTGGATCTGCGCGGTGTTCGACCGGAGGAGCTTGCCGGTCGAATCGATGATCCCCGCGGTGGTGGTGTTCAGCTGCGTCACCTGTTCCAGCACCAGCTTCTGGTTGGTCAGCGCCTGCGCCACGGTGACGGCGGTGCGCAGCGCGGCGACCGTGGTGGTGCTGGCGCGATCGACGCCCTTCACCAGTTCGACATTGTTCTTCTTGACCAGGTCGAGCGCGAGATAACCCTGCACCGTCACCGCCATCTGCGTCAGCAGGTCCTGCGTGCGCTGGCGGGCGTAGAACAGCGCGGTCTCCCGGATCGCCTTGGCCTTCGCGGGGTCGGTCGCGTCCAGCTCGTTCGCCTTGTCCTCCAGCCGCTGGTCCATCACCTTGGACAGGTGGATCATCTGTTCCAGCCGCCCCATGGCGGTCCACAGGTTCGCGCGTTCGGTGTCGATGGCGGCATTGTCCATCAGCAGCTCGTCCTTGCCGCTGGCCAGGCTCTTCAGAATGGAGCTGATGTGCGTCTGCGAGGATTTGTAGCTGTCGAAGTAGTTCCGCATCTTGTTGCCGAAGGGCAGGATGCCGAACAGCTTCTGCGGCGCCGTCAGGTTGCCGCGCTTGCCCGGGTCGAGGTCCTCGACCACGCGGCGCAGCTCGGCCAGGTCCTTGCCGACGCCCGCCTCCTGATCCATCGCGCGGACGGGACGGTCGAGGAAGCGGTTGGACTGGCCCGCCGCCTCGCGGATCTCGCGCGCGCCCATCGTGGTGATCGCGTCGACCCGCTTGCCGAACTCGGGCGAGTTGGCGTCCTCGGCGACCAGGTCGGCGACGAACTGGTCCACGCGCTTCTCCAGCTCGCTCTTCGTGCCGGTGTCGACGGGGACCAGCCCGGCCGCCCGCTCCGCCTGCACGCTGGGCACGGGTTCCGGCGGGGTCAGCGTCAGCGCCGGTTCGGCGGTTGCGGTGTCGGTGTTCGTCGCCATCATCGCCTCTTCGTCATGTCCGCGGCGTTGTGCGGGGGAAACGCCGCGGCTTCAACCGTGTTGCATGTATAAGACGCCCGCGCGCGATGACAAGGAAGCGCGGCGGAGATAGGCCCGGGGGCCAGGGCAGGTGACCGATGCCGTCGAGTTCAAGCTGCTGAAGCTGGAGCAGAACTCAAAGGTCGGGTCTCCGCGGTCGAAGCTGGGACGCCACGTTCGGAGTGTGTGGGTCGGCAGGTATCTGGTCCCTCACCGGCCGACCGGTGAGGGCGTTCAGCTCCTCCGTGTCCCCCACGGCGCCCGCGACCTGTCCCGCGTCCCCTGCGACTGACCCTTCCCGCAACGCAGCATCTGCGCTAAGGGCGCGCGCGAACCCCGCCGCACGACCGCGCGGGCCACCCAGGAACTCGCATGAATCTGCGCAACATCGCCATCATCGCGCACGTCGATCATGGCAAGACCACCCTCGTCGACCAGCTCTTCCGCCAGTCCGGCACCTTCCGCGACAACCAGCGGGTGGAAGAGCGCGCGATGGATTCGAACGACCTGGAGAAGGAGCGCGGGATCACCATCCTGGCCAAGCCCACGTCGATCGAGTGGGAAGGCACGCGCATCAACATCGTCGACACGCCTGGCCACGCCGACTTCGGCGGCGAGGTGGAGCGCATCCTCTCCATGGTCGACGGCGTGATCCTGCTGGTCGACGCGGCCGAGGGAGCGATGCCGCAGACGAAGTTCGTGACCGGCAAGGCGCTGGCGCTGGGTCTGCGCCCGATCGTCGTCGTGAACAAGGTGGACCGCTCCGACGCGCGCATCCAGGAAGTGCTGGACGAGGTGTTCGACCTGTTCGTCGCGCTGGAGGCGAACGACGACCAGCTCGACTTCCCCGTCCTCTTCGCTTCCGGCCGCAACGGCTACGCCTCCACGGACGCGGACGCGCGCGAGGGCACGCTGCGGCCGATGTTCGAGAAGATCGTCGATCACGTGCCGCCGCCCGCACTGGACGAGGAGGCGCCGTTCACCTTCCTCGTCACGCTGCTGGACCGCGACAACTTCCTGGGCCGCATCCTGACGGGCCGCGTCCAGTCGGGCGTGGTCAAGGTGAACCAGCCGATCCACGCGCTGGACGAGGCAGGGAACGTGATCGAGACCGGCCGCGCGTCGAAGCTGATGAGCTTCCGCGGACTGGACCGCGTGCCCGTCGAGGAGGCCCGCGCGGGCGACATCATCAGCCTCGCCGGGCTGACCGTCGCCACGGTGGCGAACACGATTGCCGACACCAGCGTCTCCACGCCGATCCAGGCGCAGCCGATCGATCCGCCGACGCTGTCGATGCGCTTCGCCGTGAACGACTCGCCGATGGCGGGGCGCGAGGGCAGCAAGGTGACGAGCCGGATGATCCGCGACCGCCTGATGCGCGAGGCGGAGACCAACGTCGCGATCAAGGTGACCGAGGCCGCCGACCGCGACAGCTTCGAGGTCGCCGGGCGCGGCGAGCTCCAGCTCGGCGTCCTGATCGAGACGATGCGGCGCGAGGGCTTCGAGCTCGGCATCAGCCGCCCGCGCGTGCTGTTCGGCGAGGATGAGACCGGGGCGAAGACCGAGCCCTACGAGACCGTCATCATCGACGTCGACGAGGAGCATTCCGGCACCGTCGTCGAGAAGATGAACCTGCGCAAGGCGGAGATGACCGACATGCGGCCATCGACCGGCGGCAAGACGCGCATCACCTTCTCCGCGCCCAGCCGCGGCATGATCGGCTATCACGGCGAGTTCCTCAGCGACACGCGCGGCACCGGCATCATGAACCGGCTGTTCGAGCGCTACGGGCCGCACAAGGGCAACATCGAGGGCCGCAAGAACGGCGTCCTCATCTCCAATGGCGCGGGCGAGGCGCAGAGCTACGCGCTCGGCCCGCTGGAGGAGCGCGGCATCCTGTTCGTCGGCCACGGCGAGGCGCTCTACGAGGGCATGATCATCGGCGAGAACGCCAAGACGGAGGACCTCGAGGTCAATCCGATGAAGGCGAAGCAGCTGACGAACTTCCGCGCCAGCGGGGGCAAGGACGATGCGATCCGCCTGACGCCGCCCAAGAAGATGACGCTGGAACAGGCGATCGCCTATATCGACGACGACGAGATGGTGGAGGTGACGCCGAAGTCGATCCGGCTGCGCAAGCGCCACCTCGACCCGCACGAGCGCAAGCGCGCCAGCCGCGCGAAGCAGGCGGCGTAGGATCGATCCGGAACGGAGCCGCCCCGCTAAGCGGGCGGCTCCGCGCCGTTTGTCGGGGCTCCCATCAGGGGCTTCGCCGACGCGCCCTGCCCCTGTCCCGAGCGGGCGCCTTGCGGCGGCTTCAACGCGCATCGGTCGGCCTGATCCGACCCCCGACCGGCGGCAAGGTGCTGACGGCTGTTACCTTTTTGCAACGCAGCGACGCCGCGTTGCGCCGGGTGCCGAATCGACTCGCCACTGTCACGCAACAGACATATTCGGCGCGCAGTGGCGCGTGACAGACGGCGACCCATCGCCGCGAACGCGCTTCACGAGCGAACGCTCCAAAGGGGTTTAACATCATGCGAAACAGCCTGTTTCTGGGCGCGGCAGCGATTGCGCTGGTCGCACCGGCCGCCGCGATGGCGCAGGAGACCACGTCGACGATCCGCGGGAACGTGACGTCCGGCGAGACGCCCGTCGCGGGTGCCCGCGTCGTAGCGACGCACGTGCCATCGGGCACCGTCACCGAGACGACGACCGATGCGAATGGCGCGTTCACGCTGAACGGCCTTCGCGCCGGCGGCCCGTTCACCATCGATGCCAGCGGCGATGCGGGCAGCACGCAGGTGACCGACGTATTCACCGTGGTGGGTCAGCCCTTCACGCTGCCGATCGATCTTGCCGCCTCGTCGGGTGGTGACGATATCGTCGTGACCGCGGGCTCGATCCAGGGTGCAGGCGTCACGTCGGACGGTCCGCAAACCGTGCTGACCGCCCGCGATATCGCCAAGGTGGCGTCGGTGAACCGCGATGTGCGCGACCTCGCGCGCCGCGACCCGTTCGCGAACCTCGACCCGTCGAACAGCCGCGCCGTCAGCTTCGCGGGCTCCAACCCGCGCTTCAATCGCTTCACCATCAACGGCGTGCAGGTCGGCGACAATTTCGGCCTCAACTCGGACTCCAACCCGACCGGACGCGGCCCGATCCCCTTCGACGCGATCGAGCAGTTCTCCGTGTCGATCGCGCCGTTCGACATCCGCCAGGGCAACTTCCAGGGCGGCGCCATCAACACGACGATGAAGTCGGGCACGAACACCTTCCAGGGCACCGGCTTCTACTCGACCAGCACCGACGACATGCAGGGCAAGCGTTTCCGCGGGCTCGACATCTCCTCGACCCTGCCGGATTACAATTCGGAGACCTACGGCGCGACGCTGTCGGGCCCGATCATCGCCGACAAGCTCTTCTTCATGGTGTCGGCGGAGCGCAACACCGACCCGCGCCCGTTCACGCCCAGTGGCATCGACCAGGTGCCCGGCCTCACCCAGGCCACTTTGGACCAGATCACCGGGATCGCGCAGAGCCGGTACGGCTATGATGCGGGCACGATCTTGCCGCTGAACAACCAGGTGGACGAGAAGATCGTCGGCAAGATCGACTGGAACATCACCACCGGTCAGCGCTTGTCGGTGTCGTACATCAACGCGTATGAATCGGCGGACGTGCTGCAGAACACGTCGGTGAACAATGCGGCGACGCCGTCGGTTGGCTTGTCGTCGAACGCCTACAGCCGCTCCGTGCTGCTGCGCGCGGGCATCGTCCAGCTGAATTCGGACTGGACCGACCGCTTCTCGACCGAGGTGCGCGGCCTCTACAAGTGGAACCGGGTGGGGCAGGACGCGCTCGGCAATCGCAACTTCGCGCAGTTCCGCGTGTGCGCCGCTCCGACCAGCATCGCCGCCGCGTCGGGCTCCGACACGGCCACGGGTTGCGGCACGGGCGTGCCGATCATCTCGTTCGGTCCTGACATCAGCCGCCAGGCCAATCAGCTGTTCTTCGACACGTGGGGCGGCTCCGTCCTCGGCAAGTATTCGGCCGAAGGGCACGACATCCGCGCGCTGGTGGAGGTGAACCAGAACCGCACGTACAACCTGTTCCAGCAGAATGTGACGGGCAATTACTACTTCGACTCCATCGCGGACTTCCAGGCTGGCAACGCCAGCGGCGCCAACGTCGCGGTGCCGCTGAACGGCGATCTCAATTCCGTTGCCGCCGATTTCCGCTACACGCAGTTCACCTTCGGTCTCGAGGATGCATGGCAGGTCACCGACACGCTGCGCATCACGTCGGGGGTGCGCTACGATCTGTACTCGATGGGCGACACGATCCCGTTCAACCCCTTCTTCCAGGCGCGCACCGGTTTCCGAAATACCAAGACATTCAAGGGGCTGGATAACTTCCAGCCGCGTATCAGCTTCGAGTGGACGCCCGACCGCGCGCTGCGCCTGCGCGGTGGCGTCGGTATCTTCGGCGGGGGTTCGCCGGACATCTATCTGTCGAACAGCTTCTCGAACACGGGCGTTGTCGCCAACGCCTTCGCCAGCGGCAGCACGCTTGGCGTCGTGCGCGCCACGGCGGCCGGCACCGCCACGGCGACCTGCACCTCCGCCGTCTACAACGCGAGCGGCGTATGCACCGGGCTTCTGAACAACGTGACGGGCACCTCGGTGCCGACGGTGGCGACGAACTTCCTCGTCAACAACACCGGCGCGCTCGCAACCGGTCCGACCGCCGCGCTGGATCCGGACCTGCGCCTGCCGTCGAACATGAAGGCGACGATTTCGGCCGACTACGACCTGTTCGGCGTGAACATCGGCGGCGACTTCCTCTACACGAAGACCCTGCACGCGCCGAGCTTCACCGACGCGCGCTCCATCGTGATCGGGACGCTCCCGGACGGTCGTCCGCGCTACAACGCCTCGACCCTCTACAACGGCCAGATCGCGACCACCGGCCTTGGCAGCGACAACAACAGCGACATCATCTTCTTCGACGAAACACGCGGACGCAGCTTCGTCGCGGTGGCGCGGGCTCAGAAGCGCTTCGACTTCGGCGTGGACCTGGGTGCCAGCTTCACCTGGCAGGACGTGAAGGACGTCAGCCCCGCAACGTCGTCCACCGCGGGCTCACTCTACGGCAACGCGCCGATGGTGAACCCGAACCTGCCGGCCTACGGCATCTCGAACGACCAGATTCGCTGGCTGGTGAAGTACAACGTCGGCTTTGACCGTGCGTTCTTCGGCGACTATCGCACGGTGGTGCAGCTGTTCGGCGAAACCCGGGCGGGACGCCCGTACAGCTACACGATGCGTAACAACGTGCAGAACCGTTCGCCGGTGTTCGGGACGATCAGCAACAACGACCGCTACCTGCTGTACGTGCCGACAAGCACGACCGACCCGATCGTGACCTATGATTCGACGGCGACGCGCGACTCGCTGGAGGCGTTCATCAACGGTAGCGAGCTCGCCAAGTATCGCGGCCGCATCGCGCCGAAGAACATCGCGCGCAACCCGGTCTACACGAAGATCGATCTCCACCTGGAGCAGGAGATCCCGACCTTCGTGGGCGGTTCGCGGCTGTCGATCTTCGCCGACATCGAGAACCTGCCGAACCTGTTGAACAAGAACTGGGGCGGCCTGCGTCAGTTCGGCTTCCCGTACACCGGCCGTGTGGTGGACGTGACCTGCCTGACGACAGCGGGCAATGCGATCGGTGCCGGTACCGCGACGGCGAACCCGACGCAGCCGTGCGCGCAGTATCGCTACTCGACCTTCAACGACCCCAACGAGCAGGCGATCGTGAACACCGGTTCGTTCTACTTCATCCGCGTCGGCGCGCGCTTCAGCTTCTGATCCGCGCCCGCGCCTGACGCCTCAACGGGGCCGTCGTCCTGCAACGGACGGCGGCCCTTCTCTTTTTGCACCGGCCGGCGGTGCGCGTTAGAAGCGGCGCGCATGGCGACGCTTCCCGCCCCCGGAACCCCCCTGGCGCCCACCGTCGGCGTCGCGAACCGCCCGCTGTTCGTGCGCCCGTTCTTCGAGGACAAGGCGGCTGCCTTCTGGAAGCTGCAGGCCGCCGGGTGGACCGGCTATCTGGTGCTGCGGTCGGTCTCGTCGCTGTCGACCAGCGTGTCGTTGCAGACGATCGTGCCGGTCATCATCGAATCGATCCTGGGCTATTGCATCACGCTGCTGCTCAGCGTCCTCTACGCCTCCTACCGCACCTTCCCGCGCGTCATGGGGGTCTTGCTGACGGTGCTGACGCTGGTCGGCGCCAGCCTGTTCTACGCCTTCCTCGACGCCTTCTCCTTCTCGTTCATGCGCGCGGTGCCGGGGGTGGACCTCGCCGCCTTCCTCGTGTGCTTCTACGTGTGCACCACGGTGCTGACGGGCTGGTCCGCGCTCTATTTCGGCATCAACTTCTACCTGATCGTCGAGGATCAGATCGACCAGATGCAGCTGCTGGAGACGCAGGCGTCCTCGGCGCAGCTGGCGATGCTGCGCTACCAGCTGAACCCGCATTTCCTGTTCAACACGCTCAATTCGATCTCCACGCTGGTGCTGCTGAAGCAGACCGATCGTGCCAATGCGATGCTGTCGCGGCTGTCCTCGTTCCTGCGCTACACGCTCGCGAACGAGCCGACCGCCCACGTCACCGTCGCGCAGGAGGTGGAGACGCTGAAGCTGTACCTCGACATCGAGAAGATGCGATTCGAGGACCGGCTGCGGCCCAAGTTCGACGTGGACGAAGCGGCGCAGCACGCGCGGCTGCCCTCGCTGCTGCTGCAGCCGCTGGTCGAGAATGCGATCAAATACGCGGTGACGCCGCAGGAACACGGGGCGGAGATCTGCGTCACCGTGCGGCTCGTCGGCGACCGGGTGCTGTTGGGCGTATCCGACACCGGACCGGGATTGATGCCGACGAAAAGCCGTCCAAGCCTTTCAACCGGCGTGGGCATCGCCAATATCAAGGAGCGGCTGGCCCAGGCCTATGGCCCTGACCATCGCTTCGATGTGCGGGCCATGCCGACCGGCGGGTTCGGGGTCGAGATCGAGATCCCGTTCCAGCGCGAATTACCCGGCGAGCAGGGGGCGGCGTAACCACGCTCCTCCCGCCGGCAGTGGAGACCGTGTACGATATGACCATCCGGACCATCCTCGTCGACGACGAGCCGCTCGCGATCCAGGGGCTGGAGCTCCGTTTGCAGGCGCATGACGACGTGGAGATCATCGCCAAGTGCCAGAACGGCCGTGAGGCGATCAGCGCGATCAAGACGCACAAGCCCGACCTCGTCTTCCTCGACATCCAGATGCCCGGCTTCGACGGGTTCTCCGTCGTGCAGGGGCTGCTGGACGTGGAGCCCCCGCTGTTCGTCTTCGTCACCGCCTATTCCGACCACGCCTTGCGCGCGTTCGAGGCGCAGGCGGTGGACTATCTGATGAAGCCGGTGGAGGAGGCGCGGCTGGCCGAGACGCTGGACCGCGTACGCCAGCGCCTGTCGGAGCGGTCGAGCGTGGAGGAGGCGGCGAAGCTGCGCGAATCCCTGGCCGAGCATGCGCCCGAGGCGGCGGCGGAGATCGCCGACGGTGGGGGCGAGCACGCCACCAACCGCTTCGAGAAGATGATCAACATCAAGGACCGCGGGCAGATCTTCCGCGTCGATGTCGACACGATCGAGCGGATCGACGCCGCCGGCGACTATATGTGCATCTACACCGGCGACAACACGCTGATCCTGCGCGAGACGATGAAGGATCTGGAGAAGCGGCTGGACCCGCGCCGGTTCCAGCGCATCCACCGTTCGACCATCGTCAACCTGGACCTCGTGAAGCAGGTGAAGCCGCACACCAACGGCGAGTGTTTCCTCGTGCTCGATTCGGGCGCCAGCGTGAAGGTGAGCCGCAGCTACCGCGACGTGGTGGCGCGCTTCGTCCATTGAGCGCGCCCCGATGATCGCGGTTGCCGCGCTCTACCGCTTCGCGAAGGTCGACGATCCGCAGGGTGCGCGCGGGCCGCTGCTGGCGCTCGCGCGCGCAGGCGGCGTGAAGGGCACGATCCTGCTGGCCGGCGAGGGCGTGAACGGCACGATCGCCGGGCCGCGCGCCGGTGTCGATGCGGTGGTCGCGTACCTGCGCGGCTGGCCGGACTGCGCCGACCTGTCGGTGAAGTGGAGCGAGGCGGCGGCGATGCCGTTCCACCGGCTGAAGGTGAAGGTGAAGCGCGAGATCGTGACCATGGGGGTCGCGGTCGATCCGCTGGCGGATGCCGGTACCTATGTCGCCCCCGCCGACTGGAACGCGCTGATCGCCGATCCGGAGACGCTGCTGATCGACACGCGCAATGCCTATGAGGTCGCGGTCGGCACCTTCCCCGGTGCGGTCGATCCCGGCACGCGGGGTTTTGCCGAGTTCCCGCACTGGTTCCGCGCCAACCGCGAGGCCCTGCTGGCGGGCAAGCGCCGCGTGGCGATGTTCTGCACCGGCGGCATCCGCTGCGAGAAGTCGACCGCCTTCCTGAAAGGGGAGGGGGTGGAGGCGGTGCATCACCTGGACGGTGGCATCCTGCGCTATCTGGAGGAGGTGCCCGCCGCGGACAGCGCCTGGACGGGCGAGTGCTTCGTCTTCGACCAGCGCGTGGCGGTGGGGCAGGGCCTCTCGCCGGGCACGCACGGCTTGTGCTTCGCCTGCCGGATGCCCGTGAGCGCACCGGATCGCGCCTCGCCGTTGTACGTGGAAGGCGTCAGCTGCCCCGCCTGCCACGACGCACGCAGCGCGGAGGAGCGCGCCGGCTATGCCGAGCGGCACCGCCAGCAGCGGCTGGCGCAGGCGCGCGGGACGGCGCATGTCGGATGGGCCGGACCGGGCGACTGACCCCGGCCGGGCGCGGCGCCGGTCAGAAGCGTGCGCCCACCCCGGCGCTGATCGCCTTGTAACCGCCCGCCTTCGTGCCCGTGACGAACAGGCGCAGCGCGTCGCGCAGGTCGCGCTGCGACTCCTCGCGCCTGCGGATGCCCCAGGACAGCGCCACCTCGTGATATTGGTTCGCGTAGACGTCGGTGCCGGTGAACAACGTGTGCATGTAGCTGGCGCGCAGGGACGAGGCGCGCCCGCCGACCCGCATCGTCAGCGGCAATTCCGCGGCCAGGCCGTTGCGGAACACGGTGTTCTTCACGCCCGGATTGGCATCGTAGCCGAGCAGCAGCTTGCTGTTCAGCGTTTCGAAGCGCCCGATCATGTTGCCGAGCACGATCCGCGCGCGCCCGGCGTTGCCGATCACGAAGCGGCTGGCCAGCGCCGCGTTCACCGCGTGGCCCGCGACCCCCTTGTCGTCCGCGGTCAGGCCGTAGGCGATGCGCGGTTCCAGCGACCAGCGCCCGTCCACCACCGGCACCTCCAGGCCGACGCCGAACTGCGATGCCACGGCATAGCCGCCGCCCTGAGTCAGCTGCAGATTGCCCGCGCCGACCAGCTTCAGCATGGCGCGCTTGCCCTCGAACAGGCGATATCCGCGCTGGCTCGACAGATCGATCTGGTCGTAGTCGAACCGCCCGGCGGACACGCGTCGATATTGCGCGCCCAGCATGAAGGAGTTGTTGCGCTCGCCCGCGGTCTCCAGCGCGGAATTGCCCGCCGTCAGGTCCAGCGCGCCGCGCGCCATCACGCCTTGCACGCTGCTGGGATTGCCGGCGAGCGGATCGACCGGCGACACCCGTACCCAAGCGCGGTAGAGCCGCCGCTGGAAATCCTCGCCGGTGTCGGTCTCCGCATCGAAGACGTCGCTGATCGCGAGGTCGGACGAGTCCTGCCGGTCGATACCGGTGTAGACCAGCGCGTAGGTGCCGGTGCGATCGTCGAACGTCGGCACGCGCAGCCGGAAGGACGGGTCGTTGGCCTGGTAGGTGACGAACACCTCCACCCCGCGATAGTCGAGCACGGTCTGCACCAGGCTGGTGTCGCGATATTGCGGGTAGCGTTCCTCGATCGTGAAGACGTCGAACGGGATGGTGTCGCCGCCCTTCAGGTTCAGTCGGTCCGACACCGTCCCGCCCGGGCCGTCGATGTTGATGCCGAAGCGGTAGGTGCCGTCCGCGTCGCCATAGTCGCCGAGCGGGCGCAATTGCGCGGTCGCCCCCGTGGCCGAGACGGCCGACAGCGTCATCGCCGCGCACGCGCGGACGAGAATTCTCCGTTGCATGATGGCCTTGCCCCCCCAGGTCCGTACATCGGGTATGACGACGAGAGGGCGCGCTCAACTTCGTTTCCATACAATCGTCGCGCGTCGGTGGGGCGCTTTCCCCCTTCCGCCCGATCCGCTACAGGCGCCTCCATGCTCAACCTCAACGGCATCACCGTGCGCCTTGGCGGGCGTACGATCCTGAACGGCGCGACCGCGGCGCTGCCGCCGGGCAGCCGCGTGGGGCTGATCGGGCGCAACGGCGCGGGCAAGTCGACGATGGTGCGCGTCATCGCCGGTCAGCTGGAGCCGGACGAGGGCAGCGCGGACATGCCCCGCGGCGCGCGCATCGGCTATATCGCGCAGGAAGCGCCGCACGGCACCGCCACTCCGTTCGAGACGGTGCTGGCCGCCGACGTGGAGCGCGCGACGCTGATGCATGCCAGCGAGACCGAGACCGATCCGGAGAAGCTGGGCGACATCTACGAGCGGCTGATCGCGATCGACGCCTATGCCGCGCCGATGCGCGCCGCGCAGATCCTGATCGGCCTGGGCTTCGACGAGGAGATGCAGGCGCGGCCGCTCGACAGCTTCTCCGGCGGGTGGAAGATGCGCGTGGCGCTGGCCGCGCTGCTCTTCTCCAAGCCCGACCTCCTGCTGCTGGACGAGCCCTCCAACCACCTCGACCTGGAAGCGGTGATGTGGCTGGAGGACTTCCTGAAGGGCTATCCGGCGACGATCGTCGTCGTCAGCCACGAGCGCGATTTCCTGAACAACGTGGTCGACCACATCCTGCACCTGCAGGACGGCAAGGTGACGCTCTACGCCGGCGGTTACGATTCGTTCGAGCGCCAGCGCGCCGAACGCATGGCGCAGCTGGCCGCGGCGAAGGCGAACCAGGACGCGCAGCGCGCCAAGCTGCAGGATTACGTCGCGCGCAACTCGGCCCGCGCCTCCACCGCGAAGCAGGCGCAGAGCCGCGCCAAGATGCTGGCGAAGATGCAGCCGATCGCCGAAATGGCGAACGACCCGACTTTGTCCTTCGCCTTTCCCGACCCCAGCGAGCTGCGCCCGCCGCTCATCACGCTGGACATGGCCTCGGTCGGCTACGACGAGGTGCCGATCCTCAAGCGGCTGAACCTGCGGCTCGATCCCGACGATCGCATCGCGCTGCTCGGCCGCAACGGCAACGGCAAGACGACGCTGGCGCGGCTGCTGGCGGCGCAGCTGGCGCCGATGGACGGCGGCATGAGCGCGACGTCGAAGATGAAGGTCGGCTATTTCACGCAATATCAGGTGGAGGAGCTGGACGCCGACGACACGCCGCTGGAGCATATGACGCGCATCATGAAGGGGGCCACGCCCTCCGCCGTGCGTGCGCAGCTGGGGCGGTTCGGCTTCTCCGGCGACAAGGCGACGACGCGGGTCGGCAAGCTGTCCGGCGGGGAGCGCGCGCGGCTGGCGCTGGCGCTCATCACGCGCGACGCGCCGCACCTGCTGATCCTCGACGAGCCGACCAACCACCTGGACGTCGACGCGCGCGAGGCGCTGGTGCAGGCGCTGAACGACTATTCGGGCGCGGTGGTGCTGGTCAGCCACGACCGGCATATGCTGGAACTGACCGCGGACCGGCTGGTGCTGGTGGACGGCGGCACCGCGCGCGAGTTCGACGGCAGCATCGACGATTACATCGCTTTCGTGCTGAAGGGCGAGGCGAAGCCCGCGGCCAAGGCGAAGAAGGATAGAAAGGCGGAAGCCGCCGCGCGCGACCGCGAGGCGACGCTGCGCAAGGAGATCCGCCAGCTGGAGGAGGAGACCGCCCGGCTGACGCGCGAGCGCAACGCGATCGACCGCGCGATGTTCGATCCCGCCAGCGCGGAGGCGCGCTTCGCGACGCTCTCGATGGGCGAATTGTCGCGCCGCCGCGCCGAGGCGCAGGCCAGGGTGGAGGCGGCGGAGGCGAAGTGGCTGGAAGCGAGCGAGGCGCTGGAGGCGGCTTAGACCGCGGTGCGCCTGTTCACTTCCCACACCCGCTCGGGCTGAGCGAAGTCGAAGCCCAAGCGCATGTCCTTCGACTTCGCTCAGGACGAACGAAGGTCGGGATGAACGCCGCTAGAAACGAAGCGAACGTCAGCCCTCACCGACGTTCTCGTCCCCGCCGGCCGCAGGCCGCTCGAAATACGGCTCCACCTCGCCCTGCAGCTTGATCGTCAGCGGTCGACCGTGGCGGTCGACCTTCTTGCCCAGCGCGACACGGATCCAGCCTTCGGAGATGCTGTACTCCTCCACGTCGCGGCGCTCCACGCCCTTGAAGCGGATGCCGATGCCGCGCTCTAGCGCCGCCTGGTCGAAATGCGGGCTGCGCGGGTCGATGGAGAGGTGGTCGGGGGGCATGTCGGTCATGGCGCGGCGCCTTGCCGCAATCGCCCGGCCGGTGCCACAAAAAAGCGCGGGGGAAGCCTGGACCTCCCCCGCGCCGCCCGCGTGACCGGGACCCGTCCTACCAGCCGTAATAGCCGCGATACGGCTGGCCGTAATAGCCGTTGTAGCCGCCCCGATAATAGCCACGGTCGCGCCAATATCCGCGCGGTGGAGCATAATAGCGGTCGCGATAGAAGCGACGCGGCGGCGCGCGATAATAGCCGTCGTTGTAATAGTAACCGCGGTCGTAGTAGCGATCGCGATTGCTGGACGCGATCGCCGCTCCCAAACCGAGCCCGATGACGCCGCCGATGATCGCGCCCGTCGCCACGTCGCCGCCGCGATCGCGATGGCGCCAGTAGCGCTGCGCGTCCGCCGGCGCCGCGGCGGTCAGCGTGGTCGCCGCCAGTACGGTGGCGAGGCCGGCCTTCTTCAGATACTCACCCATGTCGAACCTCCTCAGGGCAGATACGCGCCCATGGCGAGACAAACGCGCGAGAGTGCGAGCCTGTTGCGCAACGACATGGACGAGTCGCGCTGAACCGGCGTGGAATGTCCCATTCATCAGGAGTTTAGGCGTGAGACACTGGCTGCTGAAGACCGAGCCGGGGAGCTATGGCTGGGACGATCTGGTACGCGATGGCGCCACCGAGTGGGACGGCGTGCGCAACCATGCCGCGGCGGCGCACCTGCGCGCGATGGCGCCGGGCGACGCGGCGCTGGTCTATCACAGCGGAGAGGCGAAGGCCGCGGTCGGAATCGCCCGCGTCGCGCGTGGCCCCCGCCGGGACGGGGCGGAGGGCGACTGGGTGTCGGTCGCGATCGAGCCGGTCGCGCCGCTCCCCCAGCCAGTCACGCTGAAGGCGATGAAGGCCGATCCGGCGCTGAAAGGCATGGCGATGCTGCGCCAGTCGCGATTGTCGGTCAGCCCGGTGACCGCGGCCGAGTGGCAGGCGATTGCGCGGCTATCGGCACCGCCGGCCACGGACGGGCCGCGCGAGCCGGCCGACCGGCGGGATTGATTCTGTCGATCCCCACTCGCGCAAGCCGGGACGAGGACGGGCCGGCGGCCGATACCGCCGCTACTTCACCCCGGCGGCGGAGGCGATCTCGGCCAGTTCGCGGGCCTGTCGCGCGTCGCGCGACGTCTCGGACTTGAGGCTGCGCTGCGCCATGGCGGTCCACGCCGCCTCGGAACGCAGCGCGCGGTCGCGCACGTTGGCCAGCGTCGCGTCCTCGGCCTCCTGATGGCAGCGGGCGGCGTGGGAGGTGAAGGTCTCGCTGTCGCGCATCGGGCGTCTCCTCGATCGAAGGGGCGGGCGGCGCGATCGTCCTCGCGCCGCCATGGTCGTCAGTCGGCGTGCTGCAGGTTGACCGCCGCCATTTTGCCGCGGCGATCCTCTTCCAGGTCGTAGCCGACGCGCTGATCCTGTTGCAGCGTCGCCATCCCGGCGCGCTCCACCGCGGAGATGTGGACAAAGGCGTCGTTGCCGCCGTTGTCGGGCTGGATGAAGCCATACCCCTTGTCGGCGTTGAAGAACTTGACGGTACCGGTGTTGCTCATGCGAGCGTTCCTTCCTTCGAGATGGCCCGCCGGGGATCGGCGCGCCGGTGCGTCGGCAGCAGGGAAAGAAGGAAGCACGGGCCGCAAAGCACCAGGAACCGTCGATTTGCGATCGTAGCTGAAGCTATATGGGGGGTGCGGTCCCCCGCCGCAACCCGGCGGCCGGCCGACCCAGCTCGTCGATCCACGCGGGCAACTCGGCGAGGCGCGTCAGTCGGCGATAGCGGGGGTGGCCGACCGGTTCCTCCCCCGCCTCGTGCGCCCAGGCGTTGGGGGCCGGCACGAAGGCGGCGAAGGCGCCCGCGGCCAGCGCGGGCAGCACGTCCGACCGCATCGAGTCGCCCGCCATCACCGTCCGCTCGGACGCGACGCCGTAGCGCTCGAAGATGCGCGCGAACGTTTCCGGCCGCTTGTCGCTGACGATCTCCACGCCGGTGAACAGCGAGCCGAGACCCGAGGCGGCCAGCTTCACTTCCTGGTGCAGGAGGTCGCCCTTCGTCACCAGCACCAGTCGCCCCTGCGCGGCGAGCCGGGCCAGCGTGTCGCCGATGCCGTCGAGCAGCTCGACCGGATGAGCCAGCAGCGTGCGCCCGACTTCCAGCAGCCGCGCCACCGCGCCGACGTCCGCGCCCAGTTCCACCGCGGTCTCGATCATCGAGAGGGTGAAGCTCTTCGCGCCGTAGCCGTAATGCGCGAGGTTGCGGACCTCCACCTCGGCGATCCGCTCACGCGCGATACCCGCCTCGGCGAAGGGCGCGAGCGCGTCGGCGAAGGCGGCCTCCGCCGCCTCGAAGTAGCGCATGTTGTGCCACAGCGTGTCGTCGGCATCGAGGCAGATGAGGTCGATCGGCATCAGCGTTCCACCGGTTTCCGCCACACACAGCCGTTCGCCCTGAGCAAAGTCGAAGGGCACGCGTCCAGCATCGGGCATGGGCTTCGACTTCGCTCAGCCCGACCGGCGGTGAGACGCACCTTCAGGCCCCCGCCGCGGCGACGATCGCCTGCCACCCGGCCTCGTCCACCACGCGGATGCCGAGGTCGGCGGCCTTCTTCGCCTTCGATCCCGCGCCCGGCCCGGCGACGACCAGGTCAGTCTTCGCCGACACCGATCCCGCGACGCGCGCGCCCAGCGCCTCCGCCTGCGCCTTCGCCTCGTCGCGGCTCAGCGTCTCCAGCGTGCCGGTGAAGACGACCGTCTTGCCCGATACCTCCGAGGCCTGGGTGGCGACGACGAACGGCGGGGGCGAGACGAGGGCGAGCAGATCGTCGAACACCGCGCGGTTGTGCGCCTCGTGGAAGAAGTCGGCCAGCGCGTGCCCCACCGCCGCGCCGACGTTCTCCACCGCGATCGTCTCCGCGATGGCCTTGTCGAGGCGGGTGCGATGCCGCGCCTCGCTCTCGCCCAGCACCGCGGGCGTCTCGTCGCGCAGCGCGATGATCCGGTCGGCGAGCGTCGCGAGCGCGGGAAGGGTGACATAGTGCCGCAGCAGGTCGCGCGCGGTCACGATGCCGACGTGGCGGATGCCCAGGCCGAACAACAGCCGCGCCGCGTCGGGCTCGCGCCGCGCCTCGACCGCGGCGAGCAGCGCGTCCACCGACTTGGCCTGCCACCCCTCGCGCCCGACCAGATCGTCGCGATGCGCCGACAGGCGGAAGATGTCGGCGGGCTCGGCGATCCATCCGAGGTCGAGGAACTCGGTCAGCGTCTTCTCGCCCAGGCCGTCGATGTCGAGCGCGCCGCGGCTGACGAAATGCTTCAGCCGCTCCAGCCGCTGCGCCGGGCAGATCAGGCCGCCGGTGCAGCGCACGTCGACCTCGCCCTCCTCCGCCACCGCCTCGCTGCCGCAGATTGGACAATGGTCGGGAAACGCGAAGACCGGGCGATCGGCGTCGCGCGGCAGCACTTCGACGATCTGGGGGATGACGTCGCCGGCGCGCTGCAGGCGGACGCGGTCGCCCTCGCGCGCGTCCAGCCGCGCGATCTCGTCCCGGTTGTGGAGCGTCGCGTTCGTCACGACGACGCCGCCGACCGTCACCGGAGTCAGCCGAGCGACCGGGGTCAGCTTGCCAGTGCGGCCGACCTGGATGTCGATCGTCTCCAGCGTGGTTTCCGCGCGCTCGGCCGGAAATTTGTGCGCGATCGCCCAGCGCGGCGCGCGGCCCACGCTGCCGAGCCGCGCCTGCCAGTCGAGCCGGTCGACCTTGTAGACCACGCCATCGATGTCGAAGGGCAGGTCGGCGCGCTGCCGCTCGATCTCGCGATAGACCGCCAGCGCCGCCTCCGCACCCTCGCAGCGCGCGAAGGCATCGGCGATCGGAAAGCCCCAGCCGCGCAGCGCGTCGACCACGCCTGCCTGGGTATCGGCGGGCAGCGCGCTTGTTTCGCCCCAGCCGTGCGCGAGGAAGCGCAAGGGGCGACCGGCGGTGACGGCGGCATCCTTCTGCCGCAGCGATCCGGCGGCGGCGTTGCGCGGGTTGGCGAACTGGCGCGCCTCCTTGCCCGTCCCCTCGGCCTCGGCGAGCAGGCGGGCGTTCAGCGCCGCGAACGCCGCCTTCGCCATGTACACCTCGCCGCGCACCTCGAACAATTCGGGCGCGTCGGCGGGGAGGGTGGCGGGAATGTCGTCAATCGTTCGGACATTGGCGGTCACGTCCTCGCCTACCGCACCGTCGCCGCGGGTCAGCGCCCGGACGAGGCGCCGGTCCTCGTAACGCAGCGAGCAGGAGAGGCCGTCGATCTTCGGCTCGGCGGTCAGCGCCACCGGCTCGTCGGCCGGCAGCTTCAGGAAGCGGCGCACGCGCGCGACGAACTCGGCCACCTCCTCGTCGCTGAAGGCGTTGTCCAGGCTCATCATCGGCCGCGCGTGCGCCACCTTGGCCAGGTGCGCGGCAGGCGCGGCGCCGACCTGGCGGCCGGGCGAATCGGCGCGGACGAGGTGCGGGAATTTCGCCTCGATCGCCCCGTTGCGGCGAACCAGCGCGTCGTAATCGGCGTCGCTGATCTCCGGCGCGTCGTCGGTGTGGTAGGCGCGGTTGTGGTACGCGATCTCGGCGGCGAGCTTCGCCAGCTCGGCGGCGGCCTGATCGTCGGTGGCGGGCAGCGGCAGCGTCATGCGTGGAGGCGATATCGCATCGCGCGGGCGATCTGAACCGGATCCTTCATCAAGCCGCCCGCTTCCCCGTCACCGGCACGACGGCGTCAGACAGGCGCCAACGCCTCTCCCAGCGTCATCGCGACGCCCCCCGGCGCCAGTGCATCGGCGCGACCCGTCGCGCCGATCGTGCGCCGGACGGGAAAGCCGGCGAGCGGCAGCAGCGCGAGGCCCGGCCCCGCGAAGCCCGCCGGGATGACGGTGATCGCCAGTCCGGCGCGCACGTAGGCGAGCGCCATCGCGTCGCTCCACGTCCGTGCCGCCATGCGCGGGCGGATGCCGTGGCCGGTGAAGAAGCGGCTGGTCTCCGCCAGCTGCTCGCAGTGACGGCGCACCAGCATCGTCTCCGCGGCGAGGTCGGCGGGCGACACCCGGTCGCGCGCGGCGAGCGGGTGGGCGGCGGAAACGGCGACGCGGAACTCCTCCGCGTAGAAGGCGTGCGCCGCGCCGGGCGCCACCGGGCCGATCGTCGCGTCCACCCGCCCGCGATCGAGCAGCACGGGCAGCTCGCGCGCGCGCGCCTCCACGATCTCCAGCCGCTCGCCGGTGAGCGCGGCGGCGGAAAGCGCGGCGGCGACAGCGCGCTCCACCGCGGCGGGCGGCAGCGTGGCGAGCAGTCCGATGCGCACGGTCCGCCCCGGCGCGGGATCGTCGCGCATCTCGCGCTCCGCCGCGGCGAACTCCGCCTCGATTCGCCGTGCGTGCTGCGCGAAGCGGCTGCCGGCCGGGGTCAGCGCGACGCGCCGCCCGCTCCGGTCGAACAGCCGCGCCTCCAGCAGCCGCTCCAGCTTGGCGATGCCCACGGACAAGGTCGGCTGCGTCACCCGGCATCGCGCCGCGGCGCGCGAGAACCCGCCCTCGTCCACGACGGCGAGGAAGTAGCGCAGCAGGTAGCGGTCGATCATAGATGCCATCTATGACAGCGATGCCGCCGCTTCAATTTTCGCGCGGGCCGCGGGGCTGCTATGGCCGTCGCCGAAGGAGAGGCGGCGATGGACGGCAGGCTGGAATTCGCGCTGGGCGAGGCGGCGGAGGCGATCCGCGACACCACCGAGCGCTTCGCGCGCGAGAAGATCGCGCCGCTGGCCGCGCGGATCGACGCGGAGGATTGGTTCCCGCGCGACGAGCTGTGGCCGGCGATGGGCGAGCTGGGCCTCCACGGCATCACCGTGGACGAGGCGGACGGCGGCTTGGGCCTGGGCTATCTCGAGCACGTGATCGCGCAGGAGGAGGTCGCCCGCGCCTCCGCCTCGATCGGCCTCAGCTACGGCGCGCATTCCAACCTGTGCGTCAACCAGATCCGCCGCTGGGCGAGCGCTGAGCAGAAGGCGAAGTATCTGCCCCGGCTGATCTCCGGCGAGCACGTCGGCAGCCTCGCCATGTCGGAGGCGGGGGCCGGGTCCGACGTCGTCTCGATGAAGCTGCGTGCGGAGCGGACCGAGGCGGGCTATCTGCTGAACGGCACGAAGTTCTGGATCACCAACGCACCCTATGCCGACGTGCTCGTCGTCTACGCGAAGACGGGAGAGGGCAGCCGCGGCATCACGACCTTCCTGATCGAGAAGGACATGCCCGGCTTCTCGATCGGGCAGAAGATCGACAAGATGGGGATGCGCGGCTCGCCCACCGCCGAGCTGGTCTTCGCCGACTGCGAGGTGCCGGAAGCGAACGTGATGGGGCCGGTGAACGGCGGCGTCGGCGTGCTGATGAGCGGGCTGGATTACGAGCGCACGGTGCTGGCCGGCATCCAGCTGGGCATCATGCAGGCGTGTCTCGACACCGTGCTGCCCTACGTGCGCGAACGGCGGCAGTTCGGCACCGCGATCGGCGCGTTCCAGCTGATGCAGGCGAAGGTGGCGGACATGTACGTCGCACTCAATTCCGCCCGCGCCTACGTCTACGCGGTGGCGCAGGCGTGCGACGCGGGCAAGACGACGCGCTTCGATGCGGCGGGCGCGATCCTGCTGGCGAGCGAGAACGCCTTCCGCGTGGCCGGGGAGGCAGTCCAGGCGCTCGGCGGCGCGGGCTACACGAAGGACTGGCCGGTCGAACGCTACCTGCGCGACGCCAAGCTGCTCGATATCGGCGCGGGCACCAACGAGGTGCGGCGGATGCTGATCGGCCGCGAGCTGATCGGCGCGGCCTCTTGATCCTCCCCGAGCTTCGCTTGGGGAGGGGGACCGATCATCTGCCCACGAACAGGAATGCCACTGCGCCGACCAGGCAAGCGAACGCGCCGGCGTGGCGCCACGTCAGCGGCTCGCCCAGTACCGCCACCGCGAACGCGCCGAAGACGAGCAGTGCGATGACCTCCTGCGTCACCTTCAGCTGCCCCGCGCTCCAGCCGTGTGCATATCCGATGCGATTGGCGGGCACGGCGAGGCAATATTCGAACAGGGCGATGCTCCAGCTGATGCCAATCACCAGCGGCAGCGGCTTGGACATCCCGCCCTTCAGGTGCCAGTACCACGCGATCGTCATGAAGACGTTGGAGAGGGTGAGCAGCAGGATCGTCGGCATGGCCGCGTCCTGCGCCGCGAAAGGAGCCGCCGCAAGATGAGCGCGCCAATGCTCGATACCAGGCTGTCGCGCGACGACGCGGCGTTCGCTGCCAATGAAGCGCACAACCGCGCGCTGTCCGCGGAACTGCGCGACCGCGTGGCGCAGGCCGCGCTGGGCGGCGACCAGCGCGCGCGCGATCGGCACACGGCCCGCGGCAAGCTGCTGCCGCGCGACCGCGTCGAACGCCTGCTCGACGCGGGCAGCCCCTTCCTCGAGATCGGGCAGCTCGCCGCCGGCGGGCTCTACGACGATCAGGTGCCCGGCGCGGGCATGATCGCCGGAGTGGGGCGGGTCGCCGGGCGGCAGGTGATGATCGTCTGCAACGATGCGACGGTGAAGGGCGGCACCTACTACCCGCTGACGGTTAAGAAGCATCTGCGCGCGCAGGAGATCGCGCTCGAGAACCGGCTGCCCTGCATCTACCTGGTCGATTCGGGCGGCGCCAACCTGCCGCATCAGGCGGAGGTGTTTCCCGATCGCGAGCATTTCGGCCGCATCTTCTTCAACCAGGCGCAGATGTCCGCTCGGCAGATCCCGCAGATCGCCTGCGTGATGGGCAGCTGCACCGCGGGCGGCGCCTATGTCCCCGCCATGTCGGACGAGACGGTGATCGTCGCCGCGCAGGGCACGATCTTCCTCGCCGGCCCGCCGCTGGTGAAGGCGGCGACGGGCGAGGTGATCTCCGCCGAGGAACTGGGCGGCGGCGACCTGCACGCGCGCAAGTCCGGCGTGGTCGATCACCGGGCCGAGAACGACGAGCACGCGCTGACGATCGTGCGCGACATCGTCTCCACGCTGCCGCCCCCGCGCGTGCCCGACGTCAATCTGGCGCCGGTGCGCGCGCCGGCCTATCCGGCCGACGACCTCTACGGCATCGTGCCGCAGGACGTGCGCGCGCCCTATGACGTGCACGAGGTGATCGCGCGGCTGGTCGACGGGTCCGAGTTCCACGAGTTCAAGCCGCTCTACGGTGCTTCGCTGGTCTGCGGCTTCGCGCACCTGCACGGCATGCCGGTCGCGATTCTCGCCAACAACGGCGTCTTGTTCAGCGAGAGCGCGGTGAAGGGCGCGCATTTCATCGAGCTCGCCTGCCAGCGCCGCGTGCCGCTGCTGTTCCTGCAGAACATCTCCGGCTTCATGGTCGGCGGCAAGTACGAGGCGGAGGGGATCGCCAAGCACGGCGCCAAGCTGGTCACCGCGGTGGCGACCGCGAGCGTGCCGAAGATCACGCTGCTGATCGGCGGCAGCTTCGGCGCGGGCAATTACGGCATGTGCGGCCGTGCCTATGCGCCGCGCTTCCTGTTCACCTGGCCCAACAGCCGCATCAGCGTGATGGGCGGCGAGCAGGCGGCGAGCGTGCTGGCCACCGTCCACCGCGATGCGGAAACGTGGACGCCGGCGGAGGCGGAGGCGTTCAAGGCCCCGGTGCGACAGAAGTACGAGGACGAGGGCAACCCCTATTACGCCACCGCGCGGCTGTGGGACGATGGCGTGATCGACCCCGCGCAGACCCGCGAGTTGCTGGCGCTGGCACTGGAAGCCGCGCTGAACGCTCCGGTGGAGGAGACGCCGCGCTTCGGCGTGTTCCGGATGTGAGGTGGGGGGTGGACATACCTCCCCGGTACGGGGAGGGGGACCAGCCGCAGGCTGGTGGAGGGGTCTTCGCCACGGAGCGCCGCACCATCGAACAGGCGCGTCGGGAGCGGCGCTCCGGAAACCTGCCCGAGGTCATTCTCTGGCGTGCGCTGCGTACCCGTCCGGCCGGGCTGAAGTTCCGGCGACAGCATCCGATCGGCCCCTATTGCCTCGACTTCGCGTGCCTGAGCGCGCGTCTCGCCATCGAGGTGGACGGAGAGGTGCATGGATGCGGCGATCATCCGAGACGAGACGCTTTACGCGATGCGGACCTCCTTGCGCGCGGCATTCGCACGTTGCGCATCCCCGCCCGCGAGGTGCTCGCCGATCCCGACGCGGTGGTCCGCCATATCGTCGCGGCCTGCGGCCGCCCCCTCCACCAGCCTGCGGCTGGTCCCCCTCCCCGTGCCGGGGAGGTATGAAGGACCTTCGATGATCCTCCTCTCGCTCCTCCTGCAGACCACCCCCGTCGCCCCGATCGTGAAGGGCACCGCGCTGCCGCCGCCCGGTAGCGAGGAGGCGGCGGTGACGGCGCCGCTCGTCGCGCTTCTCGCCGCGCTGGAACGCAGCGACGGCGCCGCCATCCTGGCGCAGACCCTGCCGGACGGGATCGTCACCGCGGTGCGCACCGGTGCCGACGGCCAGCCGCAGCGCCGCTCCCTGCGCTGGGCCGAGTTCGCGGCGCAGCTGAAGCCGGACGGCGCCCGAATCGTCGAGCGGATCGGGCGGCCCGCGGTGGAGATCGACGGCGAGGTCGCGATGATCTGGACGCCCTACACCGTCACCGTGGACGGCACGCTCTCGCACTGCGGCTACGACCACGTCGACGCCGTCCGCACCGCGACGGGCTGGAAGATCCTCAACCTCACCTACTCGCACCGCACCCAGGGATGCGCGCAGCCATGATCCGAACGCTCCTCATCGCCAATCGCGGCGAGATCGCCTGCCGCATCGTCCGCACCGCGCGCGCGATGGGCATCCGCACCGTCGCCGTGCATTCCGACGCCGACGCGGGCGCCATGCACGTGCGCGCCGCCGACATGGCGGTCGCGATCGGCCCCGCCCCGGCGCGCGACAGCTACCTCGTCGGCGAGCGCATCCTGGCCGCGGCACGCGACACGGGCGCGGACGCGATCCATCCCGGCTACGGCTTCCTCAGCGAGAACGCCGACTTCGCGCAGGCGGTGATCGACGCCGGGCTGACCTGGGTCGGGCCCGACCCGGCCAGCATCCGCGCCATGGGGCTGAAGGACGCCGCCAAGCAGCGGATGATCGACGCGGGCGTGCCCGTGACGCCCGGCTACCTCGGCGAGGACCAGTCGCCCGAGCGGTTGCGCGACGAGGCGGACCGCATCGGCTATCCCGTGCTCATCAAGGCGGTGGCGGGCGGCGGCGGCAAGGGGATGCGCCGCGTCGATGCCGCCGCGGACTTCGCCGAGGCGCTGCAATCCTGCCGGCGCGAGGCGGCATCCTCGTTCGGCGACGACCGCGTGCTGATCGAGAAGTACGTCCTGTCGCCGCGCCACATCGAGGTGCAGGTGTTCGGCGACCGCCACGGCAACGCCGTCCACCTGTTCGAGCGCGACTGCTCGCTCCAGCGCCGCCACCAGAAGGTGATCGAGGAAGCGCCCGCCCCCGGCATGGACGCGGCCACCCGCGCTGCGGTGTGCGAGGCGGCGGTGCGCGCGGCGCGCGCGGTGGACTATGTGGGTGCGGGGACGATCGAGTTCATCGCCGACGCCAGCGAGGGCCTGCGCGCCGACCGCATCTGGTTCATGGAGATGAACACGCGGCTGCAGGTGGAGCATCCGGTGACGGAGGCGATCACCGGGCAGGACCTGGTCGAGTGGCAGCTGCGCGTGGCGCAGGGCGAGCCGCTGCCGCGGCGGCAGGAGGAGCTGGAGATCGCGGGCCACGCGATCGAGGCGCGGCTCTACGCCGAGGACCCGGCGAAGGGGTTTCTGCCATCGATCGGTACGCTGGAGGCGTTCGCGCTGGGTGAGGGCGTGCGCGTCGACACCGGGGTGGAGCAGGGCAGCGCGGTGACGCCCTTCTACGATCCGATGATCGCGAAGCTGATCGCGCACGGCGCCACGCGAGAGGACGCGCGGCGGCGCCTGGTCGATGCGCTGGAGGACAGCGTGGTGTGGCCGGTGCGCTGCAACGCGGGCTTTCTGGTCCAGGCGCTGGAGCACGAGGACTTCGTCGCGGGTATCGTCGATAACGGATTGATCGCGCGCGAGGGCGACGCGCTGATGCCGCCGGAACGCCCGAGCGAGGAGGCGCTGGTTGATGCGGCGGCGGCGCTGACGGGGGCGGGCGCGCTCTCCGGCTTTCGCCTGAACGCCGCGCCGCGGCGCGAGGCGCGCTTCCTGCTGGCAGGCCAGCCGGTGACGATCCGGCTGCCGGCCGACGCGGCCGAGCCCGCCGGCGTCGACGCGCTGCTGGTCAGCGAGAGCGGGCAGACGTGGGAGCTGGCGCCGTGGCGCGCCGCGGGCGGCGCAGGCGCCGCCGCCGGTGACGGTGCGATCCTGGCACCGATGCCGGGTCGCGTGATCGCCGTCGCGGTGACCGCGGGCGAGCAGGTCGCCAAGGGACAGCGGCTCGTTACGCTGGAAGCGATGAAGATGGAGCAGAACCTGGTGGCGCCCTTCGACGGGACGGTCGCCGAACTGGCGGCGGAGGAAGGGCGCCAGGTGGTGGAGGGGCACATGCTGGTGCGGGTGCGGGCGACGGAATGACGCGACGATCCGCCGATCGTCCGCGACCCGTATCCGTGGAAAAATCCGCCAGCCGTCTGACATTGTGGAAGACGTCGGCGTGATGATGGAAGTGCGGTCATCGTCGACGGGAGCGGAGACGGGCGACCGGTATGATCTCGTCGTCGCGAACCGTCGCTGGTTCCGCATGTCGATCGTCGCCCACGGATCTGATCTGCGTGTGCATCCGTTCGATCGTCGTCGGCGAACGCAGGAGACCTAGCATGATGAAGTTGTCGGCGGCGATCATCCTGGCGGGACTGCCGTTGGCGCCGGTGTACGGGCAGATGGACCCGACGTTGCAGGCGCAGGGCACGCTGCTGATGGGGCAGAACCAGGGCTACATCGATCGCGCGAATGCCCGCAAGACCCGGTCCGCGTCGAGCCGCGCGTCGGTGAAGCGGGACTGCACGAAGTATCTGCCGATCTATCGCCAGCAATACGGATCCGACCATCCGCAGGTCGTGAAGCTTCAGGGCCTCTGTCGCAGGGCCGGTTTCTGACCCATCGCCGCCCGATTCGCCGCCAGGAGCGGCGGGATTACTCGCGGGCGACCCTCCCGTCGGCGTATTGGTGATGGCGCGCCCGTGCGGCGCTTGACACGCGCGGTGCCACCGCCTTCGATGCGCGGATCAGGGGAGGGGACGGCATGACAGATGCGGACGTCGCGCGCATGATGGCGGACCCGCGCTATCGCGCGCTGCTGCGGCAGCGCGGGCGGCTCGGCTGGATGCTGAGCGCGATCGTGACCGCGGCCTATGCCGCCTTCATCCTGACCATCGCGTTCGACAAGCCGGCGCTGGCGCGGCCGCTCGGTGCGGGCGTAAACTCGGTCGGGATTGTCGTCGGACTCGGCCTGATCCTGCTGTCGGTCGCCTCGACGGCGGTCTACGTCCACCGCGCCAACGGCGCCTTCGATCGCGCGCTGGCCGATCTGCTGCGCGACCACGCGGCATGAGGCGCGCCCTCCTTTCCGCCACGCTGCTGACACCGCTACCGGCCGGTGCCGACGCGCTGGCGGGGCCGGCGGTGCAGCAGCCGACGAACTGGACCGCGATCGCGATGTTCGCGCTGTTCGCCGCGCTGACGCTGGGCATCACCCGCTGGGCGGCGCGGCGGACGCGGACCGCGGCGGACTTCTACACCGCGGGCGGCGGCATCACCGGCTTTCAGAACGGCCTCGCCATTGCGGGCGACTATATGTCGGCGGCGTCGTTCCTCGGCATCTCGGCGCAGATCTTCACCGACGGCTACGACGGGCTGATCTACTCGATCGGCTTCCTCGTCGGCTGGCCGATCATCCTGTTTCTGCTGGCGGAGCGGCTGCGCAACCTCGGCCGGTTCACCTTCGCCGACGTCGCCGCCTTCCGCTTCGCGCAGACGCCGGTCCGCCTGTTCGCGGCGTCGAGCACGCTGGCGGTCGTGCTGTTCTACCTGATCGCGCAGATGGTCGGCGCGGGGCAGCTCATCAAGCTGCTGTTCGGCCTGCCCTACGGCTATGCCGTCGGCATCGTCGGCGTGCTGATGATGCTCTACGTGCTGTTCGGCGGCATGACCGCGACGACGTGGGTGCAGATCGTGAAGGCGGTGCTGCTGCTGGGCAGCGCCACCTTCATGGCGGTGATGGTGCTGGCCTCGTTCGGCTTTAGCGCGGAGGCGCTGTTCGCGCGGGCGGTGGCGGTGAAGACGGATCTCGCCGCGGCGGCGGGCGCGGGCGATCCCGCCACGGCGGGGCGGTCGATCATGGGGCCCGGGAACTTCATCAAGGACCCGGTAAGCGCCATCTCCTTCGGCATGGCGCTGATGTTCGGCACCGCGGGGCTGCCGCACATCCTGATGCGGTTCTTCACCGTGCCCGACGCGAAGGCGGCGCGCACCTCCGTGCTGTGGGCGACGGGGTGGATCGGCTATTTCTACGTCCTCACCTTCGTCATCGGCTTCGGCGCGATCGTGCTGGTGGCGACGGACGCGGGCTATCAGGACGGGCAGGGCGCGCTGCTGGGCGGGACCAACATGGCCGCGATCCACCTGGCGCACGCAGTCGGCGGCGACCTGTTCCTCGGCTTCATCAGCGCGGTGGCGTTCGCGACCATCCTGGCCGTGGTCGCGGGGCTGACGCTGTCGGGCGCCTCGGCGATCGGGCACGATCTCTACGCCACCGTCATCCGCAAGGGGCAGGCGGATTCGGCGGCGGAACTGCGCGTGTCGCGGCGCACGGTGGTGGTGCTGGCCGCGGCGGCGGTGCTGCTGGGCATCGTCTTCGAGAAGCAGAACGTCGCTTTCATGGTCAGCCTCGCCTTCGCCGTGGCGGCGTCGAGCAACTTCCCGGTGCTGCTGCTGTCGCTGCTGTGGAGCGGGTGCACGACGCGCGGGGCGGTGGCGGGCGGTTGCGTCGGGCTGGTCGCCAGCGTGGGGCTGACGATCGTCTCGCCCACGGTTTGGGTGGCGATCCTCGGCCACGCGAGCGCGCCGTTCCCCTATTCCTCGCCCGCGATCGTCTCCATGCCGCTCGCATTCCTCACGATCGCGTTGGTCTCGCTGATGGATCGCTCCCCCCGCGCCGCGCAGGACCGGGCGCGCTACGCCGAGCAGCGGGTGCGGGCGGAAACGGGCATCGGCGCGGCGGGCGCGGCCTCGCACTGACGACGGGGCGGCTGCCCGCCCGGTTCAGGCCTGCGCGGCGCCGAAATCCGACTTCTGGCGCCGCGGCGCGCCCTCGCCCCGGCGATTGAGCGCCTGGCGCACGCGGTCGAGCAGCTCGGAGCGCTTGTACGGCTTGCTCAATACGTCGGTCGCGCGGGCGCGCGGGCCACCCACGACCAGCTCCTCGTTATACCCCGTGGTCATCAGGATCGACACGGAGGCATCCCGCTCCATCACCGCGTCCGCCAGCATCAGGCCGTTCATGCCGCCCGGCATGACCAGGTCGGTGAAGAGCAGGTCGACGCGCTGCTCGGCATGCCGCGCCTCGAAGCGGCGCAGGCCCTCCTCGCCGCTGTTGGCGACGGACACGCGATAGCCCGCACTCTCCAGGATCTCGCGCGCCAGCGTCAGGACCTCGTCGTTGTCCTCCACCACCAGGATGTGCTGCGCTTCGCCGGTCGGCGGCGTCGACGCCACGTCCACCGGTGGAGGAGGCGGTGCGATGTCCTCGCGAGCGCCCTGCATGACGGGGAACAGCATCCGCACGACGGTGCCCTCGTCGGGAACGCTCTCGATCTCCAGCTGGCCGCCCGACTGGCGCGCGAAGCCGCTCGCCATCGCCAGGCCCAGCCCCGTGCCCTTGCCAACGCCCTTGGTGGTGAAGAACGGCTCGGTCGCGCGCTCCATCACCTCGGGCCGCATGCCCTCGCCCTCGTCGCGCACTTCCAGCGCGATATAATCGCCGGCGGGCAGCGTCCCGTCCTCTTCCACGCGTTTGACGGGAAGCGTCGCGATGGTGACGAGGCCGCCCCGCGGCATCGCGTCGCGCGCGTTGGTGACGATGTTCAGCAGCGCCATCTCCAGCTGGTCGGGATCGACCACCACTGCGGGAAGGCTGCGGCGCAGGCTGAGGTGGAGGTCGACCTGACCGTTCACCGCGCTCTCCAGCAATTCGGTGAATTCCGACACCAACCGGGTCAGGTCCAGCGCGCGCGGCTCCAGCCGGGTCTTGCGCGCGAAGGCCAGCAGCTGCCCCGTCAGCTTCGCGCCCCGTTCCGCCGCCGCCTGCGCCGCCGCGACATAGCGCTGGCGCCGGTCCGGATCGGCGGTGGCGGCGACCAGCTCCAGATTGCCGTTGACCACCTGGAGCAGGTTGTTGAAGTCGTGCGCCAGCCCGGCGGTCAGCTGGCCGATCGACTCCATCTTCTGCGCCTGCCGGAACGACTGCTCGGTGTTGCGCCGCCGCGTCACGTCCAGCTGGCTGGCGAAGAAATAGAGCAGCTTGCCCTTCGTATCGTATACGGGTCCGATGAACACCGCATTCCAGAACGGCGAGCCGTCGCGGCGATAGTTCAGCAGCTCCAGCGCGATCGAGGACTTGCTCTCGATCGCGGCGCGCAGCTCGTCGACCGAGCCGCGATCGGTCATCGCACCCTGCAGGAACCGGCAGTTGCGGCCGAGGACCTCCTCCTCCTCGTACCCGGTCAGGTCGAGGAACGCCTTGTTGGCGAAGACGATCGGATTGTCGTCCCTGTTGGGATCGGTCAGGATCATCGGCATCCGCGTCATCTCGATCGCGGCGAAGAAGACCCCGCCGCGGTCCTGCAGATCGGGATCGGTGATCGTGCTCTCGCGCCAGTGATGCATCCCCGACCGGCCCAGCGGCTCGCGCGCGCCGACGTCGGTGGTGCCTTCCGCCGGGCGACCCTTGGCCAGTCCCGTGGGGTCCACGTCACGCTGCTGCAATGGATCGGAGGGCTGCGTATGATCGGACATCCCCCTTGCGGTAGGCGGACGGGGCCGGTCATGGCAAGTCTGTGCGACCGCTTCGCGCGGCGATCGTGCCGTTCTACGGTGCGCGCATGCTCGATGGCCTCGTTTTCGGCTGGCGCACGGCGATTCTCACGGTCGTGATCGCGCAACTCCTCGCGATCGCGGCCGCGCTGCCGCGTGTGCTGGCGAATCGGCGGGCCAACCGCACGCTCGCGGTACTGCTGCTCGTGCTGGCAGGCGTGCTCACCCCCTGGCTGATCGGGTTCGCCGGCTTCTACGATCGGTGGCGCTGGCTGACGTTCGCGCCGCTGGCGCACCCGCTGGCGGTGGCGCCGCTGCTGTGGTGCTACGTCCATGCGCTCGTCTCCGGCCGATGCCCGGCACGGGCGTGGCGGCACGCGGTGGTGCCGGGCACATACGCCGTCTTCATGACCGCCGGCTTCCTGCTGCCGATGCCGGCGAAGCAGGCGTGGGCGGACCGGGTGCTGGACGGCGCCACCGACGTCGCCTGGCTCGGCACCGCCGCGGGGCTGGCGGGCTATGGCCTGCTCGGCCTGCGCCTCCTCACGCGCTACCGGACGCTGCTGGCGGCGCAGCGGAGCGACGACCAGCGCTACGCCGCGCGCTGGCTGAGCCGGGCGGTAGGGGCGACGCTGGCGCTGCTGCCCGTGTTCGCGATCTACGCGGTGTGGAACGCGCTGGCGCCGCTCGGCTATGTCGCGCTGATGGGGCTGCACCTCGCGATCGCGGCCTTCGCGCTCTACCTGGCCGTCGAGGGGTGGCGCCACGCAGCCCTGCGCTTCCCGCCGATCGACGCGCTGGAGCCGGTGCCCGCTCCCGCCGCGCCCGCGCGGGACTGGCGCGCGCAGGGGGAGGCATGGGCGGCGACGGTCCGGGCGCAGGGCTGGGCAGCCGACGCGGACCTGTCGCTGCCGGTGCTGGCGCGGCGGCTGGGCACCAACACCGCGCACCTCTCTCGCGCGCTGAACGACGGGCTCGGCATCGGCTTCTCCGCCTTCGTCAACGGCCTGCGGTGCGAGGCGGTGGCAGCGGCGATCGACGCGGGCGCGCGCGCCGACCTGCTGACGATGGCGCTGGACGCGGGCTTCAGTTCCAAGGCCAGTTTCAACCGCGCATTCCAGGCGCGCTACGGCATGACGCCCTCCGCCTACCGCCGCACGTCGCAGATCATGAATAACGGCGCCGAACCGTCAAAGTGAGGCGCCCGGCATCGCGGCTGAGGGCAGGCCGGGGGGCATGAACAGACGCCACCTCCTCGCCGCGCTGGCCGCGGCTCCGCTCGCGCCTCGCGCGTTCGCCAATCCGACGGCCGCGCTGACCGGCGACATCGACATCGTCCGCCGTGCCCTGGCGCTGCATCCCGGCACGTTTCGCTACAATACGCCCGCCGCGCTGTCGGCGCGGCTCGACGGGCTGCGGCGCGACTTCGCGGCGGCGCCCGATCGCGGCGCGCGCTACCTCCTGCTCTCCCGCTTCCTCGCCACCATCCGCGACGGGCACACCTACGCAAATTTCTTCAACCAGACGAAGGCCGTCGCGGCGGAGCTGTTCGATCGCGGCACGCGGCTGCCGTTTCATTTCCGTTGGCTCGACGGGGAGATGGTGGTCACCGCGCACGGCGGTCCGGGCCTGCCGCCCGGCACGATCGTGCGGCGGCTGAACGGGGTTCCCGCCCCCGCGATGCTGGCGCGGCTGATCCCATTCACACGCACGGACGGCCACAACGAGGGCAAGCGCGTGTCGCTGCTGGAGGTGCGCGGGACGGAGGGGATCGAGACGTTCGACGTCTTCCACGGTCTGATCTACGGCGCGCCACCGGGCGGCGCGCACCGCGTGGAGGTGGTGCGGCCGGACGGTCGCGCGGTGACGGTCGTGCTGCCGCCGATCACGCTGGCCGCGCGACGCGCGCAGATGGTCGCCGGCGAGCGGACGGACGGCCCGATCTGGTCCTGGACGGTACGGCCCGACGGCGTGGCGGTGCTCGATATGCCCAGCTGGGTGCTCTACGACAGCAACTGGGCGTGGGAGCCGTGGCTGGCCGAGCGGCTCGACACGTTGCCCGCGCTGAAGGGGCTGGTCGTCGACCTGCGCGGCAACGAGGGCGGCAACGATTGCGGCGCGCCGATCCTGGCGCGGCTGATCGCGCGGCGGCTGGCTCGCGACAGCGGCGAACGCCGGGTGCGGTTTCGCCGGACGCCCGCGGATCTCGACCCGTATCTCGATACCTGGGACGACGGCTTCCGCCGGATCGGCGAGGATGCGGTGGACCTGGGCAACGGCTTCTACCGCCGCGCGCCGGTGGAGGGGGTGGACTGGATCGATCCGGTGGCGCCGCGGATCGTGCGCCCGGTGGCGGCGCTGGTGGGGCCGGTCAACAGCTCGGCCACGTTCCAGTTCGCGAACCTCGCCAAGCGCAGCGGCGTGGTACGGCTGTTCGGCGAGGAAACCGGCGGCAATCTGCGTGGCACGATCGGCGGCGGCTTCTTCTTCGTGCGGCTGCCCGCGAGCGGGATCGAGTTCGACGTGCCGCTGATCGGCTATTTCCCGAAGGGCGAGCGGCGCGACGGCGGGGTCTTGCCGGACGAGCGCGTGGTCACGCGCGCGGCGGACGTGGCCGCGGGGCGCGACCCGGTGATGGCCGCGGCGGTGCGCTGGATCGCGCGGGCATAGGAAAGGGGCGGCACCCGTGGTGGGTGCCGCCCCTTTCTTCCCGGCCGGGCCGTCATGGGAGCAAGTCCCATGACGTCGAAGTTCGGCCGGCCTAGGGCGGCGGAGCCGCCCTTCGGCTTACTTCAGCTCGACGGTCGCGCCGGCTTCCTCGAGCTGCTTCTTGACCTTCTCGGCCTCGTCCTTGCTCACGCCTTCCTTCACGGCCTTGGGCGCACCCTCGACCAGGGCCTTCGCCTCGGTCAGGCCCAGGCCGGTGATGGCGCGGACTTCCTTGATGACGTTGATCTTCTTGCCGCCGTCGCCGGTCAGGATCACGTCGAACTCGGTCTTCTCCTCGGCGGCGGGGGCGGCGGCGCCGCCACCACCGGCCGCGGGAGCCGCAACCGCCGCGGCGGCGGAGACGCCCCACTTCTCTTCGAGCAGCTTCGAGAGCTCGGCGGCCTCGAGGACGGTCAGTTCGCTCAGCTGGTCAACCAGCGCGTTCAGGTCTGCCATGATGATATTCCCTCAGATCAATTGGATGTTTGATAAAGCCAGGTCGCGAGAGCCTTACGCGGCTTCCTTCTCGGCGTAGGCCGACAGGACGCGCGCGATCTGCGCCGCGGGCGCCTGCGTGATCGTCGCCAGCTTCGTGGCGGGCGCCACGATCAGGCCCACGATCTTGGCGCGCAGCTCGTCCAGCGACGGGAGCGTCGCCAGCGCCTGCACGCCCGCCAGGTCGAGCGCGGTCGCGCCCATCGCCCCGCCGACGATCTCGAACTTGTCGGTCGTCTTGGCGAAGTCGACGGCCACCTTGGCGGCCGCGACGGGGTCGACGGAGGTGGCCAGCGCCACGGGACCGGTGAGCATATCGCTCAGCGAGCCGTAGTCGGTGCCGTCCAGCGCGATCCTGGCAAGCCGGTTCTTCGAGACCTTGTAGGTCGCGCCGGCGTCCCGCATCCGGTTGCGCAGGTCCGTGGACTGCGCGACCGTCATGCCGAGGTTGCGGGTGACGACCACCACGCCGACCTCGGAGAAGGTGCGGTTCAGATCGGCGACGGCCTGGGTCTTCTGAGTACGATCCATGCCATTCTCCACGTACATGGGCGCAGCCGGCCAGCGGATGCGCCCGTTGCTTACAGTCCAGCGATGGGGAATGGTGGGCAGACCGGAACGGCGCCGTGGCGCGGCCGGTCGAGATCCTGCAATCCCCGCCTCGGCGGGGAATTAAGACCGTGAGGTCACCCGCTGTCTCGGACGGAGCGCCGGCGCGAACGCCGATGCTTGGGCGCGCCCCTAGCGGCAGGACGGCGGCGGGTCAAGCTGTCTCCGAACCGTCACGTCGCCGTCACCGCGGCGTCGCCGAACTGCAACCGCACTGCCGCATCCCGCGGTCAAAGAGCGATCCAACGGCTTTCCCGGGGGATCATCCATGTTCGGCTACGACGACGGCGACATCGACACCAATCGCTCGCGCAACACGCATCTGTCGGAGATCGTGTCGGAGCGCTACTCGCGGCGGCAGACGCTGCTGGGCGGGCTGGGCGCGATGGCGACCGCGGCGTTCGGCGCCAGTCTGCTCGCCGGGTGCAGCGACGACGAGAACGGCGTCGGCCAGGCCCCAGTCGTCGTCACCGCGGGCGAGAACGTCGCCACCACCGCGGGCAAGCGCGTCACGCTGACTCCGCAGGCGAGCGACAATGCCGCGACGACCAGCTTCACGCAGGTGAGCGGCCCCACCGTGACGACGACGACCAGCGGCAAGGCGATCAGCTTCGTCGCGCCGGCGGTGGCCACGGCCACCCCGCTGGTGTTCGAATTCGCCGCCACGCTGAACGGCCGCACCGGCCGCGCGCAGTCGACGGTGACGGTCAGCCCCGCGACGCTCGATTTCGTCGCCGTCACGAAGAACAAGAACGACGTGGTGACCGTTCCAGCCAATTACGCCGTTACCGTGCTCTACCGCCTGGGCGACCCGCTGGCGGCGGGCGTGCCGGCCTATGCCAACGACGGGCAGGACACGAACTTCGCGCAGCGCGCGGGCGACCATCACGACGGCATGAGCTACTTCGGCCTCGCCGCCACCGGCACCGCGCCGGCGACCAGCAATACGCGCGGGCTGCTGGTCATGAACCATGAGAACATCACGGAGAGCTACCTCCACCTCAACGGCCCCACCAACCTGTCCGGCCCCGCCGCGCGGCCCACCGCGGAAGTGGTGAAGGAGATCGAGGCGCACGGCGTCTCCGTGGTGGAGGTGTCGCGCGCCGCATCGGGCGCTTGGAGCTACAATCAGGCGTCCGCGCTCAACCGCCGCATCACGCCGAACACGCCGATGCGCTTCAACGGCCCGGTGCGCGGCAACGCGGCGCTGGTGACGGTGGCGTCCGCGGACGGCACCACCGGCCGCGGCACGATCAACAATTGCGCCAACGGCCAGATGCCGTGGAACACGTACCTGACCTGCGAGGAGAATTGGGCCGGATACTTCCGCCGCGACGCCGACGCGGCGCTGCGCAGCGCGAAGCAGAACCGCAGCCTGGCGCGCTACGGCATCGGCGAAGGGCGCGCGGGCAATTACCGCTGGACCAGCGCCGCGCCCGCGGACGCGAACGACACCCGCTTCGCCCGCTGGAACGCCACGGCCGACGTTGCGCTCGCCGCCGGCGGCGCGCAGGACTTCCGCAACGAACCGAACCATTTCGGCTGGGTGGTGGAGATCGACCCCTATGATCCCGCCTCCACCCCGCGCAAGCGCACCGCGCTGGGCCGGATGAACCACGAAGGCTGCTGGATCGGCCGCACCGTCGCCGGGGTGAAGCCCGCCTTCTACATGGGCGACGACGCGCAGAACGAATATATCTACAAGTTCGTGTCGAACACCGCCTGGACCGCGGCGGACGCGGGCGCGGCGGACCGGCTGGCGATCGGCGACAAGTATCTCGACGCCGGCACGCTCTACGTGGCGAAGTTCAACGCGGACGGCACCGGCCAGTGGCTGCCGCTCGTCTTCGGTCAGGGTCCGCTGACCGCGGCCAACGCCGACTTCGCCTTCGTCGACCAGGCCGACGTGCTGCTGAACACCCGCATCGCCGCCGACCTGCTCGGCGCGACGCCGATGGACCGGCCGGAATGGACCGCGGTGAACCCCGCCAACGGCGAGATGTACTGCACGCTGACCAACAACAGCTCGCGCCGCCCCACCGGCACGCGCGCGGTGGATGCGGCGAACCCGCGCGCCTATACCGATCCGAAGACCGACGGGCGCGCCGCGGGCACGGGCAACGTCAACGGCCACGTCGTTCGCCTGCGCGAGAACGGCGACACGACGGAGGCGACCGCCTTCGCGTGGGACGTCTACGCCTTCGGCGCGGGCGAGGATTTGGAGGCGACGAACATCAACCTGTCGTCGCTGACCGCGGAGAACGACTTCTCCTCGCCCGACGGCCTCTGGTTCGGTGCGGCCACCAACCCCAGCGGACAGGTGAACCCGCTGCTGTGGCTACAGACCGACGACGGCGCGTATACCGACATCACGAACAACCAGATGCTCGCCGCGCTGCCGGGCCGCGTCGGCGACGGTGCCGCGCGCAGCGTGACCAGCACGCTGGCCGGCGCGACCGCGACCGTCACCACGCGCATCGGCGCGGCGCCGGGAACGCGGCTGAAGCGCTTCCTGGTCGGACCCCGGGAGTGCGAGATCACCGGCATCACCTCCACGCCGGACGGCGAATCGCTGTTCGTGAACATCCAGCACCCGGGCGAGGGCGGGGGGCCGGCGAACATCACGTCCAGCTGGCCGGCCACGCAATCGGGCCAGCAGGGCACCAGCCGCCCGCGCTCGGCGACGATCGTCATCACCAAGGTGGACGGCAACGGCGTGGTGGGTCTGTAGGCGGCGGTCAGCGCTCCAGCCACCAGCGCTGCTGCCAGGCGCGCTCCTCCGCCACCGCGCGGCCGGCGGTGTCCTGCGCGGGAGCGTAGCGGAAGCGCTCTTCGATCAGGCGGCACGTGGCGGCGTCCAGCGCGGCGTCGCCCGCGCTGCGCTGGACGCGGCAGCGACGCGCGTGCCCGTCCGTGTCGACGGTGAAGCGCACCGTCGCGATCCCCTCCGCGCGGGTGCGGCGCGCCTCCGCGGGATAGTCGCGATCCTCGATCCGGCCGGACAGCAGCCGCGCGCGCCGGCCGCCGTCACCGCTGCCGCCTGCGCCGTGGCCCCAGCCGCCGGTTGCCGCCCCCGTGCCGCCACCCGACGCGGCCGTGCCGGCGAGGGGAGCCGCGCCCTCGTCCGGCAGCACCGCCGCGACGGGGGGCGGCGGGCGCGGCGCGACGGGCGGCATCGGCGCCACCACCGGGGTACGGCGCGCCTGCCGCCCCGCCGCGCCGGCGACTCGCGGCGCCCGCGCCGGCGATCGGACCCGCTCGTCACGCGATGGTGGCGGAGGAGGAGGGGGCGCGACGTCGAAGGTCGAGAGCGCGGTCTCGCTTGCCGGGCGGGCCACGCGCGGACCACCCGACAGCAGCAGGAACAGCAGGCCCGCATGGACCAGCGCGACGAGCGCGGCGGATGCGATCCGCTCCCGCATGGCCGTCAGCGGTCGGTCCGCACCGCCCCCGCTTCGCGCACCGCCGCGATCGTCGGCCAGCCGTCCACCGCCATCAGCAGGTCCGCCTCGGCGAGCAGGCAGCGCAGCACGTGCGCGCAGCCGCGGTCGCCGCCCAGCGCCAGGCCGTAGCTGTACGGGCGGCCGACGCCGACCAGGTCCGCGCCCAGCGCCACCGCCTTCACCACGTCGCTGCCCGACCGGATGCCGCTGTCGAACAGCACCGGGACCCGGCCCGCTGCCGCCTCCGCCACCGCGGGCAGCATGTCGATCGCCGCGATGCCGCCGTTCGCCTGCCGACCGCCGTGATTGGACACGTAGATGCCGTCCGCCCCGCCGTCGATCGCGCGGCGCGCGTCGTCGGGGTGGCAGATGCCCTTCAGCACGATGGGCAAGCTCGTCAGCGACTTCAGCCACGGCAGGTCGTCCCACGTCAGCACCTTGCCGAACGTCGCGCCCCAGGTGCCGATGGCGGTGCGCAGGTCCTCCTCGGGCGGCTGGGCGAGCAGCCGGCGAAAGGCGGGATCGACGAAATAGTTCTGCAGCACGTGGCCGCGCAATTGCGGAAAGTTGGACACGTTCAGGTCGCGCGGGCGCCAGCCGGTGACCCAGGTGTCCAGCGTGACGACGATCGCCGCATAGCCTGCCGCCTCCGCGCGCGACACCAGGCTGGCGGCGACCTCCGGATCGCGCGGGGTATAAAGCTGGAAGAAGGCGGGCACGTCGCCGCACGCGACCTTCACGTCCTCCAGCGGGTCGTTCGACAGCGTGGAGGCGGTGAGCGGCACGCCGGTCGCCGCGCTCGCGCGCGCGGCGGCGAGGTCGCCGTGGCTATCCTGCGTGCACAGGCCGGTGACGCCGATCGGCGCCATGAACAGCGGGGAGGGCAGGTCGAGGCCGAAGGCGCGGACGGACAGGTCGCGCCGCGCGCTATCCACCATCATCCGCGGCACCATGCCCCAATGGCGGAAGGCGCGCGCATTCTCGTCCTGCGTCCACTCGTCGCCGCAGCCGCCCTGGACGTAGTTCAGCACCGACGGCGGCATCGCCGCCTCCGCCCGCGCCTTCAGCGTGGCGAAGTCGACCGGCCATTCCGGAACGATCCCGGCCAGGCCCGCACCGTAGATGGCGGTCTGCAAGTCACCGTAATGCGCCATGAAACGATATCCTCTTCCGGCCGCGACCATCGCGGCGGGAGAGGGGATTGTCGAGCGCAGGTTCGCCGGCGCCGCCGTCCCGGGGTAAAGCGACGGCGCCGGCGCGGCGTCAGGCCAGGGTCAGCCCGACGTCGAGATTGTTGCGCGTGGCATTGGAATAGGGGCAGATCTGGTGCGCCAGCGCGACCAGCTTCTCCGCGTCGGCGCGCTCCACGCCGGGCAGGTCGACCAGCAGGTCGGCGGTGATGCCGAACCCGCCCTCGCTGCGCGGGCCGATGCCCACGGTGGCGGTCACCTCCGCCTCGGCGGGAACCTTCATCTTCAACTGGGCGCCCGCGGCCTTCAGCGCGCCGATGAAGCAGGCGGAATAGCCCGCCGCGAACAGCTGCTCCGGATTGGTGCCGCTGCCGCCCGCGCCGCCGAGTTCCTTGGGCGTGGACAGTTTCACGTCGAAGCTGCCGTCGTTGACGATGGCGTGGCCGTCGCGCCCGCCGGTCGCGTGGGCGGTGGTGCGGTATTTGACGTCGACGGCCATGACGAGCTCCTATCCATGCTGCGATATAGATTATCGCGATAATTGATATGTGGGGTCGATCGTTGCCCTTGTCCAGAAAAAAGGTATCGCGATATCCTGTTTTGCGACACCGACGACGATCGAGGACATCGACCATGGCCGAGCCCGCGCCGCTCGACGATCAGCTCTGCTTCGCGCTCTATGCCGCCTCGATGGCGGTGCAGCGCGCCTACAAGCCGCTGCTGGACGGGATCGGCATCACCTACCCGCAATATCTCGTGCTGCACGTGCTGTGGGAGGAGGAGGCGCGCAGCGTCGGCGCCATCGCCGAGCGGCTGGCGCTCGAATCGAGCACGGTGACGCCGCTGGTCAAGCGGCTGGAAGCGGCAGGCTTCGTGACCCGCGCGCGCGATACTGCGGACGAGCGCAGGGTGGAGGTGCGGCTGACGACGCGGGGGAAGGCGGTGCGCGAGGAATGCGGCTGCCTCGCCGATGCGGTGGTGGAACGGTCGGGCATGACCCTGGCGGAGCTGGGCGAGCTCAACGCGCGGGTGCGGGAGTTGCGCGACGCGCTGGTGCGATAGACCGTCGCTGCCGGTCGCGTCCTCGCCGGCGTGGGGAAGCGAAAAGGGCCGGGATCGCTCCCGGCCCTTCGTGTTTTTCGGGTGAGGATCGGCGCCTTACGCGCCTGCCACCTCGGCCACGTCCACCTTGATGCCGCTGCCCATCGTCGAACTGATCGCCACCTTGCGGACGTACTTGCCCTTCGCGCCCGACGGCTTGGCCTTCACCACCGCGTCGACCAGCGCGTCGAAGTTGCGGCGCAGGTCCGCTTCCGCGAACGACGCCTTGCCGATGCCGGAGTGGATGATGCCGGCCTTCTCGACGCGATATTCCACCTGGCCGCCCTTGGCCGCCTTCACCGCCTCGGCGACGTTCATCGTCACGGTGCCCAGCTTCGGGTTCGGCATCAGGCCCTTGGGGCCCAGCACCTTGCCCAGCCGGCCGACGACGCCCATCAGGTCCGGCGTCGCGATGCAGCGGTCGAAGTCGATCTTGCCGCCCTGGATCTCCTCCATCAGGTCCTCGGCACCGACCACGTCGGCCCCGGCCTCGCGCGCCTCGTCGGCCTTGGCGCCGCGGGCGAACACGCCGACGCGCACGGTCTTGCCGGTGCCGGCGGGCAGCGTCACCACGCCGCGGACCATCTGGTCGGCGTGACGCGGGTCGACGCCCAGGTTCAGCGCGACCTCGATCGTCTCGTCGAACTTCGACGTGGCGCCCGACTTGGCCAGGGCGATCGCCTCGTCCACGCCGTGCAGCTTCTCACGATCGATCGTGACGGCCTTCTGCTTCTTCGTCAGCTTCGCCACGGTCTCAGCCCTCCACCACTTCGAGGCCCATCGCGCGGGCGCTGCCTTCGATGATCTTCGTCGCCGCCTCGATGTCGTTGGCGTTCAGATCCTTCATCTTCGTCTGCGCGATCTCGCTCAGCTGGCTGCGCTTGATCTTGCCCGCGGACACCTTGCCCGGCTCCTTGGAGCCCGACTTCAGGTTCGCCGCCTTCTTAATGAGGAAGGTCGCCGGCGGCGTCTTCGTCACGAAGCTGAACGAGCGGTCGGCGTAGACGGTGATGACGGTGGGGAGGGGCGCGCCCTTCTCCATGTCGCCGGTCTGCGCGTTGAACGCCTTGCAGAATTCCATGATGTTCACGCCGCGCTGACCCAGCGCGGGGCCGATCGGCGGGGAGGGGTTGGCAGAGCCCGCGGGCACCTGCAGCTTGATGTAGCCGGTGATCTTCTTTGCCATGTCACTCTCTGTGCTGGACCGGCGCGGGGCGCCCGTCCGTGTTCAAGTCGAGCGGTCCGATCGGGCGCGTGCAACGCGCCCTCCCGCAAGCCATCCATCGCTGTAGACGCTGGAAGGCGGCGCGCTTAGCGCAAAGCGCCGCCAATCGCAATGGCGGCTCAGCCCAGTCGCGCGCCGTCCGCCATGGCGGTGAAGTCCGGCAGGGCGGCGTCGAAATAGTGGAGCGCCGCGCCGTCGAGCGAGACGAGGTACAGCTTGCCCTTCACCACCGCCATCACCGCGCGCCCGCGCCGCTTCACCTGGTCCTCGCCGACGTAGCTATAGTCGAAGCGCAGCCCCGGCGTGCCGAGGAAGGTGGCAGGCGACACCCCTTCCGCCGCGAACACGGTCGCGCCGGCCTTGATCCGGTAGTAGCTCTCCAGCATCGAGACGAGATCCTGCGGCGACATGTCGGCGCGGAAGACGGGGACCTTGCGGTCGTCCTTCTTGCGCTGTTTCGCGATGGCCTGGCCGTCCGGCAGCCCGCCGATGAACCCGATCGAATCGAGCAGCGGCCCGTTCTCGGTCCAATTCTCTTCCCAGGCGACGTCGTACCTGCCCCGGGGCGAACGGTTCCACGCGATGCCGGGCCGCACCGTCATGCTGCCCTTCGCCACCGTGACCGGAGCCGCGGGGACGAGCGCGTAGCGCGGGCCGCCGCAGCCGGCGAGCGCGAGGGACAGCGCCGCGACGGCGGCGAGACGGCGGTGATGCATGATGTTCCCCTTACTGGTTGATGCTGAAGCGGATCATGCCCGCGTCGTTCGCGCCGGGGCGCTCGGCGAGGTAGCGTCCCAGCGCCGCCTTTCCCTCCTCACCCCGGCCCTGTTTCAGCAGCGCATAGCCGTGCGCGCGCCACGCCTCCGCCGGCGCATCGGCATGGCCGATGGCGGCGGCATAGGACGTGGCGGCGCGCTGCGCGTCGCCGGCCTCGTCGCGCAGGCGATAGACCTCGCCCTCGTTGTATCGCAGCAGTCCGGTCCACCCATCCGCGGCCATCGCATGGACGAGGTACAGGCTGGCCCCGGGATCGTTCAGCCGCACCTGCTCTGCCAGCAGGTCCGCGCGCAGCGGCGCGACCGCCGCGTCCCAGCGCGCCTTCTGCGCATCGTAGCGCCGCCCAGTCACGACGATATCGCGCAGCTCGCGGCCGGAGACGGAGAGATCGGCCAGGCGGAGGGCGCTGGCCGGATGCGTCGACAACGCGGACAGGCTGCGGTCGCGATACTTCTTGCGGCGCCCGGCCGCGCTCGCCTTTCGCTCAGCGATCAGCTGCTCCCACACCATCGCCGCCGCCTCGGGCGGGTAGCCGGCCTCCTCGATCAGCTTCACGCCGTAGGCGTCCGCCTCACGCTCATGCTCCCGCGAGTAGCTGAGGATGGACAGCACCAGCGACGCGTTGATCGCATTGGCGAGATCCATCCAGTTTGCGCCCGCGCCGCCCGCGCCCGCCGTGATGCCGGCACCGACCGAGGCGCCGGCCTGGACGAAGGCCATCACGCCGGTCTTCGCCTTCGTGTCGCGCCACCGGCTGAGCGAGTGGCGGCGCAGGTAATGGCCGCATTCGTGGCCGAGGATCGAGGCGAATTGCGCCTCGTCCCGCATCCGCGCGAGCAGCCCGGTATTGACCAGCATCATGCCGGTGGGGAACATGGAGGCGTTGAAGTCCGGATCGTGCACCACGTAGACGCGTGTCTCGCCTGCGCGGTCGCCCACCAGGCGATCGACCACCTGCTTGGCATAACGCTGGAACGCGGGCGAGGGCAGCAGCAGGTTGCTGCCCGCAATCTCCTCCTCCAGCCGCTCGCACGACTGCCACATGCCGCGCTCGTCGCGCTCGGTCGGGCGGAAGCCGACCGGGGCCAGCGCGGTCATCGCCGCCGGGTGGATGCGCGCGTCGGCGGCGCCGGCCCTCGCGTGGAAGGCGCAGGCGCAGGCTCCGCCCAGGACGGCGCGGCGGGACCATTGCTGGCGGGCCATCACCGGGCCGCAGTCTTGATCGTGCCCTTCGGTCGGCTCGCGCCCGGTTTCATCTTGCCGAGGAGATTGGCGACCATCTTGTCCGCGCCATCCTGTTCGCGGATGTCGCCGCTGCCCGAGGCGAGCGTATTGAACCAGACGACCCTGCCCGTCTTCAGATCCACCAGCGACGCGAACGCCTCCTGACGCCCGCCGCCCGGCATCATGCATACGCCGACCATGCAGCCCAGGAACGCCACCGCCTGCACCGCCACGCGGCCAGTGCTGGAGAAGCTGTCCTGCGCCCGCACGAACAGCGCGTAATCGTAGCCCGACGCCTGGCCGTAGGCGATCGCCTCCTCCCCCAGCGTCCAGTCGAAGCGGTCCTTCTTCGTCGGCAGCTTCGGCCCGGCATATTTATGCAGCGCGATCGACTGGCCGACCGCGGCGTGGAGGCGTTCCAGCTCGGCGACCCGGACTGGATCCATGCCGGCCTCGGCGCGGGTCGACACGATCCTGACGCTGCCGCCGCGGCCCTGCTGCTGCGCCTCGATCGCGCGGACCAGATTGGCGCGCGCGGCGTTGGTCCAGTCTTCGCGCTGCTCGAACCCGCCTCCGGTGGTGATCGAGCCGACCGCCACGTCGGGCCGCATCACGACCAGGCGATAGCTGCCCTCGGGCGGCACGAAGCCGGTGTCGGCCATCTGCTTCGTATGCGTGCACGCCGCCAGCGCGAACGCAGCCCCCGCCGCGAGCGCGATCGTCCGCCCCATCATCGCTTCCCCCCTCGCGCCATCCCCGCGGCGCAGGGACGGTGGTCGCGTGGTTCGGCCGCGAAGGGAAGGCGCGCGATTACCCGATTAGAGACGCCACGGAACGCTGCCGCGCGGCAAACCTGGCGCCTACTTGCTGCGCTCGACCTGCTCGAAGTCCAGCTCGACGGGAGTGGCGCGGCCGAAGATCGACACGCTGACCTTCACCTTGGACTTGTCGAAGTCCAGCTCCTCCACGGTGCCGTTGAAGCTGGCGAACGGGCCTTCCAGCACCTTCACCGCGTCGCCGATCTCGTAGTCGACCTTCACCTTGGTCTTCGGCGCGGCCGCGGCTTCTTCCTTGCTGTTCAGCATCCGCGCCGCCTCGGCGTCGCTGATCGCCTGCGGCTTGCCGGAGGAGCCGAGGAAGCCCGTCACCTTGGGCGTGTTGCGGACGAGGTGGTAGACGTCGTCGGTCATCGCCAGCTTGGCGAGGACGTAGCCGGGCATGAACTTGCGCTCCACTGCCACCTTCTTGCCGCGGCGCGCCTCCGTTACCGTCTCCGTGGGCACCTCGATCTGCTCGACCAGCTGCTCCAGGCCCATGCGGGTGGCCTCCGCCATGATCGAGTCGCGGACCTTGCCCTCGAAGCCCGAATAGGCGTGGATGATGTACCAGCGCGCCATGGCGTCTCTCTCGTCTAACGTCGTTGTTACGGGCGAATTTACTGGGCGAGGCCGAGCAGGCCCTTCACGACCGCGTTGAACACGGAGTCCACCGCGAGGAAGAACAGCGCCAGGATCGTGGTCATGATGACGACCATCACGCCGGTCATCATCGTCTCCCGGCCGGTCGGCCACACGACCTTCGCCGTCTCGGCGCGGACCTGGCGGATGAACTCGATGGGGGTCGTCTTGGCCACGTTGCTCTCAGCCTTGCAAGTCGGTTCCCGCACATGGGTCCGCCACCCCCTGGGCTGGGCGCCGCGGGGGTGAAGGCCGTCCGTGCTGTCGGATGGCGTGTGCATCTAGCGACTGCCCGCCGACGAAGCAAGGGCGCGAAGCCGGGATGCCGTTCGGCCAAACGAGAAGGGGACCGGGCGCGTGGCGCCCGGTCCCCTCGAACTCAACGTCGCGATGCGATCAGTTGCTGTCCGAATCGTCGCTGTCGTTCACGATCGCGATCACGCCGATCGCGGCGATGCCCGCGAGGATGACGGCGGCGAAGATGCCGCCACCGGCCAGCTCGCTCTTGTTCGACGACGCGGTCGCGGCGCGCGACTTGGCGACCGACAGGCTGGCGGCCGGGTTGGCGGCGAGCGCCGGCGAGGCCATCAGGGTGAGGGCGGCGGCCCCGGCGAGAAACGAACGCATGAATATTCCTTTCGTAATCGCGCCGTCCCCCGGCGCGGTTGCGTCAACGCGCGAACCGCCTTTCCGGCCCACGCTGAGGTCCGGCGAAACGATCCGGGCCTCACTCTAGAGAAAAGATTGCGAAAACGCTACCGCCGGTAGCACTTTCAAGAACAGCGGTGCGAAGATGACGCACAGCAACCTTCGGAAACACTGAAAAGCGGAGAGAAACGACGATGTCCGGATGGAGGATCCTGGCCGTCCTGCTGGCCGCCGGCGTGGCCACGCCCGCCGCGGCGCAGGTCGCGGTGGAGGGCAATGGCGCGCGGGTGGACGGGCGCTGGGGCGGGGAGGTGGGCGTCGGCTACGGCTTCGGCGCCGCCGGCTTCCGCCTGACGCCGATCGTCGGCGGGCTGATCGCGGACGGCGACACCCGCGTGTACGGCAAGGTGGAGGCGACGTACGCCATCCCGCTGCTCGCCACCATCGGCGTGGGCGTGCGCGCCGGCGAGGACGACACGACGCCCTATGGCACGGTCGCGCTGCCGTTGGCGCCGCTGCTGTCGTTGAAGGGCAATGTCGGCGACGGCTATTACGCGCTGGGATTGAAGCTCAGCCTCTGACCGCCGGGTTGGCGAGGCGCGCCAGCCTTTCCGGCGCGTCGGGCCACGATCTGGCGCGCGGGGCGGACGACCTGCGCCCGTCACGGTGTGTTACGTCAATGGCACACTTCCTGCTTCTCCCGCGATGTCGGTGCGCGACGGGCGCGCCGCGAGACGCGAGGAAGAGAAGCATGAAGATCCGAGCCACCGCCGCCGCCGTCCTGGCGCTGCTGTTTCCCGTGGCGAGCGCCGCGTCGCCGCGGGACGTGACCGTCACCGACACGTATCGCGCCAGCTACGATGCGAAGCGCGACCGATACTGCCTGAAGTTCTACGCCAGCCTCGCCGAAGGGCCGCGGCCGGGACCGGTCGGCCAGCTGTGCCAGTCGAAGGCCGGCTGGGCGAAGGAGGGGATCGCCATCACCCGCCGCCCACGCGCGCCGACGCTTGCCGCCCGGTAGGGGGTGCAGGCGTCCTATCGCGCGCGGCGTGCCAGTACGACCATGCTGCCCATCGCCGCGATGGCGCCCAGCGCACCCACCGCCATCACAATGCCGCCTGCGACTTCCATGATCCTCTCCCCGCCGGTTCGCCGGCCTCTTTGTCGACACGCAGGATGTCGCGGGTTCGCCTTTTAGGCAAGGGGCGAGGGGCGATGGGGGGCAAGGCGGGGCAGGCCGGAAGGCGCGCTACGTCTTCGCGCTGGCGGTCACGCCCGCCTTCATGCTGGTGTCGACCTTGTTGAAGGAGCTCTTCAGCTGAACGCGGGATCGGGAAAGTGGCAGGAGTGGAGGGATTCGAACCCCCGGCCCTCGGTTTTGGAGACCGATGCTCTAACCAGCTGAGCTACACTCCTTCGCCGCCGCCCCTGTGACGCGCGCGCCTGCCCGCGTCAAGCCGCGCGGGTGACGCCGCTGCCGCGGGTGGCCAGGCTGCGCGCCTCGTCCACGGGCAGCGGGCGGCCGAAGTAGAACCCCTGGATCCGCGTGCAGCCGAGCTCCTGTATCATGCCCAGTTCGCCCTCGGTCTCCACGCCCTCCGCGGTTGTCGCCATGCCCAGGCTGTTGGCCAGCGCCACGACCGCGCGGATGATCGCGATCGCCTCCGGCGTGCCGCGCGCGGCGGCCTGCACGAAACTGCGGTCGACCTTGATCGACGAGAAGCGCGTCCGGCTGAGATAGCCGAGCGAGGAATAGCCGGTGCCGAAATCGTCGAGGCTCAGCTTCACGCCCAGGTCGAGCACCCGCTCCAGCACCTTGGTCGCGCCGGTTCCCTCGCGCAGGAACACGCTCTCCGTCACTTCCAGCTCCAGCCGGTGCGCGGGCAGACCGCTCTGCGCCAGCGCGGAGGCGACCACCTGCACGAACTGCGGGCTGTGCAGCTGCTCGGGCGATACGTTGACGGCCACCGTCACCTCGGCGGGCCAGCGCGCCGCCTCCTGGCAGGCGGTGCGCACCACCCACTCGCCGATCGGCGCGATCAGCCGCGTCTCCTCCGCGATCGGAACGAACTTGGCCGGGGAGATCGCGCCCAGTGTCGGGTGCTGCCAGCGCAGCAGCGCCTCGAACCCGCGCAGGCTGCCGTCGTCGGCGGTGACGACCGGCTGGTAGTGCAGGTGCAGCTCGCCGTTCTGCAGCGCCTTGCGCAGCGCCAGCTCCAGCACGCGGCGCTCCTCCGCGTCGCTGTGGAATTGCGGCTCATAGGCGTGGAAGACGCCGCCGCCGCGCTCCTTGGAGCGATAGAGCGCGAGGTCGGCGGAGCGGACCAGCGTCTCCGCGGTCTCGCCGTCGCGCGGAGACGTGGCGACGCCCACCGATGCGCCGATGTACAGCGTGTGCTCGTCGACGTCGTAAGGCTGGCTCAGCCGGTCGATGATGCAGCGGGCGAGCCCTTCGACCTTCGCCGGATCGCGCGCGTCGCGCACGACGACGGCGAACTCGTCACCGCCCAGCCGGCCGACGATCTCGTTCTCGCCCATCATCTGCGCCAGCCGCTCGGATACGCGACCAAGCAGCCGGTCGCCGACCGGGTGGCCCAGCGTGTCGTTCACCGCCTTGAAGCGGTCGAGGTCGATCATCATGAACGCGCAGCGCGTGCGCCAGTGCGCCGCCTCCTCCAGCGCGCGGGTCAGCGCCTCGTTGACGTGGAGACGGTTGGGCAGGCCGGTCAGCGTGTCGAACCGGGCCATCCGCGCGATGCGGTCGGCGGTCACGCGCTGCTCGGTCACGTCGGAGCCCACGCCGCGGAAGCCGGCGAACGTCCCCTGCGCGTCGAAGCGCGGACTGGCGGTGATCGACCACCAACGGGGCTTTCCGCGGATCGACACGGGCAGCGCCAGGTCGCGCACGCTGTCGCGCGCCTTCATCTTCTCCGCCAGCTCGCGCAGCGCCGGGGCGACGTCGCCGCTCTCCCACGTCGGGCCGGCGAGCAGCTGGAGGAACGGCATGCCGTCGATCGCGGCGGGATCGAGTCCGCAGGCGTAGGCGAAGCGGGGAGAGGCCTTCACGATGCGACGGGCGGCGTCCGTTTCCCACAACCAGTCGGCGTTCGCGTCGCCGAACTCGCGCAGCAGCATGGAGACGGTCTCGTCGCGCTCCACCAGCGTCAGCTCGGAGCCGCGCAGGTCGACCAGCGCGCGCGCGCGCCCGATCGCGATCACGATCAGCAAGCCGGCGAACAGCGTGGTGGCCGCCGCGGCGACGTGCGCGCCGCCCAGCAGCAGCGGCACCGCCACCGCCGCGGCGATGCCGCCGATGAACAGCGCGGCGGCGACGACCAGCGGCGCCAGCGCGATGGCGGCCGCGGTCATCAGGACGGACAGCACCATCCACAGGCCGACCGCGCTCGCCGGCGCCGCGGCCGGCCCGAAGACGAGCGGCACCGCCGACCAGGCGAGCGCCAGCGCCGCCCCCTCGACATAGGTGCCGCGGATCTCGGCGACGTCCGCGTAGCCGTCGGAGGCGTCGGGCGTGCGCAGCCGGCGAAAGGCCGCCGCGGGGGCGAGCACCGCGATCGCGCCCAGGAACAGCTGGAGCTGCCACGCCGGCACCAGCCCCGCCACCATCATCGCCACGATCACCGCGCCGACCAGGTGCGCGGCGAGCATGAATAGCGCCAGCTGCCGCGCGCCGTGCAGCTGCGCGGACCGGATGCGCGCCCACATGGCGGCGTCGTCGCCCGGCGCGAGGCCGAGCAGCGCGCCCAGCGGCAGCGGAGCCGACGAGGGCGGCTCGGGCGACGGAGGGGAAGGGGGGACGCTCACGCCCACCACCTTAAAGGAGATCAGGTTGAGCAATGGTTGATGGGGTTGACGGCTATGACGTCGGCCCTCCCGGCGGGACCGCGTGTCTCGTGAGCGGACGATGGATCGCGTCGCCCACGCGAGGTTTCGCTCGAAGCGGGAGGTGATCCCCCTCCCGCGTCCGCTTCAGGCCGCCAGATCGTACGGCTTGATCTCGCCCGACAGATACAGGTTGCGCGCCTTCGCGCGGCTCAGCTTGCCCGAGCTGGTGCGCGGCAGCGTGCGCGGCGGGATCAGCTCCACCACGCAGTTCATGCCGGTGACGGAGCGGACGCGCTCGCGGATCTCGTCACGCAGGCGCACGCGCTCGCCCTCGTCGCTGCTGCGGCACTGCACCAGCACCGCTGGCGTCTCCTCGCCGCCCGGCGTGGTGATGGCGAAGGCGGCGATGTCGCCCGCCTTGAAGCCGGGCAGCTGCTCCACCGCCCACTCGATGTCCTGTGGCCAATGGTTACGGCCGTTGACGATGATCATGTCCTTGGCGCGGCCGACGATGAAGATGTAGCCGGCGGACATGTAGCCCATGTCGCCGGTGTCGAGCCATCCGTCCTTCAGGCAGGCGTCGGTGGCGGCCTCGTCGCGGAAGTAGCCGACCATCACGCTGGGGCCGCGGCACCAGATCTTGCCGATCGCGCCGTCGGGCAGCGGGGTGCCGTCCTCCTCGCGGACCTCCACCTCCATGTCGCGCACGGGCTTGCCGCAGTTCACGATCGCGCGGAAGCGCTGCGGCCGGTCCCCCGCGGCGTGGCCGCCGGACAGGTCGGTCTCCTCCACAAGCTCGACGCGGATGCCCTCGCCCACCGGCATCAGCGACACCGCCAGCGTCGCCTCGGCGAGGCCGTAGCTGGGCAGGAAGGCGCTCGCCTGGAACCCGGCCTCGGCGAAGGCGTCGACGAAGGCCTGCATCACGTCGGGACGGATCATGTCCGCGCCGTTGCCCGCCACGCGCCAGCGCGACAGGTCGAACCGGTCCGACGCCTTGGTCTGGGACGAGATGCGACGCGCGCAGATGTCGTAGCCGAAGGTCGGCGAGTAGCTGAGCGAGGTGCCGGGATTGCGGCTGATGAGGTCCAGCCACGACAGCGGCCGGCGCGCGAAATCCTCGGTCTTCAGATAGTCGGTCGACACCTGGTTCGCGACCGGCGACAGGAAGCAGCCGACCAGCCCCATGTCGTGATACCACGGCAGCCAGGAGACGCAGCGGTCCTCCGCCGCGATCTGCACGCCATGCGCGTGCGCCGCCAGGTTCGACAGGAGCGCGCGGTGCGTGATGGCGACGCCGTGCGGGAAGCGGGTCGATCCGCTGGAATATTGCAGGTAGCAGATGTCGTCCGTTCCGGCCTCCGGCAGCGGCGCTTCCGGCGCCTCGCGCGTCAGGAAGTCCTCCCACGCCACCCCCTCGACGCCCGCCGCCTCGGCCGCGGCGCCGGCCATGGCGCCGATCTCGCCGGGGAACACCAGCAGCCGCGGATCGCAGCTCGCCAGCTGGACGCGCAGCTGGTCGATGTACGATTCCTTCCCGCCGAACGAGGTCGGCAGCGGCAGCGGCACCGGCCAGGCGCCCGCCATCACCACGCCGAAGAACAATTGCGCGAACTCCGCGCCCGTCTCCGCCACCAGCGCGACGCGATCGCCCGCCCCGATGCCCGCGGCGACGAAGCGGTGCGCCGCCGCCTCGGCATCGCCGCGCAGCTCGGCATAGGGATAGCTGCGCACCAGCGTGCCGCGCGCGTCGTGGAAGTTCAGCCCGCGCGTCCCCTTGGCGGCATAGTCCAGCGCCTCGCCCAGCGTCGCGAAATCGCTGAAGCGGCGCGGCAGCGTGTCGGCCGTCGGCGTCGGCATCATGGCGGTCTCACTGGTCATCAACATCTTGTACCCTATGGCGGCGATACGCCTGCGCAATGATCCGGCGTCCATCCCTGCGCGAGCGCAGCGTTCAAAATCGGTTGCCAGTGTGGCACAAACATGGCGTGCCCACCCCGTCGAGACGTTCCCCGCCCCCTCCGCTCGACGCCGCGGCGCTCGACCGGCTCGCGCTGCGCTACGTCGAGCGGTTCGCCACCACGCGCGGGCGGCTGGCCGACTATCTGTCGCGCAAGCTGCGCGAGCGCGGCTGGACCGGCGAGGCGGCGCCCGATCCCGCCGCCGTGGCGGAGCGGATGGCCGGGCGCGGCTACGTCGACGATCGCGGCTACGCGGCGATGAAGGGTGCGGCGCTGACCCGGCGCGGCCTCGGCGCGCGGCGCGTCGCGGACACCCTGCGTGGCGCCGGCATCGCCGCGGACGACGCCGCGCCGGTGCTGGAGGAGGCGCGCGAGCAGGCGTGGGACAGCGCGGTAGCCTTCGCCCGGCGCAAGCGGATCGGCCCCTTCGCCGCCGCGCCCGCCGAGCCGAAGCTGCGGGAGCGGCAGTTCGCGCAATTGCTGCGCGCCGGGCACGCCATGGACGTGGCACGGCGGCTGGTGGCGATGGCGCCCGGCGAACTGCCCGATCCGGAATGAGCCCGCGTCGCGCGGCTTGTGCGGGCAGGCGAAGTTGCTAAGCCCCGGTTAGGGGTAACGCGACGTGCGAGACGAAACATCCGCACCCGCCGGCGATGGCACGGACATCGCGGGTCGGGAAACTGACGCCGGGGCGGCACCGCCCCGGGCGGTGGGCGGCGTGCTGAAATGGTTCGACGCCACGCGCGGCTTCGGTTTCCTCGTCGCGGACGAGGAAGGGATCGGCGACGTGCTGATCCACTTCAGCGTCCTGCAGAGCTTCGGCCGCCGCACCCTGCCGGAGGGGACGCGCATCGACGCCATGGCGGTGAAGGGCGCGCGCGGCTGGCAGGCGACGGAGATCCGCGCCATCGACGTCAGCGACGCCGCCGAGGTGGTGCGCGAGCGCGACCGCGCTCGGGTCGATCCCGACGTGCTGGCCGACCGCGCCGGCGACTGGGAGGACGTGGCGGTCAAATGGTTCAACCGCCTGAAGGGCTACGGCTTCCTCACCTCCGCCACGCGCGAGGGCGACATCTTCGTCCACATGGAGACGATGCGCCGGGCCGGGATCGACGAGATCCTGCCCGAACAGCCGCTGCGCGCCCGCATCGTCGCCGGTCGCAAGGGGCCCCTGGCCGTGACCGTGGCGGCGGTGGAATGAGGGCGCTCGCGTCTTTCGCCGCGCTCGCGCTCGCGCTGCCGGGCTGCAAGGGCGAGAGCGCACCCGCCGCGGCCGCGACGCCGGCCACGATCCCGCTGACGATCGAGAGCGGGGGCAAGCGCCACGCCTTCCGCGTGGAGGTGGCGCGCACCCCCGCCGCGCAGCAGCGCGGGCTGATGTTCCGCCCGCCGCTCGCCGACGACGCGGGCATGCTGTTCGCGCCCTATCCTCCCGAGGGCGGGCCGCCGCGCGAGGCCAGTTTCTGGATGAAGGACACGCCCAGTCCGCTCGACATCGTCTTCATCCGCGCGGACGGCACGATCGCCACCGTCGCGGCGGACACCATCCCCTATTCCGAAGTGCCCGTCACCTCGGGCGAGCCGGTCGCCGCGGTGCTGGAACTGCGCGCCGGCCGCGCCGCGGAACTGGGGATCGCGGAGGGCGACCGGGTCCGCTGGTAGCGGAAGGCCCATCTTCCGTTCGCGCTGCCGGCACGGACGCCGACGCCTCGACAGGCCCGGTGCCCCGGCATCCCGCTTCACACCCCGGTTGAAGCCGCGCCCGCGGGGCGGTAAGCGCGTCGCCACGATGGGCATCAACCTCAATCCCTTCACCTGGTGGACCGGCGCGAGCTGGGGCACGATCCTCTACGGCCTGCGCGGCAAGACGCAGGTGGGCGAGGATTCGCTCGGCAACACCTATTGGGAGGGCGGCAGCGACACCGCGGGCAATCCGCGCCGCTACGTCATCTACGCCGGCGCCAACGACACCAGCCGCGTGCCGCCCGAATGGTTCAGCTGGCTGCACCACCAGGTCGACCACGCGCCCGACCGCTCGCTTCCCGCGCCGCGCGCGTGGGAGAAGCCGGCGGTACCCAACCTGACCGGCACCGCGCTCGCCTATCGCCCGCAGGGCGCGCTGGAGAAGGGCGGCCGCCGCGCCTCCGCCACCGGCGACTACGAGGCGTGGACGCCCGATGGCGACGAGGCGCCCGGCGACGAGAGGGGCGCCGCGGCGTGAAGCGCGGGCTCGCGATCGGCGGGCTGGTAGTGCTGGCGGCGGGCGGGATCGCCTGGGCGGGCGCCAACCTGATCGGTCGCGGCAACGCGCCCAAGGGCGCGGTCTCCGCCGACGTGCCGCCTCCCGTGGCGGAGAGCGCCGATGCGGCCGAGGTGACCGACGAGGGCGGGCCGGTCGACGCCGGGCAGACGCCGATGGCCCAGCGCGTGGCGGTGCTGGGCGTCCTCAACAAGCGCAACGGCGTGTCGCGCGACATCTCCCTGCGTCCCGGTCAGGCGATCCGCGTCGGGGACGTCGTTGTCAGGCTGCGCGCGTGCGAACGGACCGCGCCGTGGGAGCCGGACCAGCTGACCGGCGCCTTCGTCCAGCTCGACGTGCGCGGCGCGGACCAGGGCTGGCGGCGCGCCTTCTCCGGCTGGCTCTACAAGGAGCGGCCGGCGATGAACGTGGTGCTCCACCCCATCTACGACGTCTGGCCCAAGAGCTGTACCGTAACCTTTCCCGGCACCGCTCCGTCCACGGCGCCCAGCGCGTCGAGCGCGCGGAAACCGCCCGCTCCCGCACCCAGCGCCTCGCCCGAGGCGGAGGGCGCGGCCGACGACAGCGCGGCGCCCAGCAATTCCATATAGGCGGCGCGGTCGATCTCCTGCGCACCCAGCGAGGCGAGGTGCGCGGTCATGAACTGGCAGTCCAGCAGCGTGAAACCGCCCGCCTTCAACCGCGCGACCAGATGCGCGATCGCGACCTTGGAGGCGTCGGCGGCACGGCTGACCATGCTCTCGCCGAAGAAGGCGCGGCCGAGCGCGAGGCCGTACAGCCCGCCCGCCAGCCGGTCGCCGATCCAGCACTCGACCGAGTGCGCGTGGCCCAGCGCGTGGAGGCGCAGGAAGGCCTGCTCGATCGACGGGTTGATCCACGTGTCCGGCCGGTCGGCCGCCGCCTCCGCGCACAGGGCGATCACGGCGGGAAAGGCGCGGTCGGCGGTGACGCGGAAGCGATCGGCCGCGATCGTGCGGCGCAGGCTGCGCGACAGGTGGAAGCCGTCGAGCGGCAGGATCGCGCGTCGGCGCGGCTCCACCCAATAGACGCTGCGCGCGTCGCGCGCGTCCGCCATGGGGAAGACGCCGACGGAATAGGCGCCGAGCAGCAGCGCCGGGTCCAGCGTCTCGAACGGCATGCCGCTCATCGCGGCGGATGCGAAACGCGCGCCGCGGCAGGGCCGCGACGCGCGTGAAGGGGAACCGGTGCCGCGGGATCCGCGGCGCGGGGCATCAGGCGTGGCAGGCGAGCGCGCCCTTGCCGGGCACCTTCACCTCGACCGCGTCGGTGTTGCCGGTCAGCGACCAGCCGCCCTCTGCGGTCAGCGGCTGACCCGCCTCCGCCGCCTTCAGCGTGGTGGGCGTGCCGCCCTTTTCCGTCCGGACGACGGCCTGCTTGTCGCCCTGGAAGAAGGTGACGTAGACGAGCTCGCCGCTCTTGCAGCGCATCGTCTTGTCCGCCTTGATGGCGGGGGGCAGCTCGACCGGCGCGGCGTTCGCCAGCGTCGAGGCCATCGGGTCGGGATTGGTGTCGATCACCTGCGGCTCGTTGGACTGCGAGTTGCAGGCGCCGAGGACGAGCAGCGAGGAGAGGGCGGCGGCGATGGGGAGGGGGGTCTTCGTCATAGCGGGCCTTCGCTTCGCCCATGCAGCACGGACCGTCAAGCGCGTTGTCGCAGTGCAGCGCAGCCGCGCGATCACTCGTGAAATTCGCCGAGCTCGGGAATGCGGCCGAACGCGATCTTCGTGCCCACCCGGTCCAGCCGTCCGCCATTGAGCGGTCCTACGGAAACGGCATTGCGCCCGAAGCGCTGGTTGATCCGGTCGATCGCGCGGCTCAGCGCCAGGCCGCGGGTTTCGCGCGCCAGGGGATCGTCGGCATCCAGGTGCGCGAACAGCGACGCCTGCTCGCCCGCCACCGGCTCGATCTCCGCCAGCGTCACGCCGATCATGCGGCAGCCGGTGCGATGCGCGCGGCCCGCCTCGGCCAGGCGCGGGAACAGCGTCTCCAGCCGGTCGAGCACCTGGAAGCTGTCCTGCGTGGCGGGCAGCCTCGCCGACGTGCGCCACGTCGACTTGTCGTCCTCGAACCGCGCGTGAAGCACCAGCAGCCGCGCGCGATAGCCCTTGCGCCGCAGTCGGCTGGCCGCCTTCAGCGCCAGCCGCCGCGCGGTGAGCCGCACGGGCGCGTAACCGCGCTTGCCCGGACTCAGCACGTGGCTGTGCCCGATCGTGCGGCTCTGCGACGCCTTCTCCGGCAGGTCGACGCCGTGGAGCAGGAACCACAGCCGGTCGCCGTCGCGCCCGCCCCAGGCATGGCCCGCGTCGCGCGGGCGGCGGGCCAGCAGCTGCGCGATGTCGTTCACGCCGTCGCGCGCCAGCCGCCGCTCCATCTTGGCGCCGATCCCGGCGATGTCGCGCAGCTTCAGCGGGTGAAGCGCGTGGGGCAGATCCTGCTCCTCGAACACGACCAGGCCATCGGGCTTCATGAGGTCGGACGCCAGCTTCGCCAGCAGGCGGTTGGGCGCGATGCCGATCGAGGAGGTGAGGCATTCGCCGACCCGAGCGCGGATGCCCGCCTTGATCCGCCCCGCCAGCGCCACCGCGGCGTCGCGCCCGTTCTCGTTGTCGAGCAGGCGGCACGCGACCTCGTCGATCGAGCAGACCTTCGTGACCGGCACGTGCCGCTCGATCTCCGTGATGATGGCATCGTGGAAGGCGACGTAGCGCTCGTGCCGCGCCGGCGTGACCACCAGGTCGCGGCACAGCCGCTTCGCCTCGTAGACCGGCGTGCCGGTGGAGATGCCGTAGCGCTTGGCCTCGACGGACGCGGCGATGGCCACGGTCGTGTCCGACCCCACCGGCGCGACGATGACGGGGCGTCCGCGCAGCGCCGGCTGCACCTGCTGCTCGACGCTGGCGAAATAGCTGTTCAGGTCGAGGAACAGCCAGCGCAGCGGGCGCGGGGGAAGGTCGAGGAGCGGGGAGGGCGACTCGGGCACGCCCGCGAACATAGCATGAACTTACGCCGCAGGCTCGACGTCGGTGTGGGTGAAATCGTCGCCCTTGAACAGCAGCGGCTCGCTGCGTTCCTTCGCGAGCGCGTAGGAGAAGCAGTCGCCGAAGTTGAGCCTGGCCGGATGACCGGTGCCGCGGCCATATTCGCCATAGGCTCGGCGTCCGATCTCCGCCTGGGCGGCGGTGACGGGCACGACCTCGATCCGAAGGCCGGGAAGGATGCGCTCGGCGTAGAAGGCAAGTTGCGGATCCTGGCGCCGGACGAGCACGGTGCCGAGTTCTACCCACGATCCCGCTGACATCCGGCGGGCCGAAGCGGTCACCATCAGGCGCAGCATCCTGTCGGCTTCGTCCTCCTGACACAGCATCGCCATGATCGCCGACGTGTCGACGATCACGACGCGAAGGAGCCGTCTTCGTTGTAGATCTCGTCCATGATCTCCTTCGACGTCCTTCCCTCCCACTCGGGCGGAAGATGCTGTCGTATGTCCGCCAGGACCGCCTTCATGTCGGCCATGCGGCGCTGGATCTCCGCTTCGCGTTCCTCCGCCATCTTCTCCAGCGCCGCGCGCACCGTCTCGGTCACGGTCCGTCGCGTCTGGCCGGCGAGCTCTCGCGCGAGCCGCACGGTCTCGGGATCCTTGATGTTCAGCTGAACGCCCACGTCTACCTCCTGGCCCCCGCTTTCTACCATGGCTCGGCCTTGGCCTCAATCAAGCGACCCTCGCTTGCCGTCGCGCCCGGGCGGACGCATCTGTCGCGCCATGCACACCGCGCCCGACACGCTCGCCCTCATCGGCAACACCCCGCTCGTCCGGCTGAAAGGGCCCAGCGAGGCGACCGGGTGCGACATTTTCGGCAAGTGCGAGTTCGCCAACCCGGGCGCCAGCGTGAAGGACCGGGCCGCGCTGTTCATCGTGGAGGATGCGGAGGCGCGCGGGCTGCTGCGTCCCGGCGGCACGATCGTCGAGGGGACGGCGGGCAACACCGGCATCGGGCTGGCGCTGGTCGCCAATGCGAAGGGCTATCGCACGATCATCGTCATGCCCGACACGCAGTCGAAGGAGAAGATGGACACGCTGCGCGCGCTCGGCGCGGAGCTGGTGACGGTGCCCGCCGCGCCCTATTCCTCCGCCGCGCACTTCGTCCACACCTCGCGCCGCATCGCGGAGGAGACGCCCGGTGCGGTGTGGGCGAACCAGTTCGACAACATCGCCAACCGCCGCGCGCACATCCTGACCACCGCGGAGGAGATCTGGTCGCAGATGGACGGACGGATCGACGGCTTCACCTGCGCGGTCGGCACAGGCGGGACGCTGGCGGGGGTCGGCCTGGGATTGAAAGCGAAGGACGAGAACGTCGTCGTCGCGCTCAGCGATCCCCACGGCGCCGCGCTCTACGATTACTACGCGAACGGCGAGCTGCGCGCGGAGGGATCGTCGGTGGCCGAGGGGATCGGCCAGGGGCGCATCACCGCCAATCTGGAAGGCGCGCCGGTCGACACGCAGTTCCGCATCCCCGATCAGGAAGGGCTCGACTGGATCGACCGACTGCTGACGGAGGAAGGGCTGTGCCTGGGGCTGTCCTCCGGCATCAACGTCGCGGGCGCGGTGCGGCTGGCGCGCGAGTTGGGGCCGGGCCGGCGGATCGCGACGATCCTGTGCGACACAGGCTTCCGGTATCTCTCCACGCTCTACGATCCCGCCTGGCTCGCATCCAAGGGGCTGCGGCGAATCGACAGCGGCGCGGCGAAGGGGTAGAACGACGGGACGAATGACTGCGCCCTCGCCAGACCGGAGCCATGCCGAACAGGTGCGCCAGCGCGCGCGGGTGGGGCTCGTCGGTCTCGCCGCGGTGGTGCTGCTGATCGGCCTCGCCAGCGCGATCCTCGCCACCGTCAATCGCGAACAGCCGGTGACCGCCGCCGGCGCCGCGCGGCCGGAGACGGTCGCCAACATGGCCGACGCCCCCGCCATGCCCTCCGCCGGCAGCCAGCCCCTGGTCGAGATGGGCGTCGCGCCCGCCACCGGCAACGTCGCCGCGCCGACATCGGACCCGTCGCCCGACGCCGCGCGCTGATTCGCCTGCCGTAGTGACGCGGGCGGTTCGGGGAAATCCGGGGAAGGTCCCTGACGGTGCCACGAAGTCCACCGATGTTCGTTCTATGTTCTGGAGGAGGGGCTGCGAAGTCGTGCTCGCCTTGCCTGCACGTCCGCCATCTCCGACCTTCGTAGGACGGAAAAGGTTACAAAAACGGGGCTGATCCCCGACTTTCCCCGATCCTCCCTTTCCATCCCCGCAACTCCCTGATACATCCTTCAGCAGACATTGGGGGCAGGACCAGCGTCATCTGAAGATCGGATCACTCGTCGGTGGCGGTGGCCGCGGGCGAGGCGGGAAGTCCTGTGCCCGGGTGCGAGGTGGGCGTGGCCGAAAGGGTGCAATATCAGGGAAAGGGACTGGGGCTCGTCGATCCGAAGGGTCGCGTCGCCATCCCGAACGCCCTGCGCGCCATTCTCGCGGCCAACTCGCCGCGTGACGACGGCAAGGACGGCGGCACCGTCATCGTCGCGCCGCATCCCGAATATCGCTGCCTGATCGCCTACGATCCCGCCTTCGTCGCGCTGTGGCAGGCGAAGCTCGAGTCGCTCGACGCGGCGCAGTTCGCCGCCTCGGGCCGTACCGACTGGAATATCCTCGACCGCGCCGGCGGGGCCGAGCCGCTGCCCTTCGACGGATCGGGCCGCTTCATCCTGCCCGCATTCGAGCGTCGCTACGCGCGGATCGACGAATCGGCCTATTTTCACGGCTCGTTCAACTGGATGACGATCTGGTCGCCCAAGGTGATGATGGAGACCGACGGCGTGGACGCGTTCCTGAAGGAATCCTGCGCGTTCGCGTGCGAGGAGAAGGGGATCGTGCTGTGACGCCGCACGTCCCGGTCCTGCTCGCGGAAGTCGTCGCCGCGCTCGCCCCCGCCCCCGGCGAGCGCCACGTCGACGCGACCTTCGGCGCCGGCGGCTACACCCGCGCGATCCTGTCCACCGGCGCCAGCGTCATCGCCTTCGACCGCGATCCCGACGCGCTGGCCGCCGGCCGTGTGCTGGAGAAGGAGGAGGCGGGCCTGACGCTGGTCGCGTCGGATTTCTCGCGGATGGAGCGCGAGCTGGCGTCGCGCGAGCTAGCGCCGGTGGACGGCGTCACGATGGATATCGGCGTGTCGTCGATGCAGCTCGACCAGGCGGATCGCGGCTTCTCCTTCCAGGCCGACGGCCCGCTCGACATGCGGATGAGCCGCGAGGGCGAGAGTGCGGCGGATTTCCTGAACACCGCCGACGAGGAGACGATCGCCGACGTCCTCTACCGCTACGGCGACGAGCCCAAGTCGCGCCGCGTCGCGCGCGCGGTGGTGGCGGCACGCCCGCTGGCCACCACGGGCGAGTTCGCCACGGTGGTCAGGAAGGCGCTGGGCCATCGCCCGCACGAGAAGAAGGACCCGGCGACCCGCGCGTTCCAGGCCGTGCGCATCCACGTCAACCGCGAGCTGGACGAGCTGGCCGAGGGCCTCGCCGCGGCGGAGCGCGTGCTGAAGCCGGGCGGACGGCTGGCTGTCGTCACCTTCCACAGCCTGGAGGACCGGATGGTGAAGCGCTTCCTGCGCGACCGTTCCGGCGCGGCGCCCGCGGGATCGCGGCACCTGCCGGTGACCGCCGCGGCGCGCGCGCCCAGTTTCGAGATCACGTCCCGCGCCATCCGCGCGGGCGAGGCGGAGGTGGCCGCGAACCCGCGCGCCCGTTCCGCGACACTTCGCACCGCCCGGCGTACCGCGGCGGCACCCTGGCAGTCGGAGGCGTAACATGGCGGCGATGTATCGGTTGAAGGGGATCGGCTGGCTGGGAAGCTGCGCCTTCGCGGCGATCGGCTTCTATCTCGTCTCCTCGCAGGTGGCGGCCGAGCGCAAGAAGCTGGAGACCATCGACCGCCAGATCGTGTCCGCCGAGCGCGACATCCGCGCGCTGGAGACCGAGTTCGACGTGCGCGCCAACCTGGCGCAGCTGGAGCGGTGGAACGGCGACACGCTGGCGCTGACCGTGCCGGTGGCGGCGCAGTTCGTGTCCGACGAGGGCGCGCTGGCGGCGCTGTCGCCCCGGCCCGTGGCTCCGGCGATGGGCGGGGTGCCCGGGATCGATGGGGCCGAGGTGCGCACCGCGCAGCTGATCGTCCCCGCCGCCCCCGCGCCTATGCCCGCGCTGATTCCCGTCGCCGCCCCCGTCACTGGCCCCGTCGCCGCCCCCGCGACGGCGCGCCCGGTGATCGCCGCGGTGGCGCCCGCCACGCGCCACGCCGAGACGCCGGTGGTCTCCGGTGGCACGCGCCCGCTGCCGACGCTGGTGAAGGCCGCCGCGATCCGCCCCGCCGCCCCGGTCGCACGGATGCAGACGGTCGCGATGGTGCAGCCCGCGGCGCGCGCGCGAAACATCCGCGCGGTGGCGATGCTGGACAAGTCGCTGCTGTCCGACACGACCATGGGCGACCTGATGAGCGGCGCGCGGCACGAGGGGAGCCGTCTGCGTTGACCGCACTCGTCGCCCGGCCGATCAGGACGCAGCGCGCGCCCGACCAGCGTCAGGCGATGCTGGCGACGCAGCACCTGCGCCTGATGGTGCTGATGCTGCTGTTCGGCGCGGCGGTGACCGTCATCGTCGCGCGGTTGGCGCTGCTCGGCGTGCTGGAGGGCGGCGGGGCGGATCGCGCGCGCGCGCTGGTGGCGTCGCGCGGCGACATCGTCGACCGCAACGGCGCCCCGCTGGCGCGCACGATCGACGCCTGGACGATCGGCGTCCATCCCGGCAAGCTGATCGGCGATCCGGCGACCATCGCGCAGAAGCTGGCCGACCTGATGCCCGACAAGGGCGATCAGTCGGCGTTCTACGCGCAGATCACCAAGCCGGTCAGCTTCACCTACCTCAACCGCCGTGCCAGCCCCGCGCTGGTGGAGGCGGTGAACGCGATCGGCGAGCCGGGCATCGTCTTCGAGCGGGAGACGCAGCGGCTCTATCCGCAATCGACGCTGGCCGCGCACGTTCTGGGCTTCATCAGCAACGGGCACGGGCAGAGCGGGATCGAGCGCGCGCTGGACGACCGGCTGACCGGCGCGGCCACGTCGGGCGCGCCCGTCGCGCTGTCGATCGACGCGCGCGTGCAGGCGGCGATGGAGAGCGAGCTGGGCGGCGCCATGGCCTCCATGCAGGCGCGCGCCGCCGCGGGCATCGTGCTGGACGTCGACAGCGGCGAGGTGATCTCGATGGTCTCCATGCCGCTGTTCAACCCCAACCGCGTCGGCATGGCGGGCACCGAGCAGCTGCGCAACACGGTGACGCAGTCGGTCTACGAACTCGGCTCCGCCTTCAAGCCGATCACGATGGCGGTGGCGATCGATTCGGGCGTGGTCAGCGACATGAGCCGCCGCTTCGACGCGACCGCGCCGCTCCAGGTCGGCCGCTTCCGCATCAAGGACGACCATCCGCAGAAGCGCTGGCTCAACATCCCGGAGACGCTGATCCATTCGTCGAACATCGCCACCGCGCGGATCGCCGACGAGATCGGCCCGGCGCGGTTGCAGGCGATGTTCCGCAAGCTGGGCTTCGATACGAAGCCCGATATCGAGCTGCGCGAGAAGGGTCGTCCGCTGTGGCCGACGTTCTGGGCGCGCACGACGACGATGACCACCGCCTACGGCCACGGCATCGCCGTCACGCCGCTGCACCTGGCCAGCGCCTATGCCGCGCTGGTGAACGGCGGTATCTGGCGGCCGTCCACGCTGCTGCGCGTGCAGCCGGGCCACGCGCCGCAGGGCCGCCGCGTCATCAGCGCCGACACCAGCTACCGGATGCGCCAGCTGCTGCGGCTGATCGTGCTGGACGGCACCGGGCGCAAGGCGGAGGCGCCCGGTTATCGCGTGGGCGGCAAGACCGGTACGGCGGAGGCGGCGTCGGCGGGTGGCTACGACCGCAACCGCAACGTGTCGACGTTCGCGGCGGCTTTCCCCATGGACGCACCGCGTTATGTCGTGCTGGTGATGATGGATTCGCCCAAGCGCGTGGAAGCGAACTCGTTCCAGACCACCGCGGCCTATACCGCGGCGCCGGTGGTCAGCCGCGTCATCAGCCGGACGGGCGCGATGCTGGGCGTGATGCCCGACGACCGGCGCGACGTCGACACGACGCAGATCGGCAGCCTGGTGTGGCGCGCGCCCGGCGAGCACGGGTCGCAGGGCGAGTGACGGGGACGCGCTCCTCGCCGCCCGCCGCGCCGGATGGAGCCATGGTCGCATGAGGCTCTCCCACCTCGTCCCCGGCGCACCCGACGTCGCCGTCACCGGCTTCGCGATCGACCATCGCAAGGTCGCGCCCGGCACCATCTTCGGCGCGTTCGAGGGCGCGCGCGTGAACGGCGAGGACTTCATTCCCGCGGCGGTGGAGGCCGGCGCGGTCGCGGTGGTGGCGCGCTCCGCCGCCCGCGTGGAAGGCGCGCTCCACGTCCGCTCCGACGAGCCGCGCGCCCTGTTCGCCGCGCTCGCCTCACGCTTCTTCGCGCCGTTCCCGGCGACCTGCGTGGCGGTGACGGGCACCAACGGCAAGACCTCCACGGTGGAGATGACGCGCCAGCTGTGGCGCATGGCGGGGCGCCACGCCGCCTCCATCGGCACGTTGGGCGTCACCACCGCCGATGACCGCGTCACCACGGGGCTGACGACGCCCGACGTCGTCACCTTCCTCTCCAACGTCGGCGGGCTGGCGCGCGAGGGCGTGACGCACCTCGCGTTCGAGGCGTCGAGCCACGGGCTGACGCAATATCGCACCGAGGGGCTGCCGGTGGCCGCGGCCGCCTTCACCAATCTCAGCCGCGACCACCTCGACTATCACGGCGACATGGCGGCGTATTTCACCGCCAAGCTGCGGCTGTTCGCCGAGGTGCTGAGCGCGACGGGCACCGCGGTCGTCTGGCGCGACGATCCCCAGTCGGAGCGGGTGGTCGATCTGGCGCGCGAGCGCGGCAACCGCATCGTGACGGTGGGCGAGCACGGCGACGACCTGCGCCTCGTCGCGCGCGAGCCGACGCTGCTGGGGCAGGGGCTGACGATCCGCGCGGGCGATGCCGACCACCGCGTCACGCTGCCGCTGATCGGCGCGTACCAGGCCGCCAACGCGCTGGTCGCGGCCGGGCTGGTGATCGCGACCGGCGGCGACGTGGCGGCGACGATCGCGGGGCTGGCGCGGCTCCAGCCGGTGCGCGGCCGGCTGGAACGCGCCGCGATCACGACGACGGGCGCGCCGGTCTACGTCGACTACGCGCACACGCCCGACGCGCTGGAGGCCGCCACCGCGGCGCTTCGCCCCCATGTCGAGGGTCGGCTGATCCTCGTCTTCGGCGCCGGCGGCGACCGCGACCAGGGCAAGCGCGAGCCGATGGGCGAGGCCGCGGCGCGCACCGCCGACGTCGTCATCGTCACCGACGACAATCCCCGCGGCGAGGATGCCGCCGCGATCCGCGCCGCGGTGCTGAAGGGGGCGCCCGGCGCGCGCGAGATCGGCGACCGCCGCTCCGCCATCGCCGCCGCCGTGGCGGACGCGGGCGCGGGCGACATCGTGCTGATCGCGGGCAAGGGGCACGAGCAGGGACAGATCGTCGGCGACCTGGTGCTGCCGTTCGACGACGTCGCCGTGGCACGGGAGTGCGCGGCGTGAGGCCCGCTTCGCATGACGGACGTATGCGCCGATGACTCCGATCTGGACCGCCCCCGCCATCGCGCGTGCCGTCGGCGGCACCGCCTCGGCCGACTTCGCCGCCACCGGCGTCGCCTTCGACAGCCGCGAGGTGGGCGAGGGCGACCTGTTCGTCGCGCTGACCGGCGAGAGCACGGACGGCCACCGCTTCCTCGACCAGGCGTTTGCGCAAGGGGCGGCGGGCGCGATCGTCTCCGCCGACACGCCCCATCCGCACGTTCGCGCCGCCGACACCTTCGCCGCGCTGGAGGACCTCGCCCGCGCCGCCCGCGCGCGCGTGGCGGGCAAGGTGATCGGCGTCACCGGATCGGTCGGCAAGACCTCGACCAAGGAAGCGCTGTTCGCCGCGCTCAACCGTTCGCCGTCGAGGCGCGCGCACCGGTCGGTGAAGAGCTACAACAACCATACCGGCGTACCGCTCAGCCTGGCGCGGATGCCCGCGGACAGCGACTATGCGGTGCTGGAGATGGGGATGAACCATCCCGGCGAACTCGCGCATCTCACCACGCTGGTCCGCCCGCACGTGGCGATGATCACCGCCATCGCCCCCGCGCACACCGAATTCTTCCCCGACGAGGGCGCCATCGCCGACGCCAAGGGGGAGATCTTCCGCGGGCTGGAACCGGGCGGCACCGCCATCGTGCCGTTCGACAGCCCGCATCGCGACCGCCTGATCGGCCACGCCCGCCCGCACGCCGGCACGATCGTCACCTTCGGCATGGACCGCGCGGCGGACGTCCACCCGCTCGAACTGGCGCCCGCGCCCACCGGCGGCACCTTCGTCACCGCACGCCTGGGGGCGCGGGAGCTGAGCTTCACCGTGTCGCAGCCGGGCGACCATTGGGTGTCGAACGCGCTCGCCGTCCTCGCTGCCGTCGATGCGGTGGGCGGCGACCTCGCACTCGCGGGCCTCGCGCTCGGCGAGCTTGGCGGGCTGCCCGGCCGCGGCGCGCGGCGCACGGTCGCGCTCGCCGGCGGCGAGGCGATGCTGATCGACGAGAGCTACAACGCCAATCCCGCCTCCATGCGCGCCACGCTGAAGGTGCTGGCGCGCGAGCCCGGCCGCCACGTCGCGGTGCTGGGCGAAATGCGCGAGATGGGCGACAAGGCGGATCGCTACCACGCCGGGCTGGCCGAGCCCATCGTGGAGGCGCGCGTCGAAGCGTTGGTCCTCGTCGGCGAGGCGATGACGCACCTCGCCGCGGCGCTTGAGGGGCGGGTGGATTTCGTCCATGTGCCCGATGCCGCATCCGCGCTGGATCATGCCCGCAGGCTGATCGCGCCGGGCGACGCGGTGCTCGTCAAGGGATCGAACGGAGTGGGGCTGTCGCGGGTCGTCGCGGGCCTCGCGGGGGGCCATCGCTAGGTGCTGTACTGGATCGCCGAACAGCTGGGCTTCCCCGGCGCGCTGAACCTGATCCGCTACCTGTCGTTCCGGTCGGGCGGCGCGGTGGCGACGGCGCTGGTGATCGGCTGGATCATCGGGCCGAAGTTCATCGGCTGGCTGCGCGTGCGCCAGGGCAAAGGGCAGCCCATCCGCGCCGACGGCCCGCAGACCCACCTCGCCAAGCGCGGCACGCCGACGATGGGCGGGCTGATGATCCTGACCAGCCTGTCGCTGTCGATCCTGCTGTGGATGGACCTCAGCAATCCCTATGTATGGGCGTGCCTGTGCGTCACGCTGGGCTTCGGCGCGATCGGCTTCCTCGACGATTACGACAAGGTGCGAAAGGCCAGCACCGCGGGCGTGCCCGGCCGGGTGCGGCTGCTGCTGGAATTCCTCATCGCCGGCGTCGCCGCGGCGATCATCATGCAGGAGAACGGGGCGCACCTCTACCTGCCGTTCACCAACCGCTACTACCTCGACCTCGGCTACGCCTATCCGCTGTTCGCCGCCTTCGTGATCGTCAGCTTCGGCAATGCGGTCAACCTGACGGACGGGCTCGACGGCCTCGCCACCATGCCCGTCATCATCGCCGCCGTGGCGTTCATGGTGATCGCGTACCTCGCCGGCAACGTAAAATACGCCGACTATCTCGGCATTCCCCACGTGCCGCGCGCGGGCGATCTCGCCATCTTCTGCGGCGCAATGGTGGGCGCGGGGCTCGCCTTCCTGTGGTACAATGCGCCTCCCGCGGCGGTGTTCATGGGCGACACCGGCAGTCTCGCGCTCGGCGGCGCGCTCGGCACCATCGCCGTCGTCGCGCATCACGAGATCGTGCTCGGCATCATCGGCGGGCTGTTCGTCGTGGAGGCGCTCAGCGTCATCATCCAGGTGTTCTGGTACAAGCGGACGGGCAAGCGCATCTTCCGCATGGCGCCGATCCATCACCATTTCGAGCAGCTGGGCTGGAGCGAGCCGACCGTCGTGATCCGGTTCTGGATCATCGCGCTGGTGCTGGCGCTGGCCGGTCTGTCGACGTTGAAGCTGCGGTGATCGTTTCGGGCGCCTGGGCGGGGAAGCGGTACGCCGTGCTCGGGCTGGCGCGATCCGGCGCGGCGACCGTGCGCGCGCTGCTGGTGGGCGGGGCGTCGGTAACGGCGTGGGACAGCGACGAGGCGAGGCGTGATGCTATCCTCCCCGAGCTTGCTCGGGGAGGGGGACCGGCGAAGCCGGTGGAGGGGCAGATGCGGGACGCTTCCGTATCCACCCCTCCGCCGTCGCTGCGCGACGGTCCCCCTCCCCAAGACGAGCTTGGGGAGGATCTGACGATCGCCGACCTCGACACGCTCGACCTCTCCGCCTTCGACGCGCTCGTCGTCTCTCCCGGCGTGCCGCTGAACACCCACCCCCTCGCCGCGCGTGCGCGGGCCGCCGGGGTGCCCATCGTCGGCGACATCGAACTGTTCTCGCAGGCCCGCGCCGACCTGCCGCCGCACAAGGTCGTCGGCATCACCGGCACCAACGGCAAGTCGACCACCACCGCGCTGGTCCACCACCTCCTCGCCACCGCGGGGATGCCGGCGCGCATGGGTGGCAACATCGGCCTGCCGATCCTGGCGCAGCAGCCGCTGGCTCAGGGCGGCGTCTACGTGCTCGAGCTGTCGAGCTACCAGATCGACCTCACGCGCTCGCTGGACTGCGACGTCGCGGTGCTGCTGAACGTCACGCCCGACCATCTCGACCGCTACGACGGGTTCGATGCCTATGCCGCCAGCAAGGCGCGGTTGTTCGCGATGCAGTCGCCCGCGCACGACGCCGTGATCGGCATCGGCGACGCGCCGTCGGCGGCCATCGCGCGCGGCCTGTCGGCACGTGGCGAGCACCTGACGAAGATCGCGCCCGGCGTCTGCATGGACCAGTCGCGCTGGCCGAGCCTGCAAGGCCCGCACAACGCGCAGAACGCGCTCGCCGCCATCGCCGCCGCGCGCGCGCTGGGCGTGGACGAGGCGGTGATCGACCGCGGGCTGGAGACGTTCGCCGGCCTGCCCCACCGCATGGAGCGCGTGGCGACGCTGGACGGCGTCACCTATGTCGACGACAGCAAGGCGACCAATCCGGAAAGCGCCGCCCCCGCGCTCGCCGCGTTTCCGCGCATCCACTGGATCCTGGGCGGGCGCGCCAAGGGCGACGACCTCGACGCCTGCCTGCCGCATCTCGGCCATGTCGCGCACGCCTATACGATCGGCGAGGCGGGTGCGCGCTTCGCCGAGGTGCTGCGCGACCACGTCGCCGTGACGGAGGCGGGGACGCTCGACGCCGCGGTGCGCGCCGCCGCCGCCGCCGCGGTGCGCGGCGAGGTGGTGCTGCTGTCGCCCGCCGCCGCCTCCTTCGACCAGTTCCGCGACTACGAACACCGGGGCGCCGCCTTCCGCGCGGCGGTGGAGGGGCTCAAGTGACCGACGTCGGCCGGATCTCGCGCGGCAAGCTGAAGAACCGGGGCGGGCGCGGCGATCCCTCGCCGCTGGGCACCTGGTTCTGGGACATCGATCGCGTGCTGCTGCTGCTCGCGCTGTTCCTGATGGCGATCGGGCTGATCGCGGTCGCTGCCGGCTCCCCCGCCAGCGCGATGCGCTATTCCGGCGAGCATCTGAAGTTCGCGCCGCTGCACTATTTCTGGCGGCAGGTGATGTGGGTGGCGGCCTCGCTGCCGGTGATGATCGGCGTGTCGATGCTGCCCGTCACGCTTGCGCGGCGGATGGCGCTGGTCGGCGCGGCGGCATGCGTCGCGCTGCTGGTGCTGGTGCCCTTCGTCGGCGTGACGGTGAACGGCGCGCGTCGCTGGATCGGCGTCGGCATCGCGCAGGTGCAGCCGTCGGAGTTCCTGAAGCCCTTCTTCATCGTCACCGTCGCCTGGCTGCTGTCGCTGAAGGCGCGCGAGGAGGATCTGCCCACCACTGCGCTGACCGCGGGGCTGACCGCGGTGATCGCCGGGCTGCTGATGCTCCAGCCCGATTTCGGGCAGACGATGATGTTCTCGATCATCTGGCTGGCGATGGTGACGATCGCGGGCGTCCCGACGCGGGTGATCGGCGGTTTCCTCGCCTGCGTGCCGGTGGGCCTGGGCGCGGCCTATGTCTTCTATGGCACGGCGCGCGCGCGCATCGACGCCTTCCTGTTCCCGGGCGTGGAAGGGGAGGGGGCGAGCGACCATTTCCAGACCAACGCCGCGCACGCGACGCTGACGTCGGGCGGCTGGACCGGCACGGGGCCGGGCGGCGGCACGGTGAAGTTCGGCCTGCCCGAGGCGCATACCGACTATATCTTCTCCGTCGTCGGCGAGGAGTTCGGCCTGATCGCGTGCATGGTCGTGGCGGTGGTCTTCCTCGCGCTGGTCGTGCGCGTCTTCGTGAAGCTGCTGGACGAGCAGGACCCCTTCAAGCTGCTCGCCGCTTCCGGCCTCGCCGTGCAGTTCGGCGCGCAGGCGCTGATCTCGATGGCGGTGAACACCGGCCTGGCACCGTCGAAGGGCATGACCCTGCCCTTCATCAGCTACGGCGGATCGTCGATGCTGGCGCTGTCGGTCGGGATGGGCTTGCTCCTCGCCTTCACCCGGCGCAATCCGTTCCTGATGCGCAGTCCCTATGTGAAGAACTGGAGCGCCTCTTGACGCGCCCGAAGCATTTCGTCCTCGCCGCCGGCGGCACCGGCGGGCACATGGTCCCCGCCGCCGCGCTGGCGGAGGAGCTGACGAAGCGCGGGCACCGCGTCGCGCTGGTCAGCGACGCGCGCGGCGTGCGCTTCCCCGGGCTTTTCCCCAATGGCGAGAACGCCGTACAGACGCACGTCATCCCCGCCGGGCGCTTCTCCGGCGGTCCGCTCGGCTGGCTGAAGGCGGCGCGGCAGATGCGGCAGGGGCGGGCGATGGCGGCGGAGCTGTATCGCGCGTTCAAGCCGGCGGCGGTGATCGGCTTCGGCGGCTATCCCGCCTATCCCGCGCTGTCCGCCGCCTTCGCCGCCGGCATCAGGACCGCGGTGCACGAGCAGAATGCGGTGCTCGGCCGCGTCAACCGGCTGGTCGCGGGCCGGGTCGACGCGATCGCGACCAGCTATCCCGATACCGAGCGGCTGAAGCCGCGCCACGCCGCCAAGGCGCACATGGTCGGCAACCCGGTGCGCGAGAGCGTGCTGGCGCTGCGCGCGAAGCCCTACCCGCTGCTGGAGGAGGAGAGCATCTTCCGCGTCCTCGTCACCGGCGGCAGCCAGGGGGCGAGCATCCTGTCGAAGGTGGTGCCGGAAGGACTCTCGATGCTGCCCGTCGCCTTCCGCCGCCGGTTGCAGGTGACGCACCAGGCGCGGATCGAGGATATCGACGCCGCGCGGGAGAAATACGCCAGTCTCGACATCGCGGCCGACCTCGCCACCTACCTGCCCGACCTGCCGGAGCAGCTCGGCTGGTCGCACCTCGTCATCGCGCGCGCGGGCGCCTCGACCATCTCGGAGCTGACCGCGGCGGGCCGCCCCGCCATCCTGGTGCCGCTGCCCAGCGCGACGGACGACCACCAGACCGCCAACGCGCGCGCGATCACGGCGGCGGGCGGCGCGCGCACGATCCCGCAGGACCGGTTCACGCCGTCGGAGCTGGCCAAGCAGATGCAGAAGCTGGGCCTCGATCCCGAGGCGCTGCAGAACGCCGCCGGCCGCGCGCGCGCCTGCGGCTCGCCCAACGCCGCGAGCGACCTCGCCGATCTGGTTGAGAGCCTGGACGCACCCGCCGCGCCGCAGATGGTCGGCCTCGCCCGCCCGAAGGAGGCGTTCGCGTGAAGGGCGTCGCGACCGACATCGGCACGATCCACTTCGTCGGCATCGGTGGGATCGGCATGTCCGGCATCGCCGAGGTGATGCACAACCTGGGCTACGCCGTGCAGGGCAGCGACGTGGCCGAGGGCTATGTCGTGGAGGGGCTGCGCGCGCGCGGCATCAAGGTGACGATCGGCCACGACGCCGCGAATGTCGACGGCGTCGCCGTGGTCGTCACCTCCACCGCGGTGAAGCGCGGCAATCCGGAGGTGGAGGCCGCGCTCGCCAATCGCATCCCCGTGGTCCGCCGCGCGGAGATGCTGGCCGAACTGATGCGGCTGAAATCCACCGTCGCCGTCGCCGGCACGCACGGCAAGACGACGACGACGTCGATGGTCGCCGCGCTGCTCGACGCGGGCGGGGTGGACCCGACCGTCATCAACGGCGGCATCATCAATTCCTACGGCTCGAACGCGCGGCTGGGCGCCAGCGACTGGATGGTGGTGGAGGCGGACGAGAGCGACGGCAGCTTCCTGCGCCTCGACGGCACGTTCGCGATCGTGACGAACATCGATCCCGAGCACCTCGACCATTACGGCGATTTCGACGCGGCCAAGCGCGCCTATGTCGAGTTCGTCGAGAACGTGCCCTTCTACGGCGCGGCGCTGCTGTGCCTGGATCATCCCGAAGTGCAGGCGCTGATCCCGCGCGTGCGCGACCGCCGCATCGTCACCTACGGCTTCGCCGCGTCGGCGGACGTGCGCGGCGTGAACGTGTCTCCTTATCCGGGCGGCAACCGGTTCGAGGCGCTGATTCGCCACCGCGACGGCTCGGTCCGCTCGATCGAGGGCATCGACCTGCCGATGCCCGGCCGCCACAACGTGCAGAACGCGCTGGCCGCGATCGGCGTGGCGCTGGAACTGGGCATCGACGACGCGACCATCCAGAAGGGCTTCGAGCGCTTCTCCGGCGTCAAGCGCCGCTTCACCAAGGTCGGCGAGGTGGCGGGCGCCACGATCATCGACGATTACGGCCACCACCCGGTCGAAATCCGCGCGGTGCTGGCGGCGGCGCGCGAGAGCGCGCAGGCCATAAAGGAGGGCGGGCGCGTGATCGCCGTCGTCCAGCCGCACCGCTATTCGCGGCTCGGCAATCTGATGGAGGACTTCCGCGGCGCGTTCAACGACGCCGACATCGTCTACGTGACCCCGGTCTACGCCGCGGGCGAGACGCCGGTGCCGGGCGTGGATGCCGAGGCGCTGGTCGCCGGCCTGCGCGACCGCGGGCACCGCCAGGTCGACGTCGTCGCCGACGCCGACGCGCTGGCAACCGCGCTGGCGGCCGAGGTGCGCGCCGGCGACCAGGTGATCTGCCTGGGCGCGGGCGACATCACGAAATGGGCCGCCGGGCTGGCGGCGGCGATCGAGACGAGAAGGTGAGCGCCGCTGACTATATCCTCTCCGGCACGGGGAGGGGGACCAGCGAAGCTGGTGGAGGGGGGGCGCCACGAAGCGCGTCGCCTGCGGCTGCCCCCCTCCACCACCAGCCTTCGGCTGGCGGTCCCCCTCCCCGTGCCGGGGAGGACATTCGGGTCCGCGGCCGCCTCACCGCCGCCGCTCCGCTCGCCCCGCTCGTCTGGTTCAAGTCCGGCGGCGCGGCGCAGTGGCTGTTCGAGCCGAAGGATGCCGACGACCTCGCCGCCTTCCTGCGCGATCTCGACCCGGCGGTGCCGGTGATGGCGCTGGGCCTCGGCAGCAACCTGATCGTGCGCGACGGCGGGGTGCCTGGCGTGGTCGTCCGCCTCGGCAAGCCCTTCGCCGCCGTCCGCGCGGACGGCGACACGCTGACCTGCGGCGGCGGGGCGAGCGGCATCCTCGTCTCCTCTACCGCGCGCGACGCGGGGATCGCGGGCGTCGAGTTCCTGCGCTCGATCCCCGGCACGGTGGGCGGCTTCGTGCGGATGAACGGCGGCGCGTATGGCCGCGAGACCGCCGACATCCTCCTGTCCGCCGACGTGATCCTGCGGACCGGCGAGCGGCGGACGCTGTCGTGCGCCGACCTCGGCTACACCTATCGCCACTCCGCGCTTCCCGACGGCGCGGTGGTCGTCGCCGCCACCTTCCGCGGCACGCCGGGCGAGCCGGCGGCGATCCAGGCGGAGATGGACCGCATCGCCGCCGCGCGCGAGGCGTCGCAGCCGCTGCGGTCGAAGACCGGCGGCTCCACCTTCAAGAACCCGCCGGGTCACAAGGCGTGGCAGCTGGTGGACGCGGCCGGCTGCCGCGGCCTCACCCGCGGGGCGGCGCAGGTGAGCGAGAAGCACGCCAACTTCCTCCTCAACCTCGGCGCGGCCACCAGCGCCGACATCGAGGCGCTGGGCGAGGACGTGCGCGCGCGGGTGAAGGCGCACGCGGGCGTGGAGCTCGAGTGGGAAATCCAGCGCGTGGGAGTGGCCAAGTGAAGGCGGCGGCACATACCCGCCCCGTGCAGGGGAGGAAAGCATGACCTTGCACATCGCCGTCCTGATGGGCGGCTGGTCCGCGGAGCGCGAGGTGTCGCTCTCGTCCGGCGCGGGCATCGCCGCCGCGCTGGAGGCGAACGGCCACCGCGTCACGCGAATCGACATGGACCGCGACGTCGCCGCGCGGCTGGCCGAGGCGAAGCCCGACCTCGTCTTCAACGCACTCCACGGCACGCCGGGGGAGGACGGCAGCGTGCAGGGGCTGATGGACCTGATGGGCCTCACCTACACCCACAGCGGCCTCGCCACCTCGGTGATCGCGATCGACAAGGTGCTGACCAAGCAGGCGCTGGTGCCGCACGGCATTCCCATGCCCGGCGGCCGGGTGGTGAAGTCGGCGGACATCCACCAGGCCGATCCGCTCCAGCGCCCCTACGTGCTGAAGCCCGTCAACGAGGGCTCCTCCGTCGGCATTGCCATCGTCACCGCGGACGGCAATTACGGCAACCCGATCGGCCGCGACGTGGCCGGGCCGTGGCAGGACTTCGACGAGCTGCTGGCCGAGCCCTATGTCCGCGGGCGCGAGCTGACCACGGCGGTGCTGGGCGACCGCGCGCTGGGCGTCACCGAGCTTCGACCGAAGTCGGGCTTCTACGATTACGACGCCAAATATACCGACGGCATGACGGAGCACCTGTTCCCCGCGCCGGTTCCGGACGAGATCGCCGAGGCGTGCAAGGCGCTGGCGCTGGAGGCGCACCGGCTGCTCGGGTGCAAGGGGTGCAGCCGCGCCGACTTCCGCTGGGACGACGAGCGCGGGGTCGACGGGCTGTTCCTGCTGGAGGTGAACACGCAGCCGGGCATGACCCCGCTCAGCCTGGTGCCGGAACAGGCGCGGCATACGGGCATGACGTACGAGGAACTGGTGCAGGCGATCGTAGAGGAGGCGCTGAGATGAGCCGTGCCGCCGCCGTTTCCCGCGGCACCGGCCGCCCCGCGCCCGCGCGCCGCCGCGTCGCGCCGAAGAAGTCGTTCGGCGACCGCATGATCGAGAAGCTGCCCGTCAGCCAGGAGACGCTGCGCAAGCTGGTCGCCTGGTCCATGCTGGGCGCGGGGAGCGCGGTGGCGCTGTCGGTCGCGGCGTGGCTGGGCGTGCCGCAGGCGATCGGCGTCGGCGTCGCCGAGTCCGCCGCGCGGCTGGGGCTGCGCGTGGAGCAGGTCGACATCACCGGCCTGAAGCGGATGGATCGCGAGACGGTCTACGCCGTCGCGCTGGAGGACCAGGGCACGCGCGCCATGCTGCGCGTCGACCTGGAGCATATCCGCGACCGGTTGCTCGCCTATGGCTGGGTCGCCGATGCCTATGTCGCGCGTCGCCTGCCCGACCGGCTACTGATCCACATCACCGAGCGCGAGCCCGCCGCGGTGTGGCAGGCCAACGGCCAGCTGACGCTGATCGACGCGGAAGGGCGCCTGCTGGCCCCGGTGGACGCGGCGAACATGCCCGATCTGCCGCTGGTGATCGGCCCCGGCGCGGACCGGCAGGAGGCGGGATACCAGGCGCTGCTGGCCGCCGCCCCCGCGCTGCGCCCGCGCGTCCGCGCCGCGACGTGGATCGGCAACCGGCGGTGGGACCTCACTTTCGACACCGGCGAGACGCTCGCGCTGCCGCAGGACGATGCGGCGCAGGCGCTGGTGAAGTTCGCCGAGATGGACGGCGCGCGCCCGCTGCTGGGCAAGGGATGGCTGCGCTTCGACATGCGCGATCCCGCCAAGCTGGTGGCGCGGCGGCCGGGACAGGACGCCAGCCTGGCGGCGGATACCGGCGGCCCGTCGGCGACGACGCCGCCGCAGGGAAGCGGCGGGAACACGGCAACGCCGGCGGCGGGGGACGGGGAACCCGCGCCGACCGGTGGGGAAGCATGACAGGGGGTTGAGGACAATGGCGAAGCTGGCACCCGACGAACTCATCACCGCACTCGACATCGGATCGTCCAAGGTCTCCGCAATGATCGCGCAGAAGGGCGACGGCGGCGAGCTGGTCGTGCTCGGCACCGGCCAGCGCGAGAGCCGCGGCGTGAAGCGCGGCTACATCGCCGACATGGACGCGACCGAGGTCGCGGTGCGCGAGGCGGTGGAGCAGGCCGAGCGGATCGCCGGGCTGAACATCGAGAACGTGTGGGCGGGCTTCTCCTCGGGCGGGCTCGTCAGCGACGAAGCGTTCATCGAGGACGAGCTGGGCGGCCAGCGGATCGAGCAGGGCGACATCGACGCGCTGTTGCAGGAGGCGCGCCGCGCGATCGACCCCGCCGGCCGCATGGTGCTCCATGCCCAGCCCGCGCTCTACACGCTCGACGGCCTCACCGGCGTGAAGAAGCCGATCGGCCTGCACGCCGACAAGCTGGGCGTCCACGTCCACGTCATCGCCGCGGACGGCTCGCCGGTGCGCAACCTGGACCTGTGCGTCCGCTCCGCGCATCTGGAGGTGAAGTCGATCATCGCCTCGCCGGTCGCGACCGGCCTGTCCTGCCTGACCAACGAGGAGCGCGACCTGGGCGTCGCGCTGGTGGAGATGGGGGCCGGGATCACCAACGTATCGCTGTTCGCCGGTTCGATGCTGGTCGGCCTGAAGTCGATCCCGATCGGCGGCGCCGACATCACCGACGACATCGCCAGCGCGTTCGGCACCACGCGGCTGCAGGCGGAGCGGATCAAGTGCTTCCACGGCAGCGCCAACGCCTCCCCGCGCGACAACCATGAGATGGTGACGATCCGCGAGCGGACCGAGGACGAGGAATCGGAGGCGCTGCAGATCACCAAGGCGGCGCTGATCGCGGTGATCCGCCAGCGGCTGGAGCATTGGACCACGGAGATCCAGAAGGCGCTGAAGGAGCTGCGCTTCGAAGGGCCCGTCGCGCGCCAGGTGGTGCTGACCGGCGGCGGCGCGGAGCTGAAGGGCATCGCCGACTATACGCAGCAGGCGCTTGGCCGCTCGGTGCGCGTGGGCCGCCCCCGTGGGCTGACCGGCCTGCCGGAGGCGCACGCCGGCCCCGGCTTCTCGACGCTGGCGGGCCTGGCGTTCTTCGCCGCCAGCGATCCCATCGACCTGCGCGCCATTGCGCCGCGGCAGCAGGTGGTGGCGCGGCAGAAGGGGTTGCGCGGCATCGCGCGGCTGATCCAGGCGGCGAAGGCCAATTACTGACATGTACGTTTTTGACGGGGCGGCGGGGCGTTCCGGCGCGTTTTCGCTGGCACCGCGCGTCCCGTTGTTGCACATCCACCAGAATCTTTTTCCGCGCGACACCGGCAAGAGGCGGAAAGACGGAGTAGTATCGCGATGAGCATCGAGTTTTTGCCCCCCGAAATGGACGACCTGACGCCGCGGATCACCGTGGTGGGCGTGGGCGGTGCCGGCGGCAACGCGATCGCCAACATGATGCGCGCCGACGTGCAGGGCGTGAACTTCCTCGTCGCCAACACCGACGCGCAGGCGCTGCGGCAGAGCCAGGCCGAGCAGAAGGTGCAGCTGGGCACGAAGATCACGCAGGGCCTGGGCGCCGGCGCCCGCCCCGAGATCGGCCGTGCCGCCGCGGAGGAGACGATCGACCAGCTCTCGCGGCTGCTCGAAGGCTCGCACATGTGCTTCATCGCGGCCGGCATGGGCGGCGGCACCGGCACGGGCGCTGCGCCGGTGATCGCGAAGGCCGCGCGCGACATGGGCATTCTGACCGTGGGCGTCGTGACCAAGCCGTTCAGCTTCGAGGGCAATCGCCGTGCCAAGGCGGCGGACGCGGGGATCGAGGAACTGCAGAAGTTCGTCGACACGCTGATCGTCATCCCGAACCAGAACCTCTTCCTGGTCGCCAACGCGAACACCACGTTCAAGCAGGCGTTCGAGATGGCGGACGAGGTGCTGCAGCAGGGCGTGCGCGGCATCACCGACCTGATGGTCATGCCCGGCCTCATCAACCTGGACTTCGCCGACGTGCGCTCGGTGATGCAGGAGATGGGCAAGGCGATGATGGGCACCGGCGAGGCGGACGGCGACGACCGCGCGCTGATCGCGGCGCAGAAGGCGATCGCCAACCCGCTGCTCGACGGCGTGTCGATGCAGGGCGCGAAGGGCGTGATCGTGTCGATCACCGGTGGCGACGACATGCGCCTGCTGGAAGTGGACGAGGCCGCCAACCACATCCGCGACCTCGTCGATCCCGACGCGAACATCATCTGGGGCTCCGCGTTCAACCCCGACCTGGAGGGCAAGATCCGCGTCTCCGTGGTCGCCACCGGGATTGAGGCGGGCGCCACCTCCGCGCAGCCGAGCGCCCCCTCGGCGCCGGCGTCGGAGCCGACGCGCACGTTCAGCTTCTCCGCGCCGCGCCGCGCCGAGCCGGCGGGCTACGCCCCCACTGCCGCGGCAGAGGCGCCCGAGCCGAGCGGTGCCGCCGCGGATGCGATGGCCGCGGGCGTGCCGCCGGTGACGCAGGGTCCGGTGGTCGAGCCCAACGCACCGGTCGGCGCGCCGGCCGACGACGAGCTGCTGCTGGGCAGCGAGGCGCTGCTGCCGGAGCAGCACGCCGCGCCGGTCTCCTCGCCCGCGCCGGCCCCGTCGGCCCCGGCGCAGCCCGCGGCCGATCCGGCACGCCGCCGCTTCCTCGGCGGCGACGACGCCGCGGAGACGCCGGCGCAGCCGCGCGTGAAGCTGGGCGGCACGCTGTTCGAGCGGATGCAGAACGCCACTCGCGCCGCCGCCCGCAACGAGGACGAGGGCAATGGCGGCGGCGATCTGCCGCGCTTCCTGAACCGGCAGAACAACCAGTAAGTTTTCTGCGAGAGTGAAGGCGACGGACGAAGCGCGCGGCGACCCGATCGGGGGCGCCGCGCGTCCCGTTTCGGCGCGGTGCAAGGCGGCATGAGCGACGACACGCTCACGCTCGACCTCGACGGCTGGGAAGGACCGCTCGACCTCCTCCTCGCGCTCGCGCGCGCGCAGAAGGTGGACCTGAAGGCCATCTCGATCCTCGCGCTGGTCGAGCAGTATCTCGCCTTCGTCGATCGCGCGCGCGCGCTGAAGCTGGAACTGGCGGCCGACTATCTCGTGATGGCGGCGTGGCTCGCCTATCTGAAGTCCGCGCTGCTGCTGCCGCGCGATCCGGCGGTGGAGCCGAGTCCCGAGGAACTGGCGCTGCGCCTTCAGCTCCGGCTCGAGCGGCTCGGCGCGATGCGCGAGGCCGGCGCCCGGCTGATGGCGCGCGACCGGCTGGGGCGCGACACCTTCCCGCGCGGCGCGCCGGAGGGGCTGCGCACGATCCGCCACGCGCGCTGGACCGCGGAGATCTTCGATCTGATCGCCGCCTACGGTCGCGTGTCCGCGCGCAACCGTCCCGTCATGCACGTCGTGCGCGACCGGCAGGTGATGACGCTCGACGCCGCGCTCGCGCGGGTGGCGGCGCTCGTCGGGAGTGCGGTGGACTGGCACGCGATCGAGCGTTTCCTGCCCGACGGCGCCGCCGGGCCGTTCCGCGCCTCCGCGCTCGCCTCCAGCTTCCTCGCCGCGCTCGAACTCGCGCGGCAGGGCCGGGTGGAGCTGCGCCAGGCCGAGCCCTTCGCGCCGCTCTACCTGAAGGCGCCGGCGTGACCCCGCCCGACGACGTGGTTCGCGCGGTGGAGGCGGTGCTGTTCGCCAGTGCCGAGCCGCTGGGCGTGGACGCGATCCGCGCGCACGTCGGCGGGGGTGACGTGGTGGCGGCGCTGGCCACGCTGCGCGGCGATTACGCGGGCCGCGGCATCGCGCTGGTGGAGCGGGGGCAGCGCTGGCATTTCGAGACCGCGGGCGACCTCGCGCACCTGCTCCGACGCAACCGGGAGGAGCCGCGCAAGCTCTCCCGCGCCGCGATCGAGACGCTGGCGATCGTCGCCTATCACGAGCCGGTGACCCGCGCCGAGATCGAGGCGATCCGCGGCGTGCAGACTGCCAGGGGCACGCTGGACGTGCTGATGGAGGCGGGCTGGATCCGCCCCGCCGGCCGGCGCGAGGTGCCCGGACGCCCGCTCGCCTACGCGACCACGCCGGGCTTCCTCACCCATTTCGGCCTCTCCAGCCGCCGCGACCTGCCCGGGATCGACGACCTGCGCGCGGCGGGGCTGCTCGACCCGGTCGACCTCGCGTTCGAGGCGGCGCTGGGCGGCGGCGACGCCGAGGAATGACGCGCCCAGCGGATCGTCGTTGCCGCGGTCCGTGTCACGCCCTAGATAGCGCCCACGTCACGGAGATTTCGTCATGGGCAGCTTCAGCCTTCCGCATATCCTGATCCTCGCGATCGTCGCGATCCTGCTGCTGGGCGGCGGCCGCTTTTCCAGCATGATGGGCGACGTCGCCAAGGGCGTGAAGAACTTCAAGAAGGGCATGAGCGAGGAGGACGAGGACGATCGTCCCGCCCGCGCCAAGCCGCGCATCGAGGCGCAGTCCGCCGCGCGTCCTGCATCGGAGACGGTGCTGGACCGCGATGCCGACCGCGTTCGCGAGGACCGCTGATCGTTCTCCATCGCTGACCGGCGACCATGTTCGACATCGCCCCATCCGAATTCCTGCTGGTCGCCTTCGTCGCGCTGGTGGTGATCGGTCCCAAGGACCTGCCCAAGGCGATGCGGGTCGTGGGCTATTGGGTCGGCCGCGCGCGCGCGGTGGGCCGCCAGTTCCGCAGCGGCTTCGACGAGATGGTGCGCGAGGCGGAGCTGGAGGAGATGGAGAAGAAGTGGAAGGCGGAGAACGAGCGCATCATGCGCGAACACCCCGCGCCCGCCCTGCCGCAGCCGGACGACGCCGCTGACGCCCCCGCGATGACCCCCGCCATGACCCCCGCCATGACGATGCACGACCCCTCCGGCTCCGATCCGGATCCTCGCGACGATGCGCAGGGCGCGCTGCCGCTGGACACCACCGACCGGGCGGTGACGGTGGAGCAGCCACAGCTGGTTCCCGCCCGGGAAGCGGACCCGGCGCCCGATCGCGACCAGACGAAGGCGCCGTCGTGAGCGACGCGGAGACCGACGAGCTGGACGCCAGCCGCGCGCCGCTGCTCGACCATCTGATCGAGCTGCGCCGCCGCCTGCTCTACTGTATCGCCGCCATCGTCGTCGCGTTCGGTGCGGGCTATTATTTCGCGGAGGACATCTTCGCCGCGCTGGTGCAGCCGCTGCTGTCCGCGGGTCAGAAGACGGTGATCTACACCCAGGTGTTCGAGGCGTTCTTCGTCAAGGTGAAGGTCGCCTTCTTCGCCGCGATGATGATCGCCTTTCCCGTGATCGCGATGCAATTGTGGCAGTTCGTCGCGCCGGGGCTGTACCGCAAGGAGAAGCGCGCGCTGCTGCCCTTCCTGCTCGCCACGCCGGTCCTGTTCGGCATGGGCGCGTCCATGGCCTATTTCATCGCCATCCCGATGGCGCTGCATTTCCTGCTGAGCTTTCAGGGGAACATCGGCGGGATCGAGCAGCAGGCGCTGCCCGCGATCGGCGAGTATCTGTCCTTCACCATGCAGTTCCTCTTCGGCTTCGGCGCGGCGTTCCTGCTGCCGGTGCTGCTGATGCTGCTGGAACGCGCCGGCATCGTCACCCGGCGCCAGCTGATCTCGGCGCGTCGCTACGCCATCGTCGGCGCCTTCGCGATCGCGGCGGTGCTGACCCCGCCCGACGTCGGATCGCAGCTGCTGCTCGCGATCCCCTTGTGCATCCTCTACGAGCTGGCGATCGTCGGCATCTGGTTCACCGAGCGCAAGCGCTCGCGCGAGGCGGCGGAGGCGGTCGCCGGAGAGTAGAAACGCGAAGGGCGGCGCACCGTCACCCGGTGCGCCGCCCTTCGTCGTCCCGGTTGGGCGAGCGATCAGTTCTTCACGTCGTTCGCCGCACCGGTCACGGTGTCGCCCGCGCTCGACACGTCCTTGCCGACGCCCGCCACGGTGTTGCACGCGGACACCAGCACCGCGCCGGCCAGGACGGCCATCGTCATGATCTTACGCATCGCTACTTGCTCCTTCGCATGAACCTCGTTCGTCCAATGCGCGTGGCGCACCTTCGTTCCGCTTGGGGAACGGGACGGCGAGGGAGGGGCAAGGCGGAAAGAATAAAGGCCCGAAAGCGTCACCGGGGGGGGGGAGGGGTGGACGCTTCCGGGCCTATGTCGTGGATCGCGAGAGCGGGGGGGCTAAGGTCGCGATCCGAAGGTCATAACGGCGATCGTGGCGGGCGGTTCCGGCGGCGGGTGCTTTTTTTGCCGCGCTCGGATTTTTTCACGCCGGCGCCATCACCGCGATCGCGATCTCATAGGCGCCGGTCAGCGGATCGTGCTGCAGCGTGGAGCGCAGCTGCCGCGTCAGCCCCTCGATCACCCGGCCGTAGCGGTCGCGCAGCCGCGCGCGCAGCACGTCGCTGTCGACCAGTGCGCGCGACGACAGCCGCAGCACGGCGCGGCCCTTCTCGCCATCGGGTTTCAGCGACACGCGCAGCTGCGCCTGCGGATCGCTGGTCATGGCCAGCTCGATCAGCTCCGTGGCGAGGAAGGCCACCGCCACCGCCACGTCCTGCGTCACGTGGAAATTGTCGATGTCGAGGACGATGCCGATCCGCGACCCCTCGGGCGCGGTGGCGCGGATGTTCGACGCCAGCTCGCCCAGCACCGCGCGCATCCCCACGCCGCGGTTCTCCTCCATCTCGGCGAAATGGTAGCGGTGGACCACGGCCAGCGCGTCGACGCGGCGCTGGATCGAGGCATAGGCATGGCTCACTTCCGCGCTGCTCGCGCCGCGGGCGTGGAAGTTGATGAGGCTGGCGATCACCTGCAGGTTGTTCTTGACGCGGTGATGCACCTCGCGGGTCAGCTTGGTCTGCCGCACCAGCCCCTCGGCAAGTCCCGCCTCGTGGATCGCCACCGTGCGGCTGAGCGCGCGGAACGTGTCGCCCAGTTCGCGTATCTCCTGCGCGGGCAGGGCGCGGAACAGCGCGGGATCGGGCTGGTCGCCCGGCGTGAAGGCGGCGATGCTGCCGCGCAGCGCGCGCAGCGGCGCGATCAGCAGCCGGTCGACGACGAACCAGCTGATCGCCGAGGCGAGCGCCCACATCACCAGCGGCAGTGCCAGCGCGATCAGCAGCGGCGATCCTACCGGTGCGCTGCGCACCTGCATCTCCAGCGACAGGCCGGCGATGGCCAGGTCGTTGCGCGATGTCTCGCGCCGCTCCAGCGTGCTCTGGCGGGGCAGCCGGACCAGGTCGAGCCGGTCGCCACCCAGCAGCAGCGCGGCGCCGTAATCGTTGCCGAGGCCACTCGGCCGGCTGATCCGCGCCAGGAAGGCGGCGGGGAAGAAGGCGGCTGCGCTGGTGCCGTCCTTGCGCCCGTCCACGCGCAGCATCACGCCGCCCCCGCCCGGTCCGGCGGGCACGATCCGGGCGCTCACCACGCCCGATCCGGCCTGGCGCGCGAAGGCCGCGGCACCGGGGAACGGCTCGCCGCACAGCGCGCGGCCGCGGCGGTCGACGATGACGAAGCTGGTCCCCTGCGTCGCCTGCTGCGCGAAGATGCCCTGCGCGCGCGCGCAACTGGGCGTGTCCCGGCTGTCCTCGCCCAGCGCATCCACCGCGACGCGCAGCGCGGTCATGTCGCCGACCAGCTCGATCGCGATCGACCGGCTCGCCTCCGCGGCGGCGACGCGCAGGTGCGCGCCCAGCTCGGTATCGGCGATCTGCGTGACGCGCAGCGTGGCGAAGGTGGCGATCAGCGCCAGCGGCAGCAGCGCGATGGAGAGGATCAGGAACAGCTTCGCGCCGGTCGGCCAGCGCGCGATCAGCCGGGGGCGGGGGGTCGCGGACGCGGCGGGACGGTCGGCGGCCGGGTGGGTCGCCGGATCGTCGGTGGCCATGGGATGTGTCGCGGGGGCGTCGGCCACCGCTCGGCTAGTCTAGCTTGCCGAGCAGCGACAGCAGGTCGTCCGGCACCGCCTCCTCGACGGTCTTGTTGTAGACGGAACGCAGGGCCGAGCCCATGTCGCGGTTCTTCGACTGTGCGGCGGCGCCCTTCTTCGGCTTTTCCGACGCTTGCTTGTCAGACGTCAACGCTTGAACCCCCATTCGCCCCGGCTGCGGGGGTCGAAACGAACCGATGCGACAGACCCTTTGACTGGCCGCGCGTGTGCCCGCGCTGGCCGATGAAACCAAAGATGGCCTCGTTGGTTCCACCGGGGCGCGACGAAAATCCGACCGGGGGAAAGCTTTAGCCACGGCCGAGGGGATGTCGCCGCTTCGTTTTGATTTTCGACGGACGGCCCGGTTGCCGGTCGTTCGCCAGGGAGGGCCAATCACTCATGTCGCTCGGACAACAACTCGCGCCGCATCTTCCGTTCCTGCGCCGCTACGGACGCGCGCTGACCGGAAGCCAGGCGCAGGGCGACCGCTACGTGCGCGCCACGCTGGAGGCGATCGTGGCGGCGCCGGACCAGTTCCCGCGCGACGTCGATCCCCGGCTGGGCCTGTACCGCACCTTCCAGGCGATCTGGAACTCCGCCAATTACGACGAGGTCGCCGACACGGGCGAGGTGGAGGAGCAGGAGGCGGTGGCCCGTGCGCGCCTGTCGCGCATGACGCCGCTGTCGCGCCAGGCGCTGCTGCTGACCGCGATGGAGGGTTTCACGCCCGAGGACGCGGCCTATCTGATTGAGGTGGACGCGGCCGAGGTCGACAGCCTGGTCGCCGAGGCGCTGTCGGAGATCGAGAAGCAGACCCGCGCGCGCGTGCTGGTGATCGAGGACGAGCCGATCATCGCGATGGACATCGAATCGATCGTGCGGGACCTGGGCCACGACATCACCGGCGTCGCCGTCACGCGCGACGAGGCGGTGGCGCTGGCGATGGAGGAGCGGCCGGGCCTGGTGCTCGCCGACATCCAGCTGGCGGACGACAGCTCCGGCATCGACGCGGTGAAGGACATCCTGGCGGAGTTCAACGTGCCCGTCATCTTCATCACCGCCTTCCCCGAGCGCCTGCTGACGGGCGAGCGGCCGGAGCCGACGTTCCTCATCACCAAGCCGTTCCAGCGCTCGACGGTGAAGGCGGCGATCAGCCAGGCGCTGTTCTTCGACCAGTCTACCGTTCCGGCCTGATCCGCGCTTCGGGGCGCGGCGCGGGTGCAACCCTGCGCCGCGCCGCGCGTTCGGTACGACATCACAACGATTTGGGCGGGCTGAACACATGGCCGAGGACAATAACCGGATCCACCTGGACGCCGAAGAGGCGCGCGCGGGGGCGAAGACCGGGGCGATGCGCTACGTCCTGGCGATCTCGCTGTTCCTCATCATCGCGATCTTCGCCGCGTTGCTGCTGCTGTAGTCCCGCGGACGTTCTGATCCCTATGTATCGCACGACGCTGGCCAATGGGCCCGGCGATCCCTATCTTACGGCCTCAGGCGCTTCCGCAACGGGCGGCGCGCCGAGGCAACGGAGCGGCATGACCCAATCCCCCTCGCGCGTCGACGACGCGGACGACGACGATGCCCCGGCGCCCGCGCCGGTCGAGCACGTCTCGCTGTCCGATCCCGAATTCAAGAAGCAGCTCGCCGTCGTCATTCCGCACCTGCGCGCCTTCGGCCGCTCGCTGTCGGGCAATCGCGACCTCGCCGACGATTTGGTGCAGGAAACGCTGCTGAAGGCGTGGGCCGCGCGCAAGCGGTTCCAGGCCGGCACCAACATGCGCGCCTGGACCTTCATCATCCTGCGCAACCTGTTCCTCTCGCAGATGCGCCGCGCGCGCTTCAAGGGGGAGTGGGACGATCTGGTGGCGGAGCGGGTGCTCGCCGCACCGGCCAGCCAGGACAAGCACGTCGAACTCGCCGACATGCAGCGCGCGTTGCTGCACCTGCCCCAGCCGCAGCGCGAGGCGCTGATCCTGGTCGGCGCGGGCGGCTTCGCCTATGAGGAAGCGGCCGAGATCTGCGGCGTGGCGGTCGGCACGATCAAGAGCCGCGTTGCACGCGGCCGCGTCGCGCTGGAGGCGCTGATGACCGATGGCAGCCTCTCCTCGCGCCGCGACCACGAGGGCAACGGCGACCGCACCACGCTCGACGCGATCATGGGCGAAGTGGACGAACTCAGCCGCGATCGGTAAGGGCGACCGGCCGCCGCGTGCCGCGCGGCGGCCCCGATTACCGCCGGTCCAGCGTGTCCAGCATCGCCAGCCATTCCGGCGGCATCTTCTCCTCGCGATACGCGGCGCGTAGCGACTTGGCCACCGCGTCGGTATGACGGGGCGTCTTCACCGCATAGGCGCCGCGCCACGGCACGGAGGGGAGAGGAGATTGCCCGGTCATGCAAGCTAGAACGACGCGCCCGGTCATAGGTTTCGGCATCGCGTCATGACCGATGCATCGCCGCCTCCCACTGTGGCCGTGCGGACACGCGCCGCGGAGGCGCCGTTCCTCGCCATGCTGATGGCGACCGAGGAAGCGACGCGCGCGCGCCTCGCCGCAGGGGGCGCGACGCCGGGCCAGCGGTTGCGCCGGGAGCGCCGGCTGGTCGCGCTCGACGTGGCGCTCGGCGACCTGTCCGGCGCACTCGACTTGCGCGGCGTGGTGGCGCGGCTCACCGACTTCGCCGACCGCGCGCTCGACACCGCCATCGCCGCCGCCATCGCCGAGCGCGTGCCCGGCGCCCCGCCGGTCGGCTTCGCGGCGATCGCGCTCGGCAAGCAGGGCAGCGGCGAGCTAAATTACTCCTCCGACATCGACCCGATCTTCCTCTACGATCCCGCCACGTTGCCGCACCGCGAGCGCGAGGACGTGGCCGACGCGGCGGTGCGGATCGGGCGCCGCGTGCTGGAGCTGCTGCAGCAGCGCGACGCCGACGGCTACGTTCTGCGCGTCGACCTCCGGCTGCGCCCCTCGCCGGAGGTGACGCCGATCGCGATCCCCGTCGACGCCGCGATCGGCTATTACGAGTCGCAGGCGCTGCCGTGGGAACGCGCCGCCTTCATCCGCGCGCGGGCCTGCGCCGGGGACGTCGCGCTGGGCCAGCGCTTCCTCGACGCGATCCGGCCGTTCGTGTGGCGCCGCAGCCTCGATTTCGGCGCGGTGCGCGAGATCTTGGACATCACCCGCCGCATCCGCGACCACCACGCGCAGGGGCAGGCGTTCGGCCCCGGCTTCGACCTGAAACGCGGGCGCGGCGGCATCCGCGAGGTGGAGTTCTTCGCGCAGATCCACCAGCTGATCCACGGCGGGCGTGATCCGGCGCTGCGCGCGCCCGCGACACTCGACGCGCTCGCCGCCCTGGCGGCGGCGGGGCGGATCGCGCCGCAAGATGCGGCGGCGCTGTCCGACGCCTACGTCCTGCTGCGCACGATCGAGCATCGCGTGCAGATGATCGACGACCGGCAGACCCACGCGCTGCCCGCGGGCGAGGCGCTGGACCGGCTCGCCCGCCTCCACGGGCTCGCCGACGGGGCGGCGCTGCTCGCGCTGCTGGCGCCGCACGTCGAGCGCGTGGCCGCGGTGTTCGACCGGCTCGCTCCCGCAGACACCGGCGCGCTGCCGCACGAGGGCGAGCGGCTGGAGGCGACGCTGCGCGACGCGGGGTTCGACGACGTGGCGCAGGCGGTGCAGCGCATCGCCGCGTGGCGCGAGGCGCGCTACCCCGCGCTGCGCAGCGCCGCCGCGCAGGACGCGCTGGAGGCGGTGCTCCCCGCGCTGATCGCCGCGATCGGCCGCGCGCCGCTGCCCGCCACCGCGCTCGTAAGGCTCGACCGGCTGCTGGAACGCCTGCCGAGCGCGATCAACGTGCTGCGCCTGCTGGAGGCGCGCCCCGCGCTCGCCCGCCTGCTCGCCGAGCTGCTGAGCCACGCCGCCCCGCTGGCCGAGGAACTGGCGCGCCGGCCCGACCTGCTCGACGGGCTGATCGACGCCAGCGCGTTCGCTCCGGTCGGCGACGTGGCGGTTCTGTCGCGCGAGATGGCGGCGGCGGAGCGCGGCGCGGACTATCAGACGCTGCTGGACCACGTCCGCCGCGTCGTCGGCGACAAGCGGTTCGCGCTCGGTGCGCAGATCGTCGCCGCCGCGTCGGACCCGCTGGACGTCGCCGCCGGCTATGCCCGCGTGGCGGAGGCGGCGACGGGGGTGCTGGCCCGCGCCGCGGTGGACGAGTTCGCGCGCGCCCACGGCCGCGTGCCGGACAGCGAGCTGGTCATCCTGGCGCTCGGCCGCTTCGGCGGCGGCGCGCTGACCCACGCCTCCGACCTCGACCTCATCTATCTGTTCACCGGCGACTTCGCGGCGGAATCGGACGGCGCCCGGCCGCTGGGCGCCACGCTCTACTACAACCGATTGGCGCAGCGCGTGACGGCGGCGCTGTCCGTCGCCACCGCCGCCGGGCCGCTCTACCCGGTCGACACGCGGCTGCGGCCGTCGGGCGCGCAGGGGCCGCTGGTCGTCACGCTGGAGAGTTTCGCGCGCTACCAGCGGGAGGACGCCTGGACGTGGGAGCATATGGCGCTCACCCGCGCGCGCCCGGTGTTCGGCTCGCCCGCGGCGCGCGCGGCGGTGGCCGGGGTGATCGCCGGCGTCCTCGCCGGTGCCCGCCCGCCCCGCGACATCGCCGCGGACGCGACCGCGATGCGTGAGGAGATGGCGCGGCACAAGCCGCCGCAAGGGCCGCTGGACGCCAAGCTGCTGCCCGGCGGCCTCGTCGACCTGGAGTTCGCGGTCCATGTCGCGCAGCTGACTCGCCGCACCGGCTTCGATCCCGACCTGTCCCGCGCCATCGACGCGCTGGCGGCGGCGGGCGCGGTCTCGCCCGACCTGCGCGGCGCGCACGACCTGCTCACCCGCCTGCTCGTCACGGTCCGGCTCGTCGCGCCCGACGCGGGTGAGCCCGCCGACGAGGCGACGCGCACGCTGATCGCGCGCGCGCTCGCCTGTCCGGACTGGCCGGCGGTGCTGGCCGGCTTCGCATCGGTGCGCGACACGGTGACGCGCGCGTGGCAGGAGAGCATCGCATGGAGCCCCCGACAGACCTTTCCTCGGCCGACCTCGCGCTGACCGGCGCCGACGGCGCCCCGCTGCGCCTTCGCGACCTGCCTCGCCCGCTGGTCCTGTATTTCTATCCGAAGGACGACACGCCCGGCTGCACGCGCGAGGCGCAGGATTTCTCCGCATTGGCCGATCGCTTCGCCGCGGCCGGCGTCGCCGTCCTCGGCGTCTCGCGCGACACGGTGGCGAAGCACGCGAAGTTCACCGCCAAGCACGCGCTCGCCGTACCGCTCGCCAGCGACGCGGACGGCAGCGTGACGGAGGCGTTCGGCGTCTGGGGCGAGAAGCAGCTGTATGGCCGCACCTACATGGGCGTGGAGCGCGCCACCTTCCTGTTCGACGCTGACGGACAGCTGGCACAGGCATGGCGCAAGGTGAAGGTCCCGGGCCATGCCGAGGCGGTGCTGGCGGCGGCGGAGACGCTGCGCGACACCTGATCCTGCGGCCCAAAGGCGGGCCGTCGCCGATACCGCTACCTTCGGTCGGGCCGATTCGGAGTTAACCATTCGGTTACGCTTGAACCCGCGCAGTTCCGCCATTTTCGCCGTTCACCTTCAACTCACCGCACCGCTCCGACGCTTGGCCGCGCCCGCCTCCCCCTTGGGGTTGCCGTCGTCCGCCAAGCCGGGTCACACAACCGCCACGCAGGGACGGCGGGGGACGCCCACCTGATCGACAGTTGATGGCGGCGCGGCCGGGGCATCCTCCCCGGTTGGGCTCCACGCAAGATAGATGGGGTCCGATGACTTCTTCCACGTCCGTGCCGGCTCGCCGGTCCGCTGCCGCAACCGGCTCGCGCCGCCTGCTTCATGTCGCCGCCGCCGCGCTGTTCGCGACCGGCGGTGCCGGCGCCGCGCTGGCGGGCGAGCCGGTGCGCGAGGCGCCGCGCGCCGCCGCCGGCGGCCCGCTGATCGAGGCGGGCAGCGCCGAGGCGCGCGGGTCGCTGAACGCCGACACCCAGTTCCGCAGCCTGTTCATGACCTGGAAGAAGCTGGACAGGCTGGAGCAGGGCACGATCGCGATCCCGTCGGTGCAGCCGGTCGACAAGCTGAACTTCACCAGCAACTTCGGCATCCGCTCCGATCCGTTCCGCGGCACCGCCGCGATGCACGCCGGCGTCGATATCCCCGGCCCCACCGGCACGCCGATCTACGCCACGGCGGACGGCGTCGTCGCCCATGCCGCGCGCCAGGGCGGCTACGGCAACATGGTCGAGATCAACCACGGCAAGGGCATCGCCACCCGCTACGGCCACCTGTCGAAGATCATCGTGTCGGACAACACGCGCGTTCGCCGCGGGCAGATCATCGGCCTGATGGGTTCCACCGGCCGCTCCACCGGCCCGCACCTCCACTACGAGGTGCGCATGGACGGCCACGCCGTGAACCCGGTGCCGTTCCTGACGACCGGCGACTATCTCCTCGCCGCGCAGGATCGCGACGTGCGCCACGTGCCCGTCTCGACCAACGGGCCGGCCGCGCAGGACTGACGCTTTCTTTCATAGGAGAGGGGGTCGGCGCCGGAAGGCGACCGGCCCTTTTTTCTTTGGGGGGCGCCAGTCCTTTCGTGAGCGCACGAGGCGACGGACGGCGCCTCGACAGCCACGACGGGAACCGCGCGTTCCTCGCACGCGCCGTCACTTCCCCCCGCACCGCCGATCCTCTACGCGCCCGATATGCGCCTGTGGATGATCGGATGCGGCAACATGGGTTCGGCCATGCTGCGCCGCTGGGTGGACAGCGGGACGGTCGCGCCCGCGGACGTCTTCGTCGCCAATCGCACGGATCGCGGGCTTCCCGCCGGCGTGCGGCAGGGCCGCGCGCTGCCGGACGAGGCCGCACCCGATGCCGTGGTGCTGGGCGTCAAGCCGCAGCAGCTGCGCGAGGCCGCCGCCGTCCACCGTGCCCAGGTGGCGCCCGCACCGCTGCTCGTCTCGATGCTCGCCGGGGTCGATCCCGCCGCCTTGGGGCGCGCGTTCCCCGGCCCCGCAGCGGTGCAAACGATGCCCAACCTGCCGGTGGAGCTCGGCCGCGGCGTCGTCGCGGTGCACGCGCCCGGCCTCGGCCAGGCACCGCGCGCCGCCACCGACCGTCTCCTCGCCCCGCTGGGCCTCGTCCGCTGGTTCGACGATCCCGCGCGCTTCGCCGCCGCGGGCGCGCTGTCCGGCACCGCGCCGGCCTTCCTCTTCCGCTTCGTCGACGCGCTGGCCGCGGGGGGCGAGGCGATCGGCCTGTCTCCCGCGGAGGCTGCCGCGGTCGCGCTCGCCAGCGTGGAGGGCGCCGCCGCCATGGCCGCGACCAGCGACCGCACGCCCGCCGCGCTGGCCGATGCCGTCGCCAGTCCGAGGGGCATGACTCGCGAGGGGCTGGACGTGCTCGACGCTGATCGCGCGCTGTTCCGCCTGCTGGAGGAAACGCTGCGCGCGGTCGCCCGGCGCGGCGAGGAGATGGCGGAGGCGGCGCGCAGCGGCTGACGGGGTCTCGTCTCCAGGCACGTCGCTGTCCTACGGCGGCGCGATCCGTTATCCTCCCGGTGCTCTTTCTCGCCGTCGACCCATCGCCCGCGCCGCCGCCGTCGCCCGTGCCGGCGTGTCAACATTCGCCGCCCAAACCGCGCCGGCGGGTCAACAGTGTCAACATCCGCCGTTCCACCGCGCGGCGGGACGGCGGCGCCGCTACCGCCGCAGCGCCTCCACGCGCGGCATCTCGTCCTCGGGGATCAGGCCTTCCAGCACCTTCCAGAACCCCGTCACCGCCTCCTGCCCGGCGCGCGAATAGGCCGCCGACAGCCGCTCGCGTAGTGCCTCGAACAACAGCGCCTCCATCGCCGCGCCCGGTTCGGTCAGCCGCAACAGGCGCTGCCGCCGGTCGCGCTCGCCCGGTCGCGTCTCGACCAGGTCGCGCTCCAACAGCTCGTTCAGCACGCGGCCGAGCGACTGTTTGGTGATGTTCAGCAGCGCCAGCAGCTCGCTCACCGTCAGGTCGGGCTTGCGCGCGATGAAGTAGAGCGCGCGGTGATGCGCGCGCCCCAGCCCCTGCTTGGCGAGCCCGCGGTCGATCGCTCGGGTGATGTGGCTATTGCCGAAATACAGCAATTCCATGCCGCGCCGCAGTTCGGGCTCGCGGAGGAAGAGGGCGGAAGCGGACTGGGTCGGGGCAGCCATGTTGACCCGCTGTGCCATCGGCCCTAACCGGCCGCAACCCTTCTGAAAGGAGCTTGCGCGCCGTGTCGTTCGCGATCGAACCGAACCCGTCCCCCGTCGCGGTGGAGGAGCGGTCGGCCCGGCTCGTCGATCCCGGTTTCGGTCGCGTCTTCACCGATCACATGGCGACGATGCGCTGGTCCGAGGCGCAGGGGTGGCATGACGGCCGCATCTCCGCACGCCAGCCTTTTCAGATAGATCCGGCGTCCGCCGTGCTCCACTACGCGCAGGAGATCTTCGAGGGGCTCAAGGCGTACCGGCTCGACGACGGGGCGCTGGCGCTCTTCCGACCGGAGGCGAACGCGCGCCGGTTCCAGCGCTCGGCGCGGCGCATGGCGATGCCCGAGCTGCCCGAGGAGCTGTTCCTCTCCTCGATTCGCGCGCTGGTGCGGACGGACGCGGACTGGGTGCCGGCGCAGGACGGCGGTTCGCTCTACCTGCGCCCGTTTCTGATCGCGAGCGAGGTGTTCCTGGGCGTGAAGCCCGCGTCGGAGTATCTCTACGTCGTGCTGGCAAGCTCCGCCGGATCCTATTGGAAGGGCGGCACGCGCGCGGTCTCGCTGTGGGTCAGTCACGACTATTCCCGCGCCGCCATCGGCGGGACGGGCGAGGCCAAGTGCGGCGGCAATTACGCCGCCAGCCTGGTCGCCCAGCAGGAGGCGATCCGCCGCGGCTACGACCAGGTCGTGTTCCTCGACGCGGCGGAGCGCCGCTGGATCGAGGAGCTGGGCGGCATGAACATCTTCTTCGTGTTCGCCGACGGCACGATCCGTACGCCCCCGCTGACCGGCACGATCCTGCCCGGCATCACGCGCGACTCGATCCTGCAGCTGCTGCGCGACGAGGGCTTGCGCGTGGAGGAGGCCCCCTACGCCATCGACGACTGGCGCGCCGACGCGCAGAGCGGCCGCGTGACGGAGAGCTTCGCCTGCGGCACCGCGGCGGTGGTGACGCCGATCGGCCAGGTCGCGGGGCCGGACTATGCCTTCACGGTCGGCTCGGGCGCGACCGGCCAGGTCACGCAGCGCATCCTCGACCGCCTCACCGCCATCCAGCGCGGCCGCGCGCCCGACCCCCACGGCTGGCTGCAGCGGATCGCCTGACGCGATCGGTTGAGCTTTCCGCCGCGTGCCGCTAAGCGCGCGGACCAGTTGGGGCGTCGCCAAGCGGTAAGGCAACGGTTTTTGGTACCGTCATACGCAGGTTCGAATCCTGCCGCCCCAGCCAATTCCTAAAAATCGCCGTTTTACAGCAGCTTGCGCGTTTTAACGGCAGCTTTGTGGGGCAGGCGTGTGGGGCAGGTTTGTGAGGCGTCGCCTGTTACGTCTGCATACGATTCTGCCGCCCAACGTCACACCCAGGCGGCGCCGGGTGTGCAATGCCGACTGGCGGCGAGCTGGTTTCCTGTCAATCGGCGTCCAAAAAGGACCCCCTATCGGCGTGCAAAAGGGACCCCCTTCGTCAAGCAGCGTGACGGGTATGGGGGTCGCACCGTTCGCGCTGGTTGCGGCGTAGGGCGGGCGTAGCCCGA